>OGXC01000029.1_pt1 | contig 112659 bp, 102 predicted proteins | sample 1576201 | NCBI WGS metagenome assembly OGXC01 (sample SAMEA3541562, study PRJEB24748) | human gut metagenome | biome: human gut; feature: human-associated habitat; material: faeces | place: China | collected 2012 | reverse complement strand
TAAGTGCGGTAACGTATTTAGCTGACTGATACTAATAGGTCGAGGGCTTGACCAAAATATAAAAAATAATTCATATGCAATTTTCAGAGAATAAATTCTCTTAGAATAATCCGCGATAGCTCAATGGTGGAGCATTCGGCTGTTAACCGACAGGTTGGAGGTTCGAGTCCTCTTCGCGGAGCCAGATAAAGCTAGAAGCAATTCTAGCTTTATTTTTTTATACAAGCAGATGAAAGATATCTAAATTTATCATATAATTGAGTAAAATAAAGAAGAATTAATTTAATATTAATAAGGGGTAAAAAAACATGGATGTTATAATTATTGGAGCAGGTAAGGTTGGATACACCTTAGCTAAATTTCTTTCTAAAGAGGAGGATAATATAACTGTAATTGATAATAATATTGATGCACTAAATTCTATAATTGAAAAATTAGATATAATGGGTATAAAGGGAAATGGAACAAGTTTAAAAATACTTCATGAAGCTGGTATAAGTAAAGCAGATTTAGTTATATCAGTTACTGGTAGTGATGAAGTAAATATGCTTTGTTCGTTAGCTGCTAAAAAATTAGGTGCTAAATATACTATAGCAAGAGTAAGAGCACCACAGTATTCTGAAGAGATATTAATGCTTAAAGACGAACTAGGAATTGATTTAGTAATAAATCCAGAAAAAGAGGCTGCTTTAGAAATAGCAAAATTAATAAAATTCCCATCTGTTAGAAGTGTAGATACATTTGCAAAAGGGAAAGTTGATTTAGTAGGATTTACAATACTTGAAGGCGATGGATTAGATGGTGAGGCCATACAAGATATAAAATATTTAAAGGATTCTATATTAATTTCTGGTATAGAAAGAGATGGAGAAATACATATACCAAGTGGTGATTTTGTTTTACATAAGAATGATAAGTTATATGTAATAGGTGAACATAAAAAAATTGAAGTCTTTTTCAAAAGATTAGGTAAATTCCAAGATAGAATAAAAAATCCACTAATAATAGGTGGAGGAAGAATTACACATTATCTAGTAAATATAATAGATAGTTTACGAGTAACTTCTAAAATAATTGAATTAGATTTAGATAAATGTATTGAATTAAATGAAACTTTACCAGAAGCAATTGTTATAAATGGAGATGGTACTGATCATGAATTATTATTATCAGAAAATCTACAAGAAGCAGATGCTTTTATTGCTTTAACAGGTAGAGATGAAGAAAATGTATTAACATCTTTATTTGCAATTAATAATAATGTGAAAAATGTCATAACTAAAGTTACTAGATTTAATTACAATGTAATAGCTAAAAATGTAGGAATAGATACTATAATAAGTCCTAAAGCTATAACTGCAAATAAAATATTAAAATATATACGTTTCTTAAAGAATAAAAAGAAATGCTGCATAGAAAATATTTATAAGATATTTGATGAGCAAGCTGAGGCCATTGAGTTTTTAGTTAGAGAAGATGTAAAATTCTTAAATAGAAAATTAAAAGATATAAATATAATTAATGATATAATTATTGCTACTATAGTTAGAAATGATAAGATAATCATTCCATCTGGTGATGATAAAATTGAACTTGGAGATAGAGTAATAATAATAACTAAAAGAGATAAACTTGTTGATATTAATGATATAGTAGTGAGGGGGAATAAATAATGAATTTTCCTGCTATATTAAATATATTAGGACATGTAATAAAATATGAACTGTTATTATTATTAATACCGTTTGCTGTAGCACTTTTTTATGGGCAAGGGGATGCTAGTGCTTTTTTATATACAATATTAATAATGCTTCCTATATCAATAATTCTTACAAGAGTAAAAGGGAAGAAAAAAGAGATATATGCTAAAGAAGGATTTTTAACAGTTGGATTAGCATGGATAGTAATTTCATTCTTTGGAGCATTACCTTTTGTATTTAATGGTGCTATTCCATCATTTATAGATGCATTTTTTGAAACATCATCTGGATTCACAACAACAGGAGCATCTATATTAACAGAGATTCAATCTTTACCAAAAGGAATATTGTTTTGGAGAAGTTTTACTCACTGGGTTGGAGGAATGGGATTCCTTATATTTATATTAGCTTTAATGCCATCTTTTGGTGGAAATACGATACATTTATTAAAGGCAGAGAGTCCAGGACCTACTCCAGGTAAAATAGTACCTAAAATTAAGCAAACTGCAAAAATATTATATGCTATTTACTTTGTATTAACAGTTATAGAAACTATATTTTTAAAATTTGCAGGTATGTCATGGTATGATGCAATTATACATGCTTTAGGTACAGCTGGAACAGGTGGTTTTTCTAATATGAATGCAAGCGTTGCTGCATTTAATAATCCAACAGTAGATTGGATTATAACAATATTTATGCTTTTATTTGGTGTGAATTTTGTTTTATATTTCCAATTAATCAGAGGGAATTTTAAAGCATTCTTCAAGAGTGAAGAATTAAAGTGGTATTTAATTGCTGTTTTTGGAGCAATTGCTATTATAGCAGTTAACATAATACCTTTTAATAATGGGGATGTAACTAGATCAATAAGAGATTCAGCATTCCAAGTAGCATCTGTAGTAACAACAACAGGGTATGCAACAGCAGACTTTAATTTATGGCCAACTCTTAGTAAAATGATTTTGGTAATGCTAATGTTTATGGGAGCAATGGCTGGGTCTACAGGTGGAGGAATTAAAACTGTAAGAATAGTAATAATTATTAAAGCTATAAGAAGAGAAATTGATAAGATATTACATCCAAGAAGAGTTAAAAGTGTAAAGATAGACGGAAATGTAGTTGAAGAAGAAACTATATCAGGGGTATTTATATTTATATTCGCGTATATAGTTATTGCACTTATAGCTATATTTATAATTTCTTTTGATAACTTTGATGTTACTGCTACAGTGACATCTGTAATAGCGACTTTAAGTAATATAGGGCCAGGACTTGAAATGGTAGGTCCTACAGGAAACTATGCAGCTTTTTCAGATTTAAGTAAGATAGTATTATCATTTTGTATGCTTGCTGGAAGGCTTGAGATATATCCTATGCTTATATTATTTAGCCCTTCACTTTGGAAAAAAAGATACTAATATTTGCCTCTGGGGTCAATCCAAAAAATGGATTGACCCCAGAGGCATTTTAATAATAATATATAAAGTATATAATTAATAATATCGAAAGGGAGGAATGTTTTATGTTATCTCGCGAAGTTGCACAAAAGGTGCTTGGAAGATGTTTAATAACTGGTGGGGATTTTGCTGAAATATTTGAAGAAGATAGTTTAGATAATTCAATTAGTATATTAAATGGAAAGGTTGAAAATTCTATAGGAGGAAGAGCTTATGGAATTGGAATTAGAATATTTAAGGGCTTAAAGAGTGTATATGCATATACAAATAACAATAGTTTAACTTCACTTTTAAATGTTGCTCAAAGGGCTGCAATGGCATTAGGTGAATTAAAAGAAGAAAAGATGATAGTTCTTAATGAAAGAGAAAATATAAATTTAAATCCTATAATTATAACTCCATCATCAATAGAACTTAATAAGAAAATTGGCGTAATGAAGATAGCATATGATGCTGCTAAGAATTATCATAGTGAAATAGTTCAAGTTGGAGTAGGTTATGCTGATAAAGAGCAACATATATTAATTGCTAATACAGAAGGATTATATACAGAGGATAAGAGAACAAGAACAAGACTAACTGTAAACGCTATAGCATCTGCTAATGGGGAAAATCAAACTGGTTTTGAAGGGCCGGGAAGACATATGGGATTTGAAATGTTTAATGAAGTAGACCCAGAGTACTATGGAAGAGAAGCAGCTAAGCAAGCATATACTATGTTATATGCTAAAAATTGTCCTGCAGGTAGAATGACAGTTGCAATAGATAATGGATTTGGAGGAGTTATTTTCCATGAGGCTTGTGGACATTCACTAGAAGCTACATCTGTAGCAAAAGGAAATTCTGTATTTACAGGAATGTTAGGAAAGCAAATAGCGTCTACAAAGGTAACTGCAATAGATGATGGAACTATTCCAAATGCATGGGGATCTTTAAATATAGATGATGAAGGTAATAAGACTCAAAAAAATATTCTTATTGAAAATGGAATTTTAAAATCTTATATGATTGATAAATTAAATGGACGTAGAATGGGAATGGCACCGACAGGAAGTGGAAGAAGACAAAGTTATAAATATGCACCTACATCAAGAATGACTAATACTTATATTGCAAATGGAGATGATAATCCAGAAGATATAATTAAGTCTATAAGCGACGGATTATATGCTAAGAAAATGGGTGGAGGTTCAGTTAATCCAGTTACTGGTGAATTTAACTTTGCAGTTTCAGAAGGATATTTGGTTAAAAATGGTGTTATTCAGGAGCCTGTTAGAGGAGCTAGCTTAATTGGTAAGGGTAGTGATATTTTAATGGATATAGATATGGTTGGTAATAATATGGCCAAAGGACAAGGAATGTGTGGATCTTCATCTGGAAGTATAGCAGTTAATGTTGGTCAGCCAATGATTAGAGTAAAAGAAATAACAGTAGGTGGAAGATAGGAGGGGAGATTATGGAATTAGAATTATTTGTTGATAGTTTATTTAAGAAAGCTAGTGAAGCTGGATTTTCTGAATATGAAGTATATTACGTGGATAGAGAAAGTTTAGGAATCAGTGTTTATAAAGAGGAAGTAGAAAAGTATAATTTAAACAATTCAGCAGGATTATCATTTAGAGGTAAATTAGGTGATAGAATTGGGTATTCATATACTGAGATATTAGATGAAGATGCTATAGATATGCTTGTAAAAAAAGCAAAGGAAAATGTTTCAGCAATTGAAAATAATGATATTCAATTTATATATGAAGGTGATAAAGAGTATAAGGAAATTAGTACTTATTATGAAGCTTTAGAAAATTTAGCACCAGATAAATTGATTAATATTGCAATCAATATGGAAAAGGAAGCTAAGAAGTATTGTGATAAAGTTGAAAGCTTTAGTGGATGTGCAATATCATATAGTTCAGGAAAGTATGGAATAATTAATTCTAAAGGATTAAATCTAAAAAATAAATCAAATTTATTAACAGCTTATGTTGTTCCAATAGTAAAAGATGGAGAAAATATGTATGATGGCTGTGGATATGTTGTTGCTAAATCATTAGATGAAATTGATCCTGCCAAAATAGCAAAAATGGGGGTTGATGAAGCATTAAGTAAGATTGGTGCAACTTCAATTCCAGCAGGCAATTACAAAGTTATTATAAATAATGAAGCAATGGTATCACTTTTATCAACATTTGCAGGAATATTTAGTGGGGATGCAGTTCAAAAAGGGTTAAGTCTTTTAAAAGGAAAAGAAGGAGAAATAATAGCTTCTGATATAGTCAATTTAGTTGATGATCCACATTTAAAAGATGGTTTAGCATCAGTTGCATTTGATGATGAAGGTGTAGCTACAGTAAAAACTTACTTAATACAAGATGGAAAGTTAAACACTTTACTTCATAACTTAAAGACTGCTAATAAAGCTGGGGTAAAATCAACTGGTAATGGATTTAAAGCATCATATGCTTCACCTATATCAGTATCTCCAACAAATTTCTATATTGAACCAGGAGTTAATTCTTTAGAGGAAATGACTAAGAAAATTGATAAAGGATTAATAATTACAGATCTTGCAGGGTTACATTCAGGTGCAAATTCTATAACTGGAGATTTTTCTTTAGCTGCAAAAGGTTTTTATATAGAAAACGGAGTTAAAACTCATCCAGTAGAACAAATAACAGTGGCAGGAAATTTCTTTACTTTATTAACTGATATAGAAGAAGTAGGCAATGATTTAAAGTTCCCTATGAGTAGTGTAGGTAGTCCAAGTATTATGATAAAGGAGCTTTCCATTGCAGGAGAGGGGTCAAAGAATGAATAAATATGACTTGGTTATAATTGGAGCAGGTGCATCAGGATTATCTGCTGGAATAAGTGCATTAAAATCTGGCATTAAGGATGTTTTAATTTTAGAAAAGGAAGATGTATTAGGTGGTAATTTAAATTTATTTATTGATAATGGATTTGGTGAATATTATTTAAATAAAACTGTTACTGGTCCAGAACTTGGAAGTATTTTAATAAGGGATTATAAAGCTTTAGAAGGAAAATATAAACTAAATACAAGGGTTTTAGAAATTAATAGAGATAAAGTTATTACTTATGTAAATCCAGAAGAAGGAATTCAAGAAATAGAAGCAAAAGCAATAATATTAGCAGCTGGATGTAGAGAAAAATATACGGGTAATATATTAATTCCTATTCATAAGTTTACTGGAATATTTACTACTGGTTCTGCACATAGATTAGTTAATTATAATGGTTATTTACCAGGAAAAGAAATAATTATTTCAGGAAATGATCTATGGACTCTTATTGTGGCAAGAAGATTAGTAATAGAAGGTGCTAATGTAAAAGGAATAGTTACAGAAAGAAAGTGTTTTAATAGAGATGAACTAGATATAATTAATGGATTTAATATTCCTATAATATATCAAAGTGAAGTTATTGATATTGAAGGAATTGAGAGAATTAATTTAGCAAGGATTAAAAATGTTTATAATGAAGAAATTACTTCTATTGATTGTGATTCATTGATTTTATCAGTAGGATATTTACCAGATAGTGACTTTATAAAGAAAATGAGCATTATGATGGATGGAAGTTATATAAAAAATAAAAACAACCTTACATCGGTTGAAGGCATATTTGTATGTGGAACTATGGAAAAGGGTATAGATGTATTGTTAAATAGTGGTGAAAATGGGTTAAAGGTTGGAAAGCAAGCAGCAGAATACTTAGAAGAGTTGAGATTGAATAGTTAATAGTTAAGAGTTAAGGTAGAAACTCCTTAGGGAGTTTCTATAAGTATTTATCTAAATTCAGCTTAAGCTGAATTTAGTCCTTAACTTGTCACTTAAAATTTGATATCTTATTATAGTTATTTTATTATAGATTGAAGTTGATATTATTGTTACTTTACAAATTATTAATTTAATTAGTTAAGTTTAATTTCAGCTGTTTTTACTAGTAAGTCTTGACCTTTAGGACTAAGGTGAATACCATCAACGTATAGTTCTTCATGTTCACTAGCATTTATTGTAGCAGAATAAAAATCAACATAGTTTAGTGAGTATTTATTACATAAATTAAGTAAAGCTTCTTTTAAAAGTGGTAAACTATCTTGGCAGTAATCATAAGTATCGCATTTCATAAAAAGTTTATTTGCTAAATTTGGTATTATATTTGGGGGAAATCCTATAATTACATTTATATTTTCTTTTAATGAATCCTTAATCATTAATTCAATATTATTAGCAATAGATTGGACACTTCTGTTAGAAAGTAAATCATTTGTACCGCCCATAATAAATAAATCAGTAGGATTCAAATCAAGCACATCTTTTTGAAATCTAACAAGCATATCGGTAGTGGTACTGCCATTTACACCTTTGTTATATAAAGATAAATTATATTTAGTCTGTAATTTATAAACCCAATTATCTTTAGGCTTCACTCCGTAACCATAAATTAAACTATCTCCTAGAAATACATATTTTTTCATAAGTAAATGACCTCCTTTAAAATAATTTATTAAAGCAATTTTTACAAATAAGAGTTTTGCCTTTATCAGCAGTAACAAAATTATTTTCTTTTAAAATACAATTGCAAATAGAACATTTCTTTGTTGAAGATAACTTCTCTTTTGAAGAAGATGAGTTATTTAATTTGCTTTTATTCTTTGGAATTTCAGTAGATTTTATTGATTTTTTTAATGAAGAATATAATCTTTTTTCATCACATATATCTTTTTCTATAATTGAATATGAGATTGAAAATGTACTTTCACCAAAAAGCTCTAGTTCAAATCTTGGGTTCTCTTTATCATAAAATTCTTCAACTATTATTCTACGAATTTGAGCATCATTGACTATAAGTCCACTTTTCTCGATTCCATCAAATATACTTTTAGTTATATTTGCAGTATCAGGATGACGCTTTTCACTTTTATAATAAACTTTTAATACTGCTATAAGTGATTCTTCTAATATTATTTCTGGATTTTGACTTCTTGCATAATAAGCTATTTCTTCTTCATAAAGAGCATATTTATCGTGAGATTTTCCAGTATTGTAAGGTAAAATAGCTCTACCATCTTTATTATGTAATTTGAAATTTGATTTAGTAATAGGCGACCCTAAAACTATTACTTTTGCATAAGGTTTCATATATAGTTCTCCTAAAATTTCTTAGAGTAAAGTGTATATAATATAAAAGATGTTAATAATTATTAATGGATAATTGAAATGAAAAATAATTATTAAAAAATCCTTAAAAATCCATAAAAAGAAATAAAAAATAATGAATATTTTTTTTGAAAAGTATATAATACTCATTAGTATTAAATCTACAAATAAGTATTTATTATATTTCAACTATACATGAGAGAATTTATATTAACAAGTAATAATTTGATTATGTAATACGATTACGATATAATACAGATTGGTATTATTCAGTAAATAAAGAAGAGGTAAAAATAGATGGAAGATAAATATATTTTAGCTATAGAATCAAGTTGTGATGAAACTTCAGCAGCAGTTGTAGTAAACGGAAGGGAAGTACTGTCAAATGTAATTGCTTCACAAATAAGCACACATGAAAAGTATGGGGGAGTAGTTCCTGAAGTTGCTTCAAGAATGCATATAGAAGCTGTTAGTGGAGTTGTTGAAGAAGCTTTACTAGAGGCTAATATTACTTTAGATAAAATTGATGCAATTGGTGTTACATATGGACCAGGATTAGTTGGAGCCTTATTAGTTGGCTTACAATTTGCAAAGGGGTTAGCATTTTCAAGCAAGAAGCCTTTAGTAGGAGTAAATCATATTGAAGGGCATATTTGCGCAAATTACATACAACATAAAGACTTAAAACCACCTTTTGTTTCTTTAGTAGTTTCAGGTGGGCATACTTTTATAGTTCATGTTAAAGATTATGGAAAGTATGAAGTAATAGGTCAAACAAGAGATGATGCAGCAGGTGAAGCATATGATAAGGTTGCAAGAGCTTTAGGACTTGGATATCCAGGTGGGCCTAAAATTGATAAATTAGCAAAGGAAGGAAATCCAAAGGCGATAGTATTCCCTAAGGCTAATTTCCATGAAGAAACATTAGATTTTTCATTTAGTGGTGTAAAATCTGCAGTACTTAATTATTTAAATAAATGTAAAATGCAAAATATTGAAGTTAATAAGGCTGATGTTGCAGCATCATTCCAACAAGCAGTAGTTGATGTATTAAAGGATAATGTTTTATTAACATGTAAAAAGAAAAATGTAAAAACTATTGCAATTGCTGGTGGAGTTGCTTCTAATTCAACATTAAGAGAAACACTAACTAATGCTGCTTCAAAGAGAGGAATAGAGGTTTTATTCCCAGCTCCAATTTTATGTACAGATAATGCAGCCATGATAGGAAGTGCAGCTTATTTTAATTTTATTAATGGTAAAATTAGCGATTTAAATTTAAATGCTAAACCAAATTTAAAATTGTAATTATGTAGATTTAAGTATACGATTTGTAGAGGGATGCATATACTTAAAAAACTTAAATATATTTATAAAAAAATATAAGTTAAGGATGTATGGGGAGAGAAAGCAATGAATTTTTTACCGTATTCAAATGGGGTACGTAAAGTAAGTATGAAAAAGCATAGGAGTCCTAAAGAAAAATTTAAAATTGTAGTTATTACAATAGTTGCTATTTTAATTATTGGGATTGTTACTCAAAATATAGTTGACTTTATCGATGGGGAAAGATTAAAGAAAAGAGTAAATTATACTACAGTAGATGAATTAAGAATGGATTATAGAATTGAAGGGGAAGGTAGCTATACTATTATTTTTGATGGTGATATTGGAACTACTTTAGAAGAATGGACATCTATTGTAGAAGAGTTAAAAGAAAATGATAGTATTAGGACTTTTGTTTATAACAGACAGGGATATGGATATAGTGATATATCATCATCAGGAAGAACGCCAGAAGAGCAAGCTAGAGATTTAAAGATATTATTAAGAAAAGCTGGACTTTCTGGACCATATATCATTGTAGGTGAAGGGTATGGCTCTTTGGTATTAACAAGTTTTGCAGAGCAATTTAAAGATTCGGTTGCAGCGGCAATAATGATTGATCCTATTAATGAAGAGGTTATTCAAACGAAAGAGTATAAACAAAGTCAGATATTAACTAAAATACGAAGAAGTATTGAAAAGATAGGTTCAAAATGTGGACTTACAATGTTATTAGATAAATTAAATTTAGATATTAATTTAGAGGATTATGAATCAGGACTTTTAGATAAGAATAAAGATGAATTTTTAACTTTAAGAACTAAATCAAAGTATACCACTGCGGTTTATAATGAGCTTAAAAATATATTAAATGGCACAAGCCATAGTCAAGTTGATGGAATATTTTCTGATATACCATATTATTTATTGACTAGAGATGAAAATGATCCACTAAAGAGCTTAGGAAGTGAAGAATTAACTGATGTACATGTAACTAGCTGTGAAAAAGACTATTTACCATTAAATGATAAAGATAATGTTTTGTTGGCTATAAGACAAACAGTTAAAAAACTACAAGAAATTGAAACAGCAAATAAAGCAAATAATAAAAAATAAAGCTAAAAACTAAAGCCGATTTTTATCGGCTTTATTTTTTTTCTAAAAGTAACTTAATTTATTAAGTAATATAATATTTACTATTTGTCATATATTTGACACATACAGTGGTTATATTATAAGTATCAAATAAATGAAAAATAAATTAAATATAAATTAAAGGAGTTAGTATATATGGATAATGAGAATATTTATGACGCTGCATATAGTGAAGCACATATAGTTGAGGAAGGAGAAGTAAAAAACAACTTTGAAGAACAACATAAAAAAAAGAATAGTAAAAAAAAGAGAGGAAATGGAAACGGATTTGCTAAATATATTGCAATAGCTCTTATTTGTTCTTTATTTGGAGGAGTAGTTGGTTCAGGAATTACTTACGTTATAGCAGATAAAGGCAATAATAGTACTAAATCAAATAATAGTGTGGTGACAGATCCAGTATCATTTGCAACAGATAATACAGCATTATCAGCAGCAGATATATATAAGAAAGTAGCACCTGCAGTTGTTATGGTATCAACAAAATCAATTCAAAGTGTTAATGGTTGGTTTCAACAAGAAACTGAGGGTATGGGATCAGGATTTATAATTAATGAAGATGGGTATATTTTAACAAACTATCATGTAATTGATGGAGCAAAAGAAGTTACAGTAACATTAAGTGATGGTAGGGAAGTTACTGCTTCAGTAGTAAATTATGATGCTGATCAAGACGTAGCTATGATAAAAATTAATGATGATATAGAAGTTCCTGGAGTAGTAGAATTAGGAGATTCAGATGCATTACAACCAGGTGAAGAAGTATTAGCAATTGGTAATCCACTATCAAAAGAATTATCATCAACATTAACAAAAGGAATAATAAGTGCATTAAATAGAAGTGTTGAAACTGAATCAGGTGTTAGCAGTAACTTAATTCAAACAGATACAGCTATTAATTCAGGTAATAGTGGTGGACCATTAATAAACACTAAAGGCGAAGTTATTGGAATTAATACATTAAAAGCTAGTGATGGAGCAGAAGGTATTGGATTTGCAATTCCAATTAATGATGTTAAAGATAAAATAGATTCATTATCTAAACCAATATTAAATTTAGGTGTTTCAATTAGGGTAGTTGATGAACCTTTAGCTAAACAATTAAATTTAGAAGAAGGTTTATATGTTGTAGAAGTTAACGAATATTCACCAGCTGAAAAAGCAGGATTAAAGAGTGGTGATTTAATAGTTAAAGCAGATGGAACTAGAATAAAGACATTCGAAGAGTTACAAGAAATTAAAAACTCTAAAGAAGAAGGAGATACTATTAATATTGAATTTATTAGAGATGGTAAAACTAAAAATACTACTATAACATTAACATCAACATCATCAACATCATCTTCAGAATCAACAACAAATTAATTATGAATAAATAGACCATGTGGCTTAATAAGACTACATGGTCTATTTATTTTACTTTAAAATGCTTTCATAAGCTTTTAATGTAGAAATAGCAGTGTTTTTCCAAGTGAAGTTTAAGCTGTTTTTATAACCTTTTTCACCATATTCAATTAATGAATCATAAGAATTTAATAATTGAAGCATTGAAGAAGCTAGTTCATCTTTATTATTTGGATTAATTAAGATTGCAGCATCAGAAGTAACTTCTGGTATTGATGTTAAATTGGATGTTATAACAGGAGTACCACAGCTCATTGCTTCAAGTGGTGGAAGGCCGAAGCCTTCATAAAGTGAAGGATAAATAAATAGCTTGCATGCATTATAAAAGTAAGGTAAGTCATCATCGACTACAAATCCAGTAAATATTACTTTGTCATCAATGTAAAGTTCTTTACATAAATCTTGTAGTTTAGCACCTTCATCACGGACAGACCCACATAATACAAGTTTATAATCTTTATTTAGAGATTTATATATGCTGTTAAATGATAATATAAGTTCTTTGACATTTTTTCTAGTACTAAAACCACCTATATATAATAAAAAAGGTGAAGAAATATGATATTTATTTTTTATATAATCAATACAAACTTGTTTATCTAAAGGTTTATAAGTTGAATTTGCTGCTAAAGGAGTAACAAATATTTTATCCTCATTAACTGAAGGAAAGAATTTTAAGATATCTTTTTTTGAATATTCGGATACAGTTAAGATTGCTTTAGAATTATTAATTATTAGGGGCATATCCCTAAGAAATCTTTCTAAGTATCCTCTACCAACAGTTTCAGGTAATATATAAGGGATTAAATCATGTATTGTAACTATTACAGGTGAAGTATATGATGTATTTAATCCAATTCCGTTTTGGGGTATATGATGTAAATCTATGCTATTTTCTTCAATATAACTTGGATAGTAATAATCTTCATAAAATGTTCCATGCTTTTTTGAAGTAAAAATTATTTTTGAATTATCCCTTTTAAACTCTCCATAATTTTCACCAGCCCAAAAAATAGAATAAGTATTTTTTTGATCTATATTAAGAAGCTCTCTGAGAAGATTTTCTGTGTAAGTACCTATACCAGAACCTTTATATAAATTAATCCCTCTAGCATCTATTGATAATTTCAAAGCATAACGCCTCCTAAAAAAACCTATAATATTATAAATATTAAATTAAAGTAATTTATGTGATAGTAAACACAATGAAATATAAAATTTCATATAATACAAAGAAGAAAGCTTTAGGAGTAAGCGATGAATAAGGAAAATTTAAAAGAATCTATAGAATCTAATTATGATATTAAGGTGCTAGCTATAGAGAAAGTAAAAAATAGTTATAGATTAGAAACTGAAAATACTAATTATGCTATAAAGATAATAAAGTATGATTTTCCACACTTCTATTTTATTTTATCTGCAATAGAACATCTTCAAAAAAGAGAATTTCATAAAATACCCCAAATATTAAACAACAAAGATGGAACAAAGTATATTAAATTGGAAAATAGCTATGCTTATTTAACAGAATGGATACCATCTAGAGTAAGCAATTATGATAACCCTATTGAATTATCAAAAGTTGCTGAAAAGCTAGGAGAGCTTCATACCCGTAGTACAGGTTTTAATATAAATAACAATATGAGACCACGAATAGGATGGTATTCATGGATTAATGTATTTAATACACGATGCAATGAAATATTAGATTTTAAAAATAGAATAAATCAAAAAGCATATAAGTCAAAATTTGATTGTATTTATTTAAATAATATAGAAGCAGAAATAGAGAGAGGAAAAAAAGCAATAGATAATTTAAAGAAGCATAAATATATTGAAATAATGGATAAAGAAGTAATGAAGATGGGATTTTGTCATCACGATTATGCCCACCATAATATATTGGTTGATGATAAAAATGAATTGAATATTATTGATTTTGATTATTGCATTTTAGATTCGCATTTACATGATTTAGCATCATTATTAATTAGAGCTATGAAAGGGGCTAAGTGGAGTAAGGATAAAGCTGATTTAATTATTAAAAATTACTGTAAAAGTAATGGATTATATGAAGATGAATTTAAATTAATAGGTGATTTTATAAAATTTCCACAAACATTTTGGCAAATAGGTATTCAGTATTATTGGGAGCAACAACCTTGGGGAGAAGATTTTTTTGAAGAGAAAATAAACAAATATTTAGAAGATGTTGAATATAGGGAAGAATTCTTAGAGTCATATTTCAAATAAAGAGGTGGATGATATTTGGATATAATAGAATTTTTAAATGGGAATGGTATTATCGTTGGGGAGGAAAACTTTCCTAAGGGTAGTAAGAAAAAATATATGTGGGATATTGACTATCAAATAGCATTAATGGTGGAAATTCAAAAAATAATGATGGGTAAAAAATCATATATAATTCCTAGAATAGAAAGTTCAATTGGACATGAAATAGAAACATTTATTGTACAAGCAAAAAAAACTTCTAAAATGTTAAAGTTGTTTGAGGAAAAAATGTCTAAAAGCGATTTAGATTACTTTATTATTGAGGAAGGAAATAAAATTTTAGATAGAGCTAACAAATCTTTAGATACATTAGATGAGGATGAATACTTAAAAATAATAGTAAGGAGTATGAATAATTATGAGGTTTGCTTAGGAAGAGTAGATGAAGGAAATCTAAAAAAAGAGGGAATGGCAATTTGTATAAGAACAATAAGATATATCTCATATAATATGATTGAACATGATTGCTATAGTTATATAAAAAGGTTAAAAAGAAGGGGGTATAGTGGTGATATTGTTCATATAATAAATAAGTTTGCAGAAGAGTCTAATTTAAAAAGTGAAAGTATAGATTATATGAAAGTACTGGCAAATTATCCTGTAGAGTCAATAAAAGTATTATCAAAACTAAGGTACGATAGAGAACGATTCACTGATGATGAATGGGCAAAGGAGATTAATATGTCTCAAAGTATAGATGGTATTGAGCTTTTATGAATGGAGGAACAAAATGAATAAATTTAGATATATAGATAAAAAGATATTGTGTAGCTATGACCTAAGTGAGGAATTTTTTAAAGAACTAGGTGTAGAAGTATATGATATTATTCCATTAAGAAAAGTATTTGTAATTTTTACCGATAAGGGTAAAAAAATATTAAAAAGAATTAACTCATCGGAAGAAAGAGTTGAATTTATAAATAAAGCTTTAAATATAATCAAAGAAAAAGATAAGTATATACTTCAATATTGCACTAATTCAAAGGGAAAAATAATCACTAAGTGGCATGGAAAATCTTTTGTATTATTAGATATGATAGATGGAAGAGAGGCTACATTTACAAATCCAATTGAAGTTGAATGGTGTACAAAGTCTTTAGCTAATTTCCATAAAGCATCAGAAGGGATAATTAATGATTTAAATGAAAAAGAAGTTAATTTAAATGGAGCAAAAAATTTAATTTATGAATTTTTAAATGATTTATGTATTATAACAGAGATTGAAAGAGTGGTTAGTAAATTTAATTATAAAAATGAATTTGATTTAATGTTTTTAAAGAATGTATCAAAAGCAAAAAATGATTTAAATAAATGTATTAATCTACTGACTGAAGGGCCATATAATGAGTTATATGCTAAAAAAGATAATTATGTATTGTGTCATTTAGATTTGGCTCATCATAATTTTATAATAGAGGATAATGAAATAAATATAATTGATTTTGATTATTGCAAATTAGGCATTAAGGTGTTAGATATATATAATTATATTGTTAAGGTTATAAAAAACTATGCTTACAATAAAGATATACTAGTTAAAATAATAAATGATTATAATGAAATTTTTGAAATATCAGTTAAAGAGAAAAAAGTAGTTTCTGCATTACTAAATTATCCAAGAGATTTTATAAATATTTCAATGGATTATTATTTGAAACAAAAGTCTTGGGATGAAGAGGTATTTATTAGTAGATTTAGAGATAAGATTGAAAATGATATTTTTAGAACTGAATTGTTAAGATGTTTAAATGAAAATTTAGAATAAAATTAAAGGGCTATGCGTTAGCATAGTCCTTACTTTATATATTACTTTATAAAAATAAGCATTAGAAGTTTATTATGCTTTCATAAGCCTTTATAGTGTTTAAGGCTGTATTTTTCCAAGAATAATTATTACTAGTAGACAAACCTCTTTCAATCATAGTCAATTTTAAGAAGCTATCAGTCAATACACGTTCCATTGAATAGCAAAGTTCATCAATATCATTAGGATCTATAAGTATAGCTGAATTCCTGCATACTTCTGGAAGTGAAGTGACATTAGAAGCTATTACTGGTACTCCACAAGCCATTGCTTCAAGTGGTGGTAGACCAAATCCCTCATAAAATGAAGGATATACTAAAAATTCACAGGCATTATAAAAAATAGGTAAATCATTTAATGGAATAAAATCAGTAAATATTACTGAATTAGAGATACCTAATTCTATTGCTTTATTTTTATAGATTTCGTATGATATTCCCTTTTTACCTGTTATTACAATCTTTAAATCTTCTTTTAAATTATCTTTTAAAAGAGAAAATGCCTCCAAAATGCCAATTATATTTTTTCTAGGGCTATATCCGCCAACATACAAAATAAAGTTATCAGCTATTTTGTAATTATCCTTAATAAATTTTTTACAATAAGCTCTATCAATTGGTCTATAAATATCTTCAGCGGCAAGATGAGTTACAAAAATTTTTTCCTTTGGAAAGTTAAATTCTTCAGCTATATCAAGCTTTGAAAACTCTGAAACTGTAATTATGCCATCGCAGTTATCTAATATTTTTGGCATTTCTTCATTGAATATTCTTAAATAACGGTCACTAACAGTTTGGGGCATTCTTAGTGGAATTATATCATGCAAGGTAATGGTCTTAGGACAATTAACATTGCCAGAAAGGCCTACACCATTTTGAGGAACGTGATATAGCTCCATATTAAAATTTTCAAGTAAATTAGGAACTTTTACATCATCCCAAAAATTATTGTTAGAGGAGTCTTTTGTATATTCTATAGAGAAATTATCTTTAAGATTTAAATCAGAATCTTCTGGGATGAAGGTAAGATAATGATTTAAATTGTCATATTTGCTTAAATTGGTAATAAGCTGATAAGTGTAGGTTCCTATACCTGTTCCCCTATACCATTTTGCGGCTCTTCCATCGATACCAATCTTCATGATTTAATCCTTTCAAAATAGTTATAATTTATTATATTATAATAATTTAAAAATGTTAATAAAAGTAGATATATGTACATATAAATATAAAGGGGGTGAGGAATATGATGAGAGAATTTGAAATAGAAAGACAGTTTCAAATAAAAATAGATATAATAAAAGCAAATAAAGGTATCTATTATATTAAAACCAATAAAGGTGAACGATGTCTTAAAAAAATCAATTATGGGCCACAAAAACTTTTGTTTGTTTATGGTGCAAAAGAACATCTAATAAAAAATGGATTTGATAATGTAGATAGGTATTTTTTAAATATAGATGGTGAACCATATGCACTAGTTAATGAAGATTTATATACCTTATCAGAGTGGCTAGAAGGAAGAGAATGTGACTTCCATAACATAGAAGAAGTTAAAATTGCAGCACAGACTTTAGCAAAATTACATGAAGCATCAAAAGGATATGACCCTCCTGAAAACTCAAAATTAAAGAGTGATTTAGGAAGGTGGCCAAGCCTTATGGAGAAAAGAATTAAATCATTAGATAAGATGCGTGATATGATAAGGAAAAAAAATAGGAAGAGTGACTTTGATTTATTATACTTAAAGTCAATGGAGTTTTATAAGGAAATTGGAAAGAAGGCACTAAATACTTTAAATTCATCTGAATATATTAAATTATGTGAAATTGCAGAACAGGAAAAGAGTTTCTGCCATCATGATTATACTTATCACAATATTATTTTAGGTAATGATAATTCTGTTAGTGTAATAGATTTTGATTATTGCAAGAGGGAAGTAAGAACATTTGATATTTCAAACTTTATGATAAAAGTTTTAAAGAGAAACAATTGGAACATAGATTTTGCAGATGCAATTATTGATTCCTATAATAGTATTTCGAAGTTAGATGAATGTGAATATAATGTCTTATATGCATACTTACAATTTCCACAAAGGTATTGGAGGTTAGCTAATAGATATTATTATAACGAAGTAAATTGGGGACAAAATACCTTTGATAGTAAATTAGAAAGTATAATTAACGAAAAAGATGAGTATTTAAAATTCTTAGATGAGTTTAAAAAGAAATATAACACAATTTAAAAGCCGGCTTTAAAGCTGGCTTTTAAAATACTGAGAATCAACATTTTGTTTAGTTAATAGTTAATGAATAAATTTAGCTAAGCTGAATTAAAAAAATAAGAAACTCTAATAGAAGTTTCTTATTTAACTATTAACTATATTAAATGTATGGTGATTTAGGATAGCCTTCACGATATTTTCCACGAGTTTGAAGTCCACCGATGCCTTTTATACCTGTGATTGTATTTTCAACTATATTTGTTATTGAAACTACAGAATCAATGTTAGTATAAGCTATTTTTTCGCATACAAAAACAGGATCTAAACAATGAATTAACACTCTACTAGGGGAACTAGCAAAATTAGCACCAGCATCTAATAGGCATTCATAGCAAGATTGACAAGCACCTGCAAAAATAACTAATTCATCATAACTAGAATTATAATTTCTAAGTGCCTTGACAGCATCTATATAATATTTTGAATTTCTATAATTATTTAAATCTAAGTAATCATCACTTGTTTTTAATACACTATCATGTCCAGTTAAAACTACAATATCTGGTTTAACTTCTTTAACTAAATCAACAACTTTCGTAGCTTGATCTTTTTCTGAAATAGCTCTACCAACAGCATCTAAAGAAAGTTGTTTATAAACTTTCAAGCATGTCTCTAAATAGTCTTTATCACCATCGATATGAAGAATTTTTCCAGGGCGCCCGAAAATTAATTCATTATTGGGTGCTTTTTTTTGAGATTTACTGCTACGTGTGAATTGTGATATATCATGCCTATATCCACGGGTATTTACAGCCTTTTTAATTGCGTCATTAACTCTGCTATTTAATATTTTCTCTTTTTCACCAATAAAATTAACATCAACATGTTCTAAATCATCTTCAGGTGAATCAGCAATTATTCTTATGCTTATACCTTTAAGTATATATACTATTTTACCATCTATTTCTTTTATATCGATAATTTTAAAAGTTATATCCTTATCATAGGATTTTCTTACAACAGTATCGCCTATTACCATTTTATTCTCCTAACTAATACATCATTTCAATCTATAATATGATATTTTCATGGCATTTGCCCCTCAAATATTTATTGATAATTTAATAATAATGAATAAAAAACTGTAAAAAAAGCAATAATAATTAATGGATAAAATGATAAATATATAAAGGTAAAAGTTTACATTGACAAAAACACCGTAAGGTGATAAAATAATTGGTTTTATTTGACAAAAGTGCTAAAAAGTTTTATAATATAGTTAGAAAGATGGTGGTCATATGGAAGGAAATAAAACATTAGCCAACATAAGAAGAGACATAGAAAACCACGTAGGTGAAAAAGTAACTTTAAAAGCCAATGGTGGAAGAAAAAAAATACTAGTAAATGATGGAGTAATAGAAAGTGTTCATCCAAGTATTTTTGTTGTAAGGTTAGATAATGACAACCAAAGGACTGTAACTTATAGTTATTCAGATGTTTTAACTAAAACTGTATCTTTATATTATGCGGTATAAGTAAGAGCTTCGAATTTTTTCGAAGCTCTTATTTTTGTTAAATTAAATTTAAACAAAAAAAAATGCATTTTATTTCTAAAAATACAATTATATTAATATACATATATAAGAATAAAAAAAGAAAGATGGCGGGTATCCATCTTTCAACTATGGTATAAAAGGGTATTGAGAATTTATGAGAGGTTATATGGTCAATAACCATCTTTATAATATGACATATTTATAATAAAGTCAACAATTTATTTAAAAAAAAATAAAACTTTTTTATTTTGACACTAAATTTCGACAATTTAAACTAATAAATGGAAAAAAATAATAAGGTTTAGAAAAGTATGATGAATTTATTAATTAAAAAGATAAATTTATTATTTAAAAATTAGTAAACAGTTTGCCTATATTAGAATAAATATATATTTAGAGAATATAAATTATAGTAGGTATATACTATGGAGGAGGGATAGGATGTCTCAGATAGATGTTATTAAAGAAAGTGTTCAAAATGAACAACTAATAAGAGAAAGCTCTACTAATAATGTATTAAAAGGTGAATATTTAATAAAGGACTCACATCCAGATGTTCATCAAATTTTAGGAATAGAAGCAAAGGCAACTATTACTAACAAAGAAATACTAGCAGACAAAATAATGATAGAAGGTCAAATTAATTATTCTGTCATGTACTTATCTGAAGATGAAAGTAAGGTAACTAGTATAAATTCTGTTTGTTTATCAGAAAAATTCGCTGACTATCTTGATATTAATGCTGAAGAACATAAAGTCATTTGTGAAGTAGAGTGCATAATAGAACATATTCAAGCTAGTATAATGAATGAACGTAAGATTGCTATTGACGGAATAAGAACAACAAAATGGCTATTGTATAAAATTTGCGAATTTGAATTTGTAAAGGAAATAGAAGGTAGAGATGATATACAAATTAAGAGAAAAAGTGAAGAAATAAACCAATTGAAATGTGAAAAAGAAATAGAGATAATGGGCAAATCTATGATTAAAGTAACAATGGATAAGCCTGAGATTGAAGAAATATTAGCATCTTCATTGAATTTGCATAAAAAAGAAGTAAAGCTTGGCGAAGGTAAAATTTACTTTGGTTGCTATTGTAAGATAGAGGTTTTATGTAGAGGTAAAGAAGAAAATGATATTTTCTTACTACAAGATGATGTTTATTTATCTAAAGAGGAAGAGGCTATTGGAGTTAATGGCGATATGATTGCGACTAATCAAATGGAAATAGTAAATTCAGATAGTATAATAACAGCAGATGATTTAGGCGAGAATAGAGTTATTAATGTTGAGTTTAATGTAAAAGGAACTGTTAAGGTTATATCTAAAGAAATAATTGATGTTATTAAAGATGCATATTCACCAACACAATCAATTGAATTAACAAAGAAAAAATATGATATTGGAATAGTGCAAGGAGTAGTACCATCAGAATTAATAATAAAAGATAATTTATATCCAAAAAACGAGGATGAAAAAATTTCTTGTGTAGTTTGGACAGGCGGTTGTCCTTTAATTACTGAAACTTCTATTGAAGATGATAAGGTTAAGATTGAAGGTATAGTAAAAGTACAAGTTCTTTATAAGGTGGCAGAAGAGGAATGTAAGTTAGATATGTGTAGTGGAGAGATTCCATTTACATCAGTAATTGATTTAAAAGGTATTAAACCTGATATGAGTGCTATCTGTAAAGTTAAGTTGGAAAATTTAGATGGAACTGTTGAAGCTAATACAATAGGAATAAGAGCAACATTATCACTATTAGCTAAAGCTTACTATAAGATTGAAAAGGAATGGATAGTTGATATTCAAGAAGGAGAAGCAGAGAAAGAATGTAAAAAGGCATCAGTAACAATATACGTTGTTACTAGTGGTGATACATTATGGGAATTAGCTAAGAAATATAATACTACAATGGATTCATTGATTAAAATTAACGAATTAGAAAGTCCAGAGGCATTAGTTGAAGGAAAGAAGATAATAATACCTGGCAAATGTAAATTTTAATATTATTTAAGTTATAGGCCATTACAGCTTGATGTAATGGCCTTTTTCTATATGAATATATTTTGTTGTATTGGATAAAATAAGAAATACATGATATGAGGTGATAATTTGAGTGAAAAAATAAGTGGCAATTTAATTATAATTGGCGGAGCTGAAGATAAGAAGGGAAAGAAAGAGATACTAAAAAGGGTAGCAAAATATATTGATCCCAATAAAGACAAAATGCTAATAGCAACTATAGCAACAGAATACCCTGAAAAAAGCTATGAGAATTATAAAACTATATTTAATAATTTAGGTATAAAAAACATTGAAAAATTAGATATAAGTGTGAGAGAAGAGGCTTTTGAGAAAGAGAATATTGATTTAATTAAGGAAGCAGATTTATTATTTTTTACAGGTGGAGACCAATTAAGGATAACTAGTATGATAGGAGGAAGTCCAGTGTATGATGCTATTAAAGAATTATGTATTAATGGTGGTATTATTGCAGGAACATCAGCAGGGGCTTCTGTTATGAGCGATACAATGATTGTAGAAGGAAATGATGAAGAATCACCACATAAATGCACATTAAAAATGTCACCAGGATTAGGTCTAGTAAAAAATATAATAATAGATCAGCATTTTGCTCAAAGAGGAAGAATAGGAAGATTGCTTACTGCAATTGCTCAGAATCCCGAAGTATTAGGAATAGGTATAGATGAAGATACTGCAATATTAGTAAGTGATAAAGGAACAGCAGAAGTAATTGGCTCGGGAGCGGTATATTTTATTGATGGAAGCTGTATTGATTATAGTAATGTTTCAGAACAATATAGCGAAGAAGTACTCAGCATGTTTAATGTTAAACTGCATGTATTAAAAGAAGGAAATAGATTTAATTTATTAAAAAAGGTACCTTTTGAGGAGGATAAGGATTTTTATGAAAATCATAGATAGTACTGTTTATGATGGTAGAAATATTCATTCACATAAGAAATGTATAGTGTTAGACGTTGATTTGGAGGGATATTCGGAAATACCAAGCAAAGACATTAAAGGATTTAATGAAAAATTAGTGAAGTTACTTCCAATATTATATACACACAGATGTGGTATAGATGAAGAAGGCGGATTTGTTAAGCGATTAAAAGAAGGAACATATCTTGCACATATTTGCGAGCATATGATTATTGCCATGCATAATATTCTCGGAATGGATATAGCTTATGGAAAAGCTAGAGAAATTGAAGGTGATAAATATATTGTTGTATTTCAATATGAGTATCCAAGAGCAGGACTTGAGATAGGGAGGCTTGCTGTAGATATTATTAATTCATTTATAGAAAATAAAAATATATTATTTGATGACAGACTTAACGTAATAAAAAATATATTAAATGAGGAACTAATAGGACCTAGTTCATTTGAAATTTGTAATGCTGCGCAAAAAGTTGGTATGCCTATTTTGAAAATTGGGAATAGTGGATTTTATCAAATTGGATATGGAAAACAAGGTAGAATAATAGAATCAGCTATTAGTAACTCAACTAGTTGTGTTGCAGCTGATATTTCTTGTGATAAATTACTTACTAAAGAAATACTTAGAATACAGAACCTGCCTATTTCTAGGGGGGAGAAGGTAAGTAATATTATAGGGTTATTAAAAGCTGCAGAAAACTTAGAATATCCGGTTGTATTAAAACCTGAGTTTGGAAGTAAGGGTAGAGATGTAATACTAAAGATAAAAACTGATAAAGAATTGGTGGATTCTTATCAGAAGTTAACTAAAAAATATAAGGATATAATAATAGAAAAATATTACGAAGGCGATGACTATAGAGTATGTGTTATAAATAATAAAGTTGTTGCTGTATCAAAGAGAATTCCACCATATATTATAGGTGATGGAATAAAATCAATAAATCAGCTTATAAATGATTTGAACAGTGATGAAAGAAGAGGCGAAGATCATGAAAAGCCACTTACTAAAATTAAAATAGATGATGAAGTTATTAGAAATTTAAATATAAATAATTATGGAATAAATTCAATTTTAGAAAAAGGTAAAAAGCTAATTTTAAGACAAAATTCAAACTTATCAACAGGTGGAATAGCTGTTGATTGTACTGATGATATTTCAGAGGAAAATAAAGAAATATGTATAAGAGCAGCTAAGGCTATTGGATTAGATATTTGTGGTGTAGATATTTGCACAAAGAGTATTAAAAAATCATTACTTGAAGAAGGTGCGATAATAGAAGTTAATGCAGCACCAGGATTAAGAATGCATTCATATCCTGCTATTGGAAAGAAAAGAAATGTTGGAATTGAAATAGTTAATATGATGTATAATAATAATCCTAAGAATATACCTGTTATTTCAATTACAGGCACAAATGGAAAAACTACAACTACAAGGATTATAAATAGTACATTATCAAAAATGGGATATTGTGTTGGAATGACTAGTACAGATGGTATTTATATAAATGGAGCATGTATAGATAATGGTGATGATACTGGATTTGAAAGTGCAAAGTGTGTATTGTTTAATAAAGATGTTGACGTAGCTGTTTTAGAAACGGCAAGAGGTGGTATAATAAGGAAAGGATTAGCTTATGATTTGGCTGAGGTTGCAGTAATAACCAATATTACTGAAGATCACTTAGGGTTAAATAGAGTTAATACAATGGAAGATTTATGTATGGTGAAATCTTTAGTAGCAGAAGCTGTTAAAGAAGATGGTTATGTTGTAATAAATGCAGATGATGAATGGAGTAAAAAGATAATAAGTAGAATCAATGCAAATATAATTTATTTTTCAAAGGATTATAATAACGAATTAATAATAAATAATGAATCTAAAAATAGTATAGCAGTATATTTAAAAGATGATTATATATGTGTTAAAAATTTTGGAAAAGAATATAAAGTAATTAGTGTAAAAAATATACCTATTACATTAAATGGAACTTTAGAATTTAATGTTGAAAATGCAATGGCTGCTTGTGCTGCGCTAGTAGCATTGAAAGTAGATTATGCAATGATAAAAATAGGACTTAGTAATTTTAATTCAAATGAAAACACAGGAAGATTTAATATTTATAATTGCAATGGGGTTAAAATTATTTTAGATTATGGTCATAATATAGAAGGGTATAAAAAAGTACTACCTACATTGAGATATATTACTAACGGAAAAATAACTGGTATAATAGGTGTACCAGGTGATAGAGGAAATTATGTTGCTAAAGAGATTGGTAAAATAAGTGCTAACTATCTTGATAAAATAATAATTAAAGAAGATAAAGATAGACGTGGAAAAAATATAGGAGAAGTTGCTGAAGTAATTAATCAAGGTGTTTTAGAAAGTAAGAATAATATTAAAGCACGAATTATACTAGATGAAGTGAAAGCTTTAGAAGTTGCATTTAATGAATCGATTCCGGGAGATACTATAATTGTATTTTTTGAAAAATTACAACCATTATTAGATTTTATAAAAACTAATCAATCTGATGATGAAAATCTAGGTAATGTTGCTAATTCAATTTAAAGAATACAACAATGACATATTTACTATAGTAAAAATAATATATATAATATATTTTATGAAGTTCAGGGTTTTTGGCTCTGAACTTCAATTTAAAATAGATACTTTCCGGTTGAAAGGATTTGAATATATGAAGATAAAGGCGTATGCAAAGATAAACATTTCCTTAGATGTAGTAGGAAAAAGAAAAGAGGATGGTTATCACCTATTAAGAATGATAATGCAAAACATTGATTTATATGATGAGATATATGTTGAGAAGCGTAAAGAAGGTATAACTATAGATTGTAACAAAAACTATGTACCTACTGATTCAAGAAATTTGGCATATAAGGCGGCAATGTTATTTAAAGAAAAGTATAATATTAAAGAAGGTGTCTATATAAACATCATAAAAAATATTCCTGTTTCAGCTGGATTAGCTGGGGGTAGTACTGATGGGGCAGCAGTATTAAAGCTTATGAATAAGCTTTTTGAAATTAATGCTTCAGATGAAGAATTAATGGAAATGGGTTTAAGCCTTGGTGCTGATATACCTTATTGCATTAAAGGAGGAACTGCTCTTTGTGAGGGAGTTGGAGAGGAAATAACACCTCTAAAGCCGTTTAAAGATAAAATCTTAGTATTGGTTAAACCAAGTTTTGGAGTGTCAACAAAAGAAGTATATAAAGCTTTTGATTTAGAAAAAGCAAGAATACATCCAAGAACTGAAAAATTAATTGAAGCTATAGAAAAAGATGATTTATATTATGTTGCAAATAACATGAAAAATTTACTAGAAAATGTTACTTTAAGAAAACATAATGTATTAATTAGAATAAAAGAAGAAATGAATAGATATGGCGCTGTTGGAAGTATGATGAGCGGTAGTGGGCCAAGTGTTTTTGCATTTTTTGATGATATGCTAAAAGCTCAAAGGTGCTACGAAAAGATGAAAGAAAATCATAGAGAAGTATTTTTAACTAGAACTATCTAAAAAATTAAATATTATAATGAAATGAATAAACCCCTTTAAATTGTCAATAATTATTACTAGAAAGGGGTTATGTTATGAAAAGATATATGTATTTTATAATAGTTTTAATTTTAGTAATATTTACATTGAATGGATGTGCTCAAGTTAATAATATAAATAATAATAGTTTAGAGCTTAATGAACTTAATTATGATGATATAAAGGACAAGCTGATTAGATTTCATGTAATAGCAAATAGCGATACAGAAGAAGATCAAAATCTTAAATTAAAAGTAAGAGATAAGGTTGTTGAAGCATTAAGTGAAAAGCTTAAAGGAGTAGAGTCGTTAGAAGAAGCAGAGGAGATTTTAGAAGATAATATTGAATATGTTAATGAAATAGCGAGACAAGTTATTACTAGCAATAATTATGATTATGAAGTAAATACAATGTTATCATATGAAAATTTTCCTAATAAAGTATATGGTGACTATATATTTCCACAGGGAAATTATGAAGCATATAGAGTTATAATAGGTTCAGGACAAGGACAAAATTGGTGGTGTGTAATGTTTCCATCATTATGTTTTGTTGATGAAAGTAAAAGTGATGTTGATTCAACAAAATTAAAAGAGGAAATTGAGAACATTGAACCAAAAGAAGATAAAGAAGAAAATAAAGTAGAAAAAAATACAAGTGATTTAAATAAAGAAGATAATAGTACAAAGAATATTAAAGTAAAATTTAAAATTGTTGAAGTTATTAATGATTTATTTAAATAATTAGGAGGATAAAATGACAAAAGCATTAGCGATGGTTTCAGGTGGATTAGACAGTATATTAGCAGCTAAGTTAATAAAAGAACAAGGTATAGAAGTAGTAGGAGTATGTTTTAGATCATATTTCTTTAGTGAAGCAAGTGCTATTAAAATGACAAAACAAATAGATATACCTTTAATAGTAGTTGATTTTTCACCAGAACATTTTGAATTAGTAAAGAACCCTAAGCATGGTAGAGGAAAAAATATGAATCCATGTATAGATTGCCATGCTATGATGATGAATTATGCAGGGAAATTATTAGAAGAACATAATGCAGATTTTATAATTACTGGAGAAGTATTAAATCAAAGACCGATGTCGCAAAACAGACAAGCTTTAAATATAGTAAAAAAAGAATCAGGATTTGCAAATAAGATATTAAGACCACTATGTGCTAAAAATATAGAACCAACTGAAATGGAGTTAAATGGTTTAGTTGATAGAGAGAAATTACTAGGTATTTCAGGTAGAAGCAGAAAGCCACAAATGGAATTAGCTGCTAAATGGGGAATAACAGAATACCCATCACCAGCAGGGGGATGTAGACTTACTGAGCCTAATTATGCATTAAGATTAAAGGATCTTTTAACATTTAAAGATGAAGTAGAAGAAGATGAATTAAGCTTATTAAGATATGGAAGACATTTTAGAACATCAGATAATAATAAAATAATAGTTGCTAGAACTAAAGAAGAGTCAGAAGCTATTAAGAAGCTTATAAATAAAGAATACTTATCATTCCATGCAACAGATTTTTCAGGAGCATTAGTTTTATTAGATAAGAACGGAACAGAAGATGATAAGGTATTAGCTGCAAGAATGGCTGCAAGATATAGTAAAGGAAGAGAAGAAGAAAAAGTAAAAATAAAATTTGGTATATATGGAACAAAGCTAGACAATCATATAGAAGTAGAACCAATTAATGATAATGAGTTAGAAAAATATATGATTTCTATAAAATAGGAGGAGAATATGGAGAAGAGAGCAATCATATCAGTAAAGAGTTTTTCAGATATTGATCCAAATGAAGCAATAGAAGTTGTAACACCAGGAACTTTTATTATACATGATGAAGGATTTAAGGCTATATATGAAGAATCAGAAATATCAGGAATGGATGGCACGACAACTACATTAAATATAAAAGATAATAGTATGGTACTAGAGAGAGTTGGATCTATAAATACAAATATGGAGTTTAAGGAAGGGGTAACGGCTGTATCTCTATATAATACTCCTTATGGAATTTTAGATTTAAATGTTGATACTAAGAAATTAAAGATAAATATAGATGAAAATGGTGGAGAAATACATTCAAAGTACGTTTTAGGCCTTGAAGGTCAAGAAGGTATAAGTACAGAATTAAGTATTAAAATCAAGGTAAATTAACTTAAATAGGCTTCTGAAAATAAATATATTTTCGGAGGCTTATTTTTATATGTATAAAAGTTTAGTGTAAGGAGAGAATTAAAGAAAATACAATGTTAAAAATAAAGGGTGTGAATAAAATAAATAAATATGAAAATATAATAATGATATTATGTCAATATTACGAAGTAAATTATGAGGAATTTAATAAACTATTAAAGAAAAGGGAAAAGTCATATTTAACAGTATTATTGATGAAAAAATTTAGGTGTTTAAATAGTGAAGGTTTAAAAGAAAAGTTAGGGATTATAAGTAATAGAAGTTTACACTACAAGATTAAAATTGCAGAAGAAAAGATTCTAATTAATAAGAAATTTAGAGATGAATATTTTGAATTAGAAGAAAAAATAAAAGAAAATTTAAAAAATGCATAAAAAACACTAGCCTAAATTAAACTAATGTGATACTATATTATCTATGATTGTTATTGCGCTAGGCAATAAGAGAGGTAATTTAAATTATATCACTATAAAAAGCAATAGTCAATAATAAAAATGAAAAAAATTAGAGCTGGGGGATTATACATGAATACAAAATATGTTTTTGTTACAGGTGGAGTTGTATCAGGATTAGGAAAGGGAATAACAGCAGCTTCATTAGGAAGATTGTTAAAAAATAGAGGATTAAAGGTTTCTATACAAAAGTTTGATCCATATTTAAATGTAGATCCAGGAACAATGAGTCCATATCAACATGGAGAAGTTTTTGTAACTGATGATGGTGCAGAAACAGATTTAGATTTAGGGCATTATGAAAGATTTATAGATGAAAATTTAACTCAAAACAGTAATGTTACATCAGGTAGAATTTACTGGTCAGTTATTTCAAAAGAAAGAAGAGGAGAATATCTTGGAGGAACAGTTCAAGTAATACCTCATATAACAAATGCTATTAAAGAAAGAGTGTATAGGGTTGCTAAAGAAAGAGATGTAGATGTTGTAATAACTGAAATAGGAGGAACTGTTGGAGATATTGAATCACAACCATTCCTTGAAGCGATAAGACAAATAAAATATGATGTAGGCAGAGAAAATGTATGCTTTATACATGTTACATTAGTACCTTTCTTAGGAAAATCAGGAGAGCTTAAAACTAAGCCAACTCAACATTCAGTAAAAGAATTAAGAAGTATTGGTATTCAACCAGATATAATAGTTTGTAGATCTGAGAAGGAAATATCAGAAGATTTAAGAAATAAAATAGGATTATTCTGTAATATTGAAGGAAAGTGTGTAATTCAAAATTTAGATGCTGATCATTTATATGAAGTTCCATTAATGTTACATAAAGAAGGATTAGATAGATTAGTAGTAGAAAAATTAGAATTAGGATGTAGAGACATTGATAACAGTGAATGGATTGATATGGTTTCTAGATTGAAGAACCTAAAAGGTAATACTACTATTGCATTAGTAGGAAAATATGTTGAGTTACATGATGCATATTTATCAGTTGTAGAAGCGTTAAGTCATGGCGGATTAGCAAATGGGACTAACGTTGATATTAAATGGGTAAATGCAGTAGATGTTACAGCTGAAAACGTAGAGGAATTATTAGGTGGAGTAGATGGTATTCTTGTACCGGGTGGCTTCGGTGATAGAGGAGTAGAAGGTAAAATAGAAGCTATAAAATATGCTAGAGAAAAGAAAATACCTTTCTTAGGAATTTGTTTAGGTATGCAAACCGCTGTAATTGAATATGCAAGGAATGTATTAGGATATAGTGATGCAAATAGTTCTGAAATAAATCCAGAAACATCATATCCAGTAATAGATTTAATGCCAGAACAAAAGGATATCGAAGACCTAGGGGGAACAATGAGACTAGGATTATATCCATGTAAGTTAGATGAAAATTCAAAAGCTCATGAAGCTTATGAATCAGCATTAATTTACGAAAGACATAGACATAGATATGAATTTAATAATGAATATAGAAAACAAATAATTGAAGCTGGAATGAAAATTACAGGGACAAGTCCTGATGGTAGATTAGTGGAGATTGTAGAAGTGGAAAATCATCCATGGTTTGTAGCAGCGCAATTCCATCCAGAATTAAAATCAAGACCAAATAATCCACATCCTTTATTTAAAGCATTTATAAAAGCAACTTTAAAAGGAGAGGAGTAAAAAAACGAAGGGTTTACCTTCGTTTTTTTTTAATAATAAATATATGTTTGTTATAAAAAATATATAAAGTGGATAAGCTTAAAAGAGAAGTTACTATTGTATTTTAAGAATTATTAGTTCATAATTATATATAAATTTAAGTTTATTTTTTAAATTTATAATTTATTTTTGTATGGTTATGTTTCATTTCAAATATATCAAACCTTAAGGTAAATCTAATTTTTATCCCAAATTAATGAAAACTATTGGAGGTGTCATTTTGACAAGAGAAATATACTCTGAGATGACTTTAGTAGAGTTAAAAAACAAAGCTAAAGAACTTGGAATAAAAAACATAAGTAAGTTAAAGAAAAGTGAATTAATAGATGAATTAGTAAAGGTTACACCTAATGCAATTGAAAAAAATGGTGTTGTTTTAAGAGAAAAAATTGCACCTAAGGTAAAAGAACAAGAAAGTATTAATAGTACTTATAATAATTTTGCTAGTAAAGAGAATGCTAATAATATGACAGAAGAACAAAGGGAAGAAAAAAAGGAAAGATTGAAGGTTATGATAAATGAATCAGGTTCTTCTAAAGGGGTTTTAGAAGTTCAAGAAAATAATAACTTTGGTTTTCTAAGATGTAATAATTATTTAACTGGTGAGAATGACATATATGTATCTCCTTCTCAAATTAGAAGATTTAACTTAAGAACTGGTGATGAAGTTCAAGGAAAGGTTAGAGAAGCTAAAGAAGGGGAAAAGTTTAAAGCTCTATTATTCGTAGAAAAAGTTAATGGAGATAATCCAGAAAAAGCTATTGGAAGAAAGAACTTTGAAACATTAACACCAATATATCCAAATGAAAGACTACATTTAGAAACTAGTAACGAAAATGATTTATCTTCTAGGTTAATGGATATAATTTGTCCAATAGGAAAAGGACAAAGAGGAATAATTGTGGCACCACCAAAAGCCGGAAAAACCACTTTGTTAAAAAAGGTTGCACAAAATATTACTATAAATCATCCAGATGTAAAATTAATAGTTTTATTAATAGATGAAAGACCTGAAGAAGTTACAGATATGAAGAGATCTATAAATGGAGATGTAATTTACTCAACATTTGATGAAGAACCACAAAATCATGCTAAAGTAGCTCAGATGGTATTAGAAAGAGCTAAAAGAATGGTAGAGCAAGGTAAGGATGTAGTTATATTATTAGATAGCTTAACAAGATTGTCAAGAGCATATAATTTAACTATTACTCCTACTGGAAGAACATTATCAGGTGGATTGGATCCAGGAGCATTAATTATGCCTAAAAAATTCTTTGGAGCAGCAAGAAATATTGAAGAGGGTGGAAGTTTAACAATACTTGCAACAGCTTTAGTTGAAACTGGTTCAAGAATGGATGATATGATTTTCGAGGAATTTAAAGGAACTGGTAATATGGAAGTTCATCTTGATAGAAGACTACAAGAAAGAAGAATATTCCCTGCTATTGACATTTATAAATCAGGAACAAGAAAAGAAGATTTATTATTAAGTGATGAAGAAAAAGAAGTAGCATATGCTATTAGAAAAGTAATGTATAGAGATGGAAACATAGAAAATATTACGGAAAATTTAATAAATATGTTATCAAAAACAAAAAATAACAAAGAATTTATTCAAACTTTCTTAAAAAGTGATGTTTTTAAAAAATAAAAAAACTACATTGAAGGTGTAGTTTGGAATATATCTAGTTAAAAAGAGGCTATATACAAGTATTGTAATAGCCTCTTTTGTTAATTTTATAATAAATGATGAATTGTTTTAAAAATGAAAAAATGAGAAAGAAAATAAAATTCTTTCTCATAAATTCTAACCTAATCTTATTTGTTAAGACCGAACTTCTTGTTGAATTTGTCAACTCTACCGCCGATATCAACGATTTTTTGCTTACCAGTGAAGAATGGGTGGCATTTAGCACATATATCAACTTTTAACTCTTCTTTAACAGAACCAGTTGTGAAAGTATTTCCACATGCGCACTTAACCACAGCATCGTGATGGTATTCTGGATGTATGCCTTGTTTCATTTGATTCACCTCTTTCAAAATACATTCATTGACTTAGCAATGACCTATTGAATTATAGCATAGTCGACAAATACAGTCAATATAGAGAGAAAATAAAAACATCTTTTTAAGTATTTCTTAAAATGCTATAATCGAATGAGATACATATGAAGAGGAGAGACATTATGAGCAAATTATATTTTAGATATGGTGCGATGAATTCAGGAAAATCAACAAATCTTATGCAGGTTGCATATAATTATGAAGAGCGTGGAATGAAGGTTTTATTAATTAAACCATCTACTGATAAAAAAGGTGGAGATAAACTAGTTTCTAGACTTGGTGTAGAAAGAAAAGTCGACTTATTAATTAATGATGATCAAAATATATATAATGAAGTGAAAAAATGGCAAGATGAAAAGTACAAAATTGATTGTATTTTAGTAGATGAAGTGCAATTTTTTAAAGCATACCAAATAGATCAACTTTTTGAAATAGCAGTTTGTTTAGATATACCGGTTATATGTTATGGTCTTAGAACAGATTTTAAAATGCAAGGATTTGAAGGAAGTACAAGATTATTATTATTAGCACATAGTATTGAAGAATTAAAAACCATTTGTAAATGTGGGAAAAAAGCAATATTAAACGGAAGAAAAATAAATGGTAAATTTGTATTTGAGGGTGAACAAGTAGCAATAGATAATATAGATAATGTTGAATATGAATCATTATGCGGTCATTGTTACTTTAAATTTAAAAATCAATAAAAGGGTGAGAGTGTGATTTTATGAAAAAGTGTGATGTCGGAGGGCAAGCTATAATTGAGGGAGTTATGATGAGAGGTTCTAAAGGATTAGCTACAGCTATAAGAACTCCCAGTGGAAAAATTGAAGTAAATGTAAAGAAAACTAAGCCAATAACAAAAAAATATAAATTTTTAAATATTCCTATTATTAGAGGAGCAGTTGTATTAATAGATTCATTGATAGTTGGGATTAAAACATTAAATTATTCCGCTAGTTTTTTTGAAGAAGATGAGGAAGAATCAAAATTTGATATTTGGTTAAAAGAAAAATTAGGTGATAAAGGTGCAAATGATTTATTAGTTACTTTTACTATGATGATTTCACTTTTAGTTGCAGCTGGGCTATTTTTAGGAATTCCTACGGCAATTGCATCTTTGTTTAAAAATACTGGAATTTCTTCAGTAGCGTTAAATTTAATTGAAGCTATAATAAGAATAGCTATATTAATTACTTATATGTTTTTAATAAGTAAATTAGATGATATTTATAGAGTATTTCAATATCATGGAGCAGAACATAAAACTATTTTCTGCTATGAAGCTGATGAAAAGCTTACAGTAGAAAATGTAAGGAAGTTTGGAAGATTACATCCAAGGTGTGGTACTAATTTCTTATTTTTAACTATGCTTGTTAGTGTTATATTATTTTCATTAACTGGTTGGGGTGGATTTTGGCAAAGATTAATATTAAGAATAGTATTGATGCCTATAGTTGCAGGAATAACTTACGAAATTATTAAATGGCTAGGGAGAACAGAAAGTAAATTGGGAAAAATAATTGCATATCCAGGATTAAAATTACAAGAACTTACAACAAAAGAACCTGATGATGCTCAATTAGAAGTGGCAATAGAATCTTTAAAAGCAGCAGAAGGAATTGAATATAAGAAGAAAATAGGGGAATTATTAATAGATGGAAATAAAATATTAAAGGAAGCTAATATAGATACTTATATTTTAGATACACAACTATTATTAGGAAAAGTATTAGGTAAAGATAAATTATATTTGATTACTAATAAGGAAGAAGAAGTAAGTAAGTTTAAGGAAAGAGAATTTTACTCTTTAATTGAAAAGAGAAAAAATAAAATGCCTATAAGCTATATTTTAAAAACAACTGAATTTATGGGCTTAGACTTACATGTAGAAGAAGGAGTATTAATACCAAGAGGGGATACTGAGATACTAGTAGAAGAAACTCTTAAATTTATGGATGAAGATAAAGAGTATGAAGTTTGTGATTTGTGTTGTGGAAGTGGCGCTATAGGTATATCTATTGCACATTTTAGAGAGAATACTAAGGTAGATTTAATTGATTACTATGATGTTCCTGAGAAGGTAACAAAAAGAAATATTGTAAAACAAAAGTTAAGTAATAGAGCTAAATTTATAAAGAGCGATTTATTAAATGAAGTTATAAATCAGCAAAAGAAATATGATATATTAGTATCGAATCCTCCTTATATTAAGGAAGAAGTTATTGATACCTTAATGGAAGATGTTAAAGATTATGAACCACATACAGCTTTAAGTGGTGGAAATGATGGATTAGATTTCTATAGAAGAATTGTAGATGATAGCGATAAAATATTAAAGGAAAATGGTATTCTTGCATTTGAAATTGGCCATGATCAAGGTGAGGAAGTTAGCAATTTAATGATTGAAAAAGGTTATAAAAATGTTAGAGTAGTTAAAGACTTAGCTGGACTTGACAGAGTTGTTATAGGAAATATTTAGGTTTAGTTAATAGTTAATAGTTAATGGTAAAACTCTTAACAGAGTTTTTTAACTATATATTTTAAATTCAGCTTAGTCGAATTTATTCATTAACTATTAACTATAATAACTAGATTGTTGTGCAATTTAGTTATTATATGTGAAGCTTGATAAGTACATAATGGTTATGTTATAATATTTCAATATGAAAAAATACAGTACGGAGTGATATTATGTTATTAGATAAATTAGCATTTACGGAAAATAAATACGAAGAACTATCAGTTAAAATATCAGATCCTTCAATAATGGCTAACCAAAAAGAATGGAGAAAGCTATGTAAGGAGCACGCTGATTTAGAAATAATCGTAACAGCTTATAGAGAATATAAGAAAGTTGTTGAAGATTTAGAAGCTAATAAAGAAATGTTAGAAGAGGAATCAGATAAAGAAATGAGAGAAATGTTATCTGAAGAAATTTCTTTATTAAAAGAGCAAGAAGAAGAACTAGAAAATAAGATTCAAATTCTTTTATTACCTAAAGATCCTAATGATGACAAGAACGTATTTGTTGAAATTAGAGCTGGTGCTGGAGGAGATGAAGCAGCGTTATTTGCAGCTAATCTTTTCAGAATGTACACTAGATATGCTGAATCTCAAAGATGGTCAGTTGAACTAATGAGTTCAAATGAAAATGATCTTGGTGGGTTTAAAGAAGTTGTATTTATGATTAAAGGTAACGGAGCTTATTCAAAGTTAAAATATGAAAGTGGTGTACATAGAGTTCAAAGAGTACCTGACACAGAAAGTTCAGGAAGAATACACACTTCAACAGCTACAGTAGCTGTATTACCAGAAGTTGATGATGTTGAAATAGAAATCAATGATAAAGATTTAAGAATTGACGTTTATAGATCTTCAGGTAATGGAGGACAATGTGTTAATACAACTGATTCAGCAGTTAGAATTACTCATATTCCAACAGGTACAGTTGTAGCTTGTCAAGATGAAAAGTCACAGCTTAAAAATAAAGAAAAAGCTATGAAGGTTTTAAGAGCAAGATTATATGAAGTTGCTGAAGCTGAAAGACTTGCTGGAATCGCTGAAGATAGAAAGAGTCAAGTAGGAACAGGGGATAGAAGTGAAAGAATAAGAACTTATAACTATCCACAAGGAAGAGTTACTGATCATAGAATTGGATTAACATTATATAAATTAGATAGTTTCATGAATGGAGATATTGAAGAAGTTATTAATGCTTTAATTACTGCAGATCAAGCAGAAAAAATGCAGGCAATGGGTAATACTGATTCAATATAAGATTAAAAGCCTTGCATTGGATAATGTAAGGCTTTTAAAATAGGTGATTACATGAAAATAGAAAAAGCATTAAAAAAACAAAAGTTTCATAATAAGATATTTTATATAATTATGATATTATTAGCAGTGTTTCTTCCATTATGTACTTATTTAGCTTATATTAATTCAACAATAATGCTAACCTTTCTAGCATTGATAGAAGTTTTAATTTGCATAGCATTAATAAATAAAATTAATAAATCTACTCTTAAGTTTTCTATTTATAATAATAAATTGAAAATAAAAAATGGGTTATTTTTAAGTTATAGTTTAATTCAATGCGATAAAGTAGCTATTGTACATACTAATAAAAGTAATGAAGATATGGAAATAATTATTATTACACCTGTAAGGTATAAAAATAAAAAATTACATCCTATTTCAAAAGATTTTATGAGAAAAAATAAAGAAGCTGCAGATGAGTATTTAAGAATAAAAAAGATACGTCAAGATTGCTTATATTATTTTCAGGTTATTAATTGTGGTGAATTAAATAAGTATGTATTGTTAGATAACATTTATAGAAATTGTGTTAATGCAGTATATACGTCTTCAGCTATAGAGAACATAAAAATAGCGCGAGGACAAAAAGAAATTTAAAGAAAGAAGGTAAGTCTTTTATGGAAACAAAGGTTGCCATAATAAAAGATATAAATAAGGATATTAAATTTATAGAAGAAGCTGGTGCTATCATTAGAGATGGTGGAATTGTAGCTTTTCCGACTGAAACTGTATATGGATTAGGAGCAAATGCTTTAGATGAAGAGGCTGTAAAGAAGATTTTCATTGCTAAAGGGAGACCGCAAGATAATCCATTAATTGTACATGTTTGTTCAAAGAATATATCCGAATTAGTTAAAGAAGTGCCAGAAGTAGCACAAAGAATGATTGATAAATTTTGGCCAGGACCTTTAACAATTATATTAGAAAAGAATGATATTATTCCAAATATGACAAGTGCAAACCTTAATACTGTTGGAATAAGAATGCCAAGTTCTGAAATTGCTCTTAAGCTTATAGAATTATCAAAAAGACCAATTGCAGCACCTTCAGCTAATATTTCAGGTAGACCAAGTCCAACAGAGGTTGAAAGATGTATTGAGGACCTAAATGGTAAGGTTGATTATATAATTGGTGGAGAAAGTAGTGATATAGGAGTTGAATCAACTATAATTGACTGTACAGTAAATCCACCATTAGTATTAAGACCAGGTGGTATTACTTTAGAAATGCTTAAAGAAATAGATTCTAATATTGAAATCGATAGTGCTTTAAAATCGAAGCCAACTGAAAATTTTAAACCAAAGGCACCAGGAATGAAGTATAGACATTATGCGCCTAAAGCACATTTAAAAATAATTAAAGGGAAAAATGAAAAAACTATTGAAATAATCAATGAAATATTAGAAAATTATATAGAAAAAGGTAATGATGTAGCTATATTAACTACAGATGAAAATTTAAATAAATTTAATAGCGGAAAAGTAATATCATTAGGAAGTGAAAATAATTTAAACGAAATTGCAAAAAATCTTTTTGAGACGTTAAGAAAATGTGATGACTTAGGAGTTCAACATATCTTATGTCAAGGATTTGAAGAAAAAGGCGTTGGTCTTGCAATAATGAATAGATTAAATAAAGCTGCAGGTTATGATATTTTAGAAGTGTAAATAAGGAGGATGGGGGAGCCTATTCTTCTTTTTTTATAAATAATTAATGTAATAATGTTAGTTATTACATAATAAATAATAGAAAGGTTGGTTTTATGAAAATTGCATTAGGTTGTGACCATGGTGGATTAAATTTAAAAGCAGAAATAGCTAATTATTTAAAATCTCAAAACATTGAGTTTAAGGATTTCGGAACTTATACAGAAGAATCTTGTGATTATGCTGATATAGCATTACCAGTAGCTGAAGCAGTAGTAGCTAAAGAATTTGATTTTGGTATATTAATTTGTGGAACTGGAATAGGAATAGGAATTGCAGCAAATAAGGTACCAGGAATAAGAGCTGCACTTTGCTCTGATACATTCAGCGCTCATGCAACTAGAGAGCATAATGATGCTAACATATTAACTATGGGAGAAAGAGTTGTTGGTAAGGGATTAGCAATAGACATAGTAAAAGCATTTTTAGGGGCCGAATTTGAAGGCGATAGACATGCAAGAAGAATAAATAAAATCACTGAAATTGAAAAAAAATACTCTAAATAATAGGGAGTAATTTAAATAATCTTTAAAGGTTTTACTAGGAGGAAGAAGATAATGAGTAAAGTAACAGAAATTAAGCATCCATTGATATTACATAAATTAGCATATATTAGAAGTAAAGATACTGGATCAAAATATTTTAGAGAATTAGTAGAAGAAGTTTCTATGTTAATGGCATATGAAGTAACAAGAGATTTAGAAACTGAAGAAGTAGAGGTAGAAACACCAATATGTAAGACTAAATGTCAAATGTTAGCTGGTAAGAAGATGGCTATAGTTCCAATATTAAGAGCAGGTCTTGGAATGGTAGATGGAATATTAAATTTAATACCAGCAGCTAAAGTTGGGCATATTGGATTATATAGAGATGAGGAAACACTTCAACCAGTAGAGTATTTCTGTAAGTTACCACAAGATATAGCTGAAAGAGATATAATAGTAGTAGATCCAATGTTAGCAACAGGTGGTTCTGCAGCTGATGCAATCTCTTTATTAAAGAAAAGAGGAGCTAAAAAGATTAGATTAATGTGTTTAATTTCTTCTCCAGAAGGTGTTAAACTTGTTCAAGAACAACATCCAGATGTTGATATATACTTAGCTTCTATTGATGAAAAATTAAATGAAAAAGGATATATTGTACCAGGTCTTGGTGATGCTGGAGATAGACTTTTCGGAACTAAATAATAAAAAGCGAAGACTAAGTCTTCGCTTTTTAATTAAATTACAAACAAGTTAGTTTAGTTAATAGTTAATAGTTAATGTAGAAATTCCTATGGGAGTTTCTTATTAATAATATATTTTTAAATTCAGCTTTGCTGAATTTATTTCTATAATTATTAAATAAAAAAGCAAAGGAGTGAAAGTTATGGCAAAAAGAGAAGGATACTTATCATGGGATGATTATTTTATGTCTGTAGCATTATTATCAGGAAAGAGAAGCAAAGATCCTAGCACACAGGTTGGGGCCTGTATTGTAAATAGAAATAATATAATTGAAAGCATAGGATACAATGGATTACCTAAAGGATGTTCTGATGATGAATTTCCATGGGAAAAAGAAGGGGAAACATTGAATACGAAATATCCATTTGTTGTTCATGCAGAGTTAAATGCAATATTAAATGCAAAGGGTAAAGATTTATCGGGGTGTAAGATATATGTTGCATTATTTCCATGTAATGAATGTGCAAAAGCAATAATACAATCAGGAATTAGTGAAGTTGTCTATTTAAGTGACAAGTATGCGGATACTGATTCAGTAAAGGCTTCTAAAAGAATGTTCAAATGCGCTGGAGTTGCTCTGAATCAGTTAATTCCAACTCACGAAAAAATAGAGCTATCTTTAAATATAAAAGATATTTAATTGCTTGATAATTTAATAACACATTAAATAAAGTAATAATTATCTATAAGCAAATTATGTTTATAAAAAAATCAAATACATACTTAAATAGAAAAGGCGTTATCATATAAAGGATTTAAGGAGAATAACAGGTACAGATATAGAGCAAACTTAAGTGTAAAATTAGTGGAAAAAGGTAAAATATTTTAAAAACTAGTTGATATTGGAAAAAATAAAGTGGTATAATAATAGTGTTAATTGTTTAACAATTTAAACAATTAACACTATTATGATTTTAGGGTAAATTAATGGGAGGGTTTTTTATGAGAGAAGTAGTAATAGTTAGTGCAGTAAGAACTGCAATTGGATCATTCGGTGGGTCATTGAAGGATGTTCCAGCAGCAGATTTAGGAGCACTAGTAATTAAAGAAGCTGTAAATAGAGCTGGAGTTAAACCAGAATTAGTTGAAGAAGTAGTTATGGGAAATGTTATACAAGCTGCTCAAGGACAAAATGTTGCTAGACAAGCTGCTGTAAAAGCAGGATTACCAGTAGAGGTTCCAGCTATGACAATAAATAAAGTTTGTGGATCAGGTTTAAGATGTGTAGCATTAGCGGCTCAAATGATTAAGGCTGGAGATTGTGATGTAGTAGTTGCTGGAGGAATGGAAAACATGTCTGCAGCACCATATGCTATTCCTGGCGCAAGATGGGGTCAAAGAATGGGCGATGCAAAAATGGTAGATACAATGATTAAAGATGCTTTATGGGATGCATTTAATGATTATCATATGGGTGTAACAGCTGAAAACATAGCTAAAGAATGGGGATTAACAAGAGAAATGCAAGATGAATTCTCATTAAATTCTCAATTAAAGGCTGAAAAGGCAATTAAAGAAGGAAAATTTGTAGATGAAATAGTACCTGTTGTTATTCCACAAAGAAAAGGTGAACCAAAAGTATTTGCTCAAGATGAGTTCCCAAGATTCGGATCAACTCTTGAAAAAATGTCTAAATTAAGACCTTCATTTATTAAAGATGGTACTGTAACTGCTGCTAATGCATCAGGAATTAATGATGGTGCAGCTGCATTTGTAGTTATGAGTGCTGAAAAAGCAGAAGAATTAGGATTAAAACCAATGGCTAAGATACTTTCTTATGGAAGCAAGGGATTAGATCCTGCAATAATGGGATATGGACCATTTCATGCAACAAAGAAGGCGTTAGAAGGTGCTGGATTAACTGTAGAAGATATGGATTTAATTGAAGCAAATGAAGCATTTGCAGCACAAAGTTTAGCTGTAGCTAAGGATTTAAATTTCGATATGGATAAAGTAAATGTAAATGGAGGAGCAATAGCACTTGGTCATCCAGTAGGTGCTTCAGGAGCAAGAATATTAGTTACATTACTTCATGAAATGGAAAAAAGAGATGCTAAAAGAGGATTAGCAACTCTTTGTATTGGTGGAGGAATGGGAACTGCTTTAGTAGTTGAAAGAGTGTAATTTATATTAAAAATAAGAAAAAAGGAGCTTTTCAGAGGCTCCTTTTATAATTATAGTAATTATAAATATGTTTAATTGTAATTATTAGAATAAAAAATAATAAAAATTTTAAAAAATAATGAATAAAGTGTAAAGCAATTATTCATAAAAAACTAAATAAATATACAGAATACCTTATTAATAATTATAAAATGATAAAAAAAGTTAAAAAAATTTTTAAAATAGTAATAATATTATCAAAAAGTAACAAAATAAAAGTATGAAACGTTATCAGAATAAATAGGAATAAAAAAATAAATATTATGAAAATTTAAACAAATGAAAGATTATAAAATTAATTGCAAAAATAATTTAAAAAGCTCAAAAAAAAGATTTTAGTTGAGCATTTATGAAATAGTATCTAATAACAGGCTATTTTAACGATTAATTGTAAAAAATAAGTAAAAATGAGGTTTTTATTAATTTAGAACTAGGTATATAATTAGCTAATGTCAACAGGGACAGTGTCTAAAAATAACGTAAGAGTATTCCTAGATAAGAGCTCATTTGTATAAATAAATACATACATATAACGATATAACAATTAGTTTTTATATAGGAATAAGATAAGATTCTAGCTCCCAAATAAGTTATTTACTAGGAGATTAAAATGGCTAAAGATCTAAAGTTTATAGTAAAATCTGTAGCAAGTAATGATTTTATAACTGGAGTTGTTTTATTTTTATTATTAGCTTTGGTAGGAAAATGTAAAATTGGATTAATTTTATTTCTTGGATTAATAATTTCTATGCTGAATTTTATTATTTCAGCAAAAATAACTGAGAAATTCATAAATAATCCTAAAAAAAATAAAGCAATTTTATATCCGTTAAGTTATCTAATGAGAATTATTACTATAGTTTTTATAGCAGTAATCTTTTCTAATAAAATAATTAATTTATTAGTCTTTTTATTAGGATTTTTTATACATTATATAATACTAGTAATAACTACTATAAAAGTGCAGAAGGGAAGTGAATAGATGGAACCATCAAAAGCTATATTTTCTTTTTACTTAGGCAAAATAGCAATTGATATAAAACCAGAGGCAATAGTGCAATTAGTAATTGTTTTATTAATTTTAGCTTTAGCTTGGTGGTCTACTAGAAATATGAAAATAAGACCATCTAAAAAGCAAACTATTGTTGAATGGATTTATAACATGTTAAATAATGCTGTAGTAAGTAATGTTGGAGAAGATTTTAGAGGAATTGTTCCTTTCATAGGAACTTTAGGGATATTTGTGCTAGTAATGAATTTTACAGGTCTAGTCGGAATATCACCACCAACAAAAAACTTTAGTGTTACATTAACTTTAGCTTTAATATCATTTGTAATGGTTCAAGGATATGCTATTAAAAAGAATGGCATTGGAGGATATTTTAAAGGATATTTAGAACCAGTATCTTTCATATTACCAATTACAATATTGGAGAGAGTAATGCTTCCAATATCTCTATCTTTAAGACTTTTTGGTAATATGTTAGCAGCTACTTTTATAATAGAACTTGTTTATGAAAGTTTAGAAAAGATAGCATGGTTTGCACAACTTGTTATACCAATCCCATTACATTTGTATTTCGATATATTTGATGGTGGTATTCAAGCAATTATTTTTGTAATGTTAACAATGATAAACATTAAGATAGTATCAGAACATAATTAAAAGGAGGAAATTAAAAATGAATGAAATAGGAATGAGAGCATTAGGAGCAGGTATTGCAGTATTAGTAGGTTTAGGAGCAGGTATTGGTATAGGAAATGCTACAGGAAAAGCAGTTGAAGGGGTTGCAAGAAATCCAGAAGCAACAGGAAAGATCACAACAACATTAGTTATAGGATCAGCATTCGCAGAAGCAACAGCTATTTATGGATTATTAGTATCTATCTTATTAATATTTGTAGGAGTAGCATAATATTTTAATAACTCCAGAAGGGGGTATCAAATAATGGAATTTAATCCAGGTATTATATTAGCCACTATAGTAAACTTTTTGATTCTATTCTTTGGATTAAAATATTTCTTTTTTGAAAAAGTTAAACTAATAGTTGAAGCAAGAGAGAATGAGATAGTGGAGAAGTTAGACAATGCAGATATGGAGCTTGAAAAAGCGAGAAATCTTGCTATTAGTAATGAAAGAGAACTTCAAAGGGCTAAAGAAGAAGGAAAGGCTATTACAGAAAGCCATAAGAAAAGGGCTGAAAAAGTATATGATGAAATTGTTGAAGAAGCAAGAGCTGAAGCAAATTTAATTATAGAAAGAGCCAAAGTAGAAATTGAAAGGGAAAAAGAAAAAGCTGAGTACTCTTTAAAGAAGGAAGCTATAGACTTAGCTTTAGAACTTTCTAAAAAAGTAATTGAAAAAAATATCGATGAGAAAAAAAATAGAACTCTAATTGATGAATTTATTTCAGAGGTAGGTAAATAAATATGTACGAATATTTAGACCGAAGATATGCCCTTGCACTTTATGAAGTTGCTGAAAAAAAAGGAAAAGTTGATGAATATCTTGGAGATTTAAGAGAAATCTGCAATCTTATAGATAATAATAGTGATTTTTTAGAAGTAATTAAACATCCTCAAATAGGTACAAAGCAAAAGAAAAAGACTTTTATTAACATATTTAAAGGTAAAATCGATGAGGAACTTTTATCATTTTTATTAATATTAATAGAAAAGGACAGAATTTTATTTTTAAAAGAAAAGTTAAAGGAAATGGAGAAAATCCATTTAGAAAGATTAAATGTTTTACAAGGAATTGTTAAAACTACAATACCTTTAGAGGAATATGAATATAATGCTTTAGTAGAAAAATTAGAAAAGAAGTATAATAAAGATATTATATTAAAGAAAATAATAGATCCTGAAATTTTAGGCGGAATTTATGTAAGAATAGGAAATGACGTTATTGATGGAACTGTAAGAACAAGATTAGATGATTTAAGAAAGCTGATGCTTACTACGGAATAGAGGTGATTGCATGAACATAAAACCAGAAGAAATAACATCTATCATAAAAAAAGAAATACAAAGATATGAAAATCAAATTAAAACTTCTGATTCTGGAACAATAATTCAAATTGGTGATGGAATTGCAAGAGTTTATGGATTAGATGATTGTATGCAAGGTGAGCTTTTAGAGTTTCCTAATAATGTATTTGGGATGGCTTTAAACCTAGAACAAGATAATGTTGGATGTGTTTTATTAGGTTCTGAAGAAGGAATTAAAGAAGGCGATATAGTAAAAAGAACTAATAGAATTGTTGAAGTGCCTGTAGGAGAAGGAATTTTAGGTAGAGTTGTAAACCCTCTTGGTGAAGAGATTGATGGTAAAGGACCTATAAACTATGCAGGAACTAGACCGATAGAGGTTCCAGCTCCAAGTATTATAGACAGAGCTTCAGTAAATGAGCCATTACAAACAGGGATAAAGGCAATTGATTCTATGGTTCCTATTGGTAAAGGACAAAGAGAACTTATTATCGGTGATAGACAAACAGGAAAAACTGCTATCGCTGTAGATACAATTTTAAATCAAAAAGGTAAAGATGTAATATGTATATATGTAGCTATTGGTCAAAAGCAATCAACAGTTGCACATATAGTTAATACATTAGAAGAAATGGGAGCACTTGATTATTCAATTGTTGTTGCAGGAACTGCATCAGAAAGTGCACCACTTCAATATTTAGCACCATATGCAGGATGTAGTATGGGTGAATATTTCATGCATAAGGGTAAAGATGTTCTTATAATATATGATGATTTATCTAAGCATGCTGTAGCTTATAGAACAATGTCATTATTACTTAGAAGACCACCAGGAAGAGAAGCGTATCCAGGAGATGTGTTCTATATTCATTCAAGACTTTTAGAAAGAGCTGCAAAGCTATCTAAAGAAAATGGAGGAGGTTCATTAACAGCACTTCCAATTATAGAAACACTAGCTGGAGACGTTACAGCATATATACCAACTAATGTAATATCAATTACAGATGGGCAAATATTCTTAGAAAGTGAATTATTCAATACAGGACAAAGACCAGCAGTAAATGCAGGTATTTCGGTATCAAGAGTTGGTGGTAATGCTCAAATTAAGGCTATGAAACAAGTTTCAGGAACATTAAGGTTGGAACTTGCACAATATACAGAACTTGCAGCATTCGCTCAATTTGGATCTGATTTAGATTCTGATTCTAAGAGAAGACTAGAAAAAGGTAAAAGAATATTAGAAGTATTAAAGCAAGATCAATATAAACCAATGGATGTTGAAAAACAAATAGTTATATTGTATGCAACTGTAAATGACTTTTTATCAGATATAAAGGTTAAAGATATTAGAAAATTTGAAGCTGAATTCTTAGAATATATGGATACTCATCATAGAGATGTCTTGAAGCAAGTTATTGTTGAAAAACAATTAACAAATGAATTAAAAGAAAACATTGAAAAATGTATAATTGATTTTAAAAAAGAATTTTTAAAAGATGCATAGCTTTTTATAGCTATGCAATTCTTTAGGAGGTAAAACAGTGGGCGCAGCGGGACTTATAGAAATTAAAAGAAGAATGAAGTCAGTTGAAAGTACTAGAAAAATAACTAAGGCTATGGGGCTTGTTGCCACTTCAAAACTCAGAAAAGCAAGAAAAGAGCTTATAGCTAACGAGCAATATAATAATTTGTGCAAAGAAGTTATTAGTGAAGTTGTTTCTAGTATGCCGGAAGATTTTGACTCAATTTATTATAAAAGCTTTGATGGAGATAAACTCTATATTGTATTAACTTCAGACACTGGGTTATGCGCAGGTTATAATAATACTGTAGCTATATATTTAAACAATTTAGTTCAAAAAAGTGGCGGAGCAAAAGTTGTTGTTGTTGGAAGCAAAGGAATTTCATATCTTTCTAGATATAAAATAAGCACATATGCTGAATATGTAGATTTACCAGATATGCCTGCTACTAAAGATATTAATAGAATATATAATGATGCTATATATTTATATGAAAAGGGAGATGTTTCTGAAGTAAATATAGTATATACAGAATTTATTTCTCCGGTTAAACAAGAGGTAAAAAGTGTTAAAATATTACCAATAGAAAAGAAAGCTTCTCGAGAAGGTCAATATATAATTGAGCCAAATGAAGAAGCTGTATTTAAAAATGCAATAGATATGTATTTAAAGAGCCAACTTAAGACATGTATGCTTAGTGCAAAAGCTAGTGAACATAGTGCTAGAATGACTGCTATGGATGGAGCTACAGAAAATGCAAATGACATATTACAAAGTCTTAATATTAAATTCAATAGAATTAGGCAAGGTATTATAACACAAGAAATTTCAGAAATTGTTGGGGGAGCCGAAGCTCAAAAGTAGCAAGGAGGAAGAAGTATGTCAGAAAGTAAAATTGGAAAAGTAGTTCAAGTAATTGGACCTGTAGTAGATATAAAGTTCGATGAAGCTTCTTTACCAAACATATACAATGAAATTAAAATTGATATGGGTGATAGAGAGCTAGTTGTAGAAGTTGAGCAACATGTTGGGGATGATATTGTTAGAGCAATAGCAATGGAGTCTACTGATGGATTAAAGAGAGGTATGAAGGCTTTAGATACAGGAAAGCCAATATCTGTACCAGTAGGAAAGAATGTATTAGGAAGATTATTTAATGTATTAGGAAATCCTATAGATAATAAAGGAGCCATAGAATCCGATGAATCATATCCTATACATAGACCAGCACCAAGCTTTAAAGAACAATCTTTAGAGCCAGAAATGTTTGAAACAGGAATTAAAGTAATTGATTTAATTGCACCATATCAAAAAGGTGGGAAGATAGGATTATTTGGAGGAGCCGGAGTAGGTAAAACAGTATTAATCCAAGAGTTAATTAATAATATTGCCAAAGAGCATGGTGGAATTTCTGTATTTACAGGTGTAGGGGAAAGATCTAGAGAAGGTAACGACTTATATCATGAAATGATGGATTCAGGAGTTATAAATAAGACTGCATTAGTATTTGGTCAAATGAATGAATCACCAGGTGCTAGAATGAGAGTTTCATTAACTGGATTAACTATGGCTGAATACTTTAGAGATCAAGGTCAAGACGTATTATTATTTATAGATAATATATTTAGATTTACACAAGCAGGTTCAGAAGTTTCTGCATTATTAGGAAGAATACCTTCAGCTGTTGGGTATCAACCAACTCTAGCTACTGAAATGGGTGCTCTTCAAGAAAGAATCACTTCAACAAAAAATGGTTCTATAACATCAGTTCAAGCAGTATATGTTCCAGCTGATGACTTAACAGACCCAGCACCAGCAACTACATTTACTCACTTAGATGCTACAACAGTATTATCTAGAGCTATATCATCATTAGGAATATTTCCAGCAGTTGATCCATTAGAATCTTCTTCTAGAATTCTTGACCCAAGAATAGTTGGAAAGGAACACTATGAAGTTGCAACAGAAGTAAAAAATATACTTGAAAGATATACAGAATTACAAGATATAATTGCAATTTTAGGTGTTGATGAATTATCAGATGAAGATAAGGCTGTAGTTGCAAGAGCAAGAAGAATTCAAAGATTCTTATCTCAACCATTTACTGTTGCAGAGCAGTTTACAGGAATGCAAGGAAGATATGTTCCAGTTAAAGAGACTGTAAGAGGATTCAAAGAAATTTTATCAGGAAAATACGATGATTTACCTGAATCAGCATTCTTATTTGCAGGTACTATTGAAGAAGTTGTAGAAAAAGCTAATAAAATGAAATAGGAGATGTAAGTTATGGGAAAAACAATAAAACTTAACATTGTATCTCCTGGGCGTGAAGTATTAACAGAGGAAATTATTAGTTTATTGACAACCGAGCCTAATGGTAAAATTGAGTTTCTTGCAAATCATGCACCAAGTATAGTTGCTGCTATACCAACGGTAAGTGTGTATACTACCGCTAATGGTGATATAAAGAAATTATTTACATCTTCAGGAATTATATATGTTAAAGATAACGTGATTAATTTCTGCTGTGATTCATTTAATTATCCAGAAGAAATTGATATAAATCGTGCGGAAGAGGCTTTTAAGAGAGCAGAAGAAAGATTAACTAGTAAAAAAGAAAATGTTGATATAGAAAGAGCAAAGAGAGCATTAGCTAGGGCAAATGCAAGATTGCAATTTAAATAAGGAAATCGCTAAAAAGCGACTTCCTTATTTTTTTTTATAGAAAATTATTTATATAACCTTTTTTTTAGATTTGAATAGAATGATATATATACACGAAATCAGTAGAGAAATATATTAAATTTAGAATAAAGAGAACTATTTTAAGAGCTTAATAATATATATATATTATTAAGAGAAATTATTTTACTACAATGTGGCAGTATATATTTATGTAACTTGAATTAACCAAATAGAATTTTGAAATTTCATTTGGACAATTTATATTAAAGCAATGTATAAAAAAAATAGTTTGGACAATAATTTTAGAGGAAGGGCAGGGGATTACAATATGAAAAAAGTATTTTTTGTATTTCTTTTAATCTTTTCTCTATTAATTATTGGTGGAAAAGAGTATAAGTGTGAATCAAAGGAAGATTCTTTCAGTAAGATTGAAGGATATGTGATAAATAATTATGATTTTGTTCAAAATGGAATTAAATTAGAATATACAGTTGATGAAAAATTATGCAAAGAATACTTAAGGATAAAACAATTTTTTGAAGAAAATAATTTTTTAGTACTTTCTACAGAGAATAATAATATTACAGCAGAAAGTGAAAATATTGATTATAGTATTAATATTTGTGAATATAATGATTTGATAAAAGTTCAAGTTATTCTAATTAATAATGATGTTAGTAAATCAGAGGAAGAATTGAAAAAATTATCACAGAAAATAAGAAATGATAATTTTATAAATGAAAGGTATTTTTCATTTATAAAGGGAAAGCTAAATACACAGGATAAAAATTTGATTGATGATTTGGAAAAAAATTTAAATATAAAAGTTAATGAATATTTAGATATAAACAATGGGTGTGTTGCTGAAGCTACATTTGAAGATAATCAACATATAAACATTGGACAAATTAAGTACGATACAGGTTCATATTTAATTATAGGAACACCGATAATTTTCGTAACATACTAACAATAAATATGGAGGATAATATGGAAAAAATCATAGTTAGAGGTGGAAAGGAACTTCATGGAGAAGTTGATATAAGTGTTGCAAAAAATTCAGTATTACCTATAATAGTTGCAACTATTTTAAATCCAACCGAAATAATTTTAAAGAAAGTACCTATGTTAGAAGATGTTACTGTCTTGATTAATTTATTAAGAGAGTTAAATTGTGAAGTGCAATTTTCTTCAATAACAGGAGATTTAAAAATAAATACCCAAAATTTAAAAGAAGTAGATCCTAATAGTGAGTTAATTAGAAAAATGAGAGCATCTTTTTTAATTATGGGACCTATGTTAGCAAGGTTTGGCAAATGTAAAATATCAATGCCTGGAGGCTGTAATATTGGAAGCAGACCTGTAGATTTACATTTAAAAGGTTTTAATGCTTTAGGAATAGAATCTGAAGTTGGGTATGGATATGTCGAAGCTAAGATTGATAAATTACATGGAAACAGAATTTATTTAGATTTTCCATCTGTAGGAGCTACAGAGAATATTATGATGGCAGCTGTTTTAGCACCAGGAGTTACTGTAATAGAAAATGCTGCTGAAGAACCAGAAATCTGGGATTTAGCAAGATTTTTGAATTGTATGGGAGCTAATATTGAAGGAGCTGGATATGGAAAGATAACTATACATGGTGTATCAGAATTGAAACAACCAAAACCATTTACACCTATATTTGATAGAATAGAAGCTGGAACTTTTATGGTTGCAGCTGGAATTACTAATAGTAAGATAACGATTAATGGAGTAAATGAAGAACATTTAATGCCTACTATTGAAAAGTTGAAGGAGTGCGGAGTTTACTGTACTATAGATGGACAAAAGATGATTGTTGATGGAACTAAAGAAAAAAGACCAGTAGATATAAAAACAATGCCTTATCCTGGTTTTCCAACAGATATGCAGGCTCAAATGATGGCTTTATTAGCAATTACTAAAGGAGTAAGTGTAATAACTGAAACTGTATTTGAAAATAGGTTTATGCATGTTGGAGAGCTAGGAAGAATGGGTGCTAATATAAAAATTGATGGTAGAATAGCAATAGTAGAAGGTGTAACTACTCTTACTGGATGCGGGGTTAAAGCTACTGATTTAAGAGCTGGAGCAGCAATGATATTAGCTGGATTAGTTGCAAATGGACAAACGGAGATAGGAGAAATATATCATATTGATAGAGGATATACTAATATTGAAGAAAAGTTTAGAAAGCTTGGAGCAGAAATATATAGAGTTCATAAATAAATTAGGGGTCTTTTTTGACTCCTAATTTTATTTTATATAGAAATATAAGAATTAATAATAATGATAATTTGGAATTGTTCAACAGATTAAAACATATATATAGGTGTAACCTTGGTAAGATGGAGGGAGTATGAGTAAAAATTTTTTAAAAGGATTTACAACGATTAAGTTAGTAATAGTAACAGCTATATGTATTATTTTGTTTATGATAATAATTCCAGTAATAACTATGAAAGCAGATGTGAAAATAGATTTTAATAAATATGCAACTAATAAAGAAAAGATAAATGTTAATGAATCGGATAAGAGTGAAGATAATAAGGTAGAGGAAGAGATAGATAATACAGAGATTAAAGACAAAGTAGATGAAGTGGACAATGTAGATAATGTGGATAAGATAGAGGATATAAACAATGAAATAAACATTAATACAAATAGTACTGTTTCTGTATATATTACTTTAGAGAATAGAATAGAGGAGATAGAACTAGAAGATTATGTATATGGTGTACTTGCAAATACAATGCCTATTAGCTTTGAAACTGAAGCATTGAAGGCTCAAGCTATTGTAGCTAGAACCTATGTTGTTAGTAAAAAAATAAATCCATGTACAGAGGCTAATGGAGGAGATATATGTGACTCAGCACATTGTCAGGTTTATTCATCAAAGGATGATATCCTTAAGAAATGGGGAGAGGAAAATGGAGAGAGATATTGGGAAAAAATAAAAAATGCAGTAGATGATACAAAAGGTATGGTTTTAACTTATGATAGCGAATTGGTAATGTATCCATTATATTTTGCTGTTAGTGCTGGAAAGACCGAGTCAGCAGAAGAGTTAGGGATGGGAAAAATCCCGTATCTTAAATCAGTAGATAGCCCAGGTGATGAGGAATCATCTAAATTTGAAAGTTCTAAGGAAATTACATTAAGTGATTTAGCTTATATAATAAGTAATAAATATCCTAAGTCTGGCATAACTTCAAGTAATATAAGAGATAGTATTAGTATATTATCAAGAAGTGAGTCGGGGGGAGTTATTGAATTAAAAGTAGGAGATAGTGTGATTAAAGGAGCTGATTTTAAAGTTTTGCTAGGGCTCAACTCAACAAACTTTGATTATTCTATAGGCGATAATACGATTATATTCAATTGTAAAGGCTATGGTGAAGGGGTTGGAATGAGTCAGTGGGGGGCAAATGTTATGGCTAAGGATGGGAAGAGTTATGATGAAATATTAAAGCATTATTATACGGGTATTAATATAGGAAATTTAAAATTTAACCTATAAGGTTAATATATACTATATAAACACGAAGAGATTTGATTTATCAAATCTCTTTTTGTTTTTTTATATATAAATTTGACGAATAAAAATTTAGTATAGATTGAATTAATTTAATTTTAGGGGCAAGAATACAATACAGGAGGTGTTGAAATGGACCAAAATAAAAAAAATAAAGTAAAGGACTTTTTCAGAAAGGAGGGCTTTTACTTAGTTTTACTAGTATGTTTATGTGTAGTTGCAACTGTAGCAGCATTTACTATTAAAAAGAATTCAGTTGCTAAGGAGCAAAACAATACTAGCAATGAATTATCTTTAAATGATGTTCAAGATAGCAATTCTTCAGAGGTTGATTCTAACTTTAATATGCAAAATGCAGAAAGGGTAGAAAACAATGATGAATTAGCAGAAGCAAATGATAATGAAATATCTCAAGAAGAAGTTACTAATGAAGTAGATAATGATACTAATGATACTAATGAAGCGATTGTTTCTGAAAATCAAAATAACTCAGAGCAAGAAGCTGATGTTGATGTTTCAGCAGGAACTGATAGTAATATTGTTCTATCATTACCTATAGATGGTGAAGTAGCTATATCAAGAGAATTTGGAAAAATGGTAAGAACTTATTCAGATGAAACTAGAAGTGAAGATATATCTAGAAGAGGTATTGATATAAATGCTGCTGTCGGAACAACTGTTAAGGCAGCTGCAGAGGGTAAAGTTGAAGAAGTATCAAGCAATACTACAGATGGAACTTATGTTGTTATTGCACATGCTAATGGGCTAAAAACAAAATATGCTAACTTAAGCGAAGATGTTAAGGTAGCAGCAGGGGATACTGTTAGTGCTGGTACTGAAATAGGTACAGTAGGAAATAGTTCAGGTATATTTACATCAAAAATTTGCGGAGATGTATTAAATGTTCAAGTACAAGATGCAAATGGAAAAGATGTTGATCCAAGTGCTTATTTCGAGATGAAATAATTTATTAAAGTATCAACCATTTTTATGGTTGATACTTATACAATTATTTAATTAGTTTGAGAATATGAATTTTTTTTATAGATTAAGTAAATAATATATCAAATAGAGATTAAGGAGGTATAATCTTGAAAGACTATATAGAAGAAAGAGTTTTAGAGGTAGCCCAATATATAATTGATTCAAAAGCTACAATTAGAAAAACAGCGAAAGTATTTGGGGTAAGTAAGAGTACTATTCATAAGGATATGACAGAAAGATTACCTAAAATTAATCCGGCTATAGCTGAACAAACACATTTAATATTAGAATTAAATAAATCTGAAAGACATATTAGAGGCGGTAAAGCCACAAAAATGAAATATAAGGCGAATGAAGGATAAAGCTATTGAATGATAAATCCATTAAATATATAATAGAAAAAGGAATAATTTTGTAGAAAAAACAAATATTTTGAATTTTATTATATAGGAGTGAATAAAATGTGGTTTTGGAAAAGCGGTAGCGATTTGGGAATTGATTTAGGGACAGCCACTGTACTTGTTTATGTAAAAGGAAAAGGAGTAGTATTAAAAGAACCATCAGTTGTAGCAATTAATAAAAATAATAATAAGGTTTTAGCAGTTGGAGAGGAAGCAAGAAGGATGATAGGGAGGACCCCTGGTAATATTGTAGCAGTAAGACCATTAAAGGATGGGGTAATTTCTGATTATGATGTTACAGAAAAAATGCTTAAGGCTTTTATTAAGAAAGCTTTAGGAAAAAGAAGGGTTATAGCACCGAGAGTTATGATTTGTATTCCATCAGAAGCAACAGAAGTCGAGAAAAGAGCAGTAATAGATGCAGCTATGAATTCGGGAGCTAAGAAAGTTAATCTAATTGAAGAACCATTAGCGGCTGCAATTGGAGCAGGATTAGATATTACGAAACCAGATGGACATATGATTATTGACATTGGTGGTGGAACAACTGATATTGCAGTTATTTCATTAGGTGGTATTGTTATTAGACAGTCTATAAAAGTCGCAGGTGATAAATTTGATGAAGCAATTACTAGATATGTAAGAATGAAGTATAAGCTTCTAATTGGTGAAAAGACTTCAGAAGATTTAAAGGTTAGTGTTGGATCTGTATTTAAGGGATCAAGGAACATATCAACGACTATTAAGGGTAGAAATTTAATTGCTGGTTTACCAGGTGAAGTTATTATTTCTACTGAAGAATTAAGAGAAGCATTAATGGAACCAGTATCAATGATTGTTGAAAGTGTAAAATCTGTATTAGAAAAGACTCCACCGGAATTAGCAGCAGATATTATTGAAAAAGGAATATTAATGACTGGTGGTGGTTCGTTAATAGATGGATTAGATAAACTTATAGAAGAGAATACAGGTATTAATGTTAGTATTGCAAGTAACACAGTAGAGGCAGTAGCAATGGGAACAGGTGAGGTTCTTAAGTATGCTGATAAATTGGACAATAATATTTCTAATAAAGAAATTACTTTAATAGATTAAATTTATATTAGTAAACAAATAATGCTAGAAGTTATAACTTCTAGCATTATTTGTTTACTATAGAATTTAAATAATAAGCATGTATTAATCCATGAGAAATTACTTTTGCCATTTCGAAAACAAGATGAAGTCGTATACTTCTAGAAGTGAAGAATTCAGCAGTATCACTAGAGTCTATTATACCAATTATTGAAGCAATACCTACATCGGGAAGTGATTTTCCAACACCTTTCCCAGGATGGATAGGATAATCACGAGTGTGTATTTCACCAATTGAATTTACATCTCCGAGACATGCATCTATACCTATTATAGAAGCATTAGGATGAAGCTTATTGATTTCAATAAGTTTTTTATCTAAGTTTAATGCATGAATCGGATTTTCTAACGTACCGTATACAGGTAAAGGAAAATTATGTTCTTGAAGAAAAGTTCCAACAAGTGGGCCTAAACAATCACCTACGCATTTATCAGTACCGATGCATACTATAATACTATTAGAATTAATATATTTTCTCATAAATTCAGCAATTTCATAGTATGCTAAATTAGATTTATAATTAAACTTTCTTTTAATCAAATAATTCACCTCCCATTTTTATATATGGAAATTATTTTTCGCTATTTAAAATAACAAAAAATAATGTTTGTTACTTTAAAGAAAACTTCTTTTCGATTCATTTAGTAAATAAATTTAATAATAAAATTAAAAGTTTAAATTTTGATTATATTATAGCTTGTCTTATATAAAATATATGATTTACAAAGCAATAATATAATTTTATTATAAAAAATTATATTAAGAACTTAAAAGAAAAGGTATTAGTTGGACAATGATGATTTATAAAAGTATGTAAAATTTATTAAAATTAACAAGCTTGTACTTATACTATATTTATATGAGGGTAAATTTGTTACTAATTATGAGGTGAAAAATGAATAAAAAATCTACTATTAAATTTGAAAAAAGTATTATTTTTATTATTATAAAAAAATAGAATTATATATTAAAAAGAAGAATTATAGAGAAAATAAGAGTATATTAAGAATAATCTTGTATAAAGGTTAAAAATGGGGGTTGAAATATAATTGGTTTAATTATATACTAGTCCTTGTCAGTTCGGCAGTAACATAATGAATGACAAAAAAGTTGTAAATAAGCACATGGGGGAGTTCCCGAGAGGCCAAAGGGGGCAGACTGTAAATCTGTTACGTTTCGTTTCGATGGTTCGAATCCGTCCTCCCCCACCATTAGCATGGTTTATACCATGCTTTTTTTATTTTATAAAAAATAAATTATAATCATATTATTTTTTATGAATATATTAAATGTTGACATAGTATAATTATATTGATAAAATATTCTAGAAATAAAATTTGATATTAGTTCTTATCCAGAGAGGTGGAGGGATAAAGGCCCTGTGAAACCCGGCAACCTATTAACAGTTAAAAGTTAATAGTTAAGATTAGAGAAAACTATTAGGATTTCATCTATAACTATGAACTATAAACTAAGAATTATTAACTAGGTTAATGTGGTGCAAATTCCTGCAGAACAATTAAGTTTGCAAGATAAGAAAGACCTTAGATAATTATAGTCTCTTCTTTTTGCAAGAGGCTTTTTTTATTGCTTAGAATTAATATCAAAACGAGAGGAGCTAAGCAAAATGAGAAGATTATTTACTTCAGAATCAGTTACAGAAGGGCATCCAGATAAAATATGTGATCAAATTTCGGATGCAGTATTAGACAGTATATTAGAAAAGGACCCAACAGCTAGAGTTGCTTGCGAAACAGCAGTAACAACAGGAATGGTACTAGTAATGGGAGAAATATCAACATCTTGTTATGTAGATATTCCTAAAGTAGTTAGAAAAACAATTAGAGAAATTGGATATGATAGAGCTAAATATGGATTTGATTGTGATACATGTTCAGTATTAACATCTATTGATGAACAATCTGGAGATATTGCAATGGGAGTTGATGAAGCTTTAGAATCTAGAGCAGGAACAAAGGATGATGTTGAAGCAGTAGGAGCTGGAGATCAAGGAATGATGTTTGGTTATGCTACTAATGAAACACCAGAATTTATGCCTTCACCAATTGCCATGGCACATAGATTGTCAAGAAGATTAACTGAAGTTAGAAAAAATGAAACTTTACCTTATTTAAGACCAGATGGAAAAACTCAAGTTACAGTTGAGTATGATGATAATAAAGTTGTAAGAATTGATGCAATAGTTATTTCAACTCAACATGATGAGCATGTAAGTCAAGAGCAAATAAGAGAAGATTTAATGGAGCATGTAATTAAACATGTTATTCCAGCTGAATTATTAGATGAATCAACTAAATATTACATTAATCCTACTGGAAGATTTGTTGTTGGTGGACCACAAGGTGATAGTGGATTAACAGGAAGAAAGATTATAGTTGATACTTACGGAGGATATGGAAGACACGGTGGTGGTGCTTTCTCAGGAAAAGATCCAACAAAAGTTGATAGATCAGCAGCTTATGCAGCAAGATGGGTAGCTAAGAATTTAGTTGCAGCTGGTGTTGCAGATAAGTTAGAAATTCAATTGGCTTATGCAATAGGTGTTGCAAAGCCGGTTTCTATAGAAGTTGAAACTTTTGGAACAGGTAAATTAAATGAAGAAGAAATAACAAGAATTGTAGAAAAAGTATTTGATTTAAGACCAGGAGCTATAATAAGGGATCTGGATTTAAGAAGACCTATATACAGACAAACAGCAGCTTATGGTCACTTTGGTAGAAATGATTTAAATTTACCTTGGGAACAATTAAATAAAGTAGAAGAAATTAAGAAATACTTATAATAAAAAAGCGAAGACATGAGTCTTCGCTTTTTTATTAGATTGAAAAGAAATTTACTCAGTTAGAAAATTAGTAGTTTATCATGAAACTATTCCTAAATTAATAACTATTAACTCAAAACTCTTAACTAGAATAAACTATTTTTCCGTTTACGATAGTCATTTTAATATCAATATTATCATCGAATAAAACTAAATCAGCATCAAAATTTTCTTTTATTTGACCTTTTTTATCATCCACTCTACAATATTTAGCACCGTTAAATGAAGCCATTTTAACTATTTCGTATAAAGGATAATCAGTATTTTCGTATATGTTTTTGATTGCTTTATTTAAAGTTAAAATTGATCCTGCTAATGCACCATTCTCAAGTCTTGCTGATCCATCTTTAACTATGACTGGTTGTCCTCCTAGGGCATAATTTCCATCTGGCATTCCACAAGCACACATTGCATCTGTAACTAATAAAGTTTTATCAGTTCCTTTTTGTTTATAAGCTATTCTTAATGATGGATAGGATATGTGTATACCATCAGAAATAGTTTCAGTAGTAATATCAGTATCAAAGGTTGCACCTACAACACCAGGTTCTCTATGAGTGAAGCCTGTCATTGCATTAAATAAATGAGTTGAGTGACAGAAGCCACATTTGATACCTTCAATTGCTTCTTTATAAGTAGCTTTAGTATGACCTATAGAGCAACGAATACCCTTTTCGGTTAATATACTAGCAAGTTCTTTAGCTCCATCAACTTCTGGTGCCATTGTAATTGATACTACAGAATCCATTGCATCTCCAGTCATAGATTCAAAATTTTCAAAAGTTGGTTTAATTAAATAGTTAGGATTTTGAGCTCCAATGGCATTAGGACTGATAAAAGGTCCTTCTAAGTGTGCGCCTAAAACTTGAGCACCATCTGTACCTTCAAGTTTAGCTTTTTTTATTGCAGTCATAGATTTTAATATGTCTTCTGCTGACATCGTCATTGTAGTTGGTGTAAATGAAGTTGTACCATACTTACAGATGGTTTTGGAAATTTCATTTATTGCGTCAAATGTACCATCCATAGTATCATATCCTCCAGCTCCGTGTATATGAATGTCTATAAATCCAGGAGCTACATATAAACCTTTACAGTCGATGACTGAATCAGAAGAAGTAGTATTTGGATTTATTTCTTTAATAATACCGTTTTCAATTAATATAGAGCCTTTTTCAATTTTATCTAGAAAAATAATATTACAGTTTTTTAATAACATATTAAATAACCTCCCTATGATGTTTAAGCTTTTTATTATAAGCAAATAATTTATAAGTGAATAAGAAGAGTATAAATTAACAATCAAAATTTCACTTATGATATAATTATATAATATTAATAAGTAAAATAAAATGTTTGGAGCGATAATATGGAGATATTAGATGGCTTAGTTGAAGCAGTAATTTTTAGAAGTGAAGATAGCGGATATGTAGTAGCTAAAATTACAGCGAATAAAGAGGTTGTTACGATTGTTGGAATAATGCCGTTATTAAAAGAAGGTCAACAAATAGAGGTTAAAGGAAATTGGATTACACATAAACAATTTGGAAGACAATTTAATGTAGAAGAATATAAAGAGCTTCTTCCAACTTCTGTTAAGGAAATTGAAAAATATTTAAGCACAGGCATAATACATGGAATAGGGCCAGTAACAGCAAAAAAGATAGTAAAAGCATTTGGAGAAGAAACTTTAAATATATTAGACAATAATATTGAAAGACTCAAAGAAGTTGAAGGTATTGGTGAAAAGAAGTATAACATTATTTATGATTCATATTTAGAAAGCAAAGAACTTAAAGATATAATTATGTTTTTTCAAAAACATGGAGTAACAATAAATCAATGCTTAAAAATATATAAAAAATTTGGTCCAGATTCTCAAGATATTGTATCTAAAAATCCATATATTTTAAGTGATGAAATTTCTGGAATAGGTTTTCTAACTTCAGATAGAATTGCAAAAAGCTTAGGAATTGAGCCAGTATCGGATTTTAGAATTCAAAGTGGAATAAGATATGTTTTAAATAATTTTTCAGGTTTAGGAAATACATATATGCCTAAAGATAAGCTAATAAAAGAGTGTCAAAAGGTCTTGGTTGTAGATAAAGAGTTAATAGAAGCAAATATATATAATAGCGTATTAGAGGGTAAAATAAAAGTAGAAAAAATTAATGATGTAGAAGCTGTGTATGCTCTGCCATATTATTTTTGTGAATTAGGAGTAACCAATAAAATTATTACTTTAAGTATTGAAAACTTTCAAACTATAAACTCTGATATTTCTTTTGAAATATCTAGTTTTGAAAAGAAAAATAATATAGAATTTGCAGATTCTCAAAAGGAGGCTATACTAGGAGCTTTTGAAAATGGGATAGAGATAATTACTGGTGGTCCTGGTACAGGTAAGACTACTATAATTAAATGTATAATAGAGATATATGAAAATAATGGGATGAAAGTTCTTTTAGCAGCACCAACAGGAAGAGCAGCTAAGAGGATGACAGAATCAACAGGAAGAGAAGCAAAAACTATACATAGACTACTAGAAATGGGTGTAAGCGATGATGAAAATTCATTTTTTGGTAAAGGTGAAGGTGAACCATTAGAAGGAGATGTAATAATAATAGATGAAGCATCCATGATTGACATAATGCTTATGAATAGCTTACTTAAGGCTATTAAACTTGGAACAAGAGTTATCATAGTTGGAGACGTTGATCAGCTTCCATCAGTAGGTCCTGGAAATGTTTTAAGGGATTTAATAAATAGTGAATTTATTAAGGTTGTAAGGCTTAAAGAAATATTTAGGCAGGGAAAAGAAAGTATGATTATCACTAATGCACATAGAATAAATAATGGTGAGTTGCCATACTTGAATAAAAAAGGTGGAGATTTCTTTTTTGATAATAGAGAAAGTAATGAAGAAATTTTGTCCACTATTTTAGATTTAGTAAATAGAAGATTACCCCTTTTTAATCCTAAGTGGGATAAAACAAGAGATATTCAAGTTCTTTCTCCTACTAGGAAAGGAATATTAGGAGTAGATAACTTAAATAATGAGCTTCAAGCTATATTAAATCCACCTAGTAAAAATAAAAAAGAGAGAAATATTAAGGATATAATTTTTAGAGAAGGCGATAAGGTAATGCAAACTAAAAATAATTATTCTTTAAAATGGAATAGAACAGGTGGATATGGCGATAATGAAGGTGTAGGGGTATTTAATGGTGATATGGGATTTATTGAATCGATTAGTGAGGAAAGTAGAACTGTCACTGTTGTATTTGATGATGAAAGAAGAATTGTATACGATAATATATATGTAGAAGAGTTAGAGTTAGCTTATGCAATTACTATTCATAAGAGTCAAGGTAGTGAATTTAAAGTTGTAATCACACCTTCATTTATGGGTTCAGCTTTTTTAATGAATAGAAATATTTTGTATACAGGTATAACTAGAGCAAAAGAATTAGTTGTAGTTGTAGGTAATCAAAAATCACTAAAATACATGGTAGATAATACAAATAGTATGGAGAGATATTCATCATTAAAAGAAAGAATTGTAGATATTGTATCTGATGATAAAATAAAAGAAGAATAGATAATGGAGTTCTGATACTATGAATTATAAGGAATTGAGTAATACTTTTAAAAAGATAAATAAATGGTATGGTAAAAAAACAAAGGTTTTATCAATAAAGACGAGGCCTTTTAATACAGTTGAAATTTTTTCAAATATAATAAATAAAGTTGTAGGTAGAGAAAGTAATATACTATACGTATTCTGTAGCAAAAAAGAAAAATATGCATATGAAAAACAAAATGAACTATATGAATATATTAATGAGACTATAGAAAAAGAAAAAATTGAAAGCAAAATTAAATTTATTTTTATAGATGAAATTAATAAAATAGACAATTTATATGATTTAGTTATATTTGATGACATAAGTTTATTTTCTAAATCTAGTAATAAATACATTAGGGAAGCCATAGAAGATATATATTGGAATTGTAATAAAATAATAGTGTATGCCTCAGAATATATTTTCCCTATTGGAGAAAAATTTGAAATTAATTATATGCCATCACAAGAACCGATGATAGAACCACGATTAATGAATACTAGAATAAAATTAGAACAGGATATTCCACTTTCCTTATTTGAATACTTTAGGTGGTTTAAGGAAAATAAAAGAATTGTTTTAATAGTGGTTCCTTCAGAAGATAAATTAAATAAAGTTTATAATCATTATTACAATATTTTAAAAGAATTAAATATAAGAGTAGTTCGCTATAGTAAAAATCAAGATTTCAGCTTTATTAAAGAAATAATAGATGGTTATAGTGATGCTTTATTTATAGTAACAAATAATTGTGGACAGTATATAAAAAATATTCCTGATGTAAATATAATAATGTTGTTTGCAGAAGATATGTTTTATTCATATAAGAAGATACTATATATGTGTGCAGCAATTAATGTTAAAAGTAATATTCATTCAGAAGCAATAATGGTATCTAGGGAAGTTTCTGAAGAAATGGATAAAGCTAAAAATATGGCGAGATCATTTAATAAAAATTTGTGGGAAAGACAATATTTAAAATATTAAAAAAAATATATCAGGAGTTATTAGATATAGTTTATCCGATAGAAGAAAAGTGTATTCTTTGTGAAATAGAAGGATTTATAGGGATATGTGATTGCTGTAAATCTGAAATTAAGAAATGTGATGTTGAGGATAAAACTAATATTTCATATGGGTTTTATGGAGGATTATTAAAAAAGTTAATTTTAGAATTTAAATATAATAAAAATTTTACTGCTGGAGAGATATTATCAAATTTAATTTTAGAGATAATAAATAATCAGAGTATTAATGCTGATGTAATTTGTTATGTTCCTATGACTAAAAAAGCAATTAGAAAAAGGGGATTTAATCAATGTGAAATTATGGCAAGAAACATTAGTTATAATACAGATATTCCAATTAGTAATTGTGTAATAAAGTCAAAGCATACAAAGGAGCAGAAGACTTTAAGTAAAGATGAAAGAAAAAGTAATATTAAAGGAGTCTTTAATATAAAAAGTAGCAAAGATATAAAGGATAAACATGTTATATTGATAGATGATGTTGTTACTACTGGAGCTACAGTAGATGAATGTAAAAATATTTTATTAAAATATGGTGCAAATAAAATTACGGTATTGACAATTGCTAAAAGCAATATATAATAGTAATGTAAAGTTAGGTCTGTGGATGAAAGTCGATGCCAGTCGCAGGCGAAACGATCCACGTAAGTTAGACAAAGTTTTAATGAGCATGGTGCGGTATAGAGGTAAGCCCTGCCAGTAGAGATACTGAGAGTGTTAGTAGTGAGAGGTTAATTCCGGGTAGCAAAAGCTCCAGCAGGCGAGTGTGGGGGCAAAATCCAGGTCAGCTAACTTTATATAAAAAAACATCAATTCGTATGAGTTGATGTTTTTTTATTTTGTTTAAATATTAAGAGAAATAAAGGAAAATAGAGTTATGTAGAGTTAACAAGTTTAAATTTTCTGTAAATTCAGAAAACAATGCTTGTGGAATAAATTTGAAAATGGTAACATATAACTATACTAAATATTGAAATCTTAATAATTATAATTAGAACTTAAAGAGAGGGGTTGACCTTATGAGAGTAACAGTAATAGGAAAGAACATTAACGTAACACCTGCATTGAAAGAAATAGTAGAAAAGAAGATTTCGAAGCTAGACAAATACTTTGAACCTAATGTAACTGCGAGAGCTACATTAACAGTTCAAAAGAATAGTCAAATTTTTGAGGTGACAATACCTTTTAATGGCGTAGTTTTAAGATGTGAAGAATCTACAGATGATATGTATAAGTCTATAGATTTAGTGGAAAATAAACTTGAAAGACAAATCAGAAAGCAAAGAACAAAATTACAAAGAAGAAATAATGAGTCTTTAAGGTTTGGTAACTTTGATGAGGTTGCATCTGAGGAAGATGATAATGAAGGTGAAATAGTAAAAGTTAAGAGATTTAATATAAAACCAATGAGTACTGAAGAGGCTATATTACAAATGGAACTTGTTCAACATAATTTCTTTGTATTTAAAGATTGTGATACAGAAAATATTAATGTTATATATAAGAGAAAAGATGGAAATTATGGTTTGTTAGAGCCTGATTATGTTTAGAATATAATTTATTATATATAAGGAGAGCTATATTAAAGCTCTCCTTATTTTCATCTAAATGTTAAATAAAAGTAAAAGAGTTTAACCTATATACATTTATGTTGAATTATGAATATCATAAATGGTATAATTTATTAAGTAAAACATTAGAAGGGTAATTTTATATAAATTAAATAATTATATAAAAAGTTTAAATCCATTACTTAATTTTATATTCATTTTTATGAGTATTAATGTTGAAAGGAAATACATTATGGGATTTTTAGAAAAAGTTTTTGGAACATATAGTGAGAGAGAAGTTAAAAAACTTCAATCAATTGCAGATAAAATAGAAGCTTTAGATGAAGGAATGCAAAAGCTTACTGATGAAGAATTACAAGCTAAAACTGTAGAATTTAAGGAGAGAATACAAAAAGGTGAATCTTTAGATAGTTTATTACCAGAAGCATTTGCTGTTTGTAGAGAAGCTTCAAGCAGAGTGCTTGGAATGAAGCATTTTAGAGTGCAATTACTTGGAGGGATGGTTTTACATCAAGGAAGAATTGCTGAAATGAAAACTGGGGAAGGTAAAACATTAGTTGCAACTTTACCAGCATATTTAAATGGATTAACTGGCAAGGGTGTTCATGTTATAACAGTAAATGATTATTTAGCTAAAACTCAAATGGAAGAAATGGGAGTGCTTTATAATTTCTTAGGATTAACAACTGGATGTATAATTCATGGAATTACACCAGAACAAAGAAGAGCTGCTTATGCATGTGATATTACTTACGGAACAAATAATGAATTCGGATTTGATTACTTAAGAGATAATATGGTAATACATATGGAAGACAGAGTTCAAAGAGATCTTAACTTCTGTATAGTGGATGAAGTTGACTCAATTTTAATAGATGAGGCTAGAACTCCTCTTATTATTTCTGGAATGGGAGATAAGTCTACTAAGTTCTACAATGTTGCTGATAATTTTGTTAAAACACTAGTAAACGAGAAAGATTTTAATGTTGATGAAAAGGCTAATGCTGTTTTATTAACTGAGGATGGTATAGTTAAAGCTGAAAAATATTTTGGAATAGAAAACTATGCTGATTCTCAAAACTTAGAATTACAACATTATGTTACTCAGGCTTTAAAGGCTAACTATACTATGAAGGCTGATAAAGACTATATGGTAAAAGATAATGAAGTAGTAATAATAGATGAATTTACAGGAAGACTTATGGAAGGTAGAAGATATTCAGATGGTCTTCATCAAGCAATTGAAGCTAAAGAAAATGTTAAAATTCAAAGAGAGTCAAAAACTTTAGCAACAATTACATTCCAAAATTATTTCAGAATGTATGCTAAATTATCAGGAATGACTGGTACTGCATTAACTGAAGAAAATGAATTTAGAGAAATATATAATCTTGATGTTATAGTAATACCAACTAATAAACCAGTTCAAAGAATTGACCAATCAGATATGGTTTATAAAAATCAATCTGGTAAGTATAAAGCTATAGTTGAAGAAATAGTAAAATCACATGAAAAGGGTCAACCAGTACTTGTTGGTACAGCAAGTGTTGATAAATCTGAATATATTTCTTCTTTATTAAAGAAGAGAGGAATTAAGCATCAAGTGCTTAATGCTAAATATCATGCACAAGAAGCCGAAATAATTTCTCATGCAGGAGAATTAGGTATGGTTACTATAGCTACTAATATGGCTGGTAGAGGTACTGATATTAAGCTTGGTGAAGGAGTTAGAGAAGCAGGTGGATTAAAGGTTCTTGGTACTGAAAGACATGAATCAAGAAGAATAGATAATCAGCTTAGAGGTAGATCAGGTCGTCAAGGGGATCCAGGTGAATCTATATTCTTCATTTCTTTAGAAGATGATTTAATGAGAATATTTGGTTCAGAAAAGATTCAAGGAATTATTGATAAATTAGGTCTTGAAGAAACTGAAGCTATAGAAAGTAAAATGGTTACTAAGGCTATAGAAAATGCTCAAAAGAAGGTTGAAGGAAATAACTTTGACATAAGAAAGAACCTTCTTGGATATGATGATGTTATGAATCTTCAAAGAGAAGTTATTTATAGACAAAGAACTGAAGTTTTAGAAGGTAAGAATTTAAAAGAGCAAATAGAAGGAATGATTCAAGAAGTTATATCTGATGCTGTTAATTCACATTTAAGTGGAGACGTTCAAGATATAGAAGCTGAAATCAAAACATTACTTCAATATTTAGAGGAAATTTGTTTACCACACGGTATTGTAACTGTACAAGAATTAGCAGATTTATCTAATGAACAAATAAAAGATAAGCTAACTGAAACTGTTATGAATATATATAAGGGTAAAGAACTTGAATTTGGTGAAGAACAATTAAGAGAAATTGAAAGAGTAGTTCTTTTAAGAGTTGTTGATCAAAAATGGATGGCTCATATAGATAACATGGATCATTTAAAACAAGGAATGGGATTAAGAGCATATAAGCAACAAGACCCAATTCAAGCATACCAAATGGAAGGTAGTGCAATGTTTGAAGAAATGATTGAGGGAATTAAGCTTGAAACAGTTAAATTCTTATTCCATGTAAGAGTTGAAAGACCAGTTGAAAGAGAAAAGGTTGCAGAAGAAACTTCAGCAAGTCATGGAGAAGATGATAAGAGCTTAAAAAAAGAACCAGTAAGAAATGATCATAAGTTTGGAAGAAACGACTTATGCCCTTGTGGTAGTGGAAAAAAATATAAGAATTGTTGTGGAAGAGAAGCATAATAAAAAAGTGCCTAAAGGGCACTTTTTTATTAAGTTAGTAGTTAAGGTGGAAACTCCTTTGGGAGTTTCTTAAATATATATTTAAATAAATTCAGCCTAGGCTGAATTTTCTCAATAGAGTACTAACTAAAAACTCTTAACTAATTCAAAGGGGTGATTTTTGTGTTAATCAAGTTAGAACAAGAACTTTCAAAGGTTAGTGGCTTAAAAGAAACATTAAAAGAAATGGGGGCTTCACTTTGACAAGGAAAGCCTAGAAAAAAGATTTCAAGAACTTGAGCTTCAAATGCAAGAAAAAGGTTTTTGGGATGATGTTAAAAGAGCCGAAGAAGTTACTAAGGAAAGTAAAGGAATTAAAGATAGAATAGATAGATATGAAAGTTTAGTAAGAAGATTAGATGATGTCGAAGTATTAGCTGAACTTGCAGAGGATGATGAGGAAACAGTTAATGAGGTTATTTCTGAAATCAGGGATATTGAAAAGCTAATTGAAGAATATAAAATTGAACTTTTATTATCAGGGGAATATGATAAAAATGATGCTATATTAAGTTTACATGCTGGTGTTGGTGGAAGTGATGCTAATGACTGGACGCTTATGCTTCTTAGAATGTATACAAGATGGTGTGAAAAGAAGGGGTATAAAGTTGAAACTCTAGACTTACTTGAAGGTGATGAAGCTGGAATAAAGAGTGCAACATTGAGAGTAAAAGGAGAGTTTGCATATGGATACCTTAAAGCTGAAAAGGGAGTTCATAGACTAGTAAGAATTTCTCCATTTAACGCAAATGGTAAAAGACAAACATCATTTGCATCAATTGAAGTATTGCCTGAACTTACTAAAGATCAAGATATAGATATAAGACAAGAAGATTTAAAAGTAGATACATTTAGAGCAAGTGGAGCTGGTGGGCAACATGTCAATAAGACTGAATCTGCAATTAGAATTACACATATTCCTACAGGTATCATAGTTCAATGTCAAAATGAAAGAAGTCAATTTGCAAATAGGGATACAGCAATGTCTATGCTTAAATCTAAGCTTATAGAGCTTAAAGAAAGAGCTCATAAAGAAAAAATAGAAGATTTAACTGGGGAACTTAAAGATATGGGATGGGGAAGTCAAATAAGATCATATGTATTCCATCCATATAATATGGTTAAAGATCATAGAACCAATGAGGAAACTGCAAATGTTAATGCCGTTATGAATGGAGAAATTGATCAATTTATTACTACTTATTTAAAAAGTATATCAAAATAATAAAAATAACAGCTAATTTTATTAGCTGTTATTTTTATTTATCTTGATTTTGAATTAAGTCTCATTAATGTAATAAATATTATTGAAAAACCAAATATTAATGCAATAATTAATGCACTAGTATATCCTTTAATATAGAATATAGTAGCAGATATTACTGCAATTAAGGCAATTGCTCTAAAAAGTATTGAGCTATTTTTATGAAGTAAAAACTTATTCTTAGAAAAAATACCCCATATAATTAATAGTATTAAAACTATTGATATTAAAGTAATAGAATTTTGACTATAAATGAACCTTGTTAATCCACTATAACAAGAAGTTTTTATTTCTGTTTCAACTATTTTATAAACTGTATCTATAGAAGATGTATCTATATAATCTATTGTATCTTCTGGTGTATGAATTCGTGTTTTATCACTATGACAGAAGCTCAATGCATCAATATTTAAATTATTAAAGCTTGCATGATCACTTGAATCCTCATATAAAACCTCATAATCTATTGAATTATCCTTACATATAGATTTTATAGATTCTAGCAATTCTGAATCTGTATTTTTAAATTTACTTCCTTGCATTAAGCTTATAGGATAATCAGCACTACCAATCATATCAAAATTTATGACTTTTGAATCTTGAATATTAAATAAATTTTCTTCAGCAAAGGCTTTAGAGCCTAAAAGACCAAATTCTTCAGCATTTAAAGCAACAAAAATAATATCTCTTTCAGGTTTTCCATAAGTTGAAAGACTTCTACTTAATTCTAATATAAATGAAGTACCAGAGGCATTATCTAAGGCCCCAGAATAACTAGTACCTAATCCATCCTTTCCAAGATGGTCATAGTGAGCTGTAATTATAAATGGGGAAAGGGAAGAATTAGACCCTTTGATTACACCAATAACATTAGATATTGTTTTTTCTTCTTCCTCAAATGGAACATGAATTGAAATTTGTTTTCCTTCATTTAAACTAGAAGTTATTTTATCAAAAGCATTTTGTGAAACCATAATTACAGCATCTTTTGCGAAATCACTGAAAAATGAGCTTCTAAATGAAAAATTATTATCTTTTGGAACATATAATAAAAATGTTCCATCATCACATGTTATATCAAGATAAGATAAATAAGAGTTTATTTTATCAGACTTTGAAAATGAAAAAGTATTATTTTTAAAATTAATCATATCTTCTTTAAAGTCAACTCCATATTGAAGTTCTTCTTCAGTATCTCCGTTATATTCAATTTTCAAGTATGGAGAAGTATTTGTAGTTACAGGACAAATAGTATTAAAATCTTGAGTATAATTGCCATCACCATTTAAAGTTTTTAATCCATAATCAATAAATCTATTTTTTATTATTTCTGCAGCAACTAAGTTTTCGGTGCTACCAGCTAATCTACCACCTAATGTATCTGATGATAAGACATATATATTATTACGAACATTGGTTGAATCAAATTCCGAATATGTATTATTAAGATAGAGTGTAGTTAATAGAAAAAAGGATATTATTGATAAAATCGAAAAGTATAATATATTTTTTTTCATAAAAAGATACCTCACAAATATTAGTATACTTAATAATATTATTGGAGGTTTTACATTATAACTGAAATTTTAAAATTAACTGAGATTCCAAATTTTAATTTGGCAAATCGAAGTTACTCATCCGACGTTAAGGAGGAGGAGTTTCTTTTGAGCATTCCAAATTTTAATTTGGCAAACAAAATTTATTCATCCTATGTTAAATATGAAAAGTTTCCTTTTAGATTATTAACTTTTATTTAAATACTATATTCTAAATTTTAATGTAAGCAATAGAATGTTATTTTTATATGGAAATGTTTATGATAAGTTTATGTTTAATTTAAGCTTTATTTTGAATAAGCTCAAATAAGCATTGGAATAAAGAAAATAAAATACATATATATACAAATATGTTGAGCTGATCTTTTAATACGTAAAAAACTCCACCGATTATAACTGAAAATAATATAACACCACTAATAAACTTTAAAAAGTTAGATTTGCCAGTTAAGAGTTGTGTTGTAGCAGTAAATAATATAATTATTAGAGTTAAAAAAATAAATACATTTCTAAGGTTAGTTGAAAAGTCAATTACATAAAATTGATTTAGTGCTAAGAGTGTAATAAAAACTATAAGACAGATATTTAAGAAGCCATACAAAAATTTATTCAAGATAAATTCACCTCGCATAGTAAATGGTAATATTTTACAAATAAATTATACTATTCTATTAACATAATAGCAATAGTGTAAAATTATGTTATACTAATTAATAGAGTTATTTGTGTAAATAATATAATTTATAGGAGGCACTTATGGTAAATATAGAAGAAAGATTAGTTAAAGAGTTAGGAATAACTTTAAAACAAGTTCAAAATGTAATTAAATTATTAGATGAAGGAAATACGGTTCCTTTTATCTCTAGATATAGAAAAGAACAAACTGGCGGATTAAGTGATGATGTATTAAGAAAATTCTTCGAAAGATTAACATATTTAAGAAATTTAAAAGAAAGAAAAGAAGACGTTTTAAGGTTAATAGATGAGCAAGGAAAGCTTAATGATGATATAGTTAAAGCTTTAGAAAAAGCAGATACATTAACAGAGGTTGAAGATATTTATAGACCATACAAGCAAAAGAAGAGAACTAGAGCAACAATAGCATTAGAAAAAGGGTTAAAGCCATTAGCTGATTTGATTTTAGAAGGTAATTTTAAGGGAAATTTAAATGAAGAAGCAAGTAAATATATAAATGAAGAAAAGAAAGTACTTACTGAAGAAGAAGCTATAAATGGAGCATTAGACATAGTTGCAGAAGTAATTTCGGATGAAGCTGCTTTTAGAAAGTGGATAAGAGAGTTTGTAATGAGGGAAGGAAAAATTGAATCAAAGGGTTCAAGTGAAGAACCAACACCTTTTGAAATGTACTATGAATATAGTGAAGATGTAAATAAAATTCCTGCTCATAGAATATTGGCTATAAATAGGGGAGAGAAGGAGAAGGTCTTATCTGTTAAGATAGTAGCAAATGAAGATAAAATAATAACATATCTTCAAAATAGATTGCTAAAAAATAATGAAGTAACTGATGAATATTTAAAATTAGCAATAAAAGATTCATTTAAGAGATTGATTTATCCATCAATAGAAAGGGAAATTAGAAGTGAATTAACTGATAAAGGTGAAGAAGGAGCTATACTAATATTCAAAGAAAATTTAAAAGCATTACTTATGCAAGCACCTATTAAAGGTAAGGTAGTTATGGGTTATGATCCTGGATTTAGAACAGGTTGTAAGGTTGCAGTATTAGATCCAACAGGTAAGTTCTTAGAAAAAGCTACTGTATATCCAACTGTTCCTAAGAAAGATATAGAAGGAACTAAAAAACTATTAAAAGAGCTTATATATAAGCATAATGTTGATGTTATTTCTTTAGGAAATGGTACTGCATCAAGAGAATCAGAAGAAGTAATATCTGAAATGTTAACTGAAATTAAGAATGAAAGTGGAAAAGAGTTAGCTTATGTTATTGTTTCAGAAGCAGGAGCATCAGTTTATTCGGCATCTGAGCTTGCAGCTAAGGAATATCCAGATTTAGATGTAACTATAAGAGGAGCTATTTCTATAGGAAGAAGATTACAAGACCCTATGGCAGAGCTTGTTAAAATTGATCCAAAGGCTATTGGGGTTGGGCAATATCAACACGATGTTACACCTAAGAGATTAGATGAGTCATTAACAGGTGTAGTTGAAGATAGTGTTAATAAGGTAGGAGTTGATTTAAATACTGCAACACCGTCATTGTTAACTTATATTGCAGGAATTAATGCTTCTATAGCTAATAACATAGTTGCATATAGAGATGAAACTGGTGGATTTAAAAGCAGAAAAGAATTGTTAAAGGTAAAGAGATTAGGTCAAAAGGCATATGAACAATGTGCAGGATTCTTAAGAGTTATGGAAAGTAAAAATCCCTTAGATAACACAGCAGTTCATCCAGAATCATATGAAGCAGCTGAGAAATTAATAAATATTTTAGGATACTCTATGGATGACTTGAAAAATAAAAAATTAAGTGATATTGAAGATAGAGTAAAGGAAAAGGGATTAAAGAATTTAGAGTCAGAATTAGAAATTGGTGAATTAACACTAAAGGATATAATTAAAGAATTACAAAAACCTGGTAGAGACCCAAGAGAAGATATGCCAAAACCAATTTTAAAGACAGGGGTCATAGATTTAAAAGATTTACAGCCTGGAATGGAATTAATGGGTACAGTAAGAAATGTATCAGATTTTGGAGCTTTTGTTGATATTGGGGTTCACCAAGATGGATTAGTTCATAAGAGTCAAATGGCAAATAAATTTGTTAAGCATCCTTTAGATATAGTTAAGGTTGGAGATATAATTAAAGTTAAAATTATGGAAGTTGATGAAAAAAGAAAGAGAATTTCTTTAACTATGAAGGACGTTAAATAAAAGTATTGCAAAGTTCCATAATTAGTAATATAATGAAGTCAAAATAAATAATAAATATCTTCAGGGCAGGGTGTAATTCCCTACCGGCGGTATAGCCCGCGAGCAAGTTTTGCAGATTCGGTGTAACTCCGAAGCCGACAGTAAAGTCTGGATGAAAGAAGGTAAATAGTGATTTGAGTAATAACGATTTTTTTTGTTATATTTAATTATTGTTTTGTTTTTAATGCCCTGATGTAATTTTACATCAGGGTTTTTTGCATTAAATAATTAAATATTGGACAAACTAAAATAAGAATTATTTGAATAATCTATTGCCCCGAAGGATATCTTTTGGGAGGAGAAAATATATGAATTCATCAAAAAATTTAAACAAAATGGTTAAAATCTCTTTATTAGCTGCAATTGCTGTAGTGTTAATGTATTTTGATTTTCCAATAATACCTGCATTTCCATGGCTTAAAATTGATTTAAGTGAAGTGCCTGCATTAATGGGAGGCTTTGCTTATGGTCCGATAACTGGTGGAATAATAGTTATATTAAAGGTATTTTTAAGATTCTTAATAAAGGGGACAGAAACAGGATTTGTAGGAGAAACAGCAAATATTATAATTGGTCTTGCATTAGTTGTTCCTGCAGCTTGGTTATATAATAGAAATAAGAGTAAAAAGACCGCTATAGTAGGAATGGTTATAGGTGCATTAGTTATGCAAGTCCTAGGTATAGTTGCAAATGCATTTTTCTTATTACCTGCATATGGTATGAATTTAGAAGGAGCAGCTTTACTAAATTATATATTCTTAGGATTAGTACCTTTCAATGGTGTAAAAGCTTTAATAGTGTGTATAGCAACATATTTATTATATAAAAGAGTATCACGTGCGATATTTAAAGTTGATAGCAAGTTTGAAAGTAAGAAAAGAGAAGTAGCTTAATAATAAAAAGAGGATAGCATTGCTATCCTCTTTTCCACATTATAATGGCATCTTCACCATTATCAGAATAATAACCTTTTCTTAAACCTTCTTCTTTAAAATCAAATTTTTTATAAAGATTTTGAGCTGGTATATTTGAAGCTCTAACTTCTAAAGTAATATCTTCACAATTAAAAGTTTTGCACATTTCAAATAGTTTTATCAACAAATTTGATGCAATGCCTTGCTTCCTATATTTTGGGCTTACAGCAATATTTGTAATATCACCTTCGCCAGCAATTATCCACACACCAACAAATCCAATGACTTCTCCTGTTGATAAATCTTGTGCAATAACATATTTTGCTAATGGATTATTTAATTCATTACTAATAGAATCTAAGGTCCAAGGAATAGCAAAACATTCTTTACTTAACTCATATACACCGTTTATATGAGATTCATTCATAAGACTATAATCTATTTTCATTTTTCATAGCCAGCCTTTGCTCAAGTTCTCTTTCTGCTTGAGGTTTTTTAATATAAAGAGGAGCAGAATTCATATCATCAATATCTCCAGCTTTAATTTTTTCCATTCCAAGCTCACCTAAAGATGAAGCTCTTATGATACTTAAATGATTTGGAGCAAATTCACAATTGTTAACATTATTAATTAAGAATTCTTTATGTTTAAATACTCCATCACCAGTAAATATAACCTTTTCGCCTTTTTCATTTAATATATTAGCAAGTTCAGTTAAATCTAAAGCTGTACAGTCTAATATTTTTGTCAATTTTCCTTCTATATTTTTATAAAGACCAGTATAAACATTATCTCTTAATGCATCCATTACTGGACAAATTATACCATCAAAAGTTAATAAAGAATTAGCTAGTGCATCTAAACTAGAAATGGAAACGTACGGTTTATTAGATCCCATACTTAAACCTTTAATAGTAGCCATTCCGATTCTAAGTCCTGTAAATGAACCAGGGCCCTTAGAAACGACAAATCCATCAATTTCGTTTATATCAACTTCACAGTCTTTTAATAACATTTCTATTTTTTCCATTAATATAATAGAATGCTCTCTTTTGAAGTTTAATGTATATTCGCCTAAGATATACTCATCTTTAAGTAAAGCTACAGTAGTCACTAAAGATGAAGAATCTACGCTTAAAACTATCATATTTTTAGCTCCTTTATATAATCATATCTTTCTCCATATGGAGTTATAGTAATTGTTCTGTAATCTTCGCCCTTTTCTAAATCTTTTTCTATATAAATATGTAGAAAATCTTTTGGAAGTATTTCTTCAATATAATTAGCCCATTCAATAATTGAAACGGCATCTGAAAAAATGTAATCATCAAATCCAATTGCGTATATTTCATCAGGATCTGAAACTCTATAAACATCAAAATGATTCAATTTTAAACGACCAGAATCATATTCATTTACAATTGTAAAAGTTGGGCTTGTTATGTAATCAGTTATTTCTAAGCCTTTCGCAATTCCTTTTGTTATATGGGTTTTGCCAGTACCTAAATCCCCAGTTAAACAAACTATATCCCCAGGTTTTAATATTTTACCAAGTGATATACCAAGGTTTGTAGTTTCTTCAACACTATTAACAGAAAAAACCATGTTAAAATCCTCCCTTTTAGGTTAGTTAGGAGTTAGTAGTGATTAGTTATAAGCTAAATTAAATTTTAACTCTAAACTTTTAACTAGTAACTCTTAATAGTATTTGCTATTTTATATTTTATCCAAAAAGTACGAAAAAGAAAAGAATTATAAAAAAATAGTAGAAAAAATATTGATTTTATTAATAACATAATGTATAATAATTTTGTACTAAGGGGTATCGTATATCGGTAGTACAGTAGTCTCCAAAACTATTAGGCTAGGTTCGATTCCTAGTACCCCTGCCATAGAAGCTAGTAAGAATTTCTTGCTAGCTTTTTTTTATTATTTTTTTATAAAAAAGAGATAAAGCAAATTTGTGATATTACACAAAGAGAACAAATGTTTGAATAAGTTTAGTAGTAATGTTAATAATTAAGAAGAAAAATATTTTATTGAGTAGTAAGGAGAATTTATGGATAGAGCATTAGATATATTAAAACAATATTATGGATATAGTTCATTTAGAGAAGGGCAAGAAAATATAATAAGAGAAATACTAAATGGTAATGATGTTTTAACTATAATGCCAACTGGTGGGGGAAAATCTATTTGTTATCAAGTACCTGCAATGTTGTTAGATGGTATAACAATAGTAATTTCTCCATTAATCTCGCTTATGAAAGATCAAGTTGATAATATAAATAATTTAGGGATTAAGTCAGCATATATTAATTCTTCATTAAATAATATTGAAATAAATAATATTTTAGATGAAGCTGCAAAAAATGAAATAAAAATATTATATGTGGCACCAGAAAGATTAGAATCACATGTGTTTTTAGAACTTATAGCTAGTATTAATGTTTCAATGGTGGCTGTAGATGAAGCACATTGTGTATCGCAATGGGGGCACGATTTTAGAAGTAGTTATAGGAGAATTAGTAGGGTAGTTTCACTTTTGAGAAATAGACCTATAGTTGCAGCATTTACAGCAACAGCAACTGCTGAAGTTAGAGATGACATAATAAAATTATTAGAATTAAATAATCCTAAGATATTTATATCTGGTTTTGATAGAAAAAATCTTAAGATAATAATAGAAAAGGGTGTAAATAAGAAAAATTACATTTTAGACTATATAAATAGCAATAAGGATGAATCAGGTATAATTTATTGTTCTACTAGAAAAGAGGTTGATAGTTTATATGACTTATTAATTTCTAAAGGATTAGAAGTGGAAAAATATCATGCTGGATTAAATGATGAATATAGGAAAGAGGCTCAAGAAAATTTTATTTATGATAAGGTAAATATAATAATTGCAACAAATGCTTTTGGTATGGGGATTGATAAACCAAATGTTAGATATGTAATACATTATAATATGCCTAAAAATATTGAGGGATATTACCAAGAAATAGGTAGAGCAGGGAGAGATGGAGAAGACAGTGAATGTATAATGCTATTTTCACCTGGAGATGTTCAAACTCAAAAATATATTATTGAAACTGCAACAGAAAATACTGTAAGAAAAGAAAATGAGCTTGAAAAACTTCAAACTATGATAAATTTAGTTTACACACAAGATTGTTATAGGAAATATATATTAAATTATTTTGGTGAACAATATGATGAAAGATGTAACAATTGTAGTAATTGTGAGGCACCTGGAGAGTTAGTTGATAAAAGTGTAGATGCGCAGAAAGTAATATCTTGTGTTTATAGAATGGGACAACGATTTGGAATTGGAATGGTTGTAGATGTTCTAAGAGGGTCTAAAAATAAGAAGGTATATGAATTGGGATTTGATGAATTATCTACTTATGGAATAGTGAAAAATTATACAAAAGATGCATTAACTGAATTTATAAATATGTTGATTTCACATGGATATTTAAATTATAAAGGAGAATATCCGGTTTTGAAATTAAATCAATTATCTATGGATATTGTAAAAGGTGAAAAGCAAGTATTTGTTAAGGAACAAGTAGTTAAGAAGATTAAAATAGAAGAGAATGAATTATTTATTATATTAAAAGAATTAAGAATGGAGATTTCAAGGGAAGAAAAGATACCTCCTTACATGGTATTTGGAGATTCAACTTTAAAGGAATTGAGCAATAGGATGCCAATAACGGATGAACAATTCTTAGATATAAGTGGAGTAGGTAATTCAAAGCTAAATAAATATGGTGATAAGTTCATGGCTAAGATTAAAGAATATATTGAAGAAAAAAATATAGAAGTTAATTGGAGTTTTAATAGGACTAAGAGCACTAATATATCATTTGATGAAGTTTTAGAAAATGATGATAACAAAAAATATAGTAAAACTAAAGAAGAGGGAGAAAAGAGAAAATCTCATGACATTACAGTTGATTATATTAAGTTAGGAAAATCGTTAAAAGAAATTGCTAAAGAAAGAAATCTAGCATTAACTACAATAATGGGGCATGTACAGCAATATATTTCTGAGGGTAATGAAATTAACTTTAAAATAAACTTAGAAGAGTTTTTCGATAATGATGAAGAAAAAATAATATTAAAGGCAATAGATGAAGTGGGATATAATAAATTAAAAGATATAAAAGAGATAGTACCATCAGAAATAACATATGATGCAATAAGAGCAGTAGTATTAAAAAAGGTAATTAGAGAAGTTACTAAAAATATTGTGAAATAATATTTTTAGTTAGTAATTAAAAATGAGTAATGAGTAGTTAAGCAATAAATTTAGCTAAGCTAAATTTAGAAAAATATAAGAAACAAGAAACTCCGGTAGGAGTTTCATCCTTAACTATTAATTATTAACTATTAACTTTTTGTTATTACACGTAAAGTCTATAATAGTTAGTAATATTTTCAGTTGACAATAATTATATTGCCATGGTAAAATAGTCAATGTTGAAGGGGTATCGTATATCGGTAGTACAGTAGTCTCCAAAACTATTAGGCTAGGTTCGATTCCTAGTACCCCTGCCAAACTTAAAAAGACTTAGCATAAAATGCTAAGTCTTTTTTTACTTATTATAGAGATATTAAAGAAAATAAAGGGTATAATTGGGGGAATATTATTAGAAAATTAAATATAATAATAACAACTACTTTGTAAGTCGTAATCTTGGAGAAGGTAGTGAATTTATTATTGTGTTGCCAATAAAACAAATATAATTTAAGAATTATTATAGTCAATTCATTTAATTGACAAGTAAATATTTAAAGTGTTAGAATACTAATATAATATGCCTAAATTAGGAGCAATCTTAGTTTAGGCTATTTTTTTAGTACCATAAGGAGAGTTTTATAAATGATAGTTGAAAAAGTTTTAAATAATAATGTTGTTGTTTCAATTGATCCTAAGACTAAAAAAGAAGTAATTCTTATGGGCAGTGGAATAGCATTTAATAAAAAGCCGGGGCAACAAATAGATGAAAAAAAAATAGAAAAGACATTTGTAGTAGATGACGAAAATTTAGGAAACAAAATTAAAAAGTTAATTAATCAAATTCCAGAAGGAATATTTGAAATTACTGATGAAATAATTACTCATGCCATAGTGGAACTTAATACAGTTTTAGATAAGCAAATTTATGTTTCATTAGCTGATCATATTGCATTTGCTGTAAAAAGATTTAGAAGTGGAATTATCATAAAAAATGAATTGTTAAATGAAGTAAGAAGAGTGCATAAAGCTGAATTTAAAGTTTCGTTGTGGGCAGTTGATTATATAAATGAAAAATTGGGGATTGAATTACCAGAGGATGAAGCAGGATTTATTGCATTACATTTTGTAAATGCAGGATATAGAGAAACAACCATGAAATCTATAACTTCAACTAAAATTATTAAAGATATATTAAATATAATTAAGTATAATTTTGCAATAGAATTAGATGAGGATGATTTAAATTATGATAGATTACTAACTCACTTGAAGTATTTTGCAAAACGTATCGTAAATAATAATCAAAATAATAGTACCGATTCCGATTTTATTAAAATGATTTCAACAACATATCCTGAAGCATATGAATGTGCAGTTAAAATAGGTGATTATATATTGAAAAATAATGATTACCATGTAAATGATGATGAGATAGTTTACTTAACTATGCATATACAGAGGGTTATTACTGTAGCACGTGAAAATAATATTAATATGGATAAATAAGAATTTAGTATGGCGGTAAGTTTAAAGTTAAGGAATAAATTAATCTAAATTGATATAAAAAGTTTTATCCTTAACTTTAAACTTACTACTTAAGAGGAAGAAGATCTTATGCCTCCTTAATCCATTCAGAATAAGGTGTTGAATAGTTGTCAGATTTATTTTTTTCAACATAATTATAAAAATCTTCTAAGAACTCTAATTGGGCAGAATTGTCATGAAGATTAACTCCACCAATATTATATTGATAACCTAATAATTGGTCTAATGATAAATTACTAGCATTTTTTAATGCTTGATACATAACCATGAATGATGTGGTTCTTCCTTCGCCAGCGTCACAGTGAAAGTGAAGGTGTAAATCATCGGGTTTATTCTTTATGAATTCTACAAATTCATCAACAATGGTAGGCGTTGGGGCACCGTTATCTTTTACAGCAAACCTTTTATATTGCATTCCTACATCAGTAACTACTGTAGATTCGTTACTAACGAAGTCAACAGTTAAATTCTCAATAAGAGCACCAGTACGTCTATAAAGTGGAACTGTGCTGCCAATCTTAATTTTGTTTAGCAAAGAGTTCTCTTTATTAATGGTTTCTTCTGTTGTAAAACCGTTATTTAAATCCTTATATCTATCAAAAAAACTTATAGCAAATTCATTTATCATTCCATGTGATTCTTGTCTTAAATCTACAATGCATATATTTTTTTTTGAAATAGAATCTTTTAAGTTTTTAGCTTGCTCCTTAGTAAATTGGGCACTTCCAGAAATATTTAAAGTAGGAATATCTCTAAATCTATCAGGAAGACCAACTTTAGAGTTACCATCACTAACAATTAATACTTCGTTTTTATTAGAAGAATTTAAAGGAAGAGCAGAAACTAAAGAACTGCATAAAAAAAATAAACCAATACAGCTGAGTAATTTAAAAGAAAAATTTTTCATAATTAACCTCCAATAATTAAATTTAATAATATTTTTTGTAAATCAAGAAAATTTATTCTGAATTAATGAAAACATAATTTATACTATAATTAAGAAAGTAAATTTTTATTTTATTAATTTAAGAAAATATATTTATATAATAATGCAAAAGTATTATTAAGTAATAAATAGGAGAATGAAAAAATGAGTGAAGGATATGAAGAGCGCAAATACCCAGAAAAATCTTGGTCTATTTCAAGAATGAAAACATTAGATTCTTGCCAAAGAGAATATTATTATACTTACTATGGAAGTCATAATGGATGGATTTTTAATAGTACAGATGAACAAAAGATAGCATGGAGATTAAAAAAATTAACTAACTTGTGGATGTGCTTTGGAGAAGTTGTTCATAAAAAAATTAGAGGAATAATTAATATATGCAAAAAAGATAAAAGTAAATTTATGAATGCAAATAGATTCAATGAAATTACATTGAATGAGTTAAGAGGGGTTATTAGAGAAAGTATTAATAAATATAAAACCAAGGAGTGGGATGAGTATCCTAGGGGTTATATGCTTCAAGAATATTATTATGGCGGTAAAATATCTAAGGAAACTGGAGATGAATTAAAAGAAAGATTGATTCAATGTGTTAATAGTTTTTATGTTTCAACAACTTTTGAAGAAATATTAAATAATGAAACTATAATTATCGAAAATGATGAAGATATATTTAGTAGTTTTAACCATGATAGCTTAAAGGTTTATTCAAAAATAGATTTACTATACAAAAGTCCTGATGGTTATTATGTAATTGTAGATTGGAAAACGGGAAAACCTTCTGAAGATGATAAAGAACAATTACTTGTTTATGCATGGTATGTAATGAAAAAATATGATATTCATTATTCACGAATTAAGGGGAGAGTTGAATATTTATTAGAAGGTCATTCTGAGGAAATTATATTTAAAAGCGAAGATATTGAGTATATAAAAGCAAAAGTTGATAATGATTTAAAAATTATAAATTATTATTTAGATGATATTAGTTTAAATAAGCCGAAAGAAAAAAGTGTTTTTGAAAAAACACAAAAGAGTTATAAATGTGGTCAATGTAAGTTTAGACTTTTATGTAAAAGCGATAATGATTAAAATATTGTAATTTGGATAGAACTTAAAATAAATTATTTTAATATGAGGTGAATCAATGAGTTTTGTTCAAATACAAGGAGTAATATTTTTTAGTATAATATTTTGTTCATTAATAGGTGGAAAGAAAGCATCGTTAATGGCAAGTTTAGTGTGGATAATTGAAACTTTTATAGTATATAAAATGAGTAAGGTTAATTATCTTCAAGTTATTGCCGTTTCATTATCATTTCAAATAGGAATGGTATTAGCTATTGTGCGTGATTTTATAGTTAAGAAAGTGAAAAAAGTTGGTAATAAGGAAAACAGTTAAAACAAATCCAAATTAATAAATTATAGGTATTATTTACTTGTAATATAAAAATTCATAGTGGTTAATATAATAGTGTAAACAAGATACGACTTAAATAAATTTAAGTTATGTTTACAAAATACCGGAAGCCAGAGGAGGAATTCATTATGTCAAAAGCATTAGTTCCAGAATCAAAACAAGGATTAAGCGCATTCAAAAATGAAGTTGCCGCAGAAATGGGTGTACCATTCACTGATTACAATGGTGATTTAACTTCAAGACAATGTGGTTCCGTTGGTGGTGAAATGGTTAAGAGAATGGTAGAACAATACGAAAGTGGATTAAAGTAGAAAACCACTAACGAGTACAAAGCTAACGAATTAGAGGAAACAATACTTCGAGAGGGTGAGTACTGTTATGGGTGAAATACCACCAGAAAATTAAACTATCATTCAAAAAAGAGAAGAGTTACATTAGAGTAGAAATTCTATGATAATGTGACTCTTTTCTTATGCCCATAAAAATGGTAAAATATGAACGGAAGTTCGCAAAGTGGGTGATAGTATGAAACAAGTTAAAATTTTACATTGTGCTGATTTGCATTTTGATACACCTTTTAAGGAGCTTACAAAAGAAGTTTCAGAAAATAGTAAAGAAGAACTATTAGAGGTATTTAAAAATATAATAGATTTAACCATAAAAGAAAATGTAGAGGTATTACTTATTGCAGGAGATGTTTTTGATAATTTAACAGTTAATAAGAATACCTTATTTTTTATAGCAAATGAACTAAAGAGAATAGAAAAGGTTAAAGTATTTATTTCACCAGGAAACCATGATCCTTATAATGAAAAATCATTTTATAAGATGGTCAATTGGCCAGATAATGTCTATATATTTAAAGGAGAACTTGAGTATAAAGAAGTTAGTGAATTAAATTTAGTAGTTTGGGGTGCTGGATTTAATGCTAGCTATGAGCATGAAAGCTTATTAAAAGAAATTAATGTAGATAGAAGTAAAATAAACATTATGGTTATCCATGGTGAGGTTGAAAAAGGAAATTCCAAAAATGAATATAATCCAATTTATTTAAATGAAATAGGAAAATCAGGTTTAGATTATATTGCAATAGGGCATAGACATAAATTTTCGGGAATCCTTAAAGAAGGAAACACTTATTATGCATATAGTGGTTGCCCTCAAGGACGGGGATTTGATGAAGAAGGAGAAAAGGGAGTAATTATTGGAGATGTATACTGTGGAGGAGTATCACTTTATTTTAAACCTATTTGTAAAAGAAAATATATAACTCGAGAAATAGATATTAGCGATATTAATACTTATGATGAATTGATATCAAAGATATTATCTGAGGTAAATTCAGAAGAGTTTAAGCAGAATTTTTATAAGATAATTTTAAAGGGGGAGATAAAAGAGCATTTTTCCTTAAATGAAAGGATATTGAGTGAAAAGATAAAGGGGAAATTTTACTATATAAAGATTGTTAATACTACGAGTATTGCAGTAGATTTAGATCAGGTAAGTCAGGATTATTCTGTAAAGGGTAAGTTTGTAGCTAAAATAATGAAAAAGATAGAAGAAGCAAGTAGTGATGATGAAAAAGATTTATTAAGGCTTGCATTAAAATTAGGAATTCAATGTCTCTCAGAAGAAGAGGTGAATTTAAATGATTATTAAAAATGTAAATATAATTGCTTTCGGTGGAATTAAAAATAAAAAAATAAATTTTAATAAGGGATTAAACTTAATATATGGAGAAAATGAAGCTGGTAAAAGCACTATTCAAGCATTCATAAAAGTTTGGTTGTATGGTTTTTCTTCTTATAAAGGTAAGGATTATAAGTTAAATGAAAGAATTAAATATACACCTAATAGTGGTGAAACTATTAGTGGTGAACTTAGTATATTACATGAAAATAAGGAGTATATAATACGAAGAACATTTGGAAGAACTAAAAAAGACGATGTTTCAATTATTATAGATGCTATTACTGGTGAAGAAATAAGCTTTATTAATAAAGATGAACCAGGAAGGTATTTTCTAAATATAAATAGAGCTACATTTGTAAATACATTATTTATTGGACAATTAGCGGTAGCAGTTAAAAAGGATAAAGAAGAAGAGATATTAGATAAACTATCAAATTCAATAGGAACTGAAGAAGGACAAGTATCTGTAGATGTGGCATTTAATAAGCTAGATAAATATAAAAAGTCTATATCAAATGTAAGAAAGAATGGAAAGCTTGATTGTTTAAAAAATAAATATAGTGATTTACTTAGTGAAAGATATGAAGCTTATAAATTATCAAATCATAATATAGATAATGAAGAAAAATTAATTCAGTTAAATGAGGAAAAGAAAAACTTAAATAAAGAAGTTATTAATTTAGAAATATATAAAAAATACTTGAAAAAGACGAAAATAAAAAAAGAGTATCAGGAAATAGCAGAGTATTTTAAAAAGAAAGAAGATCTAAAAAATAAAGAAGTATCAATAAACAAATCATTAACCTTTAAAGATGAAATAATAAATTATAATTTTATAGAAAATCTTAAAGAAGAATATACTATGTATTTAAATTTATTAGATATAACTAAAGAAGAAGAGGAAAGGATTTCTATTAAAGAAGAGAAATTAATAGATTTAAAGGCTCCATTACGTAGTTATTATTATATGGAGAACTTACCTGAAAATATATTAAGTAATTTAGAAGCATTAAAAATAAAAAATGAGCTATTAAATGAAAAGGTTGAAATAAATAATTCAATAGAAAGTGAAATTAACTTTTTAAAAGTTAAGGAAAAAGAAGCTCAAAAGCTAATAGGTTCAGCAATAGAAATTAAAAATTTTAAGAGTGATATAGAAGAACTATTTGTAACATATGAAGATAAGCTTAAAAGTTTAAAATTCATAATGGAAAATAAAAATGAAGTTATTGTACAAAATACAAGGTTTTTAATTTTATTAGGGGTAGTATCATTAATAAGTATTATTTTAGGTATATTTATTAATAATCCTTTTAAGTTTATATTTTATACAATTGGTATAGTTATACTGGGATTCTTAGGTATTAACTTATATAGTAGTAAATTAGGATCAGAAAAAAACAAAACAACTCATCAATTAAATGAAAGTATTAGAAAAATTGAAGCTGAATTAAATAAATATTGTAATAAATTAAATGTTAGTAACTATACAGAATTATTAAAAAAATTAAAGGTTTATGATGATTATTTAAGCTTACAAGAAAAGATTAATAGTAAGATGAGTGAAAAATTAACTCAGAAGAAATTGCTATCATTGGATAAAGCTTTACGTGAGCATGAAGAAGTAAATAGTGAGATAGAAGAGTATTTAAGAATTTCATCATTAAATAGCTTAGAAAAATTAATTTCTGAGATTTATAAGTATAAGGAGTTATCCAAAGGGTTTACTAATTTAGAAATTGAACTAAGCAATTTAAAGAATAGTTTAAATAGAACGAAGGAACAATTATTAATCAGAGAAGAAAAATTAAATAAAAGTTTAAGTTCCATAGGATTTAATAATGTAAATTTAGTTGATGTTGATGAAATTATTAAAGAATTAGAGAATAAGTTAAGAAAAAGAGATGAAATAAATAAAAGTCTTGCATCAGTTGAAGAAGCATATTCAGTATTAACAAGAGGAAAGGATATTGAAGCAATAAAGGAAGAGTTAAGTGATGTAATAAATATAAATTTTGATTATTCTTATGAAAATGAAGATGAAATAGATGATGTTATTAGAGAAAAGAATATAAGATTTGTAGAGGTTGAAAAGAAAATAAAAGATATAGAAAATGAAATAAAAAATAGATTTAATGGCAAGAGAGATATTCCAACTATTGAAGAAGAAATCAAAGAGGTTGAAAGTTATATAGCAGAATATGAGAATCAGCTTAAAGCTAGTAATATTACCAGTGAAATATTAAATGAAGTTTATAATGAGATAAGAGGAAGCTTTGGACCCATTCTTAATAAAAATGTTATGTATTCTTTTAAAGAATTGACTAATAACAAATACAATGATGTTATGGTATCAGATACCTATGAGATGAAGGTGAAAGCTGATAATAACATATTACCAGCAGAGATATTAAGTAATGGTGCAAATGATCAATTATATTTATCTTTAAGGCTAGCTTTTATAGAAATGATATTTAAGAATAAAAATGTCCCTATATATTTAGATGATGCATTTGTTCAATATGATGATATGCGTATAGAAAAGACTATTAAGTATTTAGTAAAAGAAAACTTTGAGCAATGTATTTTATTCACTTGTCAAAGAAGAGAAGAAAATATAGCTAGAAAAAATAGCATTGAACATAAATATATTAAGTTATAAGTAGTAATCAATAAATTATTATGGATTAAATGGGAAAAATAGTCTAAACTATTGATTATAGAATTATTTTAAGAGGTATCAAGAATGGGAAAAGCATTAAATTATTACAATGATAATATAAAAAGTGTTAAAGAAAAATTAGCAAAATTAGAGAAAAACCTGTTAGTTTTTTCAACATTAAGATTTATGATTGTCATTTTATGTATTGGAATGATGTATTATTTTTATAAACAAAATAGTATGGAGGCAGTTGGAGGTAGTTTTTTAATTTCCTTAATATTATTTATAATAGTTGCATTTTTCCATAATGAACGAATAAATTCTAAAAAAAGATTACTAGTTATATTAGAGTATAATGAAAAAGGGTTAAAGAGATTGGATAATACTTGGAAAGAATTTAGTGATATAGGTGAAGAATTTATTGATAGAAATCATAAATTTTCAAGTGATTTAGATATATTTGGTAAAAACTCCTTATTTCAATGGATTAATTTGACTAAGACTACATTTGGAAGAAAAAAACTTGCAAGTAAGATGATAATGAATTCGTTACCGACTAGGTATGAAATAGAAGAAGAGCAAGAAGCAATTAAAGAATTAGCTAACAAAAGAGAATTTTGTGAAAAGATTTATTTTGAAGCAAGTATAGAAAGTAAGAAAAAAGAAAAGCTTAAAGAATTATTAGATTGGGCTTCAAATGAAGAGAAAAATAATTTTACAGTTAAATATATATCGTATATATTTATTGCAATTACATGCATAATATTATTTTTAACTATCATTGGACGATTATCTATTTCCTATTTAATATTAGATTTAGTTATTAATTACTTAGTTATTAAATTGTTTACTAAAAAATTAAGTGATGTAATTGATATTTTTATAAATAATAAGAGAGAGATAGAAAAATACAGTAAATTGCTTTCAATTATACAAGATGAAAACTTTCAATCTAAAAAGCTATTGGATATTCAAAAAGATTTAGTAAGCTCAAATATTAATTGTAAGAATGAAATGAAAAAATTAAAAAATATTATTTCTTGGTTAGGGGATAGTACTTCAAATGCCTATTATTTATTAATAAATGTATTTTTTATGAGTGATATTTTTATTTTAAGTAATTTACAGGAGTGGAGAATTAAAAATGGATATAAGCTAGAAAAGTGGCTTGAAGACATGGGGGAAGTAGAAGCGCTTGTAAGTCTTTCTACAATATCATTTGAGCATGAAGAATGGACTTATCCAACTATTTCAGGAATTAATGAAATTGAAGCTATTGAATTAGCACATCCTTTATTAGGAGAAAGAGCAAAGGCTAATAATTTTAACCTTAAGGGAAGTGAGAAGGTTGCATTAATTACTGGATCAAACATGTCAGGAAAGAGTACTTTTTTAAGAACTATAGGGTTTAATATGGTACTTACTTATTTAGGATTACCTACTTTTTCAAAAGGATTTAAGTGCGGAATAAGCAATATTTATACTTGTATGAGAACTCAAGACAATTTAGATGAGAATATATCATCATTTTATGCTGAGATATTAAGAATAAAATTAGTTATAGAAGCGGCTAAAAATGGAGAAAAGGTATTTTTCTTATTAGATGAAATATTTAAAGGAACTAATTCACAAGATAGGCATGATGGTGCAAGGATTTTAATTGAACAGCTTGTAAAACTTCAAGGTGTAGGATTAGTATCAACACATGATTTAGAGTTATGTGATTTAGAAAATGAAAAAAGCTGGTTAGTTAATTATAATTTTAGAGAATATTATAAGAATAATAAAATAAATTTTGATTATGTGCTTAGAAGAGGTATGAGTAAAACTCAAAATGCAAAGCATTTAATGAAGTTAGCAGGTATTGATATAGAAGAGTAAAGAGAGTGGGGGAATAAGGGTGGCTTTTATAATAATTGATTTAGAGTTTAATAACCTAAGTGGTATACATAAATGTATACCGAATGTTTATAATGATAATCCAGGACTGAAAAATTTAGAATTAGATAATGAAATAATAGAAATAGGTGCAGTGAAGTTAGATGCACATATGCAGCCGTGTGAAGAACTAAAGGTATATATAAAACCATCTGTTATTCCAATTATAAATCCTAAAATTTTAGAAATAACTAAAATTAATATTAAGGATTTAGAAAATGGAGTAGGATTTGTTGAAGGTATTAATAAATTAAAGGAAATGGTTGATGAAGGAGATATTATTTGCTCATGGGCAAAAGATGATATTGCAGAAATAATAAGAAATGCAAATTACTATGGATATGATGATTTAAGTTGGATAGATAATTACTTAGATATTCAAGAGTATGTAACTAAAATACTTGGATATAGGAAATCATTAAGCTTAAAAAATGCTCTTAAAGCATTAAAAATAAAAGTAAATGAAGATTTATTACATGATGCTTTAAATGATTGCATTTATACAGCACATGTATTTAAAAATATGTATAATTCACGAGCAGTGAAAAATTATATAGTAGAAGATATTTTTAAAATGCCAGCTTTAGAGGTAAGATCATTAGAAGGGGTTGAATTAAATTACGAAAAGATAAATCAAATATGTCCAAAATGTAAAAAAAAGTTAGAAATTGATTATCCTTTTAGTATAGTTGGATGGAGATTTATATCATTAGGAACTTGTTCTAAGTGTAATAGCAGAGTTTTAGATGAACTTATAGTAAAGAAAAGCTTATGTGGTGAAGAAATTTATAAGGAAGTTGCTACTGTTATAGATGAATATGATTATTTAAGATATGAAAATAAGTTAAAAAATAAAGTTTATAATTAATTATGAATAAAATAAATAAATAAATTATTAAAAGTTTGATGTCATATAACATTTAGATTTTATATATGATAAAATGTAAGAGAAGTAAGATTTAAAGGAAAGGACAGAAGATATGAATATTGCATTTCTTTTAACTCCTAAAAGTGAGGTTATTTATGAATATATAGATGCAACCATGAGACAAGTAATTGAGAGAATGGAGCATCATGGTTACACGGCAATACCATTAATAGACAAGCAAGGAAAGTATGTAGGAACTTTAACTGAAGGTGATTTATTATGGAAGTTAAAAAATACAGCTAATCTTAATTTTAAAAATACTGAAAATGTTAAAGTAAGTGAAATAGCTATAAGAACAAAACATAAAAGTGTTTCGATTAATGCTGATGTTGAAAGTATTATTAGATTAGCAACTACTCAAAACTTTGTTCCAGTAGTTGATGATGAAGGCATATTTATTGGAATAATAAAAAGAAGTGACATAATAAATTATTGTTACAATGCCATTAAGAAAGAAAAGAAATTACTATAATATAAAAAATTAATATAATAAAGTGAGAATCGAAATTTTAAATATGCTCTCTTTATAGTAGACAGTTAGAATAAAAAAACTGTTATTATGAAGGGGGCATATTATATAATCAAAATGGCTTTTTTCTTGTTTTGCTTGTATAAAATTTACTGTTGACTTAAAATTAAATGTGAAAAGTTTTTACAAAGGAGTGATTAGTTATGTCAGTTGAATTAAATGAGAATTCAATGGGAGATCTTTTAAAAGAATTTGATGTAAAAAGAATTAATTCAGGAGATATATTAAAAGGTCAAATTATAGATGTTAATGATAAGGAAGCTACAGTTAATATTAATTATGCATTCGATGGTGTAATAGCTAAGGAAGAGTTAGTTATTGGAGAGATTTCACCAGTTGATGTTGTTAAACCAGGTGATATATTAGATGTATACGTTATTTCACCAAATGATGGAGAAGGATATGTTCAACTTTCTAGATTAAGAGCACTTCAAATAACTGAAAAAGAAGATTTAAAGAAAGCTTTTGATAAAGAAGAAACTATAAAGGTTGTTATTAAAGAAGAGGTTAAAGGTGGATTAGTTGCTTACTATGGATCTATTAGAGTATTTATACCAGCTTCTTTAGCTTCAAGAGAAAGAATAGATCTTAAAACTTTATTAGGAAAAGAAATTGAAGTAAGATTAACAGAATTAGATTTAAGAAACAGAAAGGTTGTTGCTTCAAGAAGAATTTTAGAAGAAGAAGCTTACAATGCAAAGAAGAGAGAACTTTGGAAAAATGTTAAAAGTGGTGAAAAAAGAGAAGGTACAGTTAAGAAGATAATAAAGGCTGGTGCTATTGTAGATATTGGAGGAATAACTGGATTAATTCACATTAATGATTTAGCTTGGGAAAGAGTAAAAAGGGTTGAAGATGTAGTTAGTGAAGGCGATAAGGTTACAGTATTTGTAGGTGATGTAGATGCTGAACATGAAAGAGTTTCACTAATATTAAAAGATGTAGATAAAGAACCATGGAAGGTACATGCTGATAGTATAAAAGCTGGAGATGTATTAGAAGGTAAAGTAGTTAAGTTTATGTCTTTTGGTGCATTTGTAGAATTATTCCCAGGTGTTGAAGGGTTAGTCCACATCAATGAAATTACTGATGAAAATATAGCTAAACCTTCAGATGTTCTTGAAGTGGGACAAATGGTTAAAGTTAAGGTTCTTGATGTTAATAAAGAAAACAAGAGAATTTCTTTAAGTATTAAAGATGCTGTTGAAAGATCAAATGAATACTTACAATACAATGATAACGATGGTGATGTTACACTAGGAGATCTATTCAGCGGATTATTCAATTAATTACGGGTAAACGTGAAAAAGAAAAAGTAATGATATTATCTACAGGAGTTAGTATAATTTTCGTTAAGAATTTATATCCTCCCTTTCATAAAATCATTACTTTTTTCGTTATTCCATTAAGTATCTAAAGTTTTTCGATTTTAAGCATGTTGGTTCCACCAGTATAATTTGTTGGCATACCGGCAGCAACAATAATGTCATCACCTTTATCTGCTAAGTTCAATTCTGCTACAATCTTCTTTGATTCATTTAAAATGTCATCAGTAGTTGCAAATTCTTGACATAAGACTGGATAAACACCAAAATTTAAGCTTAATCCACGCATTACTTCCTCATGAGGAGTAATAGCTATTATAGGGCATTTTGGCTTATACTTAGAAACAAGTTTTGCTGTTGCGCCAGAGTTAGTTGCTGCAACAATTGCTTTAGCATTAAGAACATTAGAAGTTCTACAAGTAGAATAACTAATAGCTTCAGCAAAGTCATACATTGCAGGTTCTTTTAAACGTTGATTTAAATAATTATAATCTAAATGAAGTTCAGTTTCTTTAGCTATTTTAGACATAGTATTAGCTGCTTCGATTGGATATTGTCCGCTAGCACTTTCACCACTTAACATAATTGCATCCGTTCCATCAAAAATAGCATTACAAATATCGCAAGCCTCAGCTCTAGTAGGTAAAGAGTTTCTTATCATTGAATCAAGCATTTGAGTTGCTGTAATTACTATTTTTCCAGCTTCATTACATTTCTTTATGATTTTCTTTTGAATAATAGGAACTTTTTCTATTGGAATTTCAACACCCATGTCACCTCTAGCAACCATTATTCCATCAGCTACTTCTAAAATAGAATCAATGTTATTTACACCTTCTTGACTTTCTATTTTAGCTATAATTTGAATATTTTTACCGTTATTTTTGTTAAGAAGGTCTCTTATTTCTTTAATATCTGAAGCTTTTCTAATAAAAGAGGCTGCTACAAAATCTACGCCCATCTTACATCCAAAAACTAAGTCATCTTTATCTTTTTCAGTTACAGAAGGTAAATTAATACTAACATTAGGAACATTAACCCCTTTATGATTTTTGATAACTCCATCGTTTAATACTTTACATATTATATCTTTTCCGTTTATATCAATAATTTCAAAGTTAATTAATCCATCATCGACTAGTATAGTTCCTCCAATATTTACATCCTTATATAATTCGGAATATGAGATAGAACATTCTTGTGTATTACCTGTTATTTCTGTACCACATTTGAAGGCAAATATTTGATTTGCCTTTAATTCAACTCCATCATTTATAAAATTATGAGTTCTTATTTTAGGTCCTTTAATATCAAGCATTATTGCAGTAGGAGTATTGAGATTAGTTCTTATTTTCTTTATTAAGTCTATTTTTTCTTTATGAGTTTCATGTGTTCCGTGAGAAAAGTTTAATCTAGCCACATTCATACCAATTTTAATAAATTGTGTTAATGTTTCTTCATTATCACTTGCTGGTCCAATTGTGAAAATCATTTTAGTTTTTTGCATAAAAACACCTCACTTTATCAAAAATAAAAATTATAAAATAATAAAATAATAAAATATATTTGTTCTATATAGATTATGTTGCACTAATTGATATATAATTATTTTAACATAATTAAACAGTAAGGAGACGTAAAAATGAAGATTTTACAAAATTTAGAACCAAAAGCGGTTTTTCAATATTTTGAAGAGATTTCTAATATTCCAAGAGGATCAGGAAATGAAAAAGGAATAAGTGATTACTTGTTGAATTTTGGTAAAGAATTAGGTCTTGAAAGCATACAAGATGAAGCATTAAATGTTATTATAAAGAAACCAGGTACGCCAGGATACGAGAATGCACCAACAGTAATTATTCAAGGTCATATGGATATGGTGTGTGAAAAAAATAATGGGGTAGAGCATGATTTTGAAAAAGATCCATTAAAATTAAGAATAGTTGATGATTATATATATGCAACAGATACTACATTAGGAGCAGACAATGGGATAGCAGTAGCTTATGCAATGGCTATATTAGATTCAAATGACATTCCACATCCGCCAATAGAAGTATTATTAACTACAGATGAAGAAACAGGAATGTCAGGTGCAATGGCAATAAAAAAAGAAAATTTACAAGGAAAGATTTTAATCAATCTTGATAATGAAGAAGAAGGATATCTTTTAGTTAGTTGTGCAGGAGGAGTAAGAAGCACAGCTACTTTAAAAGTAGATGAGCAAGAGATTGGTAGTAAAAAATTAATAAAAATTAATATATCAGGGTTAAAAGGCGGTCACTCTGGTATGGATATAATTAAGGAAAGAGGAAATTCTAATAAAATATTAGGAAGAGTACTTAAAGGATTATTAAGAGAAGTGAAATTTAATCTTGTTAGTTTAAATGGAGGATCTAAAAATAATGCTATACCTAGAGAAGCAGAAGCAATAATAGCTGTTAATCCTAATGATGAGAATACTGCAATAGAAGTAATAAATAATTGGAATAATATTATTGAAAATGAGTTAAGAGCACAAGATCCAGGATTAAAAATTGAAGCATCAATAACTGATATTAAAACATGCAAAGAGTTTACTGATGAAAGTACAAAGAAAGTTGTAGATTTATTATACATTTATCCAAATGGTATTAATACTAAGAGTACAGAAATTGAAGGATTAGTAGAAAGTTCAACTAATTTAGGAGTACTAACTACAAAAGATGGAGTGGTAGAATTTGATTCAGCAATTAGAAGTTCAATTCCTTCATTAAAAGAAGAAATAGTTTTAAGAAGTAAGACTATAGTAGAACTTTTAGGTGGAAAATTTGAAACTACATCTGATTATCCAGGATGGGAATATGATCCTAATTCAAAAGTTAGAGATATATGCCAAAAGGTTCATAAAGATATGTATGGAAAAGAAGCAAAAATTGTTGCTATCCATGCAGGGGTTGAATGTGGATTGTTTAATGAAAAACTTGGAAATTTAGATATGATAAGTTTTGGACCAAATCTTTATGATGTACATACTCCAGATGAACATATGAGTATTTCATCAGTTAAAAATTGTTATGAATATTTATTAGGAATATTAAAAGAAATAAGATAATAAAAAATCATTAGATTTCTATTTAAAAAATTTCTATTTTAAAATCTATTTTAATGAAGGCTTGTTAATTATAAGGTGTCTATTTGGCACAGTATAGTTAACTAGGCCTTTATTTTTTATTATTATGAAAAAATATTTTTAGTACAGTATAAGTAAAAGATTGAATTTAAACAATTTAATTTACAAGCTAGTATGGGAATTAAAAGTTTTTTGTTATGTATATATAAGATAAATAATGAATATATTGTAATGTAATAAGTAAAAGTTTAAGAAAGTTAGAGATGGGGTGGATGAGAAAGTGAGGTATACAAGGTATAACTATAAGAAAACTAAAAAAAATAGTGGACTTGCAAAAACTATATTATCATTTTTAGCTATGAGTGTATTTGTTGTAATTGTTGGGATAATGCTTGCTAATATAATTATTCATTTTTTACCATTAAATGATGCTAGTGAAACTCAAGCAAATTCTGAAGCGGTAAATCAAAGTGAAAATATTGATAATAGCGAAGCTGAAAATGCAGCTGATAACAGTGAAGATGTTCAAGCTAGTAGTGCAGTTGATAATAGTACAGAAGGTCAAGAAAATGTACAAGGAAGTATAAATACAAGTTTTATGGCAATTCAATGTGGGTATTTTGCTAATGAGGATAACGCAAAAGAGGCATATAACAAAATAGCGAATGGATATGGAGCCTTTATATATAATGAGTCAGATAAGTTTAAAGTGTTAGCTGGAGTATATACAACAGCAGAAGGACAATCAATAATGGATACTTTAACTAGTAGTGGTATAGATTGTGCTAAAGTATCATTTGATTTAAATTCAAATGATAAAGTACAAAGTCAAATTGCAGGAATTTATAATGGATACTTAAATATATTAGATACAGCATTTAAGGATGATGTAAAATCAGTAGATACATCTGATTTTAAGAGTTGGGTTAAAGGACTTGATGTAATAAGTGAAGGTGATAAGAATGATGTATTAACTGAATTAAAAAATCATGTTAATGATATGGCAGCTGAAATAAAGAAAGAAGATGTAGCAAACGAAATGCAATATTTATACAAAATTTTATTGAGTTTTAGTTAATTAAAAAAATAATGACATTAAATATCAATAATTGTAAAAAAATTAAGAAAATCTTAAGGGAATATATATAATATTCTACAAAAAATTCATATATAAAAAGAGGAAAGTGCTTGTTTGAACATCTATTAAGTGATAAACTATATTAGAAAAAAGATAGGTGGCAAGTGTTTTACCTCTTTTTTTATTATGTTTAAATTAAATTTTAAAGTCAAGTGTAAGACTAGCGTTTAATTGGGAATAATAAATAATAAATAACTGTAGGATGTGATATGTTTGAAGTTTATATTAGCATCTGCTTCAGATCGTAGGAAAGAATTATTATCAAGGATAATAAGTGATTTTGAAGTAAAGATTAGTGACTTTGATGAGGGGACAGTAGAGGTTAGTAAAGACATTGAAAAATATGTTAAAACACTCGCAGAAGGAAAAGCTAAATCAGTAGCATTAAATTGTACTAATGATTCTATAATAATAGGGGCAGATACAATTGTTGTTATAGATGATAATATACTTGGAAAACCGAAGGATAAAGATGATGCATTTAGGATGCTTAAATTATTAAGTAATAATGTTCATAGGGTTTATTCAGGTGTTACAGTTATTAACAATGAAAAGCAAGTAATGAAAAGTGAATGTCTTTACACAGAAGTTTATTTTTCAGAGCTTTCAGATGAGGAAATATGGAGATACATAGACACAGGAGAATGTTTAGATAAAGCAGGAGCTTATGGAATTCAAGGATATGGTGGCGTATTTGTTGAAAAAATAAATGGTTGTTACTATAACGTAGTTGGATTGCCATTAAACTTGTTAAACAAGATGATAAAGAATGTTTTATAATTAGGGGGAATGGGTATATTATTACTTATAAGGAGTATTTATGACGAATAATATTAGAGTAAATGATATACCATTAAATGAGAGACCTATGGAGAAGTTACTTCAATTTGGAGTTGATACTTTATCTAATGAGGAGCTTTTAGCTATATTATTAAGAACAGGTACAAAAGGTGAAAATGTCATAGCTTTAAGCAGTAGATTACTTGCTGAGCTTGATGGGTTAGACGGACTTTTAAATGTAAGTTATGAGGAAGCAAGTAAAATTAAAGGTATTAAAAAAGTGAAAGCTTGCCAAATAATTGCCATGATGGAGTTAGTTAATAGGATTAGAACTTTTAAATCTCAAAAAGAGATGATTAAAATTTCATCACCAAAGGATATTGCATCATTATTAATTAATGAAATGGTTAATTTAAAGCAAGAAGTATTTAAGTTAATTTTATTAAATACAAAAAATATTGTGATAGGAACTAAAGACATATTTAAGGGAACATTGAACTCATCTATAGTTCATCCAAGAGAAGTTTTTAAAGAAGCAATTCAAAGGGGAAGTGCAAATGTAATAGTTTGTCACAATCATCCATCAGGAGATCCCAGTCCTAGTAAGGAAGATATTGATATCACCATTAGATTAAAGGAATGCGGAAATATTATAGGAATTGGATTGTTAGATCATATCATAATTGGTAATAATAAATATGTTAGTTTAAAAGAAAAAGGAATTATATAATCGAAAGGGGAATTCATATGGGATTTTTCAGTAGTAATAAAGACATGGGAATAGATTTAGGAACAGCTAATACACTTGTTTTCGTAAAGGGGAAAGGAATAGTATTAAGCGAACCTTCAGTTGTAGCGATAAATAGTAATACAAGAAAACCATTAGCGGTTGGGCAAGAAGCAAAGCTTATGATAGGTAGAACACCAGGTAACATTGTAGCAATAAGACCACTTAAAGATGGTGTAATTGCAGATTTTGAGGTTGCACAAACTATGCTTAAAAAGTTAATTGAAAAAGTAACAAGCAAAAGTGCGTTTACAAGCCCAAGAATTATAGTATGTTATCCATCTGGTGTTACTGAAGTTGAAAGAAGAGCTATAGAAGAAGCAGCTAAATTTGCAGGAGCAAGAGATGTAGTTTTAATGGAAGAACCAATGGCAGCAGCAATTGGGGCAGGACTTCCAGTTGGAGAGCCAACAGGTAGCATGATTGTTGATATTGGTGGTGGAACTACAGAAGTTGCTATTATTTCTTTAGGAGGAATAGTAACGAGCAAATCATTAAGAGTTGCTGGAGATGAATTAGATCAGGCAATAATAGCTTATGTTAAAAAAGAATTTAGCTTAATGATAGGGGAAAGAACTGCTGAACAAATTAAGATGGAATTAGGTTCAGCTTATAAGATTGATGAAGAAAATGCCTCAATGGATATTAAAGGAAGAGATATGATAACAGGACTTCCAAAGATAGTAACAATAACTGAGGATCAAATAAGAGAAGCATTAAAAGAACCAGTTTATGCAATTATTGAGTCTATTAAAACTACTTTAGAAAAGACTCCACCTGAATTATCTGCGGATATAATGGAAAAGGGAATAATGCTAGCTGGTGGAGGAGCTTTATTAAAAGGATTAGATAAATTAATAAACCACGAAACAAATATGCCTGTTCACATTGCTGAAACACCATTAGATTGCGTTGTTTTAGGTGCAGGTAAAGCACTAGATAATTTTGATGAATTAAGTAAAACTCAAAGAGGTCAATAATGAAACCTTTTAAAAACAAACTGGCAGTAACTATAGTGGTACTGTCAGTTGCCTTTTTGGGAATAATTGTATTAAGTATAAAGGGTAATTCAAATATTATATCTAGTGGTGTTGGTGGTGTTATTAGTCCATTACAAAAGATTGTTTATACAGTAAATGAAAAAGTAAAAGGTTATTTTGACTTTTTTATTAATTTTTCTAATGTAAAAAAAGAAAATGAAGAACTTACAGCAAAAAATGCTGAACTTGAAAATAAATTAATAGAATACGAAAGAATGAAAGATGAAAATACAAGATTAAGAGAAATGTTCGATTATTCACAAAATAATGCCAATTATGATTATTTAGGATGTAATATTATTGGCTATAGTGGAGGAAATATATCTAATGGATATATAATCGATAAAGGAACAAAAGATGGCGTTGAAAAGGACATGGTGGTAATAACACCTGCTGGTTTAGTGGGAAAAGTAACAAAGGCATCTTCAAGTTTTGCTATTGTTCAAACTATTTTAAATGAAAATATTGCAGTAGCAGCTATGGTTGAAAGTACTGATGAAACAACTGGGATTCTACAAGGTATAACAGATAGTAAAAATAAAAATTTAACAGAACTATCTAATATTCCAATTGAGTCTGCAATTAAAGAAGGAGATAAAATATTAACTTCTGGATTAGGGGAAATGTATCCTAAGGAAATTAGAATTGGAGAAGTTATTTCAGTAGAAGTAGATAATGTGGGGATTATGAAAAGAGCTGTAGTTAAACCATATGTGGACTTCAATAAGCTTGAAGAATTGTTTGTTGTTGTTCCAAAAGAAAAGGTTGATATTGGAGAATAGAACTATGAAGAGGATATATTTAATAATTATATTAGTGTTATTATTGATTATAGATAATACTTTATTACCTAGTTATTCAATTGCAGGTGCCTTTCCAAGTCTTTTATTTGTATTTGCTATGGCATATTCAGTTATTAGAGGTAAAAATGAAGCACTTTTTATTGGAATAGTAAGTGGATTTCTTCAGGATTTATTTTTCTTTTCAGGATTTGGAGTTAATTTATTTTTAAACACTTTATTATGCCTTTTATGTGCTAAAATTGGAGAAAGTATATTTAAAGAAAATAGAATTGTTCCAATTTTAATAGCGTTATTTATTTCTACTTTAAAGGTTTTAGGGGTAGTTATAATATTTAAATTATTTGCTATAAGTATTGATATGAAAGTTGCTTTATTATCGGCAGTATTAAATACTATTTGTATGATGCTTTTCTATAGATTTATTTTAAATATGCTAGATAAATATTTAGATAGAAATACATGGAGGTTTTAATGATAGTAAATAAACCTAAAAAAAAGAAAAAGAATTCTAGATACTCTGTTTTATATATAATTATGTTTATAATTATGGGCACTATAGTAGCAAAGTTATTATATTTACAAGTTTATAAGCATGATGATTATAAAGAAAAGGCTGATGTAAGTTCAACTAAATTTCTTTCTGAGGAAGCACCAAGAGGAAATATTTATGATTCTGATGGAAACGTAATAGCGACTAACAAACAAACATATGCATTAACATATATGGAAACAGTTGAATCAACCAAGGCTTTTTACAAAACTATGGACAAGATATTTGAAATTTTGGAAGAAAATGGAGAAGAATTCCAGGATGATTTAGCACTTAAGGTTGATGAAAATGGCAAAATATATTTTCAGTTTAAGGCAGATAGTGAGTCGGCTAAAAGAACATTAGAAATAAGATTTAAACGTGATAGAGGGTTAAATGAAGATATAGAAAAGAAACTTTTTGAGGATCAAGAGGGAGATTATACAGATGATCAAATAAATGAAGTTAACGATAGGCTTATGGAAATCTCGGCAGAAGACACATTCTATTATCTTGTAAAATCATATGATTTATATAAATTGTTATTACCAGATGGATATACAACAGATCAAGCTAGTGAACTAGCAAAGAAGTATAAAAATGCTACTGGTAAGGAAGTTTTAGATGATTTATTAAAAGAATATTCAATTCAAGATATTAGAAGATACATTGTTATAAAAGATGCTATAAAGATGGGAAGTTTTAGTGGGTACTCTAATATTACTATAGCAAATAATATTAATAGAGATACTGCATTTATAGTATATCAACAATTAAATGATTTGCCAGGTATTAATGTTACATTAAAACCAGTTAGATATTATCCATATGGAACGTTAGCATCAGCTGTAGTTGGATATGTTTCTACTATTAGTAGTTCTCAAAGTGAAAGTTATGAACTAAGGGGATATGATGTATCAACTGACTTAATTGGTGTATCTGGAATAGAATCAGCTTTTGAAGATCAATTAAAAGGTACAAAAGGCGGAACTACTGTAAAAGTAAATTCTCAAGGAAGAACAACAGAAGAACTATTTAAATTAGAGTCTTATCAAGGAAATAATGTTCATTTAACAATAGATAAGGATGTTCAATATGCAGCTCAAGCAGCATTAGAAGATCAGATACTTACATTACAGTCAGAAGGTTTAGCAAGTGCAAATAGAGGGGCTGTAGTTGCGATAGAAGTTAATACTGGAAGGGTAATTGCAATGGCAAGTTATCCATATTTTGACCCTAATGATTTTGCAATTCCAAGTGAATTAACTACAGAGAAATATAATGAATACTTTAATCCGGATTATGAGAGCTTCGGAACACAACATATTCAAAGTACTGGAGCGACTGGAACGCTAGATGAGCTTTTCCCAGTTAATGATGATGGAGTAAGAACTGATAAGTATGATTTATATCCAAGATCAATGCTTAATTATGCAACACAAGGATTTGTACCACCTGGATCAACATTTAAGCCATTAACAGCTGTAGCAGGATTAATGGATGGAGCAATAAGTGAAACAGATACTGTTAATGACGTTGGTATTTGGAGTAGTGAGTATACAGGTAGTCAAACACTTGAAAACTTCCAAAAGACAGGTCATGGAATTACAGATGTTAGAAAAGCGCTAGAAGTTTCTTCGAATTATTTCTTTTATGAAACTGCAATTAGATTATATATAAAAAATGGTGCAGATGTTAATGCACTTGATTCTATTGCTCGTTATGCATGGAGATTTGGACTAGGGGCAGAACAAGGGAAAAGTGCCTCAACTGGAATTCAAATTTATGAAAACTTTGGGCAAACATATAATTTTGTTTCATGGAGAAAGAGTTTATCAGAAAATGCAAAATATACTATAGTACCAGCGCTTGAAGCAGGTAATTATGAAAACTCTTATTTCTTTGTACCTTTTGATATAAAGGATATTAGTACTGATTCAGATGAATTAAAAACATTAAAAACTAATTTGAAAAATAATATTAAAGAAACTTTATTAAAGGTTGGAACTAATGAGCAAGTTAGTGGGCAAACAGAATATGCCAATAGCATAATTGATACAGTTAAAGAAATAATGAATGTATCAGATAGATATAAAGAAAATTTAGCTAATGCAGGTTTAGAGTATTCTGAAAAAGTTGTTAATGAACAGGCTAAAATAGTATCAAATGCAATTTCTTATTTTATTGTTAACCAAAGTTCTGAAATAAGATCTCCAATAAATATAGTTCAAGATGGTATTGGGCAAAGTATGAATGCATTTACACCATTACAAATGGCAAATTATGTTGCGACTTTAGCTAATGGTGGAACAAGATATAAGGTATCGATAGTTGATAAAATAACATCACCTGATGGAGAAGTTATTCAAGAATACACTCCTGAGGTATTAGATCAAATAGATATTCCGGCAGATGTTCTACAAGCTATAAAAGAAGGGATGAGAAGAGTTAATACATCACCTTCAAATGCAACTAACTATGCATTATTTGCTAATTTCCCTATAGAAGTTGCAGGTAAAACTGGTACAGCTGACTTTGGTACACAAGAACAATATGATTACCAAGGAAGAAAGGCATATGCAAACTATATTAGTTTTGCACCAATGGATAATCCTAAAATTGCAATATTCTCTACTATTTATGATGGTAATAGAGGAGCTAATAGTGCATTTGTTCATAAAGCTATATATGAAGCTTATTTTAAGGATGAATTATTACAAATTAATCCGAATTACGCATCTACATCAGCAACGTTCCAAAAATATGTTGTTGGAGCTCCAGCAGATAACAAACAAGGAGCTGAAGCTGATAAAGAAGCTACAAATGAGGGTACAGAGGATTTAGGTACTACTGAAGGAAGTAGTCAAGAATTAAATATACCTGTTGAGAGTGGAACTGGTGCGGACTAAAAGGGAACCTTTAAAGAGGTTCTCTTTTTTATGTAAAATTTATTATTTTAATTTATTTTCTTTACTTAAAAGATTACATATTTTAAAATAAATAATATGTATTGGAAAAATAAGTGATATTTTGCAGAAAAATTACAAAGGTTTGAAGCATTTTATGTTTTTAATTGTTGTTATATGATATAATTAATATTAAATTGAGTTATTAATTGGTGGAGGATTGCCAATGAAGGATGATAGAATACAAATAAAAGGGAACAAAGATGGTGTAAATATTACTATTGATACAGAAAAGTTTATAGGCTTTGATGATATGCTCGAAGTATTAGTATCTAGCTTGTCAATTAATAAAGGTTTTTATAAAAATTCAATATTAAAAATCACAGCTAATTTTAAACATATTAGTAACTCTGATATAAGCAAATTAAAAGATGAATTATTTCAAAAAATAAATATAAAGGATTGCGTTTTTGATGATATTAGTAAAGTAAAGAAGGAAACTAATAATATTAAAGTTTTTAATGGGGTTCATGAAGGAAAAACTAAATTTATCAAGAAAACAATAAGGAGTGGACAATCGGTTGATTATCCTGGCAATATTATTATAATAGGAGATATAAATAATGGTGCAGAGGTCTCAGCAGGAGGCAATATTATAGTTCTTGGAAGTATAAAGGGGCATGTTAAAGCTGGAACTGGTGGAAATAAAAAATCTATAATAGCTGCATTTTCAATGCAACCTGAGTTAATGCAAATATCAGATATACTTACTGTACCGCCAGATGATGGTATTAAGCCATCTTATCCAGAAGTTGCAAAAATAAAAGATGGTTACATAGTAGTAGAGCCATACTTACCAAATAAATATATTTACTAAAGTGGAGGGATTGACATGGGAATTTCGATAGTTGTTACATCAGGTAAAGGTGGTGTTGGAAAGACTACAACAACTGCAAACTTAGGAACAGCATTAGCTGCGTTAGGAAAAAGGGTAGTAGTTGTAGATGGAGATACAGGGCTTAGAAACCTTGATGTATTAATGGGATTAGAAAATAGAATAGTATATACAATTATTGATGTAATTGAAAACAGATGTAGATTAAAGCAAGCGTTAATTAAAGATAAAAGGTATCCTAATCTTTGTCTTTTACCAACAGCTCAGACAAAAGATAAAGATGATATTAGAGCGCAAGATATGTTTGATTTAGTTAATAAATTAAAGGAAGAGTTTGATTATGTATTAATAGACTCCCCAGCTGGAATCGAACAAGGTTTTGAAAACTCAGTTGTAGGTGCTGATAAAGCTATTGTAGTTGTAAATCCAGAAATTACATCAGTAAGAGATGCTGATAGAGTAATTGGTAAATTAGATGCAAAAGGATTAGAAGATCATGCAGTAATAGTTAATAGATTAAATTACGAAATGACAAAAAGGGGAGATATGCTTGATGTTTCAGATATTATAGAAACCTTATCAGTTAAGCTTTTAGGAGTAGTTCCAGATGATAGAAGCATAACTGTTTCTACTAATAAAGGTGAACCTATAGTTTTAGATGATAAAGCTCAATCTGGCCAAGCGTTTAGAAATATTGCTAAGAGAATCACAGGGGAAGAAGTTCCACTACTTAAGTTAGGTTCTGAATCTACCGGAATATTTTCAGCAATAAAAAGAATGTTTAAGAAAAATTAGGGGGATTGGTCATTATGGATTTTTTAAGGGTATTTTCTAATAAGACTACACCAAAAGAAGTTGCTAAAGATAGATTGAGATTAATACTAATTCATGATAGAGGCGATATAGCTCCGGAAACTTTAGAGAAGATTAGATATGAAATATTAGAGGTTATTTCTAAGTATATAGAAATAGATGCTAATGATGTTGAGATTTCGTTAAATAGAAGTGAGGACGTTGAAGGTGAAGGCGGACCTGCACTAATTGCCAATATTCCTATAAAGAATGTAAGAGGAAGATAAAAAATAGGTGTATTAAAATTATAATGTTAACACAAAATGTATAAAGATTTAATCAGATGACAAGCTTATTAAGTGACAAGTGACAGATTAAGGTTTGGAACACCTTGGGGTGTTTTTGCAAATTCAGATTAAGCTGAATTTATTCATTAATTTGCAACTTGTTAGTTGAAATTTGTTACTATGCTTATTGTTGTGTTAACATTATTTTTTGATGCATTTTTTTATTTTAAAATATTAAGAATTCATAGATTAAATTAGAATACATATACTATCATAGATTAAATTAGAATACATATACTATTTTTATATTTAACATTAAAGTAAATTAATTCTTAAAACTTTATGAATTTTATATGGAACAGTATAATTCTTTATGGAGAAAAAAGAGGAAATAAGATATAATAAGTGGGTATAAATTCTAGGAGGTAAAGTTATGATACCTTTATCAAAGTTTAAAATGAGTTTGAAAGAACTGAAAAGGGTAGATAAGTGGATGCTAATATCGATAATATTAATAACGATGTTTGGCATAGTTAATATATATTTAGCAAAGAAAACATCTGCTGGGGGAATGCTATTTCCTGTGAAGCAAAGCATTTTCTTTGTGGCATCATTAGTTTTATTATATTTTGTTGTAGCAATAGACTATTCAATTATTAAGGCATTTACACCAATATTTTATTGGGCATCAATAGCATTATTAGTATTAGTATTATTAATAGGATCAACAATTAATGGGGCTCAAGGATGGATAAGGTTAGGGCCATTATCTTTCCAGCCGGCAGAGCTTGCAAAAATTGGGACAATAATGATGATGGGTAAAAAGTTAGATGATATGGAAGGAGAAATAAATAATTTTAAAAATTTCTGTATATTAGCTTTTTATGCAATAATACCTGCAGGACTTATTGTTATTCAACCTGATATGGGTATGACGATGGTATTATTCTTTATGGTTTTAGGAGTGTTCTTTATTGGCGGTCTAGATAATAGAATAATATTAGGTGGTCTAGGGGCACTAATATTAGGAATAGTTCTAGTATGGAATTCAGGATTAATTCAAGATTATCAAAAGAGAAGAATTACATCATTTCAGAACCCAGAAGCAGATTCATCAGATTCAGGATATCATTTGAGACAATCTCTTATAGCAGTTGGATCAGGTGGATTTTTTGGAAGCTTGAATTCGTTAGCTAATGATGGAACTGGAGGGTATTCATCACAATATGTTCCAGAAATTCAAACAGACTTTATATTTACTCAAGTTTGTGAGCAATGGGGAACTTTTGGCGCAATTTGTTTATTAACTCTATATGGAATATTGATTTCAAGGATGATTAATATAGCACGGGATTCTAAAGATATTTTTGGTAGAATTATAGCAACGGGGATGGTAGCATACTTCTTATTTGCAATATGGCAAAATATAGGTATGACTATAGGGTTAATGCCTATAACGGGAATAACTCTTCCATTAGTTAGTTATGGAGGAAGTTCGCTATTAACTACAATATTATCATTAGGACTAGTTATAAATGTAGGAATGAGAAAAACAAAACTTAATTTTTAGATATCAGGATATGCAATATGTTGTAACACAATATATTGCATATTTTTTTTAGTTGTAAAATATAATTTAATAATCAATTTTTTAGGGAGGTAGAAATGGGAAATTATAATTCGCAATATAAAAATTACTATCAAGGTTTACAAAATAAAAATGTAAAGAAAAATAATTCACCAGTATACACAAGGAATTCATTTGAAGAACTATATGGATATAACAATAATAAAAGAAAAAAGAAAGAGTTCTTTTCAAGTATGTCTAATGTTTTTATTTATCAATTAGTTGTAGTTATTTTTATGTTGATGGCAAGCTTTTATTTGAAATATGCACCAGGTCAAACAGGGGCATATGAAAATGTAAAAGCAGTAATTAATGATACAACTTATAGCCAAGTTGAACAAGAAGTAGAAAGCTTTGATTTGTCGAAAATAGTTAATAAAATAAGTAATTACATAAAAACAAGTTTAGGTGGGGATAAGGTTGATTTTTAATGTTTATCAAATGGTTAGTTGGTATAATACTCCCACTTGTTTAGGTTGGATATAATAATTGACGGGACAATAGACTAGGGGTGCTTGGGGTATAATGAATTCTAAAATTAAGGAAAGTTTAAAACTTTGTCTTAAGATAAGAATTCAGTTTATGCAATTGTATTAAGGAGGTTGATGTTTTACTAATGGTTTGACTAAGAAGGAGAGGTAAATGGATAGATGGAAAAGAAGTGTTTTAGCAGAATTCATAGTATTTTTTATACTTTTAAGCTTTAACAATTCAATTATTTTAGCATTTATAAGTATACTTGCTCATGAAGGAATGCATATATTAGTGGCAAAAAGAAAAGGCTGTAAGTTTAATGATATTCAGATTCATATATATGGAACAAGTGCTCAGTTTGCTAATATAGATGAATTAAATAAAAAAGAAAAACTACAAATTTATTTATCAGGTCCTTTTGCTAACTTTATAATTATATGTATATTTTGGTGTATTGGTTTTGCAAGTAATAATATATTGATAGATAAAATGATTAATATTAATATAAGTTTATTATTTTTTAATTTACTTCCTGCTTATCCACTAGATGGGGCAAGAGTATTAGAAATATTATTGTCTCAAAAGATATTGTATAGACGAGCTAATGATATAATTTCTAAAATAAGTTATACGATAGGAGTTATATTATTAGTTATTTTTATAATTGTATTTGCATATAGTGGCGTAATAAATGTAAGTATACTTATTGCTTCAATTGCTATATGTTTAATTACAAGAAGTGAAGAAAAATCTGCCATGTATATATTGATGGGAAATATATTTGTGAAAAGAAATAAATTGTTGAGAAATAAATATATTGAAAACAAAAGTATATCAGTTTACTACAAGCAAGGACTTGCAAATGTTATGTCAATGGTAGATAAAAATAGATTTAATATATTTTATGTATTAGATGATGATTTAAAGGTAGTATTTATTATGAATGAAGACGAATTAATAGAGGCGTTAAAGTTGTATGGTAATATTACTTTAGAGGAATACTTTGGTTTAAGAAATAAGGATGGGTATTAGTTTACTTTTTAATAATGATTATGCTAGAATAGCAGTTAGATAGTTAGAAGTTAAGATTTAAGAGTTAAAAGTTAGTAGTAGTGAGAAATTCGGCTTAAGCTGAATTTTTTCATTAACTACTAACTTAAAACTATTAACTATTAACTTAATTAAAGGAGGGTACCTATGAATAAGATAACTGATGATATTTTATGTAAAGTAGAAAAACCATCAAGATATGTTGGTGGAGAATTAAATCAAGTTATAAAAAATCCTGAAAATGTTAATATAAGATTTGCTTTTTGTTTCCCAGATGTATATGAAGTTGGTATGTCGCATTTAGGAACAAGAATTTTATATCATACTATAAATGAAAGAAAAGATACATATTGCGAAAGAGTTTTTGCACCATGGCCAGATATGGAAACATTAATGAGAGAAAATGACATAAAGTTATTTACTCTAGAAACTAAAACACCATTAGATAAGTTTGATATGTTAGGCTTTACTCTTCAATATGAAATGAGTTATACAAACATATTAAATATGCTTGATATGTCAGGAATAACTATTAGAGCTAGCGAAAGAGGAGAAGAAGAGCCAATAATTATGGCTGGAGGTCCTTGTGCTTATAATCCAGAACCTTTATATGATGTTGTAGATTTCTTCGAAATTGGTGAAGGTGAAGAAATGATGAACGATGTCTTAGAGGTATATGCAAAACATAAAGCTAATGGAAAAGTTAATAAGAAGGAGTTCTTAAGAGAAATATCAAAAATTGGTGGTATTTATGTACCTTCATTATATGATGTAACTTACAATGAAGATGGTACTATAAAAGAATTTACTCCTAAATATGAAGATGTTCCTGCAAAAGTTAAGAAAAGAATAGTTAATAACTTTGATGCTGTATCATTCCCAGATGAAATGATTGTTCCATATACTGATATAGTTCACGACAGGGTTGTTTTAGAAACAGCTAGAGGATGTACAAATGGATGTAGATTCTGCCAAGCTGGTATGATTTACAGACCAGTTAGAGAAAAGACTACAAATACTTTATTAGAACAAGCAAGAAAGGCTCTTAAGGCTACTGGATATGATGAAGTATCATTAGCTTCATTAAGTATTTGTGATTATTCAAATATTCAAAACTTAATATCTAGTTTAGTTATGGAGCACGAAGCTAAAAAAGTTGGTATAGCATTACCATCTATTAGAGTTGATGCTTTCTCTGTTGATTTAATTAAAGAAATTCAAAAAGTTAGAAAAACAGGTTTAACTTTTGCTCCAGAAGCAGGGTCTCAAAGAATGAGAGACATAATAAATAAGGGGTTAACTGAAGAGAGAATTTTAGAAGCAGCAAAAAGTGCTTTTGAATCAGGTTGGAGTACTATTAAGTTATACTTCATATTAGGACTTCCTTATGAAACTACTGAAGATGCGGCAGGAATTGGTGAGTTAGCAGAAAAGATGGCTGATGTTTATTTTGGCATTCCAAAGGATGTTAGAAATAAGGGATTAAAGATTACGGTAAGTACATCTATATTAGTTCCAAAGCCATTTACTCCATTCCAATGGGCTCCAATGGCTAGACCAGAAATAGTAGATGAAAGAATTAAAGCTGTTAGAGGTGCTATTAAATCAAGAAGTATAGTTTATAACTATCATGAACAAGAAACTTCATTTATGGAAGCTGTATTTGCAAGAGGAGATAGAAGAACTTGTGATGTTTTAATTAAAGCATTTGAAAAAGGTGCTAAATTTGATGGATGGTCAGAATACTTCAATATGGAAATATGGAAAGAAGCTATGGAAGAATGTAATTTAGATGCTGATTTCTATGTATATAGAGAAAGAGGATATGATGAAGTGCTTCCTTGGGATTTCATAGATATTGGAGTTAATAGAAAATATCTTGAAAGAGAAAATGAAAAGGCTAAGAGAGCAGAGCTTACAAGAAATTGTTTAGAAGGATGTACTGGATGCGGAATAAATGTAAACTTTAAAGAAGGGAAGTGTTTTGAAGGTGCGATACGTAATTAAATTTACTAAAGGTGCTGATATTAAGTTTATTGGACACTTAGATTTAATGAGAACTATTCAAAGAATAATAAAAAGATCAGGATTACCTGTTGAGTATTCAAAAGGATTTAATCCACATATGGCATTATCTATAGCGCAACCACTTTCAGTTGGAGTTTATTCAGATGGTGAGTATTTAGATTTAGTTTTAACAGAATCTCTAGGAGTAGGAGAAGTAATAGAAAAGTTAAATGAAAGTGCTCCTCCTACAATTAAGTTTTTACATGCAACACCAGTTGAAATAATAGAAAATGTTAAGAGATTGCCTCAAGCAATGGCACTTTTAGATGGAGCTAGATATACAATTAAGGTAAAACTTAATGGAACTTCTAAAGTAGAAGAAGAAATGGGTAAAACTCTTAATGAATCTAAATGGGAAATTGTAAAGAAAACTAAAAAAGGTGAAAAGCTTACTGATATAAAACCGCTAGTTAAAGAGTTTAAGTACTGGGTAAAAGATAATGAGTTAATTTTAAATACTTTAATAGCAACAGGAAGTAGAGAAAATCTTTCGGCTGATCTTTTAGTTACTTATTTAAAAGGAAAGGTATCAGAAATTAACCCTGATTCTTTCGTCAATATTAAAAGAGAAGAGATGTATATTTTAAAAAATAATAAATATGTTCCTTTATATAAGGGAATTTAAGGTAGTTTTAATATGAGAGAAATTTTTGTTGAGAAGAGAGAAGAATTAATTAGAATAGCAGTAAAAGAAAATGGTGAATTGGTAGAATGCCTCGTTGAAGAGGAAACTAATGAACCGCAAATTGGAGAGATTTATAAGGCGAGAGTCAAGAATATAATTCCAGGAATTAACTCAATATTTTTAGATATTGGATTAGATAAAGAAGCCTACATGTATTATAGTGAAGAACTTAAAAGGGTTGGAATTAAGAAGGGTCAAGAAATTTTAGTAGAAGTTTTAAAGGAACCTTTAGGTAATAAAGGTGCTAAAGTTAGCAATAAAGTTAATATACTTGGTAGATATATTGTTTTAACTATGGGAGTAGAAGGAATTACTATATCTAAAAGGATTTCTGACTTAGAAGAAAGACAAAGACTAATAAATCTTACTAAACCTATTAAAGGTGTAGAAATAGTTTTTAGAACAGAATCAAAAGCTGCAACTAATGAGGAATTGCTAAGTGAATTAAATTCATTATTAGAAAAAAAAGAAGAGATGGAAAAGAAGCTTAGATACTCAACAACTATTGGAAAAATAAAATCAAATAGCATGATAATTAGGTTTTTTGAAGAATTAGATGATAGAAAAACTAGTATAACAGCTGATGATGATGATGAATTTTTTGAAAATATTAAGGGATTAACTAAAGGAAATAATAATTTTGAATTTAAATTTTATGAAGGTAAAAGAACATTATTTGATTATAGTGGAATAGAAAAGGAAATACTTAAACTAAGACATAAAAAAGTGAATTTACAATGTGGTGGATATATTGTTATTGATAAAACGGAAGCAATGTATGTTATAGATGTAAATAGTGGGAAAAATATCAAGGGAAGAGATTTTAATAAGACTATAATGCAAACTAATTTAGAAGCAGCTAAGGAAGTTGGAAGACAAATTAGATTGAGAAATTTAAGTGGTATCATAGTAGTTGATTTTATTGATATGAGAGATGAAAATCAAAAAGTGCCCGTTATAAAAGCATTAAAAAAATCTCTAGAAGCTGATAAAGGTAATGTTAAAGTATTTCCGTTTACTGAACTTGATTTAATTCAAATTAGTAGAAAAAGAAAAGGAAAATCTATTTATGAATATCTAGAAGAGCCTTGTAGAAAATGTAAAAGTAATGGATTCCTTTTAAAATTATCATATATTGAAAATCTTATTAGAAATGAAATAATAAAATGCTCTAATGAAAATTCAATAAAGGATTTTTACATAGAGATTGATAAGAATTATGAAGATGACATCAAAGAGGATATAGTTAAATTTTTAAAAAATATTGATGGATTAGATAAAGAGGTTTATTTGAATTTTGTGTATGATATAGAGGGGTACAGGGTTGAGCCACTTATATTTGTATCACAAAAAGAAAATTACCAAAAGTACAAAATTAAAACAATTGAAAAAGTATAATAAATTTCTTTACAAAATGTAACTTTATATGATAAAATGTCATTTGTAAACCGCACATAACGGGTTTTTTAAAAACAAAGTTAAATCTTTGTACCTACATTGGCGAGACCGTTTAAGAGGAGGTGTTTTTAGAATGTACGCAGTATTATTAACTGGAGGAAAACAATACAGAGTTCAAGAAGGAGACGTAATATACGTTGAAAAATTAAACGCTGAAGTTGACTCTACAATCGAATTAACAGAAGTTTTAGCTGTTTCTAACGGAGAAACTTTAACTGTTGGTGCACCAGTAGTTGAAGGAGCTAAAGTTGTTGCTAAGGTAGCAGCTCAAGGTAAGGCTAAGAAGATCACTGTTTTCAAGTATAAGCCTAAGAAGGACTACAGAAAGAAGACTGGTCACAGACAACCTTACACTAAATTAGTAATCGAAAAAATCGAAGCTTAATTTTAAGATATGATTAAGATTATTATATTTAAACAAAAAGATATATCGCTTGGATTTAAGATTGAAGGTCATGCTTTATCTAGAGAAGAAATAGAAAGCACTACAGGTGATGCATATGACATGATTTGTAATAGTGTTTCGGTTTTATCTCAAAGTGCTGTAATAGGCATGCAGGAGGTTTTAAAGCTACCAGTAAAGTATGAAATAAATGATGGATTTTTATCACTGAATTTACATAATCTTAATGATGAAGATATTGAACGAGGACAGATATTACTTTTAACCTTTGAAAAAAGTTTAGAAAGTTTAATTATGTCCCTTGACGCTAGTTTTGGTAAAAATAGACGGAATAAATATATAAAAATAAAATTCGAGGAGGTGTAATGAGTATGTTAATGATGAACCTTCAATTATTTGCCCACAAAAAAGGGGTAGGTAGTTCAAAGAATGGTAGAGACTCTGAATCTAAAAGATTAGGTGCTAAGGCTGCTGACGGAGAATTCGTTTTAGCTGGAAACATCCTTTACAGACAAAGAGGAACTAAGATTCACCCAGGTCTAAACGTAGGTAAGGGTGGAGATGACACTTTATTTGCTAAAGAAGACGGAATCGTAAGATTTGAAAGAATGGGAAGAGACAAGAAGAAAGTTTCTGTTTACCCAGTAAGCGTTGAAGAAATAGCTGAATAATTATATTTATATAGGTAAAAGCACCCGTAAGGGTGCTTTTATTCTTGTAATAGATATATAATTTATATATACTATTATAACAT
>OGXC01000023.1_pt1 | contig 116781 bp, 133 predicted proteins | sample 1576201 | NCBI WGS metagenome assembly OGXC01 (sample SAMEA3541562, study PRJEB24748) | human gut metagenome | biome: human gut; feature: human-associated habitat; material: faeces | place: China | collected 2012 | reverse complement strand
TTATTGTATTTCCTTAGGTTGAGAAGAGCAATGTTCATATAACTTAACAGATCGAGTAAGGGACTTAGGAGGAAATATGAAGATATTATTTATAGCATGTTATTCACCGTTAATTAATAATTCGGCATCTATTGAAACCTTACAATATTTAAATAACTTAGCAAAAATTGATGGGAATGAAGTTCATCTTTTAACAGTGAACTTCCCCAAAAATTCAATTTATTATGATGAGTATATATTAAGTATGTTAGATAAAAGAGTTAAAAAGCATATAATTTCTGGCGGAAAAATATTTGAAAGAATAATGCCTAAGAAATCTAAAAATGCAGAAGTAGTTAATGTATCTAACGGTAATAAAAGTTTTGTAAAAGCTTTATTAAGAAAAGGTAAATCAATAGTAGCGATACCAGATATGTATTTTAATTGGGCAAAAGCTGCAAGTAAATATGGTATTGAATTAGTAAAAAGAGAAAAGTTTGATGTTATGTTTTCAATGCATGAACCGCCTTCTAGTCATATTTGTGCTCTTAAAATTAAAGAGGAATTTAAGGATTTACCTTGGGTTACATATTGGAGTGATCCATGGCTGAAGGATTCAACTAGGGCTAATATAAGCAAAGCAAGAAGAAAATTTGAAGGATCATTTGAAAAAAGAATAGTTGAATTAAGTGATAGATTTATTTTTGTAACTAAAGCTAATAGAGATGATTACGTATCTTCTTATAATATTCCAGTTGAAAAAACTTATATTGTAACAAGAGGATATGATGAAAATCAATATGAAGAGATTAAAAAGAGTTTAACTCCAAAACTTATAAATAAAGAAAAAGTTAATTTTGTTTATGCAGGAGAAATATTCTCAAAGCTGAGAGATGTTAGGCCTTTTATAGAAGCATTAAATAATATTAAAGATACAAATATTAGTTTGTATAATGATTTAAATGTTATGTTCTTTGGGAATATTGATGATGAAGAAATAAAGAATAAATTAATGGCAGTTGATAATATTAATGTTTCACCAAGAATTCCTTATGATGAAGCGTTAGCTTATATGCTTAATAGTGAAGTGCTATTATTGTTTGGAAATAAAAATTCAAAACAAATTCCGGCTAAAATTTATGATTACTTTGGAGCAGATGGTATTATTTTTGTGATACTTGGAGATGAAAATGATCCTATAAAAGATGTAGTAGAAAATAAAAATAAGTGTGTTGTTGTAAATAATACTGCTTATGAAATTGTAAGTGGAATTAATAAAATAATTTCTATGATTAAAAATGGTGAAAAATATGGTCCTATAGAAGAATACAAATGGCAATATATATCAAAGAAGCTTAATGATATTTTAAAGGGGTAATTATTATGCATGTAATGTTTATACCTTCTTGGTATGATAATAATAGAAATAAAGTTCATGGTAGTTTTTTTAGAGAACAGGCAAATAAGCTTCAAGAAAATGGAGTAAAAGTAACTGTTGCATATAATGAAATTTGGCCATTAACATTAATGGGAAAAATAAAAGAAAAAAGTGGTTTATCTTTTAAAGTTGAAAAAGGATTAAGAACTTATAGATATAAAAATTATAATTTTATTCCCAAAAATCCATTGATGTTTAAAGTTTTTGATAAAAGAATGGAAAAGTTATATAAGGAAATTACTAAAAGAGAGGGAAAGATAGATATTATTCATGCACAATCATCATTATGGGGTGGTATAAGTGCTTCTTATGTAGCAAAAAAATATAATATTCCATTAGTAATTACTGAACATTCTTCTGTTGAAAGAGGAGTTTACGTAAAGAAAAGTTATTACAAAAGGATAATAGAGTCTTATAAAAGTTCAAATAAAGTTATAGCTGTAGGAAATGGACTTAAGAAAGAAATTGAAAAATTAAGTGGTCGTAATGATATAGAGGTTATTGGAAATCTTGTAGATTTATCTTTATTTGATATTAGAGATATTAAAAGAGAAAGTAATGAGTTCATATTTTTTAGTGTAGCATTTTTAGAAGGTGAAAAAGGATTTGATACTTTAATTAAAGCATTTGCAGAAAAATATAAAAATAAAAATGCTAAATTAGTTGTTGGTGGAGATGGAAGTCAAATGGAATGGCTAAAAGGCATAGCAAAAAGTGAAAATGTAGAAGATCAAGTTGTTTTTACTGGTGCATTATCTAGAGAAGAGGTTGCTAATTGGATGAATAAGTGTAATGCTTTTGTATTACCTTCAAGATATGAAACATTTGGAGTAGTATATATCGAAGCATTAGCAAGTGGTAAACCTGTAATTGGAACTTTTAATGGTGGAGCTGAAGATATAGTAACTAAAGAGGTTGGGATATTAGTTGAAATAGATAATGTCAAAGCATTAAGTGAGGCTATGGAGTATATTGAGCAGAATCACAAGAAGTATGAACCTAGAGCATTAAGAAAGTATTGTACTGAGAAATTTAGTGCAAATGTTATAATAAATAAAATAATAAATGTTTATAAGGAAATAATAAAATAAAGGGGTGTTAGTATGAATTTTAAGGATTATACAATAGATAAGTTTTTATATGAATTAAAAACTGATTTGTCATCTCCAGGAGGTGGAAGTACTGCAGCGTTGGTTTCAGCATTAGCTGGAGCTTTAAACAACATGGTATACTCATTTACTGTAGATAAAAAAGCTTTTGAAAAATTAGATGATAAAAATAAAGAAAAGATGTTAGTTTTAAAAGAGAAATGCGAAGAATTTATAAGTAAAAGTATTACTTACATGGAAGCAGATAGAGATACTTTTACTGCGTTAATGGATACTTTTAAATTGCCAAAAGATACTGATGAAGAAAAGAAGTATAGATCTAAGACTATTAAAGAAAAAACAATAGCAGCAATGGAATCACCATTAAATTTAGCTAAAGATTCTTTAGAGTTTTATGATAATATTGATTTTGCAATTGAATTTGGAAATAAAAATTTAACATCAGATGCTATTGTTGCAGCAATACTTTTACATTCTGCTATTGAAAGTTCAATAGTTAATGTTTTTGTTAATTATAATAGTTTATCTAGCAATGAAGGATATGAAGATATTCCAGAAATTTGTAGAGAAATAATAAGAAAATCATTAAGTAAAAAAGAGTTGATACTTAAAGAATACGGTATCTAAAATTAAAAGTCATAACATATAGCCAATAGTTAGCTATATATTATGACTTTATTTTTTTGAAATACTTAGGATAAAAATATTAATATTTATCTGATGGTTAGATTAAGTAATAATCCTACCTCTTTAGCTTAGAGATAACAACCGACGGGCCCGTAGACTAAGGTTATATTGGGGTAAGAACAAATTCCAACCCAAACTCAATCTTATGCTAAGAATTAAGTTTATTGAGCTTGATATTCAGGAAGTTCAGTAAGTGGTTTAAATTCATAACCATCTGCTCTAATTTGTTCAATTACTGTTTTTAAAACAGCAGTATTTGTTTTAGAAACAGCATGTATAAGCATTATACAACCAGGATGAACACCATTAGTAATTTTTTTGATAGCTTCTTCTTCACTAGGTTGGTTATCAATAATCCAATCTTTATATGCAAAGCTCCAAAAAATAGTTTTATAACCAAGATCCTTAGTTTTCTTTAGAGAATTAATTGAGTATTTTCCCATTGGTGGTCTAAAGAATTTAGGCATGTCTGTACCAACAACTTCTTTATATGCTTCTTCTACATCAGTAAATTCTGCTTTGAACTTTTCTGGATCTGTAACAGTTGCCATTGATGGATGATGATTAGAATGATTACAAACTAAATGACCTTCATCAGACATTCTCTTGATAATTTCAGGGTTAGAAACGATATAAGGTTTCACAACAAAAAAAGCTGCAGGAACCTTTTCATCTCTTAATATATCTAGAATTTTTGGGGTATAACCATTTTCATAACCTTCATCAAAAGTTAAATAAACAACTTTTTCATTAGTATCTCCTAGATAATAAGCATCATATTTAGATAAAAGACCGGTTGCTTCTTTTGGACATTCTGGCAATGTATCTTTGCCACGATTAACAAAATACCAATTTAATTCGGTATCATCTGAAGCAATGTTTATGGAATGACCAAAAGCAATGCTAGAAAGACAACTTACCGATAAAATTAAGGTAAGTAAAAATATAAATAACTTATTTTTTCTCATTAAAATCCTCCCTTTCTAAGTTATATTAATATGTTTTGTATATGACAAGATATTAAACGTGGTAAAAAAAGGGTATATAGGGATATCGAAAATAAATAACTAAAAAATATATAAAAAGGAATTGACAAGAAATAATTACAGGAATATAATGGTGAAAGAATAAAATATAAGGAGGTAGGAATATGTTAAATTTAAAAATTAGAAATAATAAAGAAAATAGAATAAGTATTGATAACCCTATCTCTATGGTTTTATATAAATAATAAAAATTTGTATAAAATTTAATTAAAATTATATGTAATAATTAGAGGTTGTGGTTATTAGCCATGGCCTTTTTGTATTTTTACAAAATTAGTATGTATTTTATCTTATATGATAACTATAGTCATGGCATAGCCATGGCTTTTTTTATTTAAAGGAGGCGAAGTTATGGGAAATGGAGATTTTAAAGGTGGATGAGCATTAAGTTTTAAACTAAAGGGGGAGTCGAATAATGACTAAAGTATTTAAGTATGTTTTAAAGTATAAAGGAACATTAATTTGGGGTACTATATCTATGCTTATTGTAATAGGTGTTGATTTATTAATTCCATATATGCAGCAAATATTTATAGATGAGGGAATTATTGCAGGAAATAAAAATACCATAATTTTTGTATTAGGAGCAATTTTAAGTATTTCGATAATTAAGGCCATATTTGGCTATAATAAAGAATTTAAATATGATTTATTGAGCACTTGGGTTCATGAAGATATTAAAAATGATCTTTTTACTCATATTCAAAAATTAGAATTCAAGTATTTTGATGAAATGAATACTGGCGAGCTAATGTCTAGAATTGGAGAAGATGCAGAAAATATATGGCAGACTATAGGTTATGGTTTAAGGCTTTTTGTTGAAAATATAATTTATTTTGTTATATCTACAATAATTTTATTTTATTTAAATTGGAAATTAGCCTTAGCATGTTTCATAGTTATGATTCCAATTGGCTTTATAGCTGTACAGCTTGAAAAAAAGTTTGGTAAATGTTATGGAGAAATAAGTGATAAAACAGCAGAAATTAATACTACGGCTCAAGAAGATATAGCAGGTATAAGACTTGTAAAGGCTTTTTCAAGAGAAAAGTATGAAATAAGTAAATTTTTAAAACTGAATAAGTCTTATTATGATTTAAATATGGATCAAGCAAAGGTAATAGGAGATTACTTTCCTAAAATAGAGTTTTTAACGAATATTTCTCTAGTTTTAATGATAGTATTTGGCGGATATTTAGTTATGAATGGAGAAATGTCAATTGGTGTATTAGTAGCTTTCAGTGGGTATATATGGAATCTTATATGGCCAATGAGGATGTTAGGAGAGCTTACTGATTTGATTTCAAGAAACTTGGCTTCTGCTAAAAAAATATTTGCAATTATTGAAAGAGAGCCAGAAATAAAAAGTGGAGCTTTAGAAGATGTAAATATAAAGGGTGATATTAAGTTTGAAAATGTTAGTTTTAGTTATAATGATGAATTAGTATTGAAAAATATTAATTTAGATATAAAGGCAGGAAGTACCATAGCTATAATGGGAACTACAGGTTCAGGAAAATCAACTTTATTAAATCTAATAGGAAGATATTATGATGTAAAAGAAGGTTGTATAAAAGTTGATAATATAGATGTTAAAAATTATGATTTAGAAGTTTTAAGAAGCAGTATGGCAATTGTACCACAAGATACTTTCTTATTTTCTGATTCTATATTAAATAATATAAAGTTTAGCAATGAAAATGCAGATATAGAGGAAGTAAAAAAATATTCTAAGTTAGCATGTTCTTTAGACTTCATAGAAACTTTAGATGAAGGGTTTAATACAGAAATAGGAGAAAGGGGAATTGGACTTTCAGGTGGACAAAAGCAAAGAATATCAATTTCTAGAGCTTTAATAAGAAATTCCTCAATTTTAATTTTAGATGATTCAACTTCAGCTTTGGACATGGAAACTGAACAAGAATTATTAAAAAATTTATCAATGATGGAAAAGCAAAGCACAACATTTATAGTTGCACATAGAATTTCAGCAGTAAAAAATTCAGACTTAATAGTTTATTTAGAAAATGGTGAAATAAAAGAAAAAGGAACTCATGAAGAATTATTAGAGTTAAGAGGTGCTTACTATGATATTTATTGTGAGCAATTTAAAGATTTTAACCTTTTAGAAGAGGAGGTTATATAAGATGCAAAATAATATAAATAAAGATGAAGAAGTTATGAGACGTAGTAAAAGTGAAATAACAATTAAATTATTATCTTATCTTAAACCATATAAAGCTAGTTCTCTTATAGTGGTTTTATTGATGCTTTTTGTAATGATGTGTGAAATTGTCAATCCATTGTTGTTAAAAATTGCAATTGATAATTTTGTAGCTAATAAAAATGTTAATGGCTTAATAATAATAGGGGGTTCGTTAATATCATTAAATTTAATAGCTTGGGTATTATCTAAAATAAGGTGGAAGATGATAACTAGCATAACTAATAATATTTTAGTTAATATAAGACATGAATTATATAGTCATATTCAATATTTATCTTTTGATTTTTTTGATAGCAGACCTGTAGGGAAAATACTTGCAAGAGTTGTTGGAGATGTTAATGCTTTAAAAAATTTATTCTCTCAAGCAATTCAATCATTTATTCCACAAATAATTAATTTGATTTGTGTTGCAAGCATAATGTTCGTACTTAATGTTAAATTAGCATTAGCTTCAATTATATTGCTTCCCTTATTAGGAGTTGCGATGTTTTGTATAGAAATTTTTTCGAGAAGAAGATGGGAAATTTATAGAAATAAACGTTCAAATTTAAATGGGTTTACCCATGAGGATTTTTCAGGAATAAAGGTTGTACAAGGCTTTGCTAGGGAAAAGGGAACAGAGGGTAATTTTAAAGGTATGGTAGGTGAATTAAGTAATTCATTTATTAAAGCAGTAAAGTTAAATGATTTCTTTTGGCCATTAGTAGAATTATCATGGGGTGTAGGTACATTAGTAGTCTTTGCCGTAGGATATTTTTTAATAAAGGATGGAGAAATAGAATTAGGTACTTTAATAGCATTTTCAATGTATGTAGGTATGTTTTGGAGACCTATTATGAATCTTTCGAGCTTTTATAATACGTTAATTACGAACTTTTCAGCAGCAGATAGAATTTTTGATATTTTAGATGTACAACCAGTAATAAAAAATTCTTTAAATGCAAGACCAATTGGTAAAATTCAAGGAAATGTAGAATTTAAAAATGTTTCCTTTTCATATGATGAGGAAAACGAAGTACTGAAAAATGTAAGTTTTAAAGCTGCTAAAGGAGAAAAGATTGCTTTAGTAGGAGCTACAGGGGCAGGTAAAAGTACAATAGTTTCTTTATTAAGTAGATTTTATGATCCAACTAAAGGAAAAATTTTAGTCGATGGAAAAGATATTAAGAATGTTGATTTAGAAAGTTTAAGAAGTCAAATGGGAATTATGCTTCAAGATACATTTTTATTTTCGGATTCTATAATGGAGAATATAAGATATGGAAGGCTTGATGCAACTGATCAAGAAGTTATTAATGCCGCTAAAGCTGTAAATGCTCATAAATTTATTATGGAATTAGAAAAAGGTTATGATACTGAAGTTAATGAAAGAGGATCAAGGTTATCTTTAGGTCAAAGGCAGCTTATATCTTTTGCAAGGGCACTTCTTGCAAATCCAAGAATATTAATTTTAGATGAAGCAACCTCTAATATTGATACTCAGACAGAAAAGTTAGTTCAAGAAGGAATAGAAAAGATTCTTCATGGAAGAACTTCTTTTGTAGTTGCTCATAGGCTTTCTACTATTAGAGATTGTGACAAAATTATGGTTATAAATAATGGTGAGATTGAAGAGGTTGGAAATCATGAAGAGCTTTTAAAGAAAAAGGGAAGCTACTATGAGCTATACATGGCACAGTATAACTTTTTAAGTGAGGGAGCTTAGATTAGTTAATAGCTATGAGTTATGGGGGAGAGTTTGTGGATACTCTCTCTTATAATATCAATTGTTTAAGGCTATTAACATTTTAGATAGTGAGGTAGTTATGGGTATAAATAAATATATAATAGATGAGAATAAAATTAAATTTAGAGATATAGATAAATCAAATTATAATGAGTGTATTTCTTTGAGGGTTGGAGAACATCAAAAGAATTATGTGGCAAGTAATATGTATTCCTTAGTACAGGCTTCTTATGAAGATGGGTTGTATCCTTTAGGAATATTTAATGAAGATGAAATGATAGGGTTTTTGTTATATGACTATGATGAAGAGTTAAATGGATGGTCCTTTTCAAGATTTATGATTGATATAAAATATCAAAATAAAGGCTTTGGAAGAAAGGCTTTAGAAAAATTCTTAGAATATTTTCAAAGTAAATTTCCTAATAAAAGTTTATATACAAGTGTTGAAATTGATAATGATATAGCTATTAAGCTATATCAGAAGTATGGATTTGTGATAAAAAGTTCATTTGGATATGCAATTGAAGATGTAACTTATAAGGAGTTTAGAATGATTAAAGAAATTTGGTAAATAGTTAATTTAAGAGAGGGTTAGAGATATGGATATAAGAGTTGGGAATGAAGAAGATATTGATTCTTTAGAAGAACTGTATAATAACATAAATGATTATTTAGAAAGTACAATTAATTATCCAGGATGGAAAAAGGGAATATATCCTGTACGAAAGGATGCAGAAGATGGTATAAGGGAAGGAAATTTATTTGTAGCAGTTGAAAATGGAGATATTATTGGCAGTATGATTTTACGACATGAACCAGAACCAGCTTATTTAAATGTTTCATGGCAAGCGGAATTAGATTACAGTAATGTACTGGTTATTTATACATTTGTAGTGAATCCTAAATTTCTTAAGCGAGGTGTAGGTAAAAATATGCTTGATTTTATCGAGGAATATGCAATGGATAATAAAATAAAATCTATACGTTTAGATGTATATGAAAAAAATATACCTGCTATTAGTTTGTATGAAAAGTGCCACTATAAATTTATTGATACTGTAAGTCTTGGATTGGAAGATATAGGATTAAATTGGTTTAAACTATATGAGAAAATTATATAATAGATAAATGAGATTACTGGAGGGGTATAGAAATAAAATTAATAAAAATAACATTAGAATATGGTAAAGATATTATGAAATATAAGCAGGTACTTTTATAGGCTGGAGATAGCAGGTATGGTTGTATAAATTTAATTATTGTATATATAATATGATGAAAAAATTAAGAAGGTGAATAATATGAATTTAAAATATAAAATAATGAATGAAGAAGATTTTGAAGGTTGCGCATATGAACTTATTGAAGCATTTAAAGAAGAACCTTGGAATGAAGAGTGGACATTTGAACAGGCATTTACAAGAATTGATGAGATTATGTCTGCAAGAGTATCAAGAGGATATGTTGTTTATGATGGAGATACAGTAGTAGCAATGGCTTGTGGAAGAATTATGACTTATATAGATTTTAAAGAATTATGGATTGATGAATTTAGTGTAAATCCTTTATATCAAGGGAAAGGTGTTGGTAGTAAGTTAATAGAATTCATAAGAAATGAGTTAAAAAAGGAAAAGAGTAAAATTTCTTATTTGGCTTTAAATACTGAAAGAGATTATCCGTGTGTTAGTTTTTATGAAAACAATGGATTTAGAGCTTCTGAAACAAATCTCGTAATGTTTGCTAATGTAGATTATAAAGGGAATAATTAAGTAGGGAATAGTGTAAATAAGATTAATGTTATTAATAAGAAGTTATATTAAACGAATAATAAATAGTGTTTAGTATTATTTCTTAGAAAATTGAAAAGTATGGAGAATTAACGTACATTTTATCATTGAAATAAAATTACTTATAGAGTATAATCTTAGAAGTATTAGTAACGGAAGAAAGGAATGTTATATAGATGAGATTAGGGATTGTAGGACTACCAAACGTAGGTAAAAGTACATTATTTAATGCTATAACTAAGGCAGGAGCAGAATCAGCAAACTATCCATTCTGTACAATAGAGCCAAATGTTGGAGTTGTAAGTGTACCAGATAAAAGATTAGATGTTTTAGAAAAAATGTACGGAACTAAGAAAAAAGTGTATACTGCTGTAGAATTTTATGATATTGCAGGATTAGTTAAAGGGGCTTCTAAGGGGGAAGGTTTAGGAAATAAATTCTTATCACACATAAGAGAAGTAGAAGCTATAGTACATGCAGTTAGATGTTTTGAAGATGAAAATGTAGTTCATGTTGAAGGTTCAGTAGATCCTATTAGAGATATAGAAACTATTAATTTAGAACTTATATTTGCAGATTTAGAAGTTTTAGAAAGAAGAATGGAAAAAGGAGTAAAACTTGCTAGATCTGGTGATAAAAAAGCTAAAGCTGAATATGAAATAATGGAAAAGGTTAAGGCTCATTTAGAAGCTAATAAACCAATAAGAACTTTAGAGTTAAATGAAGATGAAGAAGCTTTTGTTAAATCTTTATTCATGATAACTTCTAAACCAGTATTATATTCTTGCAATATATCAGAAGATGATATGATGAGCGGAAACCTTAATAATAAATATGTTCAAATGGTTAAGGAATATGCAGCTAATGAAAATTCAGAAGTAGTTGTTGTATGTGCTAAGCTTGAAGAAGAATTATCAGGATTAGAGGATGAAGAAAAAGCAGAAATGTTAGAAGAATACGGATTGCAAGAATCTGGGTTAGATAAGCTTATAAGAGCATCTTACAAATTATTAGGATTAATAAGTTATTTAACAGCGGGAGTTCAAGAAGTAAGAGCTTGGACAATTAAAGAAGGAACTAAAGCTCCAGCAGCTGCAGGTAAGATTCACTCTGATATTGAAAGAGGATTTATTAGAGCAGAAGTTGTAGGTTATGATGATTTAGTAGCATGTGGTTCAGAAGCTGCAGCTAAAGAAAAAGGTCTTTACAGATTAGAAGGAAAAGAATATGTAATGAAAGATGGAGATGTAGTAAACTTCAGATTTAATGTATAATATTTTTAAAGGGGAGCTGTATAAAACAGTTCCTTTTTTTGCGACAAAAAATATAAGTATGATTCATTTAAAATAATCAATTTAGACATAATTAACAATTAATGTAAAAATGGTAAATAATATGTATTGTCAAATTCAAAATACTTCGTGAAGTATTGCTATTGCTATATTCGTTAAAGAAAAAAATATATTTTAAAGCAAATTTATCTTGAAGGAAATATAATAATTTTATAGAATATATATATAAAGTGGTGTAAAGTGGTTAAAAGTGGTTTAGTAATACTTAGTGGGGGTGCAAAATGTTTATTGGTGAATACTCACATAGCTTAGATAGCAAAAATAGAATGATTGTACCTGCAAAATTAAGGGAAGGACTTGGAGAAAAGTTTGTTATTACTAAAGGGCTTGATGGAGGTCTTTATGCATATCCCATAAGTGAGTGGGAAATGCTTGAAGAAAAACTTAAAAAGTTACCGCTTACCAATAAAGATGCCAGAGCATTTGTAAGATTCTTTTTTTCGGGTGCTTGTGAAGTGGAAACAGACAAGCAAGGAAGAGGATTAATTCCATTAAACCTAAAGGAATACGCCGGCATAGAAAAGGATATAGTAAGTATAGGCGCTTTAACTAGAGTAGAGATTTGGAGTAAGGAAAAATGGCGAGAATATAATGAATCAAATATTGATTTTAATTCAATTGCTGAAAAAATGGGCGATTTAGGAATATAAGGAGTAAAGAAGATGGAATTTAATCACGTATCAGTTTTGCTAAATGAATGTTTAGAAGCACTTAATATTAAGGAAGATGGAATTTATGTAGATTGTACATTAGGAGGAGCAGGTCATTCCTCTCAAATTGTTAAAAGATTATCTAATGAAGGAAGACTAATAGGAATTGACCAAGATAAAGATGCATTAAGAGCAGCTGGAGAAAGGTTACATAATTTCTCAAATGTTACTTTCGTGCATAACAATTTTCATAATATAGGAGCAATTTTAGAAGAGCTTGAAATTGAAAAAGTAGATGGTATTCTAATGGATTTAGGAGTTTCTTCTTATCAATTAGATGAAGGTGAAAGAGGCTTTAGTTATATGAAAGATGCACCTTTAGATATGAGAATGAATAGAGAAAATAATTTTTCAGCCTATGATGTTGTAAATGATTATAGTGAAGAAGAATTATATAGAATCATAAGAGATTATGGAGAAGAAAAGTTTGCAAAAAGAATTGCTAATTTTATTGTTACTAGAAGAAGTGAAAAAAATATAGAAACAACATTAGAGCTAGTTGAAATAATTAAAAATGCAATTCCAGCAAAAGCAAGAAGAGAAGGACCTCATCCAGCAAAAAGAACTTTCCAAGCTATTAGAATTGAAGTTAATAGTGAACTATCAATTTTAAATAAAGCAATAGAAGATGGAGTTAATAAATTAAACAAAGGTGGAAGAATGGCTATAATTACTTTCCATTCTTTAGAAGATAGAATTGTTAAAAACAAGTTTAGAGACTTAGCTGTATCTTGTAGATGTCCAAAAGAATTTCCAATTTGTATATGTGGAGAAAAAGCAAAAGTAAAAGTAATTAGCAGAAAAGCAATAGAACCTTCAAAAGAAGAGGTTGAAGTTAACCCTAGAAGTAGAAGTGCAAAACTTAGAGTAATTGAAAAAATATAAAATATAAATATTATGAAAATTGGCAGGGATGTGAATAAAATGGGAGTTAGGGAATATGATTATATAAGAGGAAATACAGCTTTAGCACCAGAGAGAAAAATAAGAGAAGCTGAAAAGCAAAGAGAAAAACAAAATAAACAAAAAGCTAAAAGAGCATATGAAAAGAAGATGAATCTTTTAATTAGTGGCTTTACAGTAGGTACAATTATGTTTGCTTTAGGTGCCACAACTTTATTTTTAGATAGTAAAATACATGATTACCAAAAGCAATTACTAATTTTAGAAAGCAATATGAAAGAAGAGGAAGATGTAAATGCTGCAATAGATGTTGAAATGCTTAAATTCGCATCTTTCGATAAAATAAAAAGTACTGCAGAAGAAGAATTAGGGATGGTTTATCCCAATTCTGAAAGCACTATAACTATTGATATGTCAAAAGAATATTTTTCTCATTTAAAAACTAAGGAGAATAATAAGAATAATTTTTTACAAAAAATTATGGCTGCATTTAATTAATGAATAGTTAATAGGTTTATCTGCTTTGAAAATTATTTACAAGTACTTAAATCCTTGCTTATTCATTGATTAGATGTTTCCGTGGAGGAATTTCATATGAATAAGAAAGGATTTAAAGACAGAGCTGTCATGCGAAAAAGGATGGTTCTAGCTTTATGGTTTATTACTGCTGTTTTTGGTTTGTTAATAGTAAGGTTATCTTATATCATGATTGTTAAAAGAGGTGACTATTCGAGCAGAGCAGAAGAACAATGGACCAGTGAAGTTAGAATTGAGGCTAGAAGAGGTAGAATACTAGATAGAAATGGAAATGAACTTGCAGTTTCAGCTAATGTATATAGAGTTGATTTCGACTTAAATTCAATAAGACAATATTTAAAGAAAAATGATAAGACTACTGATGATATTGCACCGCTTATTGCAGAAGCTACAGGTATAGAAACAGCTACAGTTAAAGATAAATTAGAAACAAAACTTGCCAATGGTAGTGATGCAGGTTCTGCTACCTTGGTTAGAAGAGTTGAAAAAGATGTAGCAGATAAGGTTAATGAATTAAGCATTCAAGGTGTTATTGTTTCACCAGATACAAAGAGATATTATCCTGAAGGAGATTTTTTATCTCATGTTCTAGGAAGTACTAATAGTGATGGACAAGGTTTGACAGGTGTGGAATTACAATATAATGAATACCTTTCAGGTGTACCAGGATTAAGAATAAGTGAGCTTGATAGAAATAGTGAAGCACTAGATTACACAATTTCAAACTTTACAACTCCAATTGATGGTAAAGATGTAACTTTAACAATTGATAAAAACTTACAAGCTATAGCAGAAAAAGTAGCAGAAAAAGGTTTAGTAGATAATAAGGCAAAAAGAGTTTCAATACTAATAATGAATCCGCAAAATGGTGAAATTTTAGCAATGGTAAATGAACCAGATTTTGATCCTAATAATCCTTTTGAAGGGTATGAAGATTTTGTTGGTGAAACTGATGCTGAAAAGCTTCAAAAGATGTGGAGAAACAGTTTAGTAAATGACACATTTGAACCAGGTTCTATTTTTAAGGTTATTACAATGTCCACTGCAATTGAAGAAGGATTAGTTACTGAATCAGATCAATTTACATGTGGTGGTAGCTTACAAGTAGGTCCTCATACAATTAAGTGTTGGAAGCATGGTGGTCATGGAACTCAAATATTACCGGAAATACTTCAAAATTCTTGTAACGTTGGTTTTATGAAACTTGGAGAAAAAATAGGTAGTGAAAAACTTGTAGAATATATTAAGAAGTTCGGTTTTGGGCAAGTTTCAGGTGTTGATTTACCAGGAGAAGCAAGAGGAATTGTTAAATCTGCTGAAAATATGAATGATGCAGACCTTGCTACAATATCTTTTGGACAAACTAATACTGTAAATGCAGTGCAATACATGACTGCATTTAATGCTATAGTTAATGGCGGAACATTAATTCAACCTCATGTTATGAAATATATAAGTCATACTGATAGCAATGGTAATGTGGTTATAGATGAAGAGTTTGAACCTAAAACTGTTGAAAATGTTATTTCTGAATCAACTGCAGCTACATTAAGGGATTATTTAGAAAGAACTGTTAATCAAGGTGGGTCTAATAAAGCTTATATAGCAGGATATCATATAGGAGCAAAAACAGGTACAGCTCAAAAAGTTAATCCTCTAACTGGAGGATATGAATCTGGAAAGTATATTTCATCTATGGCTGGATTTGCAACAACAGATAATCCACAAATAACAGTTTTTATTACTATTGATGAACCAAGTAATGGAGCTTACTATGCAGGTGTTGTTACTGCTCCATTAGGTAAAGTATTATTAGAAGATATATTTAACTACATGAATGAAGAATTTTCAGAAGATGAAAATGTTATATTAAAAGATGTAGTTTTACCAGAATTAAGAGGAAGTTCTGTAGCTGATGCAAAGAAAGTATTAAAAGACCTAAATATAGAATGTACAGTAGAAGGGGATGGCGATACAATTACAAATATGCAGCCTTATCCAGGATATGCTGTTAAGGAAGGTTCTACAATAAATCTTTACACAGATAAAAATGAATCTTATAATAAAGATGTAGTAATGCCTGATGTAAGAGGTTATTCTAAAGAATCTGCTATAGAGCTATTAAATAGTCTAGGAATAGAAACTACAATTCAAGGAGATGGAGTTGTAATAAATCAAAGTATTCCTAGTGGTGAACTTATTTCTGAAGGCACGGTTGTTAAGATTACATTAAGTGCTGAGTATGAAGAAGATTAATTATTAATTAAGTTGTTTAGCATGTGGATTTTTCACATGCTAAATTTATGTATAGGATAAATTTTTATTTTTTAGAATAATAAAATAAAGTAAGGCTTATAATTATAAATAATTAACAAATAGATGTATAAAAAATATTTGAAAGATGAAAGTAGAGTGATTATTATGCAAATAACTTTTAATGAAATGTTAAAAGCTATGGATGGAGAAGTTATTGTACAAGGAAAGGAAATTAAATTTAATAAGATTTGTATTGATACAAGAAAAGTTGAAAAAGATAATGTATTTCTTGCAATTAAAGGGGCTAATTTTAATGGGAATGATTTTGCATTAAAAGCATTAGAATTAGGTGCATCTGTAGTAATTATAGATGAAGTTAAATTTAATATAGAAGATGTTAATGTAAATGGAACAGTAATTAAAGTAAAGAATACAAGACAAGCACTTTTAGATTTAGCAAAGTTTTATAGAGAAAAGTTAGGACTTAAAGTAATAGGCGTAACTGGTTCTACTGGAAAAACTTCTACTAAAGATTTAATAGCCGCTCTATTAAGTGATAAGTATAAAGTTTTTAAGACTAAGGGAAATTTTAATAATGATATAGGCTTACCATTAATGATATTAGAATTGACATGTGATTATGATGTAGCAGTTTTAGAAATGGGAATGAGCTCATTAGGTGAAATAGAATTGCTTGCAGATGTGGCAAGACCTGATATAGGTGTTATAACTAATATAGGATTATCGCATATAGAAAATTTAAAAACTCAAGAAAATATATTAAAAGCTAAGATGGAAATAAGCACTTTCTTTAATGAAAACAATGTTTTAATAGTTAATGGAGAAGATGAATTTTTAAAGAATATTTCTGGAAAAAGTTTTAAAGTTAAAAAAATTGGTTATAATCATGAATATGATGTTTACGCATCTAATATTATATTAAGAGAAGATGAAACAGAGTTTCTAGCTCATGCTTTTGGTGAAGAAGCTGTATTTACTCTACCAATGGCAGGAAAACACAATGTGTTAAATACAATGTTAGCTATCGAAGTTGCAGAGTGTTTAAATGTATCTTTTAAGGAAATGATTTTAGGATTAGAGAATATTGAAGCAACATCAATGAGATTACAAGTGATAAAAAGAGAAGGGCTTACTATAATTAATGATTGTTATAATGCAAGTCCAGATTCTATGAAATCTTCTTTAGATGTACTTTCTGCTTATAAAAATTGTAGAAAGGTTGCTATATTAGGAGATATGTATGAACTTGGAGATGAAGCTAAAAGAGCTCATTTCGAAGTAGGGGAATACGCAAGAGATAAAGTTGATCTATTAATCGTAATAGGTGAACATATAAATAACTTTAAAGATGGTTTTAAGAATGATAATATAATCATGTACAATACTAAAGAGGAATGCATAAAAGAATTGAAAAGTATTGTTAAAAAGGATGACGTTGTATTAGTTAAAGCATCAAGAGGTGTTAAACTAGAAGACGTTGTTAAAAAATTAGAAGAGGTTTAATTATACGAAGGAGGTGAACTGCTTTTTATAGCAGTAAAAGATGGGGGATAGTATTATGAACATATTACAAGGAGATATAACAAAAACATTAATCATTACATTTGTATTAGGAGTTATTATAGCTTTAATACTTGGACCAATTACAATTCCTTTATTAAAGAGATTAAAGTTTGGTCAAAATATTAGAGAAGAAGGTCCTAAAAGCCATTTAAAGAAAGCTGGAACACCTACAATGGGTGGTGTAATGTTCATTTTATCAACTACAATAGTTATGTTGATTGTAAGTCGTAGCTTGACTGATAAAGGAATGGTTGCATTATACTCACTAATAGCATTTGGATTTATAGGATTTTTAGATGATATTTTAAAAATACTAAAAAAACAAAGTGAAGGATTAAAAGCTTGGCAAAAGATGGTTCTTTTATTAATAGTTTCAGGAGCATTTGCTTATTATAGCTATGTAAATTTACCACATGATATTGCGATACCTTTTACAAGTATGACTCTTCCTTTAGGAGTATTATATATACCATTTGTTATTTTTGTTTATGCGTCTATGACAAATGCAGTAAACTTAACTGATGGATTAGATGGTTTAGCATCTACAGTATCAGTTTTAGTATTAACATTTTTTGCAGTATTAACATTTATATTAAAGGATTATTCATTAACTGTTTTTTCAGTAGCTTTAATAGCTGGATTAATAGGTTTCTTAAAATTTAATGCATATCCTGCAAAAGTTTTTATGGGAGATACAGGTTCTCTTGCAATTGGAGGAGCAATAACAACTATAGCAATTATAAGCGGAAATCCATTAATAATAGTTTTAGTTGGTGGAATTTATGTAATAGAAGCTTTATCAGTAATAATTCAAGTTACTTCATTTAAATTAACTGGTAAAAGAGTGTTTAAAATGGCTCCAATACATCATCACTTTGAACAATGTGGATGGAATGAAGTTAAAATAGTAACAGTATTTTCAATTATAACAGTACTTTTATGTATAATAGGTTTTTTTGCAATTTAGTAATTAAATTGGAGGAATGTCTATGAATTTTAATAGGCCCAAGGATAATAAGAATATGGGGCAAATAGATTATGGAATTTTTTACACGCTATGTATATTGTTATCTATAGGTGTTGTAATGGTATATTCCGCTAGCTCATTTTATGCTATGTTTCATAATAATGATAGTATGTATTTCTTTAAAAGACAATTAATTTGGGCAATTATTGGTGTAATTTCTATGACAGTAATGATGTCGATTGATTATCATAAGCTTAAGAAAATTACACCAACATTACTTATATGTACAATTCCACTATTAATTGCGGTATTCTTTTTCCCAGCAATTAATGGTGCGAAGAGATGGATTTCGTTAGGTCCATTATCTTTTCAACCGTCTGAGTTAACAAAATATGCAGTTGTAATGTTTTTAGCTTTTAGTATTGATTTAAAAGGTGATAAAGTAAAAGACTTTTGGCATGGGTTAGTACCATATTTAGGCGTTGCAGGTTTCTTTGCAGCATTAATATTAGCTGAACATAATATGAGTATTGCAGCTATTATAATGATAGTTACATTTATAATGCTTTTTGTAGCAGGAGGAAAAATAAAACATCTTTTTGGAATTATTTTACCTGCACTATTTACATTAGCTATATTTTTTATATTTAGTTCGGACTACAGAAGAGAAAGAATGTTAAACTTTATAGATCCATGGAAAGATGCAGCAGATGCTGGATATCAATTAATACAATCATTTTTAGCATTAGGTTCTGGAGGATTAACAGGATTAGGGTTAGGTCAATCAAGACAAAAAACCTTATATATGCCTGAACCCCATAATGATTTTATTTTTTCCATAATAGGTGAAGAAGTAGGATTAATAGGATGCTTATTTATAATAGGGTTGTTTTTGATATTTATATGGAGAGGTGTTAAAGTTGCTATGAATGCAAGAGATACTTATGGTAAATTATTAGCAATGGGTATAACTTCAATTATAGCAGTTCAAGCTATAATAAATATAGCAGTTGTAACTGGTTCTATGCCTGTTACTGGAGTACCGATGCCATTCATTAGTTATGGTGGTACGTCACTAGTAATTAATTTAACGGCAATGGGGATTTTACTTAACATTTCAAGGCAAGTTGAAAGGAAAATAGTATAATATAGGTTGGTAAGAGCTTCTAATTTTAGAGGCTCTTAAATTTTTATGTACAATAATCCAAGAATAATATAAAATAATTATAAAAAATTACAGGTTTTATGTTAAAATTATAGTAAAAGATTGAAATAATGAGGGATAAGGTAAGTGATGAAAGACGCAAAAAAGTTTATAAAAGCAAAAAAAAGAAAAAAGTTAATAAAAAAGGTAACTTTAATGACGATAGTAATAGTAGTAGCTTTATTTATTTTCTTTACTAAAGCACCAATTTTTAATATTAAGTCTATTACCTTTAAGGGAAATGTTACTATAGCAAAAGAGGTTTTATATAGTGAAGTAGAGGATAGAATAGGGTTAAATATTTTTACTGTAAATCAGAAAAGCATAAAAGAGGAAATTTTAAAGAACAGATATGTTAGTTCTGTTAGTGTAAAAAGAAAAGGCCTTAATGGATTAGTGATACAAATAACAGAGGAAGCTCCAGTTTATTACATAAACGATGGAACTAAAATTTCAATTATTAATGAAAACTTAGATGTAATAGAAGAAGTTGATAATCTTGAAGGAAGAAATTTAGTTGAGATAAAGGGATTGGATTTAAGTATAGTTAATGATAAAAGTCGTGTAGATGATTTGCATACATACAAGAATATTTTAGCTAATTTTTATCCATTTATTTCTCAAAATAAAGAAGAAATTCATCTTTCAAGTTTAGATATAAGCAATATTGTAAACATAATTGGATATATAGGCGATATTGAAATATTCTTTGGCGATGATAGTGATTTATACAATAAAATGGAAAATGTGTATAGAATAATTCTAAATGATGGTATAAATATGAAAAAAGGATATATTAATGTTAGTATAAATGGTTCACCAGTAATAAAAAATGAACCAGTTGAAGAAGATGAAGCAGAAAGTAATGAAGAAAATCAAGTTACAGATGAATTTGAGCAGGATGTAATTATTCAGGGGTTAGAGTAGGAGGAATAAAATGAATAGAGCAGTATCTCAGGTAGTTGTGGCAGCTGTTTGTGCATTATTAGGTTTTTTATTAACTTATCAGTTTAAGGAATTAAATTCAGCTAATAGTGGTAATATTGATTATAATAGTTCGGATATTTTATCAGAAATAGAAAACTTAAAAAAAGAAAAAGAAGATTTGCAAAAAAATAATGAAATACTTTCAGAAGAGTTAAAACAATTAGAAGATGCAGCAGCAAAAGAAGGGGAAGTTGAAGGAGAAATTAAAAAGCAACTGGATAATGCAAGAATGCAATTTGGACTATTAGATGTAAAAGGACCAGGATTAGTTGTTACATTAGCTTTAAAAAATTCAGTATTTGGAACTAATGGAACTCAAAATGTAAATACTGTTAGTGAAGAAGAAATTGTAAATTTAATTAACTCTTTATGGTATGCAGGAGCGGAAGCAATTTCTATAAATGAAATGAGAATTACGCCTCAAACAGGTATAAAGACTGCTGGTAGTTCAATTTCTATAGGTTCTGCAGGTAGAATTGATCCTAATAGTGAAATTACTATAAAAGCTATTGGAGATAAAAATAAATTAAATCTTGCTGTTAATTTTCCAGGAGTTTTAGATTATGGAGCATTAAAAAGTTATAGTAGTGATGTTAAACAAAGTGATGATATAACAATAGTAAAGACAACTCAATCATTAAGGTATGAGTATATAAAACCGGTACAATAAAGGAGGAAGTTTATGATAGCAGTTATAGGTTTATTATTAGGCGTGTTTTTAGGATTAATTTTTGATGTAAATATACCAGAGAATTTTTCTCCTTATATGTCAGTTGCAATTTTAGCATGTTTAGATTCTGTATTTGGAGCTTTTAGGGCATCATTAAATAATAATTTTAAGCCAGATATATTTATATCAGGTTTTTTTGGAAATGCTTTACTTGCTGCAGGATTAGCATATTTAGGAGATAAATTAGGGATTCCAATATATATCGCAGCAGTAATAGTATTCGGTGGTAGAATATTTGATAATTTTGGATCAATTAGAAGAATTTTATTAGAAAAGTTTAAAAATAAACAAAGAGGTGATTAAGTGATAAAAAATACAAGTAAATTTTTTATTTTACTAGCCTCGATTTTAATAGGTTTTTTAATTGTAGTTAATGTAGGAAAGAATAGTATTAATGGATTCTTTAATATGAATTCAATTGAATATAAGGATGCAATTGAAGAAAGAAATAAGCTATATTATGATATAACAGCATTAAGTGAAGACAATTATGAGTTAATTAAAAGAATTGCATTACTTGATGTTGATGATGACGGAAATAGTGAAAAAGTAGTAGAGCATATGAAAGAACAATTAGATATATATTCTTTACTTTCGGGAGTAGATGCAACAAAGGGGTCAGGTATTATATTGACAATTAATGATGGAGATTACAATATCCATACTGATTCTCAAGATGAAGTAAATAGAAAAACTTTACATTCAGCAGATGCAGCATTAATATTAAATGAATTAAGAACCGCAGGAGCTGAAGCTATTGCAATAAATAATTATAGAGTTTTAAATACAACTGGACTTGTATGTGCATGGGCATTTATAAGATTCGAGGAAAATGGTAATGATATGGAAGGAGCTCCTTTTAAATTTTATGCAATAGGAGATCCAGATCAATTAGAAGCAGCATTACTAGCAGAAGGTAGTCATATCAATGAATTATTAATAAGAAAATTGAAGATTACCATTGACAAATATGATGAAATGGAATTACCAAAGGCAGTTAAATCAATTTCACCCAAATTTATGGAAAGAGCCGATAATTAAATTAAAAAAAGTATTAAAAATTATAAAGAAAAATGTTATAATTATATAGTAGTATAGAAGGGAATTTTATACTTTTGAAGAATATAAATGTATGGAAGATATTATGCTCTTTCAAGGGAGGGATAAATATTAGTATTGCAGAGAAAAATATGGCAATTTTAAATGAAATACCTAAGGACGTTACTTTAGTAGCTGTATCTAAAACTAAACCCATAGAAATGATAATGGAATGTTATGATATTGGTCAAAGAGATTTTGGAGAAAATAAGGTTCAAGATTTAATTGCTAAAAAAGAAGTATTACCTAAAGATATAAGGTGGCATTTTATAGGTAAATTACAAACAAATAAAGTGAAGTATTTAGTAAATAATGTTCACTTAATACATTCTTTATCTAGTATAAAGCTATTGGGAAAAATAGAAAGTGAATTTGGAAAAAATAATTTATCTGCAGATGTACTTATTCAAATAAATATTGGAAGAGAAGAAAGCAAAAGTGGTATTTATGAAGAAGAGCTTGAAGATATGATCAAAGCTGTTGAAAATTGCAATCATGTTAATGTCAAAGGCCTTATGGTTATAATACCGAAAGGTACTGATGAGGAAAATAGATATTATTTTAATAAAACTAAAAAAATATTTGATAACTTAAAAGATAGAAAGCTTAAAAATATATCTATGCAAGTTTTATCAATGGGAATGACAAATGATTATAAAATTGCAATCCAAGAAGGAGCTACAATGATAAGAGTTGGTTCTGGAATATTTGGATTAAGAGAAAAGTAGGAGGATGGAGTAAATGAGTATGTTTGAAAAATTTAAAGAAATAATAGGTGGCGGAGATTATGATGAAGACTTCGATGATATAGATGAAGTTGAAGAAGAGGAAGAAGAAGTTGAAGAAGTTGAACCAATAATCTCTAAACAAAGAGGTAATAAGGTTGTTAATATTCATAATTCAGCATCAGCTAAGGTTATGGTTGTTAAGCCTGCTTCTTATGATGAAGCTAGAGAAATTGCGGAAGCAATAAAAAATAGAAAAATTGTAGTTGTTAACACTACAGCTATGGAAACTAAAATAGCACAAAGATTAGTTGACTTTATTAGTGGTGCTTGTTGTGTATTAGGAGCTCAGCTTCAAGAAGTTGAACAAAGAGTATATTTACTTTCACCATCAAATGTTGAAGTTAGTAATGAATTAAGAACTGAAATAAGCTCAAAAGCACTTTTCAATTGGAATAAGTAGGAGGTGATTCCAATAGGAATCATAGGTAGTTTTTTATATTTACTATTTTCAGTTTTGAATATAACAATTTTAGCTGAGGTAATTTTATCATATATACCTAGTATTACTGAAAGTAATTTTTATAGAATTTTAATTTCATTGAATTATCCTATATTATAACCTTTTAGAAGAATTCAAGAAAAATTTTTTGAAAATATGATGATTGATTTTGCGCCTCTTATGGCAATTGTTGTATTAAATTTAATTAGTGGGATGTTGTTATAATAATGATTTCTAAAGAAGATATTTTAAAAAATTTTTTAAAAGAAGATACTGAAGATGTTTTAAAGGTTTATGAATGCATGAGTTTAGCCTATAGCAAAGGTATTCCTATGTTTACTAAATTCTTTTGTAAACCTAATATATGGCTTTTCTTTATTAATAAATTTAATTCGAATAATTTCAAAGTAGAAGCTAAGGGTGCTTTTGATGAATGTGATAGAAGAATACTAGCATTTAATAATATTTATGATATTCCTATGCCTTATAGGATTGTAAAAATTATTAATAAATCTAAATTTAACAATTTATGTCATAAAGATTATTTAGGAGCTATTATGGCTTTAGGATTAGAAAGAGAAAAGCTAGGTGATTTAAGAGTAATCGATGATTTTGCAATAGTCCCTATTTATGATAAGGTTGCTGATTATGTTATAAGTGAATTAAGTAGCGTAGGAAGAGCTCCTGTAATTGTTGAAGAAGTATTTGAAGATAATTTACCTAAGTGCAATTATGTAGAGGAAATTATAATAGTTTCATCTCTTAGATTAGATAGTATAGTTGCAAAACTTGCTAAATTATCAAGAGGAAAAGCAATTGATTTGATTGATAGTGGAAAAGTATTAGTTGATTATTCTAAGAGTTCACAAAAGAGTAAAGATATAAAAACTAATCAAAGGATTACTATTGGAGGAACAGGAAAGTTCATAATAGGGGAAATTGTAGGAAGCACAAAAAGTGGAAAATATAAAGTTAAAATAAACAAATTTGTATAGAAGAGGTGGATGGAATGAAATTAACTCCTATGGATATAAACAACAAAGAATTTAAAAAAGGAATAAGAGGATATTCAGTTGAAGAAGTAGATGAGTTCTTAGATGAAGTTGTTGAAAACTATGAGGAAGTATATAAAGAAAATTCTAGATTAAAGGAAAGCTTAAGCAGAGTTAATGAGAAACTTGAACATTATGAAAAATTAGAAGTTACAATACAAAATACACTTTTATTAGCTCAAAATGCAGCTGATCAAGCTAAGGAAAGTTCTGAAAAGCAAGCAGAATTAATAATTGGAAATGCAAATGAAACAGCACAAAGAATTTTAGATAAAGCTCATGGTGATGTTATTGCAATTAACGATGAGTATGAAAGAGTTAAGCAAGAGTTTATAAAGTTTAGAGCTAAATTTAGAGGATTTATGAATACACAGCTTCAGACATTCGATGAATTAGAAAAAGATTTAACAAAGAATTACAATGTTGCTCAACCTATAGACAAGTATGAGCTTCATGAAAAAGAAGCTGAAACTTTTACTAATGATGAAAAAGAAGAATTTAATGTAGAAGATCTTAATGATGATATAAATGAGGTTAAGAGCTTCTATGCTAATAACTAATACATATAGGAGGCCGATATTCGGTCTCCTTTAGTTAATTTATTCATTATTATTTTAAGTTAAGAATTTAGTTTATAATTCATACTACTATTGAGTAACATAAGTTTATATATTATAATGTCTTAAGAATACAAATAGACGGAGTAAAATTATATGGAAAAATTAAATTATTCAATAAGTAATGAAGAACAGGGACAAAGAATAGATAAGTATTTATCATTGATGATAGAAGGAAAATCTAGATCATTCATTCAAGGTTTAATAGATGATAAGAAAGTTATGGCTAATGGAAAGGTTATAAAAAGCAACTATAAGTTAAAAAATAATGATGAGATTACTGTAGAAATGCCGGATCCGATAGAACTAAATGTTGAACCAGAAGAAATGGATTTAGATATTATTTATGAAGATGAAGATGTTATAATAGTAAATAAGGCAAAAGGGGTTGTTGTTCATCCTGCTCCAGGAAATTATACTGGAACTTTAGTTAATGGAATATTACATCATTGCAGTGATTTATCAGGAATTAACGGTATAATAAGACCTGGTATTGTACATAGAATTGATAAAGATACATCAGGAATACTTGTTATAGCTAAAAATGATGAGGCTCATAATAAATTAGCAGTTCAATTTAAGGATCATTCTATTAAGAGAGAGTATTATGCTTTAGTAGAAGGAAAGTTTAGTAGTACTACTGGAACTATTAATAAGCCTTTAGGAAGAGATAAAAAAGACAGAATAAAAATGGCTATTAATGAAGATGGTAAAAGAGCTGTTACTCATTATGAGGTTTTAGAGCAATATGATAAGGGGATATCATTAGTAAAATGTACGCTAGAAACGGGGAGAACACATCAAATAAGAGTTCATATGGCTTCTATAGGTCATCCATTAGTAGGTGATTTAGTGTATGGATATAAAAGACAAAAATTTAATGTTGAAGGTCAAGTATTACATGCTAAAACTTTAGGGTTTATTCATCCAAGAACTAATGAATATATGGAATTTACATCAGAGTTGCCAGAGTATTTTAAAGAATTATTAAATAAACTGAATTCTTAAATTTATAAAGAAAGTTTTAGCTTTAAATTGAAGTTAAAATTTAATATCTGAAAATATATAAAGTAAGGAGTTATTTTTATGAAATTAAAGGCAAATTTATTAGATGCAAATGCAGTTAGAAGAAGTTTAATTAGAATTTCTCATGAAATAATCGAAAAAAATAAAGGTGTAGAAGATATTGTATTAATTGGGATAAAAAGAAGAGGATATCCTTTAGCTAAGAGAATTGCTGAAAATATTGAAAAAATAGAAGGAGTATCTGTAGAAGTTGGATATGTTGATATAACTCTTTATAGAGATGACATAACTGAAGTTACAGAAGCACCTAAAATAAATTCAGTTGATTTAGGAGTTGAAGTAAAGGGTAAAAAAGTAATATTAGTTGATGATGTTTTATTTACTTGTAGAACTGTAAGAGCAGCTATAGAGGCTATAATTGATGGCGGAAGACCATTATCAATTCAATTAGCTGTACTAATAGATAGAGGACATAAGGAGTTGCCAATAAGAGCAGATTACGTAGGAAAAAATATACCAACATCAAAAACTGAAATAGTTGCAGTTGAAATAAACGAAATAGATGGAGAAGATTCAGTTAAAATATATGAATCTTAAAAGGAGACATAAATAATGGAATATAATTTAGTAGCAACAACAACTTTTGGGCTGGAAGGAATAACAGCAAAAGAGTTAAAGGCATTAGGATATGAAGATTTAACAGTTGAAAATGGAAAGGTTCATTTTGAAGGGGATGAAATGGATATTGCAATAGCTAATGTTCATTTAAGAACTGCAGATAGAATTTTTATTAAAATGGCAGAATTCGAAGCAAGAAGTTTTGAAGAATTATTCCAAGGAACTAAAGCTGTAAAATGGAGTGATATTATACCTGTAAATGGTGTTATGCACGTTGTAGGTAAATCTGTTAAGTCTACACTTTTTAGTGTTCCAGATTGTCAATCAATTGTTAAAAAAGCTATAGTAACAAGTATGAGCGAATCATATGGAGTATCTCATTTTTCTGAAGATGGACCAGTTTATAAGATAGAAGTATCAATTTTAAAGGATGTTGTAACTTTATCTATTGATACAAGTGGTGTAGGTCTTCACAAAAGAGGTTATAGAGAAGAAGCTGGTATTGCTCCATTAAAAGAAACATTAGCAGCTGCATTAGTTTTAATATCAAGATGGAAAGAAGATTATACTTTAGTTGATCCATTTTGTGGTTCAGGAACTATTTTAATAGAAGCAGCAATGATAATGCAAAATATAGCACCAGGTTTATTTAGAAACTTCGTAGCAGAAACTTGGCCAACTATAGGTTCAGAGGTATTTGAACAAGTAAAAGAAGGTGCAGAAAGATCTATTAAAAATAAGGATATAAAACTTATAGGTTATGATATAGATGGAAGAATGCTTAAGATTGCTAGAAGCAATTCACAAAAAGCTGGAGTTGCTAAATACATTGAATTCCAAAAGAGAGATTTCAAACAATTCTCAAGTAGTGAGAAAAATGCATTTATTATAACAAATCCTCCATATGGTGAAAGACTAGGAGAGAAAAAAGAAGTAGAAGAGCTTTATAAGTATTTAGGTATGAATAAGAGAAAGCTTGATACTTGGGATTTCAATATACTAACTTCTTATGAAGGTTTTGAAGTACCATTTGGTAGAAAAGCTACGAAAAATAGAAAGCTTTATAATGGTAAATTAAAATGTTACTACTATCAATACTTTGATAATGAAAAGATAAAGAACAATGGAGATATGGTTGTAAACCATATTTAAGGTAGTTAGAGTTAGAATAAAGAGAATGAAAAAGGTTAAATTGTAAAGCAATTTAACCTTTTTAATCTATTTCTTTTCTAGATTCAAACTTTTAATATCAGAAGGATCAACAGTCATTGTATAGTTTGTATGGTATATAACCATTCCAGGTTTAGCACCATTAGGCTTTTTTAAATTTTTTACTAATGTGTAATCAACATCTACTTTTGAAGATTCTTTTGCTTTACTGTAATATGCAGCTAAAGTTGCAGCTTCTACTAAAGTATTATCAGGAACATCGTTAGAACAAACAATTACATGTGATCCAGGAATATTTTTAGTGTGAAGCCACATATGATTTTTGTTTGCAAACTTTAATGATAAATTATCATTTTGAATATTATTTTTACCTACAAAAATGTCAATTCCGTCTGATGAGATATAGTGAAGCGGTTTTGATGGTTTTGCTTTTTTATTATTTTTACCATTAGCTTTTCTTTTTCTTACATAACCAGTTGAAATAAGTTCCTCTTTAATATCATCAATTTCAGTATAGCTTTCGCAATTTTCAATGTTAGTTAATACTGAGTTAAGATACTCTAATTCATCACTATTTTTTTCTAATTGTTCAATAGCTGATTCCTCTGATTTTTTTAACTTATTATACTTTTTATAATAGCTTTGAACATTTTCAGATGGTGTTTTGTTTTCATCAAGTGGTATAGTTACCTCTTCACCATCTTCACTAAAGAAATTAACAGTAGTGAATGAACTATCACCTTTTTTAATACTATAGATATAGGAAGTTAATAAATCGCCTTTTATTTTGAAATCTTCTTTATCATTACATTTTTCTAAGACACTATTTAATTTATTTTCTTTCTTTAAACATCTTTCAATATTAGTAGTTACTAATTTTTGAAGATTTACAGAACGTCCTTTAATTCTTTCTTGTTTATCCTTTTCTAAATAGTATTTATCCATTAATTCATGAATATTATCAAATACTTGCGGTGTAAAATTATCCTCAAGTTGATCTAATGGAAGCATATAAAAGTCTACATAATTGCCATCTTTATCTTTGTATATAGTAAAGACTTCGTTATCAATCAAATCTTTTAAGAATTTAGATAAGAATATGCTTATATTTTCTATTGAAAAATCATTATAAGTTTTATTATATTCCATAAATAAATGCTCAGATAATGGTTTGCTAATACCAGTAAAGCAAGAAACAAAGAAATTTTTGTTAAAAGTTATAGAATTATTATTCACAAACTCTTGCAAAGTGGTATTATTATAAGAGAAAGGATTAATTTTAGTTGATTTTGGAGGAAGTTTGTAAGTTATTCCTGGATACAAAACTCTAAAACTATTCATTGAAGGAGAAATATGTTTTATACACTCCATAATTTTATTATCTCTTTCTCTTACTAAAGTAATATTACTATGTCTACCCATTATTTCTACTATTAATGTGTAGATACTATTAAAACCAAGTTCATCAGATGATTCAATAAGGAATTTTACAATTCTATCACCTTCAAGTTGGACAATATCAATTATTTTACCACCGATTAAATATTTTCTAAGAACCATTGTAAACATAGGAGCCTGCAAAGGGTTAGCTTTTATAACTTCTGTTAAGTTAAACCTTGGATATTTTGGTGAAGCAGATACTAAAAGTTTAAGATTCTTTCTTTCTTTTCGTAAAGTTATTATAATTTCATCTTTTTCAGGCTGATTAATTTTATCAATTTTAGAATTTAATATTGATTTTTTTAAATCTTCAACTAAACTATATAAGTAGATACCGTCTATTGCCATAAATTTCATCCTTTCTTTAGTATTAATTAAAGTAAGTATATCATTATTTTTTGTAATAGTAAAACGGTTAAATAAAGGAGGCAGATATTATGAAGTTTACAAAAATGCACGGAACAGGCAATGATTTTATATTTTTATTAGATTTAGATAATAAGTATATTGGACAAGAAGAAAGTTTAGCAAAAAAACTTTGTCATAGAAGATTTGGTATAGGAGCAGATGGAGTAGTTCTTGTAAGAAAATCTGATATTGCTGATATAAAAATGGTAATAATAAATAGTGATGGTTCATGGGCAAATATGTGTGGAAATGCTATAAGATGCTTTGGAAAATATGTTTATGAAAGAAATATTGTATCAAAAGATTTAATATCTGTTGAAACTGGAGATGGAGTTAAAAAACTGAATCTTACAATAAATAATGGCACTGTAGATGGTGTTAAAGTATATATGGGTGAAATATCTTTTGATGGTTCATTAGTTCCGTTAAAGAATAAATCACAATTAATAAATGAAGAAATAAATGTTAACGGTAAAAAATATAATGCATCAGCTCTTTTAGTAGGCGTACCACATACTGTCATATTTGTAGATGATGAAAACTATGATGTTAGTGAAGGGAAATATATTGAAAAGTTTGAACTTTTTGAAGAAGGAACAAACGTAAATTTCGTTAAAGTTGTAGACGATGAAAATATAATAGTAAGAACATGGGAAAGAGGTGCTGGAGCAACTTATTCTTGTGGAACAGGATGTTCAGCATCAGTTGTTGTATGTAATAAATTAAATTTAACAAAAGAAAAAGTAAATGTAAAAGTACCTGGAGGTGAGTTAAGAATAGAAATTGAAGGCAATTCAATTTATATGATTGGAGATGCAAACTTTATTTGTGATGGAATAGTGTATTAAAAAATGAGGAAAAATAAATGACTAAAAAAATATATATAAAATTATTAGTAGTATTTCAAGTTGTAGTATTAGGTTTTATACTTATTGGTTGCAATAAAAACGAAGAAGAAAATAAAGAAAGCATTATAATAAATAAAGGGGCATTTGTTGATGAAGGAAATGATTATGAAACCTTTAATATAAATGATGAAGGAAAATATGAGCTAATTGATACTGAAGGTAAAATAATTAATAACTATAATTTATCATCTAATACTTATACTTTCTTCAAGGATAATAGTTTTTATGTTAATTATAATTCAGAAGATATTAAGATTGAACATGATAATATTTTAGGTTTGAAAATATCGCCAGATGGAAACTATGTTTTTTATTTTATTAATGATGAATATCTTGTTCCTGCAGTTATGAGGCTTAATGATAAAAAAGAAATTTTATTAGAAAATAATGCTGTTATTTCTGGTCAGTTTATTGATTGGATCACTGATAAAAAATTAGCTTTTTATGGAGTAGATACAGTAAATAAATTGTCAGGGATATTTACATATGATATTGAAAGCAATTCTGAAGAAAATCTTTATAAAATTAATAATGGATTTGTAAAGTTTTTAAAACATATTAAAGATGGAGTTGCACTTGTAGAAGAACATTATGAAGAAAGTACAATGCTTAAGATAGTTAATATCGATGGGACTATAAGTGAGGTTTCTGATGAAGTTATAGATGTTAATGATATTGAAGAGGTTAATGGAAACATATATTTATTAGGAAGAGTAAAAAATAATAATTTTTCTATTTATGAAATCAATAATGATGAATTAAAAAGACTTGTATTTGATTTTCCAAATACATTATATGTAGAAAAAGGATTATCCGTTAATGATAAAGGAGAAATTTTATTTGTAGGTGGAAGTGGAACAAGTAAAAATGAGCATCTTTATAAATATGCAGAAGGAACTGTTACTTTAGTTGACGATAGTCTTAAAACATGTGATTTTATAAATATTGAGTAAATAAGAGTTTAGAGTTATTCTAAATTCTTATTTTTTTTTGTGAAAAATCACAAAATTTTTGTTGAAATAAACAAAGAAATGAATTTTTGGTATATAAAAAGCATTCATGGTGAGTTTTATAAAGGATGAAAGAAACAATCTATAATAATTTATTAAAAAATATTAATATTACAGTTGCTAGAAAAATTAATGAACAAAAAGCTAAAATCTTTAACGCAATTCCCTTTAAAGAAAATGAAAAGGAGGTTTATGTTTATTGTAGTGAGGTAAATAAAAAGGTTGAAGAGGATATGCTTTTCATTTTTAGAAAAAAAGTTATTTTAATTTTAATTAAGAAGGAAGAAATTCAGTATCTTATTAAAATAGCATATTTAGGCCAGAAAAAAGAAGCATATGACATAATTATTAAAGAAGCCATTAAACTTAATGTATCTGATATACATTATGAACCATATAAGGATTATGTAGTAGTAAGATTTAGAATTGATGGATTATTGAGGTCTATGTATATTTTTAATAAAGAAGAATATCAATTAATTTTATCAAAAATAAAGTTGAATTCTAATATTGATATAACTGAAAAAAGAAAACCACAGGATGGTAAAATTTCATTTGAGTACAATAAGAAAAGTTATGATTTAAGAATTAGTACAATGCCAGCTGTTTTTGGTGAAAAGGTTGTCATAAGAATTTTATATGGAAATGGATTTAATTATTCAATAGATAAGCTTAACTTAACGGCTGAACAAAAAGATAAGTTAAAATATATTATGAAAGTTAATTCAGGCCTTATTATTGTTAATGGACCTACGGGTTCAGGTAAATCAACAACTTTATATAGTATATTGCAGGAGTTAAATAAAGATGAAGTTAATATATCAAGCTTAGAAGATCCTATAGAAGCAATTATTCCAGGAATAAATCAAATGAATTTAAATAAAACTTTAAATATTGGCTTTGCAGAAGGTTTAAGGTGTTTTTTAAGACAGGATCCAGATATTATCATGATAGGTGAAATAAGAGATGAGGAAACTGCGGAAATGGCTGTTAGGGCATCTTTAACAGGACATAAGGTTTATTCTACAATACATACACGGGATCCAAGAGAAGTTTATTTTAGACTTGAAGATATGAAGGTTGAAAAATATTTAATAAGGGATTCATTAGTTGGAATAGTATCTCAAAGACTTATTAGGTTATTATGTGATAATTGTAAAACTATAATTGATGAAAAAAATATTGATGGAAAAGTAATTAAACTTTATGAAAAGTGTGGATGTAATGAATGTAATTTTACTGGCTATAAAGGTCGATCATTAGTTGCTGCAATACATGTCATTGATAATGAGATGAAAGAGAAAATAAAAAATATAAATAATGATAATAGTCTTCTTTCGAATTTAGAAATGATTAAAAACTTAAAAGCTCTATTGATTAATGGGAATATTTCATTGTTAGATTATGAAAACTTTATTGAAGTGGAGGGATTAAGTTTTGAATTCAAAAAAGAAAGTAAGCTATAAAGATTTAGCATTAATTGCAGGTAATATTTCTAAATTATACGAAGAAGGTATTCAGCTATTACATATATTTTCATTATTAGATGAATTACCACTAAAGAAAGAATATAAGATGCTTCTTAAGGAAATGGAAATCATAATAAGAGATGGAGGAACCTTAAGAAAAGCTTTTAGTAAAGGGGAAGGCTTAATACCAATATTTTTTCTTTCTATGGTTGGGATAGGAGAAAGAACTGGGAGAATTGTTTATGTGTTGAAGGGATTAGAAATGTACTACAATAAGCTACAATATATAAATAAAACAATTATAAATTCAATAACATATCCCTTAATTTTAATGATTGCTTTAATTATATTAGGTTTTTTTGTTTTGTTTTTCTTTATTCCTAGTATGGCTAATATCTATGGTGCTATGGGGAAAGATATACCAGATATTTATTTAAAAATAATTTCTATGAAGAAATTTGTTTTTAGGAATCCAATTTTAATAATACTTCAAGTAATGATTTGGGGGATAATCGCACCAATATTCATATTTAATATTTTTCTTAGAAAGAGTTTTTATTATTATATAGAGAAAATTCAGGTTTATAATTTGTTTAATGAATATATAACTATTGTTCTTATGTCAGTAGTTATTAATAGTGGTATTAATATCGCTATAGGTTTGGAATATTGTTGTGAAGGAGAGTTAAATGAAAAGATAACTAAAGTCTTAAGAAAGATAAATGATGATATAAAAAATGGAAAAGTATTATCAGAATCTATGAATGAAACGATGATGTTTTCTAAATATACATTAGCTCATATAAAATTAGGGGAAGAATGTGGTTCTTTAGATAAGAGGCTTATTATATTAGAAACAGAAATATTTAATAACTTAAACGATAAAATTAGTAAAATAACTGTATTAGTTCAGCCTTTATTAATATTAACTATAGGAATAATCATATTAAGTTTTATTATAAAATTTGTAGTTCCCCTCTTAGATATTGTTTTAATTTAAGGAGTTTTTTTATGAAAAAGGGTTATACATTAATAGAATTAATAATTGTAATAGCAATAATTTCAGTATTGTTACTACCAACTATAAATATAGCCAATTCTATTAATAGCACAATAAATAGGGCTGAAGCAATTGGTTTTTGTAATGAACTAAGCAATATGATAAGTTATGCAAAGTTTTACTGTGTTAAAAATGCTAGTTATGGTGAAATTGAAATTAATAAGAGTGTTGGTACTGTAAATTTTAAAGATAAAAAACAAGGGGGAAAAATAATAAAAAGTATATATTTAAATAGTAAGTGTAAATTTTTAACTGTATATATTTTGAAGATTAACAATTTAGGACATATAGATTCTGATACAATTCAAATTTTAGATGGTAACGGTAATATTCATAAAATAGCAATAGCAACTGGAGTTGATACAGTAAATATATATGAGGGTAATTAGATAATGAGCAAGAAAAAGGGTAGTACATTAATAGAAACTATTGTTGCAGTGAATATTATAATGATGATGTTTTTAGTTGTTACCATGTTAATTGCAAGCAATAGAGCTAATTATTATAAAAGGAGAAAGATAGAAGAAGCAAGTAGAGTAGTATATTGTATCATGCAAGAAATAAAATATAATATATCAATGAATGAAATAATAGATGAAAATGAAATGGAATATCTTTCGTTAAGATATGATGAGGATATTTTGAAAAATTTGACTACAAAATCATTAACTAGTATGGATTTTGGAAGTGATATATTTATTTTTATCAATAAAAAAAGTGATAATGAAGAAATCTTAGAGGTTAAAATAGAATTTTATCTTGAAAATGATATTGATAAATTAGAAAAGAGCTTTTTAAAGTATAAATGGATGGAGTATTATGAGTAAAAATAAAAGAGGTTATACATTAATTGAAAGTATTGTTGTAATAGCAATTGTTTTTATTTTAGGGGGTATAACTATAGGTTTATCTTTTGAAGGAGTAAAAGACTACTATATTAGTTTATATAATTGTTATTATGAAGATAAATTTGATAATGCTTTATTAAATATAGAGTCTTTATGGAAAAGTTCAGCTATTGTAGCTATAGAAATAAACAGCAGTTTTGATGATGTATATACAAGTGAGATAACTGGGGATAATATAGTAGTTAAATTTAAAGAAATAAGTGGTAATGAAAAAACTAAAATAATTCATTTAAGTAATGGAAAATTAATGTTAAAAACTATAAGTAGTGAAGATGGAAAAATTAAAGTTGGTAATAACACTATAATTGATAATATCAATGATTTTACTGTTATAAAAAAGGGAAAGCTTATATATTACTGCATAAGTAGTGAAAATTCAGGAGTAAGAATAAGATGTATATAGTTAAAAAGCATGGAGTTATAATGTTAGAAGTGTTAATTTTGTTAAATATATTAATAGTATTAATAGTTTTAAGTAGCAAAACAATAGTTGCAAATAGCAGTAAATATTCATTATATGAAATAGGAGAAGATGTTTTAACATTAACAAATGAAGAAAATAAATTAATAGAAGAAGTTAAGGAAATTATATTTAATGATCAAGAAATATTAAATAAATTTGAAAGCTATAAAGATGATAATAGCATAAGCTTTGAATATTGTTTTAGCGAAAATGAAAATATAAAACTTATAATATCTAATGGAAACTGTTTTTTGAATGATGTTAAAAGTGAAACATCACAATTAATTAGAAAAATAGATTGTATTTTTATAGAAAATGAAGAAAGTATAGATATTATTTTTGTTCCAAGCTTATATAAAACCTTTATCTAAGAAAGCAAGGAGAAAGTATGAGAGATATTGTAATTGCTAATAAAAATAAATATATTCACAAAGGAAAAATATATGATGATATATCTATTAAAAAAATAATAAATAAAGAGGTTAATTTATATATAATAGAAGAAAATTTATTAATAAAATCTTATGATGGAATAAAAAGTGTAAAGGAAAATGTTATTTGTGACATAATTAATGATGAATATGGAGTTAATCATAATGTTTTGATGCATTATGAATATGATAAAAAAAGAAAAAAACTATTTTTATATTCAATTGGAGATGTTGAAAGAATACAGTTTTTATGTGAGGGTTTAAGTGAGGTAACTATTTTACCTATACAATTTTATATTAGAGAAATAACAATGAAAAAAATTAAAAAACCATCGCAGTATAGAGTTTTAACAAAAATAAAGGATCACATTTATTATTTAGAGATTACCAATAATTTAATTACAAAAAGTATTGTAGATAATAAAGAAAATTTTGTTAAAAATTTTAATTATAAAGATATTAATGAAGGAAAAACTTTTGTTATAGACAAAAATATAGATAATGAGCTTATGGAACAATTTAAGGAAAAAAGGACTTTTATAAGATTAAATATTGGAGATAAAATTAATGAAAAAATATTTGAGGTATAAAAATTTTCTTCCTTTAGATTATATAGAAAAAAAGAAGCTTAAAGAAAGTAAAGAAAATAAAAAAGGATATCAAGCATTAATATTACTTAACTTAATATTATTAAGTTTTAATTTAAAACCTTTATTTAAGGAAGAAATAAAAACTAATAATAATTATGAAATTAATGATAGTTATATTAAACCTGAAGAGGTAAGTAAATGGTTAGGGTTGTATGATAATAAAATTGTAGAATTACATGTAGAAAATAATGAAGCTGATATCACTTACAATATTGATGAAGATATTAGTTATTTAGAAGAACGTGGTATTGTAATAAAAAAGATAACAAACAAAGATGATTTAAAGGTTGTGAAAATTTTTTATGAATAAATTTAAATTATATATGCATGATAATAAAGAAAGTGTAATTATTTTACTAACGTTTTTACAAGTTTTACTTTTTTTATTTTGTAGTACAATAAAAGAGGAAAAAGATATTAAAGAAATGCCGGTTGTTATGACAAAAGTAAATTTACTTTATAGTGATGTTTTTAATGAGTTAAAAACTATAAAAAATATCAATATTTTAGAAATGGAAGAAAGAGCAGAAAAGTGGAATATAAAAATAGAGATAAGTGGGAATGAAGAGAATATAGTTGAAGTGTTAGATAAACTAGAATTTTTTGATATAAAATCTTATAATATCATTGGAAAAGATGGAGTTTTGTTAGCAAACTTGGAGTTATATAGATAAATTGATTAAAATTTTAGATGTTCTTCCTTAAATAATTGCATTTCTTTAGTAATTTTGATAGAATGTTTTTGTTGTGTCATTAAACAACAAAAGAAGTTATGACTATTTGTAATTAATAAAGGTCATAATAACAATGAATTCAAGTTATTTGGAGGGAATTTTTTTATGATATCAGCAGGAGATTTAAGAAAAGGTACAACTTTTGAGTATGAAGGACAAGTGTATACAGTTATAGACTTCCTACACGTTAAACCAGGTAAGGGAGCTGCTTTCGTTAGAACTAAGCTAAGAAACGTTATTTCTGGTGGAGTTACAGATACAACTTTCAACCCAACAACTAAATTACAAGAAGCTGTAATTGAAAGAAAAGAAATGCAATACCTTTATTCTGATGGAGAATTATACTACTTCATGGATCAAGAAACTTATGAGCAAATTCCATTAAACTACGAAAAAGTAGAAGATGCTATAAAGTTCATAAAAGAAAACATGTTTGCTGTAATTAAGTTCTACAAAGGTGATGCATTCTCAGTTGAAGCACCAAACTTTGTTGAATTATTAATCACTCAAGCAGATCCAGGAGTAAAAGGAAACACAGCTACAAACGCTATGAAACCAGCTACATTAGAAACAGGAGCTGTTGTTAACGTACCAATGTTCGTTAATGAAGGTGACACTATCAGAGTTGACACTAGAACTGGCGAATACATGGAAAGAGTTTAATATTTAAAAGTAAATGCTAGGTTTAAAAACTTAGCATTTGTTTTATTTAAAAAAAGCAAAAATGGGTATAATTAGTAATAAGTAAAGTATTTCTTCGAAGGAAGTGAAAGTATGAAAGATATAAATAATAAGATAAATAATCTTAAAGAAAAAATAGAAGGTATCAAAGAAGAACAATATAAAGAGTTATTTGATTCTGTAAGTGATATTTTAAGTGATTTATCTTCTAAGATTGAAGAAATATCATTAAAGCAAGATTACTTAGAAGAGAATATTGAGTATATTGACAATGATTTAACTGATATTCAAGATGAACTTTTTGAAGAGGTTTCATTTGATGATTTAAATTCTATTGAAGATGAATATGTAGAGATTAAATGCGACAATTGTGATAAACCACTTTTTGTTGAACAACAAGCTTTAAATAATAATTCTAGTATTCCTTGTCCATTCTGTGGAGGAAAGGCAAGAGAGTGATAAATAATTATTTTATACATATTAAAGTGAAAGCATAGACTAATGCAATTAAATTTGCAATAGTCTATGCTTTTTTTCTATTTAAAAGCATTTATATGATAATAACTAAATATATTTTAAAGAGGGAGTTATTTTACATAGTATTAAAATTTGTAAATTATATAGTTATAAAATAAATATTTTACATATTTTTTTATAGTATGAATAATTATCTATTATGTGAAATAAAAATTAAAGAGAAAGATAATTAAGGAAGTGAGTTTATGGAATATGATGAGATTTACAAAATACTTCCCAAAGAGATTAGTAATATAGTAAAGCAATATTTACAAGAAGATGCCGTACAGGAAATACGAATTAAAAGCGGAAAGCCAGTAATATTAAATTTATCATATGGAGAAAAGGTGCTTGATTATAGGACAACTAGTGAAGATTTGAAGTTTATGATGGCTAAGGTATCGAATTACTCTTTATATGCTTTTGAAGAGGAGATAAAGCAAGGATATATTACTTTAAAGGGTGGACATAGAGTTGGATTAGCAGGAGAGTGTGTTATATCAAATGGAGAAGTTAGGACTATTAAAAATATTTCATCTTTAAATATAAGAATTTGTAGAGAAATAATAGGTTCTTCTAACAAGATAATGAATTTAATAACTAACAATAATAGAGTATATAATACGTTAATTGTTTCACCACCTAAGTGTGGGAAAACAACAATCTTACGAGACATAGCAAAGAATATATCAAATGGAATGTACAAGATAAATTTATCTGGTAAAAAAGTAACGATTGTAGATGAAAGAAGTGAAATAGCAGCTTGTTATAATGGTGTACCACAAATGAACGTCGGGATAAGAACTGATATTTTAGATAATTGTTTAAAGAAGTCAGGAATGATTATGGCAATAAGAAGTTTATCACCTGAAGTTTTAATTTGCGATGAAATTGGAACAAAGGGAGATTTAGAAGCTTTAAACATGGCATTTAATTCAGGAGTGAATGTAATAGTAACAGTTCATGGATATGATATTGCTGATGTTTATGGAAGGGCTGTATTTAAGGATTTAATTGATAATTGCATATTAGAGAGAATTATATTACTAAGTAATAGGAAGGGGGCTGGAACTATAGAAAAAGTATATAAGGTCAGTAGAGAAAGGGGATTACAATGCTTAGAAATATAATGATATTTTTAATGTTTCTAATATGTACCTTTATAGGTTATTTTATAGGAGAAAATTACAAAAGAAGAAGTATTCATTTAAAGGAAATGCAAAAGGCATTATTGCTTTTAAATAATGAAATACTATATTCCAATACACCATTGCCAAATGCCTTATTTGAAATTGGAAACAAAGTTTCAGAGCCTATTTCTTTTATATTTATTGAAATGGCTTCCATATTAGAGGAAGGCAATATTAGTAGTGTATATGAAAGTTTTGAAATAGCTTATGAAAAAAATAAGGATAATATAAGTTTAAATAAAGATGATTATAAAATCATAAATGATTTCTTTAAGACATTAGGTAATAGCGGAGTAACGGGTCAAGAAAGAATTTTCAGCTTAGCTTTAGATAATATAGATATTAATTATAAGGAAGCTAAAAAGTTAGAAAAAGAAAATATTAAATTATATAGAACGTTGGGATTATCTATAGGTGCTATGTTAGCAATATTTTTTATCTAAAAGGGGAGAGGCTTAGGGATGTTTGATGTAAGTTTGTTATTTAAAATAGGTGCAATGGGAGTTTTGCTTATGGTTATAGAGAAAATATTAAAGGACAATGGTAAGGGAGAAATAGCAGTATTAGCAAATTTAGCAGGAATAGTCATTATATTGATTACTGTAATTGGAATGATTTCAAATTTATTTGATACTGTTAGAACTATGTTCAGTCTTTAGGTGACTTATATGGATATTATTAAAGTTGCATTTTTTGCTTTTACTGCATTATTTATATATCTTTTATTAAAACAAACTAAATCTGATTTAGGACCACTTGTAATACTTGTAGCTGGGGCTGGTATTTTTCTATATATGATAGGGCAGCTCGGAGAGGTAATAGATTTTATAAATGACATTGCAAATAAAGCTAATATAGATACTGTATATATAGGAATTGTACTTAAAATTTTAGCCATTGCATATATAACCTCATTTTGTAGTGAGATTTGTAAGGATTCAGGAGCAGGTAGCATAGGAAGTAAGGTAGAGTTTGCAGGTAAAATAATGATTTTAGGATTAGCGATACCAATACTGATGGCTGTATTAGATTCAATACTTCAGATATTGTAGGTGAGAAAATGAAAAACAATATTTTAAAGATAGTTTTAATTTTTGTTTGTGCATTTGTATTAAGTTTAAGTAGTTTTTTTATTACAACAGAAAATGAAGTTTATGCTGAAGATCAAACTACAACAACATTAATTAATGATGAAGAAACAGAATCGAAATTAAATAATTTATATGACTATATAAATACGATGAAAAGTGATGTTGAACTAATGAATGAATTAGATCCAGTTTCATATATACAAAGTTATATTGAAAATGGAGAAGGAAATTTGTCTGTTTCAACGGTAATAAGCGCTGTAGTGAGTTTGTTTTTTAAAGAGGTAAAAACAGTATTATCATTAGCTTTTTCAATTGTAGTAATTGGAATAATATGCTCATTGTTTAAAAATTTACAATCCTCTTTTTCAAGTGAAGGAATTTCACAGATAGCATTTTTTGCATGTTATGCAATATTAATTATATTGCTATCAAAGACATTTATTATTTCTTTATCGCTTGCTAAGGATGTAATAGTACAAATAGCTACATTCATGGATAAAGTATTACCATTATTAGCAGCACTACTAATTGCATCAGGAGGATTAACACAAGCGGCAACAATGGATCCAATAATTTTAGGAGCAACAATATTAATACCTAAAATTTATTTAAATATAATTATACCTTTAATATTAATTACATTTGTGTTGCAATTTGCTAATAATATTTCTACGGAACCAAAGTTATCTAACTTATGTGGTCTTATTAAAAAGTCTACTGTATGGATACAAGGATTTATTATCACAGTATTTATTGGAGTTTTAACTATAAGAGGAATAAGTTCTTCAACAATAGATGCAGTTACATTAAAAACTACAAAATTTACAATAGATAATTTTATCCCAATTGTAGGTAAATCCTTATCGGATGCTATATCTTCCGTAGCTGGATATTCATTGATAATTAAAAATGCAATTGGCTCTATTGGACTTATAGTAATTATTTTAATAATTATATATCCAATAATAAAAATAGTATTATCATCACTTATATTTAAGCTTTCAGCCGCATTATTAGAGCCGATAACTGATAAAAGAATTACATCTTCAATTGCAGCAGCAGGTGAATCATTAATCTTAATAATGTCATGCGTATTATGTGTAAGCTTAATGTTTTTTGTACTTATAGCAATAATGATATCAGCTGGAAAGTTTGTTGTAGGAGGATAGAGAAATGGAATATTTAAATAATTTTGTTATTACATTAGTTGCAACAATAATTTTTATGACAGCTGTAGAGATAATTGCCCCTGATAATTCAATGAAAAAATATATAAAATTTGTTTTAGGATTAATATTAATTTCAGTAATGATTAATCCAATAATTAAATTCTTTACTGGTGGGGAGCAAGAGGTAGTTAAAATAATCAAAAATTATGAAAATATGCTTACACAAGGTATGACTAGTGAAAGTACTTCAGAGGATATAAGCGAAACGCAAAAGGAATCTTTTAAAAAAAATTTAAATAGCAATTGTGATAGTATGCTGAAGGAAGAGTTTTCAGATATGGATTTTAAATCAAATGTAGAGTGTACTATAAATTTAGAAGATATGACATACAGTATAGATGGTTTAGAGGTAGGAGTAAAAGAAAGTGGTATTAAAATTGTAGATAAAATTAAAATTAACATAAATGATGAAAGTGAAGAAACTGTATCTAATGAAGAAAATATTGAAAATGAAGAAGAAATAAAAAAATATTTATCAGAAGTATTTAAAATACCAGTAGAAAAAATAAAATTATACAGTATGGGAGGATAAAGAGTATGGATAAAGATAAGTTTAATAAAGAAATTAACAAAATGTTTCAAAATAAAAAGTTTGTTAATTGTTTAATTGTTTTATTAGCTATTATATTTCTATGGTTGGCAGTAAGTAATTTTTTAGGAGATGATATTGGAATATCGAAAGGAAGTGATACGCCACAAGGAGCACAAGAAGTATCTACAGATGATGGACTTATGACATCTAAGGAATTACTAAATTATGAAGATCAACAAAAGGCAGAGCTAGAAAAAATACTTTCTAAGATGAGTGGAGTAGGAGAAGTAATAGTTAATATTTACTTTGAAAGTGGAGAAATACAAGTGCCAGCAACAAATTCAAGTACTCAAACATCTGAGACGCAAGAAGAGGATACAAATGGAGGTACAAGAGTTACAAAGCAAGAGACAGAAGGTACAACTGTGGTTATGAAAAGTGATTCTAGCACAAGTGAACCATTTATAACTAAAACATATAAACCAACGATTACAGGAGTATTAATAGTTGCAGAAGGCGCAAATAGCAGTGAGGTTAAATATAATATACAAAAGGCAGTTTCAAATTTATATAATTTAAGTTTAGATCAAGTTAACGTATATCCAATGAATAACTAGCATATAAATGTTATATAAAATATATGGGAGGAATTAAAAATGACAAAAAAACAATTTGGGATTATCTTTACTCTAATGGCTTTGATAGTATGTGTAGGAGTTCTATCAATGAAATTAAATGAAAATGGATTAAATGATCCAACAAGTTTAGAAGCTGTATTAAAACAAAATACAGATAAAACTAATGAAAGTGAGGCTTCAACAGAAGAAACATTAAGTACATCTGAATATTTCTATAGCATGAGATTAACTAAAGAGCAACAAGACGATAAGTATGTTGATGATATGAAGGCTATTACTGAAGATGCTAATGCTTCTCAAGAATCTAAAGATGTTGCAAATAATGCTTTAGTTGCCAAAGCTAAGATGAAAGACCAAGAAAGCAGAGTAGAATCTGAAATAAGAAATAAAGGGTATGAAGATTCATTATGTATGATTAATGATAATGGAACTGTTAAAGTATATGTAAAAGTTGATGATGTTTTAGCAGAAGAAGATGCTGCAACAATTAAAAAGATAGTAGAAGATATCACTACATTAAGTGATGTAGATATAACATCAATGAAATAATGCATTGTAAAGTAATAACTCTTTTGTTATAATGAACATAAGTAAAAGTAGGTTTAACAAGATAAACCTTTAGGAGGTTAGGGAATGGAAAATGTAAACAATGAATCTGCAATAGGAATTGTTAAAATTTCTGACGAGGTTGTAAGTGTTATAGCAGAAATAGCGGCTGATGAAATTAAAGGAATCGTTGAAATTCCACATGGGGTTTCAAGTAACATATCACAAATTTTAAAAGGAAAAAAAGCTTCTAGTGGTAAAAGCGTAAAAGTTACATTAGAAGAAGATAAAGCTACAATTGAAATAAATGTAGCTGTAGAATATGGAATGAGAATTCCTGAAGTAGTTGCATCAGTTCAAGAAAATGTTAAAAGAACTGTTGAAGCTATGACTGGATTGAAAGTTGACAAAGTTAATGTTAATGTTCAAAACATATATGTTCCAAAACAAGAACAACCAGAAGCTGAAAAAGAAGTATAGTTAAAAAAACCCTCTGATATTCAGAGGGTTTCTCAATGTATAAGGAAATATTATATCTTTCAGTAGATGATTAAGTTCAATTAAAAAGTAAAATTTGAATTTTACTTTATGGAAGAAGTATTACAAAAAAACATGTGATATAATAATAAAAAATATTAAATTATTTATTAAAAATAAAAAAAAATGAAGTATGAAAGTATTATTTTTCTAGACAGAAATAAGATAATATTGTAATATACATATGTTTAATTAATGTAATATAAGCTTATAATACAGATAAGAAGATTATGTATATTATATATACCTAGGAGGAAGTTATGAAAAGACAAAAATCAAGAGAAAAAGCAATGGAACTGCTTTTTAGTATGGAATTAAGTAAAAATACTTACGAGGAAACAATAGAAACATTCATAGAAGATTATGAAATGGATTTAAAAACTATAGATGTTGATTACATAAAAAATGTTGTAAAAGTTGTTACTGACAATTTAGAAGATATTGATAGCAGAATAGTTAATGCGTTAGTGAACTGGAAATTAGATAGAGTTTCAAAAGTTAATTTAACAATATTAAGATTAGCTGTAGGTGAAATGTTATTTGTTGACGATGTACCAGGTAGTGTAGCAATTAACGAAGCTGTAGAATTAACTAAAAAGTATTCAGATGAAAAGAGTACATCTTTCGTAAATGGAGTTTTAGATAAAGTATTAAAAACTTTAGAGTAATAATTAATAAACTGGAGGGGCAAAAATGGGTAAAAGAATAGATGGCAAAGAAATAGCTTTAGAAATAAAAGAGGAAATTAAAGAGTTTGTAAATAAGAGAAAAGAAAACAATTTAAATGTTCCTAAGGTAGCATCTATATTAGTTGGAAATGATGGAGGATCTTTATTTTATTTAAATAATCAAGAAAAGGTAGCAACATCATTAGGAATGGAATTTGAAAAAGTTCATTTAAATGAAGAAGTAACAGAAGAAGAATTAATTAATAAGATAGATAAATTAAATAATGATAATACTGTTAGTGGAATAATTCTTCAATTACCATTACCAAAACATATAGATGAAAAGAAAGTTATATCAGCTATATCTCCTAAGAAGGATGTTGATTGTTTAACATTTGTTAATCAAGGAAAGCTATATATGGGAGAAGATACTTTTATGCCATGTACGCCTAAATCGGTATTAACAATTTTAAAAAGCTTAAATATTAATTTAGAAGGTATGGAAGTTGTTGTTATTGGAAGAAGTAATATTGTTGGTAAGCCAGCTGGAGCATTATTACTTAAGGAAAATTGTACAGTAACAATGTGCCATTCAAGAACTAAAAATTTAAGGGAAGTATGTAAAAGAGCAGACATTTTAGTTGTTGCAATTGGAAAGGCAAAGTTTGTAGATGAAAGCTTTGTAAAAGATGGAGCTATAGTAATAGACGTAGGAACAAACTCTGTTGAAGGAAAGATTACAGGGGATGTAGATTTTGATAAAGTTATTGATGTAGCTTCATTTGTTACTCCAGTTCCTGGCGGTGTAGGCGCGCTTACTACTACCTTACTTATGAAAAATGCATGTGAGGCTATAGAAAAGTATGAAGATTAAAACCTTAACGGTATCTGAAGTTAATAATTATATAAAAAAAATATTAGATAATGATTTTATATTAAATAATCTTTCAGTTAGGGGAGAAATTTCTAATTTAAAATATCACTCAAGTGGTCATATTTATTTTTCATTAAAAGATGATAATAGCAAAATTAACTGTATTATGTTCAAAAGCAAAAGCTATGATTTAGATTTTGTTCTTAAAGAAGGTATGGCTGTAATAGTTTCTGGTAGAGCTTCTGTTTACTCTGCTAATGGAACTTTTCAGTTATACTGTGATAGAATTGAACAAGAAGGACTAGGTGAGCTTCACATAAAGTTTGAAAAGCTAAAAGAAAAATTAAGTAGGGAGGGGTATTTTGATGAAGAACTTAAAAAACCCCTTCCTAAAAATCCTTATAGAATCGGAGTAGTTACATCAGAAACTGGTGCAGCTATATGTGATATAATAAATGTTATACGAAGAAGAAATAGTAAAGTAGATATTGTTCTTTATCCAGCATTAGTGCAAGGAGAAGGGGCTTATAAAACTGTAATTGATGGGATTGAATATTTTAATAAGACTAAGAGTGTAGAAGTTATAATCATAGGAAGAGGCGGAGGATCGCTTGAAGAATTATGGAATTTCAATGAAGAAGCCTTAGCTTATGCAATCCATAAATCAAATTTACCTATAGTTTCAGCAGTAGGTCATGAGGTAGATTTTACAATATCTGATTTTGTATCAGATTTTAGAGCTGCTACACCTTCACAAGCAGCAGAGGTAGTTGTACCTTTAGAAAGAGAATTATATAGGGAAATTAATGAATTTGAAAATAAATTAAACTTTATTATAGATAGTAAATTATCTAGTGAAAAAAGAAAACTTATGAATTTAGAAAAAGTTTTAAGTTTAAATTCACCAAGTAGCAAAATAGCTAATGCATATATAGAAATAGATAATTTAAAAGAAAAAATAGAAAAAATTATAGCATTTAAAATAAAGAGCAATAAAGAAAAAATATTTTCACTTAATAATGTATTAAATGCTCATAATCCAATAAATATATTAAGAAAAGGATATGCTATAATAGAAGATGAAAATGGAAAGATAATAAAAAGTAAAGATTTCTTTAGTGAAGATAAAGAAATTAAAATTTCTATGGAAGATGGATACGTTATAGGGAATTTTGTTCCAATAGAAAAAGGGGGAAATTGTCATGGCCAAGAAGGAAAGTTATAATGAGATGCTAGAAAACTTAGAAGGCATTTTATCAACTTTAGAAAATGATGAATTAAGTTTAGAAGAAGCTATGAAGGAATATGAAAAAGGAAGCAAAATAGTAAATAAACTATATAAAACCCTAGATACTTTAGAAGGGAAATTTCTAACTATTAAAGAAAATTCTGAAGTTGTGAGGGAAAATGATGTTTAGTGAAATGAAAAAGGAAGTTAATACTTTTCTATTAAATTATTTTGAAAATAAAGGTAGTTTTAATAAAGTAATTTATGATTCAGCTAGTTATAGTCTTAATATTGGTGGAAAAAGAATCAGACCTTTACTTATGTTGCTAACTTATAATATGTATAAAGAAAATTGGAGAGAAATATTAGAATTCTCTAGTGCAATAGAAATGATTCATACATATTCATTAATTCATGATGATTTACCTTGTATGGATAATGATGATTTAAGAAGAGGAAAGCCAACCAATCATAAGGTATATGGTGAGGATATTGCTGTATTAGCAGGAGATGCTTTATTGAATGAAGCAATGAATGTAATGATGAAATTTTCATTAAATCATGGTAGAGAGGCATTAGTGGCATCTCAAAAGATAGCAGAAGCTGCGGGTGCAGAAGGAATGATTGGTGGTCAAGTCGTTGATATAATAAACGAAGGAAAAAAGATAAGTGAAGAAGAGCTTAGATATATGCATATGAAAAAGACAGGCGCACTTATTAAAGTTTCAATAGTAGCTGGTGCAATACTTGGTAATGCATCAGAAGAAGAAATTGAATTATTAGAAAAGTTCGGGGAAAATTTAGGTTTAGCATTTCAAATTAAAGATGATATATTAGATGTTATTGGTAATACTGAAAAACTAGGCAAAAAAGTTTTAAGTGATGAAGAAAATGATAAGACTAATTTCATAAGTATGCATGGTTTGGATTATTGTATTAAGGAATGCGAAAGACTAACTAATGAAAGTATTAATATACTAGATAGCTTATCTGTAAATACGGAAGCTTTAAAAATTTTAACTAAGGAACTTTTGGATAGAGAAAACTAAACAAAGGAATGGTAATTATGTCAAAACTATTAGAGGATATAAATTCACCAACAGATGTTCATGCCTTGACTGATAAAGAGTTATATGAGCTTAGTAATGAAATAAGAAGCTTTTTAATAGATAAGGTATCAAAAACTGGAGGACATTTATCTTCAAATTTAGGTGTAGTAGAGTTAACGCTTAGTTTATATAAGAGCTTTAATTTTGAAGAAGATAAAATAGTATGGGATGTTGGACATCAAAGTTATGTGCATAAAATATTAACAGGAAGAAAAGATAAATTTGATACATTAAGAAAATATAAAGGTCTTTGTGGATTCCCTAAAATTAGTGAAAGCAAATACGATGCATTTGGAGTTGGGCATAGTAGTACTTCAATTTCAGCAGCTTTAGGAATAGCAAGAGCTAGAGATATAAAAAAAGAAAACTTCAATGTTATTGCAGTTATTGGCGATGGTGCATTAACTGGAGGAATGGCATTAGAAGCCCTTGATGATGTTGGATTTAATAAAACAAATATTATTATAGTTCTAAATGATAATCAAATGTCTATTTCTAAAAATGTAGGTGGTCTTTCAGATCATTTAAATAAACTTAGAGTAGGCCCAGGATATAATAAGCTAAAAGAAGATATTAATAGTACACTTAGCCATAGTGATGCAGGAAAAACTGTAGTTGAGTGTTTACATAGAGTTAAAGATAGTATTAAACATTTATTAGTTCCACCAATGTTATTTGAAAACATGGGAGTTAAATATATTGGACCTATAGATGGGCATAATATAGAATTAATGAATGATGTATTTACTAAAGCAAAGCAAATAAAAGGTCCAGTTATAATTCATACTATTACCCAAAAAGGTAAAGGTTATGAGTATGCTGAACAAAATCCAAATAAATTTCATGGAGTTTCTCCTTTTGATTTAGAAAGTGGAGAAGCATTTATGCCTTCAAAAAAGACATATTCAAAAGTATTTGGAGATACAATGATAGAGCTTGCAAAAAGTAATAGTGATATAGTTGCAATTACTGCAGCCATGCCTGATGGTACAGGCTTAAAAGAGTTTGCAAAAGAATATAAGGATAGATTTTTTGATGTAGGAATAGCAGAGCAACATGCAGTTACACTTGCTGCAGGTATGGCATCTGCAGGTTTAAGACCAGTTTTTGCAGTGTACTCAACATTTTTACAAAGGGGCTATGATCAAATAGTTCATGATGTGTGTATTCAAAATTTACCTGTAGTATTTGCAATTGATAGAGCCGGTATTGTAGGAGATGATGGTGAAACTCATCAAGGAGTTTTTGATTTATCATATTTATCTGCTATACCTAATATGACAATTTTAGCACCAAAACATTTAGAGGAGTTACCTTTAATGCTTAAATGGGCATTAAATCAAAACAGTCCAATAGCAATAAGATATCCAAGAGGTGCTGATTGTGTTAAAGATATTAATCCTATAACTGAAATAAAATATGGAAAATGGGAAAAAATAATAAGCGGTGATAAAATTGCAATAATTGCTGTTGGTAAAATGGTTCAACATGCAATGATAGCTTCAGATTCATTAAAGGATAAAGGAATAAATCCAACAGTAATAGGAGCTACTTTCGTTAAACCGATAGATACAGAAATGTTAAAAGAATTGTCTACTCAAGGATATGATATTATCACAATTGAAGACAATGCTATAAATGGCGGTTTTGGAAGCTATGTTTTAATGGAATTAAGCAAACTTGATTTTAAAGGTAAGTTTAAAGCTTTAGGATATGGTGATAGTTTTGTTCCACATGGAGATGTGGAGTTATTATATAGGGATGCGGAGTTAGATCCAGAATCAATAGAAAAGTGCGTTATAAACGTTATGAAATAAAGGAGAAGAATATGGCATCAAAAAAAGAAAGATTAGATGTATTATTAGTTGACAAAGGTATTTGTACATCAAGAGAAAGAGCAAAAACTAATATTATGGCAGGACTTATATTTGTTGATGGACAGAGAGTTGATAAGGCTGGAGAAAAAGTAAGTGTTGATGCAGATATAGTTTTTAAGGGTGAAGAACTTAAGTACGTAAGCCGTGGTGGATTAAAATTAGAAAAAGCAATGAATACTTTTGGAATAGATCTTACTAATAAAGTATGTATGGATATAGGTGCTTCAACAGGAGGATTTACAGATTGTATGCTTCAAAATCATGCAAGTAAAGTATTTTCAGTAGATGTTGGTTATGGACAGTTTGCTTGGAAGTTAAGAACAGATGAAAGAGTTGTTTGCATGGAGAGAACAAATATAAGATATGTAACTCCAGAAGATATTGGTGTGCCATTAGATTTTGCATCAATAGATGTATCATTTATTTCATTAAGAACAATAATGCCTGCAGTTAAAAATCTTTTAGGTGACAAAGGTGAAGTTGTTGCACTAATAAAACCACAGTTTGAAGCTGGAAGAGAAAAGGTAGGGAAAAAAGGTGTTGTAAGAGACATAGAAGTTCATTTAGAAGTTGTAAATAAAATTGTAAACTTCTTAATTGAAAATGACTTTAATGTTTTAGGATTAAGTTTCTCACCAATTAAAGGGCCAGAAGGTAATAGGGAATATTTAGTTTACTTTACAAAAGATAAAGAAAAAGAAGGCACTTTTGAACTAAGTCAAATTGATGATGTAGTAAGAGAATCACATAGCCAGCTATAAATGCTGGCTATAGGTATATAGCAAATAATAAAAGGAGTTAATATGAAAAATATTATAGTAGCATTAAATCCTTCAAAAGATAAAGATGGTAAGATATTATCTTTAGTTATAGAGGAAATTACAAAGGTGTTTAAATATTCAAAAATTACTGTATTAAATAGTTATGAGATGAGTAAATATAAATTTGATAATAAACTTGATTTGCTAATAGTTTTAGGGGGAGACGGTACATTACTAGGTATAGCTAGAGATATAAATGGAAGATATGATGTACCAATCTTAGGAGTGAATATTGGAAATTTAGGTTTTTTATCTAGTATAGAAATACAGGATTTTGGCGAAGCTTTAAATAAGATAAAAAATGGACACTATACTATTCAAAATAGAATCCTTTTAGAATGTACAATGTTAAATGATGAAAATAATGAAAAAGGTAAAGCTTTAAATGATGTAGTTATTGCAAGAGGTACATTATCAAGAATGGTTAAATTTGAAGTGTTTATCGATAATAAGCTTTATTATAGATTTAAAGGTGATGGAATAATAATTGCAACTCCTACTGGATCAACTGGATATTCATTTTCAGCAGGAGGACCATTTATTTATCCTGATGTAGATGTAATTACATTGACTCCTATTTGTCCACATACAAGGGGAATGCAACCTATAGTTTTAAAAAGTAGTAGTGAAATACTTATAAAAGCAGAAAATTATAATGGAGAAATTTATTTAACCTTTGATGGACAAGAAGCTAAACAAATTAATGATAATACATCCATAATAATAAAAAAATCTGATTATTTAGCAAAAATTATGTTATTTGATAACTATGATTATTTTAATGTTTTAAGACAAAAAATATTAGATAATTAAAAAAAGAAAAGAATTACAGATGGAGAAGGTGATTAATTTGAAGTCCAAAAGACACAATCAAATTTTAGATATTATTAATAATAATGATATAGAAACACAAGAAGAGTTAGCAGAAGCACTTAAGAAATCTGGATATGATGTAACACAAGCAACAGTATCAAGAGATATAAAATTATTAAAGCTTGTTAAGATGCAAAGTGAAAATGGTAAATATAAATATAGTGCACCAACAAAAGAGGAAAGAGGTATAAATGATAAATTATATAGCATATTAAAAAATGCTGCAATTTCTGCAGAACAAGTTGATAAGTTTGTTGTTGTAAAAACTTTAACAGGTGCAGCATCAGCAGCAGCAGAAGCTATAGATAGTTTATATACTAACGATGTTGCTGGTACTATTGCAGGAGATAATACAATTTTTGTTTTAGTAAGAACTGATGAAAAGGCTTTAGAACTTATTTCTAAGATAAGAAAGATGATTTCTTAATTATTTAAAGGTGGGGTATAATGCTAGTTGAATTAAATATTAAAAATTTCGCGTTAATTCAAGAGTTATCGGTAGAGTTTGGTGCGGGATTCAATATATTATCAGGAGAAACCGGTGCAGGTAAATCAATTCTTATTGATACTATAGATTATGTATTAGGTGGAAAGTTTTCTAAAGATCAAATAAGATATGGTGAAGATAAAACAATTGTTGAAGCTGTTTTTTCTATAGAAAATGATGAAGTTTATGAAGTATTAGATGAATTATCTATAGATAGAGATGAAATGCTTATTATTAGAAGAGAAACAACTCTAAATGGTAAAAGCATTATTAAAGTTAACAATAGAAGTATTGTTTTATCTCAATTAAAAAGGATTAGAGAAAAACTTTTAGATATCCATGGCCAGCATCAAAATCAAAATTTACTTAATAGAGGAACTCATATTCTATATGTAGATGAATTTTATCATGAAAAAATAAAAGATTTACTTAGTGAATTTGAAGAGTTAAGACATGTATATATAGAAAATATTGAAAAGATAAACGAGTTAAAAGGTAATGAAGATAGAGAAAAATTAGCAGACTATATTAAGTTCCAAATTGAAGATATAGAAAAAGCTAATCTAAAAATTAATGAAGAAGAGGATCTTAAAGATGAATTCAATATGCTTTCAAATGCTGAAAAAATTTCTAATAGCTTAGTTAAATCATATGGGTATTTAAATTCATCTAATGATGGAATTTCTGTATTAGAAGGACTATCAAAGGTTATATCGGAATTATCATTAGTAGAAAATGTTTCAGAAGTAATTAAAGAAAAGAAAAATCAAATTGAAGAAGCATTTTATAATTTAGAAGAAGTAACAAGAGAAATTCGTGATATTGGTAGTGAAATAACTTATGACGAAGATAGATTAGCACAAATAAATGAAAGAATTTATAGTATAGGAATTTATAAAAAGAAATATGGAAATTCAATAAGAGAAATCCTAGAAAATTTAAAAAATTTAAAAGAAAAATATAATGAATTAGTTAATAGTGAAGAAATAATTAACAAATTAAAAGAAGAGCAAAGAAAACTTGAAGAAAAAATGAAGGTTATAGGTGAAAAACTTCATAATTTAAGAGTTGAAGCAAGTGAAATATTAGAAGTTAACATAAAAAAAGAATTGTCTTATGTTGGGCTTGAAAAAGCTATAATTAAAATAGAAGTTCTTTTAACTGAAAATATGAATAGTAGAGGATATGATGAAGTACAATTTTTAGTTTCTGCAAATCCAGGAGAACCATTAAAGCCATTAGAGAAAGTACTATCTGGTGGTGAGCTTTCAAGAATAATGTTAGCTTTAAAATGTGTTTTTGTAGATAAGGATAAAATTCCTACATTAATTTTTGACGAAATAGATACTGGTATAAGTGGAACTATAGGAAAACGTGTTGGTGAAAAAATGTACGAAGTATCAATAAAACACCAAGTTTTATGTATTACACATTTACCACAAATTGCAGCACTTTCAGATAATCATTACTTTGTTTCTAAGGAAGTATTAAATGGAAAAACATTTACTGGAATTAGAATGTTAAATAGAGATGATAAAATTAGGGAAATTGCTAAAATGGTTGGTGGAGATGAAATTAGTGATGTTACTATCGAAAATGCATCAGAAATGGTGAAATTTGCCGAAATAAAAAAGAAAGAGATGAAAAATAATTAGCTTTTATATACATAAGGCTTTGAAATACTGCAAACAATAAAATCATGGTAATTTATCATGGTTTTATTTTTTTTATATAAAATGTATTTAAATATAAATTTTTAACTATGTTAACAGAGTTATTACAGCATATAAAGATAGTATAGCGGGAAAATTAATGTCAGAAGGCAAGGAGGAGATAAAATGATTAAAAAAATATTAAAGTATTTTAGTATAATTACTGCTCCAATAGCTATTTTGGCATTAGTAGCATATTTAAGTGTTTCGCAACTGCCAGAAAAAATATACATTAATGATAGTACCGAAGTGTCAGATATTTCTGTACATAACCAAGGTGTATTAAATACTGTTAAATTAACTAAAGATAAAGTTAATATTGATTTCCTTGGTCTTATTCCAATAAAATCAGTGGCAGTACAAAAATTAGAGGATATTAAATTATATCCTGGAGGAACAAGTGTAGGTATAAAATTATCAACAGAAGGTGTATTAGTAGTAGGTTTTTCAGATGTAGATACTAGAGATGGAAATGAATTAAGTCCAGCAAAAGCAGCAGGAATACAATTAGGAGATGTTTTATTAAAGGTAAATGGAAAAGATGTTGAAAGTTCAAAGCAATTGATCACTTTAATTAAAGAAGCAAATTCTAGTACTGTTAATGTAGAATTTATCCGTGAAGGTTGTAAATTCAATAAAGATATTGAATTAGTGAAAGAAGGAGAAGACTACAAATTAGGCTTGTGGGTCAGAGATTCTACAGCTGGTATAGGAACATTAACTTTCTATCATGAAGATAGTGAAACTTTTGGTGCTTTAGGTCATCCTATAACAGATGGTGATACTAATACTACATTTACAATTAAAGATGGAGATCTTTTATCAGCATCAATTTTAAGTGTTAGAAAAGGTGAAAAAGGAGTACCAGGAGAATTAAGAGGATTATTTGTAAATGAAAAGAATTCTATAGGAGAAATAAAAAATAATTCTACTTCAGGGATTTTTGGAAATTCATATGAACCATTAATAAATCCTAAATTTAGTGAACCAATGTCAGTTGGTTTTAGAAATGAAGTGGTTGAAGGTCCAGCTACAATAATAACTACAATTGATGATGAAGGACCAAAAGAATATGATATTGAAATAGTTAAGTTACTCCAACAAGATAAGAGTGGACCAAAGAGTATGATAATAAGAGTAACTGATGAAGAGTTATTAAGTAAAACTGGTGGAATAGTTCAAGGAATGAGTGGAAGTCCAATAATACAAAATGATAAAATTGTAGGTGCTGTAACTCATGTACTTATTAATAAGCCAGATATAGGATATGGTATATATATAGAATGGATGCTTGAAGAAGCAGGGATTATAGAATAAATAAAGTTGAAAAATGCAATCGTAAGATATAGTATTTTTAAAGAATGATACTATATCTTACGATTTTAAGATTAATATATTATTTTACAAAAAAAACTACAACATTTTTATAAAAAAATTTCAAAATAATGTCAAAACCCCTATTATATTTTTAAATTTTATGTTATAATACAATCAATGGAGTTAAAAAGCATGTAAATATAACTGAATTAGAAGTTTTAGAAAATAAACTAATTTAAGTTTTAATGTTATTTTAAGTTTTAAATTTAAAAAAAATACTATTATGATGGGTAGAAAGGGAGAGAAAACGATGGATGGAAATAAAATATCTGTAATTATTGCTGATGATAATAAAGAATTCTGTAGTATTTTGAATGACTATCTTTTAAATCAAAAAGATATAGTTGTAACAGGGATTGCGAAGGATGGAAGAGAGGCATTAACACTAATTGAGGAGAAGAAACCTGATTTAGTTGTCTTAGACATAATTATGCCACATTTAGATGGTTTAGGGGTTTTAGAAAGATTAAATTCTATGGATTTAGATAAATTCCCAAGAATAGTTGTTTTATCTGCAGTAGGACAAGATAAAATAACTCAAAGAGCTATAACTTTAGGTGCTGATTATTATGTAGTAAAACCTTTTGATATGGACATATTCACTAAACGTATTAGAGATATGTTTAATGATACAATCGGAAATAATGAGCCAGTTAAAAAGCAAGTTGCTATGACTGCTACTGAAATGATTAGTACAAGTAACAACAGGGGTCCTGTTGATTTAGAAACTGAAATTACAAACATAATTCATGAAATAGGTGTACCTGCACATATTAAGGGATATATGTATTTAAGAGAAGCTATTACTATGGTTGTTAATGATATGGAATTATTATCAGCTGTAACTAAGGAATTATATCCTTCAATCGCTAAGAAATATAATACAACAGCTTCAAGAGTTGAAAGAGCTATCAGACATGCTATTGAAGTTGCTTGGGGTAGAGGACAAGTAGAAGCTATCAATAAGTTATTTGGTTATACTGTACACAATGAAAAAGGTAAGCCAACAAATTCAGAATTCATAGCTATCATTGCAGACAAGCTAAGATTAAAGAATAAAGTGTCTTAAATGGCTTGGTTGTGCGATTTATTAATTAGCACATACCAATAAAGATATGAAAATAGGCGTGGATAATCGTAAATTTTAACAATAAATTTAATATAATAAAGTAGTAAAATACCTTCTGTTTATTGGGTTTAAAAAAACTTGATAGATAGGAGGTATTTTTTTATGCCTAGAATTAAAAAGAAAAAAGAATTTGGTTATTATATACAAGATTTTATTGACTATTGTACTTATAAAGATTTATCTGTAAAAACAATAAAAAGTTATTATCAAACATTAACATTATTTGCAAAATATCTTGAAGAGGAAAAGGATATCACTAGTGTAACTGATGTTAATAAAGAAATTGTAGAAGAATATATAGCTTTTACAAAGGATAGAGGTAAATATTCATATGTTGCTGATGAGAAGACACTAAATGTAACTTATCAAAACAATAGAAAGGATATTGGAAAAGAAATATCAGTAGCAACTTTAAATAATTATTTAAGAAATATAAAGGTATTTTTTAATTGGTGTGAAGAAAATTCTCTAATTAAATATAATACAGTTGCCGATGTAAAGTTTATTAAAGGAAAAAGAAAAATAAAAGATCAACTTACTGATGATGAGTATAAGAAAATAATAAAAGCTATAGATTTAACTAAATTCAATGAATACAGAGATTATATGGTAATCCAGTTAATTATGGATACAGGAATGAGATTAAGTGAATGTCTTAGTTTAACTATAGATGATATTGATGTTGTCAGAAAAACTGTCTTTTTAAGTGCAGAAGTAACTAAAGGTAAAAAAGATAGATATGTATTTTATAGTAATCACATGAGCATTTTATTGAATAGATGGATAAGGTATAAAGATTCTATACAACCCAATGATCTCTTATTTCCTACTCAAAGAACTAATGGATTAGTTACACCTTCTAATTTTGAAAGAAACTTTAGAGGATATTTAAAGAGGGCTAAGATAACTAAAAATATTACACCTCACACTTTAAGAAATAATTTTGGAAGAAGATTTTTACTTAATGGTGGAGATATATTTATGCTTAGTAAAATACTAGGACATTCTTCGGTAACGGTAACTGAAAAAGCATATTTAGATATAACTACAGAGGATATAAGAAAGTCTTATCAAAGATTTAGTCCGTTAGAAAATATGAGAAAGTAAAATAAAAAAAATAGCACCTATGCCAGTAGGTACTATCTAAAACTTAATATGTTTTATAAAACTTTGCCAACATTATCCCACTTGGAGACTAGTTAATCCGATAAATTAATTATACTCCAAAAAAATAGAGTTTGGCAAGGGTTTATTTTCTATACCCTAAAATTGGTATAGATTAGTTGTTTATGCACTCCACAACTCTAAATAATCTGAGTAGGTTACATGAAGCCAATGCATAAAATTCATGGGGTATTATTTACTTACTCTACTTATAAAGTAATATCCTTAGTCGGGTACGTATGACCGTCTGCAAAATTATACGGGTGTTATAGGGAACTGCCACGAGAGTGGGGGAATTAATAGCGATAAAAAGAATAGTCGGGTAACAGTTGGCTATTTAGCTATTAATTACAAGTAGAGTATTAACGAGCGATACAATTCTGTAGACTCAACAATAGGGCCTTGAGAGTAAAATCTTAGGGCAAACTATATCACTCGCAACGTGTCCACCAGTTCCTCAACAATAATATTTCAACCTCTTCATGTCAATACAAAATATTGTTTGTACTTTTAAATTATTGTAAAAATTGATAAAATAACAATAACTATTATTTGGGAGGAGGGAATAATAGTATGAAAAATATTCTTAATAATATCATAGGGGTGTTTAGTTATGATAGAAGACAAAAAAACATGATGAGGAAGATATAAGCATAGGTAAATGTTATGATCCTATAAGAGAAGTTTCATTACAAATTTCTAAGAATATAGAAAAATGGAATGAAGTTTATAAAAACAATATTGCGAATGTTGTTGAGTCTATAAAACCTTTGGTTAAAATTCAAGAACAGATGAGAAAAGCTATAGAACCAATGTTAGAGAGATTATCAGCGCTTAGTAAAATAAGTGTTGATAAAGTTAAAATAAATATTTACAGAGAATTCTTTCAAGATAATATTGATTTTATAAATCAATTGAAAGATGAGACTATTTTCCCGCCAATTAAATTTATTGCAATTAATGAAATAGAATTTATTGAACGTAAAGAGATGAACGATTGGATACTATCTGAAGAGGTTAAGACGTTTTATAAAGAAGAAATATTATGTTGGAAAAATAAATATGATGACGAAGATGTAAAATGTATAATAGATGAAATCTATAAAGCTCTTCAAAATGATATGTGTTGTTCTATATGTTTTCTCATATTCCCTCTGATAGAAAGAATGTTAAGAGAAGAATATTTCGATAAAGAAGGACATGTATCGTATGGAGAATTGAGAAAGGTATTAAAAACTGAAGCATTTGATGTTATTGGAGCGGGGGATTTGTATAAGGTATTTATAAAAAATAACTTATACTGCGACACTCGTTGGGCTGATGAATTTTCTAGACATGTTAATCATGGAGTGAAATTAAATCTCCTCAATCCAAAGGTTGCTATGAATATGATTTTTCTATATGACTTTTTACAAGAAATAATTATATTTAAAAAGAAATATGAGTAATTTTTATTAAATCAAGTAGTTATATAATTTTAAACACACTAAAAAATACGAAATGATACGATTTTTCATCTTAAATCATATCGTAAAGATATGGGAAAATAGTTTTTTTACATGTTATAAATGTTTAAAAATAGTTAGTTAATGTAAATAATATATAGGTAGAAAGTGTTTAAATGAGTGGTGTTAAATATAAATATGAATTGTACGCATGTATAAGTATATTTAGCTAAAAAATATGTGTTTGGAAAGAAAATGGGGAACTGAGATGAGCAATGAATCACAATTATACTCTTTTATAGAGAAATACTTAATAGATAAAAGAATAGAAATAATACAAAATGAAGTTAAGTTTTATAGGCGATTAAAAACCTTAGATTTATTAGCAAAAAGTGATGACTCATTAACATATTATTTAATTGAAGTTAAAAAAGATAAAATTTCAATAGAAGATTATTATAATTTAAAATATATAATAGAAAATAATAATATAGGTAAAATAAAAAATGGAATTTTAATAGGAAACTGTTATGATAAAGAATTAAAAGAGTTATTAGAAAAAGATCACAATATAGAATTAATAGAAATTAACAATATATTAAGTGTTAAAAATATGGGGAATAATAGAAGTACAAATCATCATAAAAATTGTTATAATCCATATAAAAAATATTTTATAAAACTATTTGAACATATTAGCGATGATACTTTATTTGAATTTTCAATAATAGATGATTATTTAATAAAAATTAAATATAAAATAAATGATTATGAATATTTAATTTTTAAAGGTTGTATAAATAAATGGGAATATATTAAGGGAAATGTTTATATTGAAACTATTGAATATTATTTTAGAGAAAAAATATCGAGTCTAATTAAAAGCGATTTAAATATAATATATTTAAGAAAAATACTATATAAAATAAAGTATGATAACCTTTTTCGAAAAGATGATGTAAATGTTTTTTTTGAAAATGTTAATAATGATTGCATATATTCATTATTAGATACATTATCTAATATAATTGATTTAAAAAAAGTTAAGTTTTGCGTAAAAAATAAAAATATATTAGAGATAAAAGATTATGATTTAATGATTCTAAAAACAAATATAAATAGAGTATTGTTACTACCAAAAGATTTTGTAGATTTAATTTTTGATCAAAAAGATTTCTATGATTATTCTATGAAGATAAATGAAGCTTGTGAAAGAACAATGTATAACAGTGAATTGAATTTTTTAGAATTTACTAATTTAATAGTAAAAAAAGAATTAATTGAACCATTAAAAACAATACAAGAAGAGGATTGTAGATGTATAATAAAACTTGAATTAGATATAAAAGATAATAAAAAAGTGAAGAGAAGCTATAAAGTAAAAAAAATAAAAAATATAGACTCTGCAGATTTCTATTTATTTACTAATTGGGATATAATTATTGATTTCCAAAAAGAAGTAAATAAAGTGGTGAGCAAAAGTAGAGATATAATTTATGAGAAAGATTATATTAAAAGTTATAGATGGAATGCAATTAGGAAAAACATTGAAAGTGGAAATACGAATAGAATGGTTATTGAAAAATTTATTGAGGAGGAGATTGGTGAAGATAGATTTTTAAAAGATTTCTTTAAAAGAGCTGTGTGGGGATTAGATGAAGATGGTAGATACACGAGGTTATAAGAGAGTAAATTTCTACTCTCTTATTTTTTTGTCCAGTTTAACTCATATCCAATTATATCTGCTATAGCTTTAGCTTCTGAGTATCTTAAAGTATCCCTACTAAGTTTATTACTAAGAGCTTGAGGAGTTGTTTCTATTCCGTATCCCTTTAATGCTTCAATCACATCAACTATCTTCCAACCAGAAGCAGCTATATAGCTTTTAATTTCGTTTCTAGTTTCATTACTCATATTCCTCGATCACCTCAATAATATTATATCACTACAAAACTAATTAGTAAATAAATAAACATATTAATGAAAAACTTCACTAATTGGTGTTGACAAGCTACACTGATGAGTGTAAAATTAAATCATAAAGTGAAACAAATCAAAATAAGGGGGGAAGTGAGAGAAAAATATGAGAGTGGAATAGCGAATTTATTATTAAGATTAATAGTCTAAAGATGAATATGATTATTCATACATAGAAGAAAAGTGATAATGGATAGAAAAAATAGTTAAATTTAAGGAGGATTATAAAAATGAAATACAATTTTTTAGATTTAATATGTGAAATAATGATGGCAGGAGAAGATGAAAGAGAGATTTTCTTAATACAAAATGGAGATGTAGAGTGGTGTAACGATGTAGAGATGTTAATGGGTGCTTTATATAAAAGAGAAGAAAAATTTATTAGTTGTAAATTAGAAGGAAGTAAATTAAATTGCATCTTTAAAAACGAAGAATTTGCAATAGATATTTTTTAAAAAAATTAATTTATGATTTTATATTTTAAGAAAAGTATAATTATACCTAAATTAGGAATTAAAAATTTTTTATAAATGTAGTTACTTATTAACATGCAACAGATTATAATTAAATACCATTAAAAATAAGTTGTGAAATTAAAACTTATGGATAGGATATAAATAAGAAAGGAGTGTTTAAATGGCACAGGGAAAAAGAAAGGAGATCTATAAATATAAATGCTTTATAGATGCAATAAAATTTAATACTATTAAAGATTTAGAATCAGATAAGACATTAAGTAGAAATTCTATTATTAAAAAGTATAGTTTAGCAGGTGAGATTACAAGCCGTTTTAAATGGAGCAGAAATGAAAATGACACACCAGATAGACCTTTATTAACACATTTTAATCTTAACGCTACAGCATATAAAAAAGATGAATGGGTAGAGATACCAACACACTATGTAGATATAACTAAAAAGATAATAGAGAATAACTACGAAATTAGTAGTAGTGAAGTTATAAACAAAATTATAAGAGTATTAGAGGAAAAGGGAGAAGTGAATAGTATGAATATTAAAATGTCAGTAGATCTAGGAAATAACAATGTAAAGGTAGCAATTAATGGACAAGCATTTAGCTTTGTAAATAAAATAGAGCGTTGGGATAATGTAGAAACATTAGGGGACAATGAGTATATAAAAATGAATGATGATTTTAATTACTATATTATTTCTAACATAGATACTAAGTTCGAAAAGTCTGCATCTAAAAAGGATAAGAATTTTATTCCAACACTTAATTATGCAATTATTAAAGGGCTAGTTGAAGCTGGCGTTTCAATAGAAGATAAAATAGAAGTAGATTTAGCTTTATTAACTCCAATTAATCAAGCAGGGGAGAAGAATGAATATATTGATAAGATTAAAAATAATAGCGATAACATAGTAGAGTGTAGAGTTAATGGCAAGGAATATATGGCAAACATTAAAATTAATAATGTAGTTCCAGTTTTAGAAGGGTGTTCTAGTGCCTTTCTATTAGATAATTTATCAACAATTAATACATTAATAGATGTAGGATCAAGAACAATCAATATAGCTAAAATAGTCAAAGGAAAATTTAGTACAATAGAATGTTTAGATGACTTAGGGAGCTTCAATTATTATCAATCTTTAGTTAGTAAGATTAATAATAGAGATATTACAATAAATAACATACAGGAAATGATTGAAGTAGGATTAGCTAATCACGATAAAGAGTTATTAAAGGCTTACCTAAAGAAAGTGTTAGAAGAAAGTAATAAAGTAAGTAAATTTAAGATAAGTAATAATGTTTACTTTACTGGAGGAACAGTTGAATTATTTAAATTAGAAGGATTAAATTTTGAAAAAGGTAATATAAAGGTAATGGATAACCCTATATATAGTAACGTACTAGGCGCATTAAAAGCAGTTGGAGGTGCTGAGTAAAGCATGGCAAATAAAAATGCAAAGAAAATAGCGATAACATTTAATAGGGATAATACTAGAGAGTTGGCGATGTTAAATTATATAGAATCAAAGGTAAGCATGAGCATATATATTAAGCAGCTAATAATGGACAAGATGGTATCCGAGGGGTATATGATAAGTACATTAAACGTACCAGATACTAACATGGTACATACTAAAAGTATACCTAATACTAATCAGATAGGTAATAGATACGTATCTAATACACCTCAAATACCTACTATAGACATACAAGATACTAATAAGGTGAGTACTAAATATGTAGCAGATGCACATGTAGAACGTATTGGAGATGTATCAGATACTAATAAGAGGCATATTGAGGATGTATCAAATACGGATGACTTTAATTTTGATAATCTTATAACAGAGGAAGAAGTTGAAGAAAAAGAGGATAAAAAAATAGATTATACTAAATCTCTTATGGCGAGCATGAATAGCTTTATTAAATAAATTAACAATACAAAAGATGAAATTAAGAGAAAAACAAAAGAAATGCAAAAAAATAAAAGCTAACATAAGCTAACTTTCCATAATCAACCAATATGATGTTTGAATATAGCGATAAATAAGTGTACAATATTTAACACCTATTTATAATCATACCATGATAATATTAATAACTTAATTATATTATAGGTAGTTATAGAGGTGTTGTCAAGAAAAATTAAAAATAAAAAGGAGGAATATTGATGTGTAAAGAAAAGAAAATGAAAAGAATATTTAGTAGAAAGGTAGCACTACAACTTATTCAAAAAGGTTTTATGCTAGAAAGAACAGAACCAAATAAAAATTATACAAACTTGGTTACATATTTATTTTTAGAGACACCAGAATTTTTACAAGCTTTAACAGAAATAACACATAAATAAAAAGAAAATCAGTCAAATTAGGAGGTATTCAAAGATGAAAAATTTAAATGTAAGTATCAAAATTTTACAAGCAAAGGATGCAAAAGAAGGAAGAATAGGAGATAAATATTTAGGATCGCTAGATTATAGCTTACTAACAGATTACATAGAATCTCAAGAAAGTTTAAAAGAGATAATAAGAATAGAAGGAGAAAGAAAGTATTCAGATGAAATTATTTCGGTTAGATTTGACTATGCGTGGGAGGGAAATAACCCATACAATCAAATACACTATGTGCCAACCCAGGAAGAAAATAAAGATTATCTTACATATATAGAATGGAATAATACATATAAAGAAAATCATGAAAAATTAAGTAAGAAATTAAAAGAGAAATTAGAAGAACTTAAAGAAAATAAAAAGCAAACACGTAAGTACATAATAAAAGAATTTAATAAAGATAATGAATTATATAATTTATATAAGGATTTAAAAGTAGCAAAATCTAAGGCAACTAAAAATAAAATTGAATTTGATAAAGAAACCGAATATAAATTAGCTAAAAAAGAATATAAATTAAAATTACAAGAGTATATAAAGAATAATGATGAATTTCAAATGTTAATAAATGGATGTATTGAAAAAGAAAATAATATATCTAATTTAAAGAGAAATAAAAAGAAACAACTTAGAGAAATAAAGAGTAGCTATACAAAATCCACTAAACAATTAAGACAAGATTTATATGAGAATGGTTTTACAATAGGGGATAAGCATTATGTAAGATTTATTAGAAGTAGTGGTAGTGCTAGAGTTGGAAAATGTTTGTTTATAAATGAAAAATACTATAATAAATTAATGGATTGGATATATTCAGGAATAGATGTAAAAGGTCAAGAAATAGACTTAGCATCGTTTGAAAGTTACATATCATTAGTTGCTTCAGGTTCAGTAGGCAGATTTAAATTAGAGTCAAGAAACATATTATTAATTAATGATTATTACTCTAACTTCTTAAATGATAAAGATACTATGGTTACTAGATTAATAAATGGAGATTTGGAAACTACTAGAGAAAGGTTAAATATATCTAATAATATCTTTGATGGAGAAGCGTTATTAGATAGCAGTATATTTAAAAGTTGTGAAATAAACAGGATACCTACAGATTTATCGGAGAAGGCAACAATGCAGGTGAGAAATAAATTCTACAAAGGACAAGCTATACAATGTAATATACAACAATTCTATAAGAATTATTTTAAAGAAAATTATGAAACGGCAGTCCTAAAAGATATGTTCGGGAATGAAATACTTGCTAAAGATGTATTATTAATAGCTACACCAAGTAGTTTAAAATATCTTAAATACTTTAAAGATAAAAAGATGGGATATGAAAAATGGAAAGAAATAGCTTCTACAGAATGGGCTATATGTAAATATGATAAACCTACACATCATTTTGAAGGAATGACACAAACCCACTATCAGCTTTTGAATTCGCTGGGGCTATCTAAAGAAAAGATGAGAGAATTATTAAAAGATACAATAGACTATATAAATCTACTTAAAACTGATGATAGGGTTTTTAAATATAATGTAAATATAAAAAGTGAACTGGATGACGATTTTACTATTAACTCTAAAGATAAAATGATTAAGGCTCTGTTGACTTGGAATAAAGATTTTATAAATACTAAGTTGTGTTGGGATTATAGAAAAGAAATAGTTAGCAGTTACATAAATAATGTAAGACGTGGACATATTTTAGTAGAAGGGAATTACTCAATAGTTTGTAATAATGTCGTTGAAATGCTTTATGCAAGTGTAGGAGATTTAGTAGAAGTAGATGGTAGATTGCAAATTAAAGACAAACCAGAAGTAAAATTAGAAGGATATGAAGCAATATCTATGAAATTTGATAATGAAGAAGAATTAGCAGCGGTTAGAAGCCCACAACCTTCAATGGCAAATGTTGGGGTATATAAAAACAGAAAATGCCCTAATCATCCATATTATAAAGAGTTAGAAAAATACTTTAATACAAAAAGTAAAGAGGTTATATTCACTAATTCTATCAATGTAAATAAGATGGAAAAGTTTTCTTCGGAGGATTTCGATATTGATTCAGAATTAATAACAAATAATCCGATTATAGTTGAGCATGCTAAAAAGATACAACATTTTGCAGTTAACAATGACTTAACACCTAAAACACCTAATCCAAGAGTGAGAAGTGCTGAAAACTTAGCTAAAGTAGATGTTGAATGTTTTGTATCTCGTATAGGTGAGGTGATAAATCTAGTACAAGCATTAAATAGTGTGTATTGGGATAGTATTTATCATGGTTCAACACATGAAGAATTAGAAGAGCTTTATAAAGATATATGTCAATTAAATTCATTAAGTTGCATTGAAATAGACAGATGTAAAAAGACAAGTCCAGTTGGTACTGCAGAAGAATTAAAGAAGATAAGAGAAAAAGGTTATTTAAAAGATAATGCTAAACCTAATTTTATGAAATGGTGTAATGAATATGTAAAAGGTGAGAGTAAACCTAACTATAAGAAATTTGAAGCAGGCATGGATTATTTAGAGGATATTATATCAGAGAAAATAGTTTCCTTAGAAGACATAGAATATATGAAGTTAAGTTCTATTATTAAAAAAGACGGAAAGGAAGCTAATAGAGGCACAGTTAATAAGGCAATAAAACTAATAAATAGCTATTTTAACGTAATTACTAGAATATATAAAGACACAACATTAAATAATAAAGAAAAAGATTATTGGGTAAATGAAATAGAAATGTTATGTGTAAAAGATCCAGCAATTGTAAAGAAATTAAAAGACACAAAGGTTATAAAAGCGATAATAAAAAGATGTGAAAAATACGAAAAGTATACTAAAGAAATTAGAAAGATAAAAAGAAGCCTTGAAACAGAAATAGATTTAAAAAGAATCTATGAATTAAATAAAGAATTAGAGAAGTTTACTAAATGGCAAGAACAATTTAATCAATATAAGTCATTCAGAAGAATTTTAAAAATAATATTCTTAATAGACAAAGCTATATTATTAGATTGCTTTAAGAATAAAGCTAAAGAATATGAAAAAAAACCATACATTCTATATGGTTATGAAAAACTTATTTAATAATATTATGTACGGTATAAAAAAGATACTATACACAAACTGGCTTCATTACTAGACTTCAACGAAATTATGTAAAAGCCATTAGAGAATAATTCTTAGAGGGTAGTTGCACCTACTCTCTATTTATTAATTTTATTATAATGACTTAACGAAAAAATGTCAACATAAAACATTGATTTTATTTAAACAGAAAGGTGGAATTATAATGAACAAAAACAGTAAATATTACATAATTAAAGATAAAGATATAGCGATAACAATAGAAACATTGACAGGGCAGCATCCTTATGCCTATGAAAATAAATATGAAAAAGGTAAGTTTGTTTATAGTTTTATCAATGATGAAAAATTTAAAGAAATATTTAAATTAGTGATGGAATTATTACATAAAAACGGTAGATAGAAAGGAGAATAAACCCGATGAATAGAGATATATTTAAAGAAGAGTTAAAAGAATTAGATAAAAATATAAGATTGGGATATAACGCTTTTAGATTTAAAGTATCTTCTTTAGAAGCATCATCTGGAAAAACTAGACAAATTATAGCGAGTGCGATTAAAACTAAAAGAGAAATGTTAATTGTAACTAAGTTTAAAACGGAGGTTGATAGAATTGTAACAGAAATAAATAAAGGTGCTGGATTTGCTAAAGCATGTGGAATTGTTTCTGATGTTGAATTAGTACAAAATAATCAATATTTAGTTTTAAGTGCTAGAGAAATTGAGTTTTTCCAATATGGGGTAATAGTAATAACTCATAGTCAATATTATAAGTTATGCAAAGGGGAAAATGATTACTTAGAAGGGCTGGTTAGACATTTTGAAACATTATTAATAGATGAGGAGTTTAATCCTATTAAAAATAATCTTTATACATTTACATTAAAGAGAAATGAAGAGATGAAAGAATTATTTACCAGCTTTGGCTTAGGTGAAAATATTAAAGAATTAACAAATATATTAGAAAATCAATTCTCCAAAAAAGAGTATAAGCCTAGCAATCAGCTACATTGGATTAAACTGAATGAAGATTCTACATATATAAAAAATAAATGTGAAATACTTAGAAATCTAATTAATAAAGATAATGAGAACATAAGTGTTAAATTAATAGATTACAAAAATAATACAAATAAATCTTGTTGCATAAGTGATATAAAAGATTATATAGATTTAATAGAGAAAATTATAGTTAATTCTCTTGAAGGATATTCTTTAATAGATGTTAATGAAAAGGTAATAGCAACATATAATTATGATTTTCAATTTTTTAAGCTAAAGAATAACATAATGTTAGATGCTTCGGCTAGCTTTTCTGAATTATATAAATCTGATAAATTTGAAGTAGTTTCAACTAAAAGAAAGATAGATCATAGTAAATGTAAATTAACAGTTGTAAATATAAAGACTACTACATCTGGAAAGAGTAAAATAAACCACCTATTTAGACCTAGATTTAAAAATTATGTTGTTAAAGCATTAGGGGATAGCGAAAGTGGATTAATTGTAACTAAAAAAGATGAAGCTGAATATTTAGAATATATAAATTTTGTTGATTTTGATAAAGAGGTTAAAGATGAAATTGAAATGTTAAATAGTGATTTATTTAATAATATTGAATACGAGGAGAGAATATCTTTTTGTAACTATGAAAATCAAAGAGGACGTAATGACTATGCAGATTATAAGCATTGCTTTTTGGCGCATACATATAGACAACCTAGATTTTATTATGTGTTCTTATATAGATACTTCTTTAATGTTAAAGCCACAGAAGAAGAAATGCAAACAATAAATAAAAAAGGTGAAAATGGATTAACATATTGGGGATTTCACAACTGCGAGAGATTACAACAGCTGATGATTACAGACATGCTATCTTGTCAATACCAATCTCTAAAGAGGGTTGCAAGAAATAGAGAACCAGAAGCGCATTATCATATTTTCGCTAATGATATAATTTTAATTGAATTACTGCTAAAAGAATTGAATGGTTTTAATATGAAAAATTTTAATGTTATACAGGAGGTAGAATTCTTGGGGGAAAGAGTTTCTAAGCGTTCTAAGAAGGATATATTAAAAGATTATATAGAAGAACGATTGGCACAAGGTAAGTGGCAAAGAGTAAAAAGTTCTGATTTAAAAAAGTCTTTAGGAATATCAGATAAGACTTGGAGAGAAATTTGGAAAGATGAAGATTTTTTAGCTTTCTGTAAAGGGAAAAGAATAAAAGAAGGTAAACCGAAAGGGCAAAAAGTTAATTCTGTTTATAAATATTAGACCTTTAAATACCACTCAGCCTAGTTATATCAACGGTTGTGGAGTTTTGAAGCGGTAAAAGTCTACTTAAGTAATTTTATTTATTTATAGGAACAATTCCCTATATTTTAGAAAAGTCGTATCGTTCAAAGCTAGTAATATCAAGGCTTTACGGAGTTTTTAAGGGGTTAAAAAGGTATTTTTGCACCATAAAAAAGCCCTCAAAGTGGCTTTGTGTCTAAATTTTCACGATATCACTTTAGGATTATAAGTTAATGTTACATCAGTTTAAGATAAATGTCAAGAGAATTTTGATGATTAAGATATAATGTCCCCCTAGCAGGGGGAAGCGAAAACATAAGCGAGGAACGAGCGATGTTGAGCTAAGGGGGTAGATTGTGGGGAAAGCCATTCTAGCGAATGACTTCTTTTGTCCCCACACCCCTAAAACAAGAATAAGAATAGAAAGGAAGAATAAGAATATGGAATTAAGAGATTATCAAGTGGAATGTGTAAATAAAATAAAGGAAATGAAAGAAGGAGAAAAGAAAATCGCTTTCCTAAGTACGGGAGCTGGAAAAACAGTAATTATGAGTTATGTTGCTTCATTAGAAACTGGAAGAGTATTAATAGTAGTAGATCAAGATGAATTAAGAGGACAAACAATAGATAAGCTATCTATATTTATTCCTAAAGAGGAAATTGGAAGTGTGCAAGGTAAGTATGACGAGATAGATAAAAGAGTAATTGTTGCAACTAGACAAAGCCTAACTCATGGTAAGTCCACCAGAATGGAAAGAATGTTAGAAAATGGTGAGTTTGATTTACTTATGGTTGATGAGTGCCATAGAGCTGTAAGTCAATATAAAAAGATAGTAGATAGAATTACAACTAATAAGGTGGTGGGGTTTACAGCCACACCTTGGAATAGTGAACTTAATAAGGTATTTGATGGCTTTGTATATGAAAAAGATATTTTAAGCTTAATAAAGGAAGGGTATTTAGTAAGCCCAAGATGTTTTACAGTTAGAACTAATGTAGATTTATCTAATGTACATACAGTTGCAGGAGAATTTAATCAAGGGGAGTTGGATAAAGTTGTGAACATAGAAAGTAGAAATAAGTTGATAGTAGATAAATATTTAGAAATAGCATCCGATAGAAATAAGGTTTTATGCTTTTGCACTTCGATAGAACATGCTGAAGAAATAGCTAATACATTTAATGCGTATGGAATAAAAGCCAAGAATGTTGATAGTTCTTTATCTAAAGAAGAAAGAGATTCTACTATTAAAGCATTTAGAAATGGAGAAATAACAGTATTAACCAATGTTGGAATTTTAACTACTGGTGTAGATATACCTAATATTAACTGTATCATCATGGCGAGGCCGACAAAATCAAAGATGTTATATGTTCAGTGTATAGGTCGTGGATTAAGGTTATTTGATGGTAAGGAAGATTGTTTGATTCTTGATATAGTTGATAATGCAACTAAACATAACTTATTAAATAGTAGATCAGTGTTTGATATTAAAGATAATGAAACTATCCAAGAAAAAGAGGAAAGAATTGAACGTGAAGCCGAGGAAGAAAGATTAGAAAGAGAAAGAATAGAACAAGAGAGATTAGAAGCTGAAAGAATTGAGCAAGAGTTAATTCTTAAAGAGATTTCATTATTTAACGAGACAGTACAAAATATAAGTGGTGTAAGTTCTCTACATTGGTTCTTTACAGATATAAATAAAAAAGAAGTTGGGATACTAAGTATTAATGGAAATGTTGATTATTATATATTTAAGATGGGCGAAGAGTTTGTATGGCTAAAGAGAACACAAGGCGAAAATTATACATATAAGTTAGAGGAAATTGAAAGAAGTAATAACTTAAAAGAATTAGTTGATACAGTAGAAGAAAATGCGATTAAAGAAGGATCTAGTTTTATAAGTAAAAGTGCTAAATGGAAATGGGAGCAACCTACCCCTAAACAAGTACAAGCAGCTAAATGTAATGTAAATAGCAAATGGGGAGTACATACATTCTTTAGTAAGAGAAATAGTTATTTTTCTCTAAAAGATGTAATTTAAAAGAGGAATTGTGGAATAAATGTAGAATTATGTATATTAAAAGGAGGTGAGATTTATGGGTTTAAAATTAACTCAAAAAGAAGTCTTGAGAGTTTTAGTTGAGAATGAAGACAAATGGCTTGGATTAGAAGAAATACATAAACTATCAGGGATTCAAAGAGGGCATATTAACAGTGTAATAAAGTTTTTTATGAAAAATGATTATGTATATATGCCTAATTTAGAAGGAAAAGTAATGGTATCTCCAGACGGAGTTTCAGCATATTATAGTTGTTAATAATTAAAGGCTAGGTGAAATATCCTAGTCTTTTTCTATGATTAAAATCATGTACGGTTTTTTATAACTCTTAAAATAGTATCTTATAACCTTAATAAAATAGCCACTTTCGGAAGGTGTGAAAAAATTATGTGAATCACATTAGAGAGGAAAAGTTTTCAAATATTTAATTATACCATATAGTTGGATAATAAGTCAAGAATGTTGATAAAATTAATTTGAGAGTTAATTTAATTCAGCATTCAACGCTGACAGTATAATGTAATTCTAAATTATACTGAGTCAATAATCTTGTGACTAGGTAAACAGATTAGCAGTTGCATAACTCTGCTTAATAAAAATGTTGTATAATTTGTAAATTTTTAAACATTATTAACTAGTTGCAAGTCTAGTGGCATTTCTTGCCGATTCCTCCAGAATTAAAAAAACTTGCTGAGATTAAAGGTACAAAGTATCTGCTCGTAAGAGTTTAATCTTTAAGCGTTACCGATAACAACGCAATATAAATAGGCGGATTCCTAATTTTACTATGCTAGTTAGAGTTTAATATAACTCTTACTAGTTTATTCAAAAGGGGGCTTTTTAGCCTCCTACTCCTAAAAAAGGTAGATTCTAATACGTAGCTAATTCTTGTCCCATTTAACACTCCTTTCTATTCCTTTAATTTTTATAGCTACGTGTTAGAATGTGTCTTTTTAAGGCACTCTCCTACAAAGTAAAGGCAGGAGTCAATAAAATTATCATTATCTTTTAGCAGCGCAGAAATGTGGTGCTTTTCTTAATGCAGCTATTAGAGGTCATAAGCCCTCATGGGAAATGCAGAATGGGAATAAAAAAATAAAGGAGAAGTGACTAGAATGGAAAATATTTATAAAGTTGTTGGATTTATAACGATTTGGGGTGGTGCAGGTGTATTGATAGGAACATTTGCAGGTGCATTAGAGCAAGCGTTAAAAGAAAGAAAAAAGGCTAAATTAGCTAAGAAAATAGGAATTAAAATTAAATAAGAGAGGGGAATTTAGAATGAATAATAATTTGGAAAAAGTATGTAGATTTTTAGTAACAAATTCAATAGCTAATAAAGATTTAGTGGTAGGATTTGACGAGAATTTAGTGATATATAAAGATTACGAATGGGACTTAGAAAGAGATGAAGTTGAAATTTCTGACTTTAGACCATTCGATTGTGCTAAGTTAAAAATAACTGACATAGATGGATATAAATTGACTATATGTTATGATGGCACTATAGAAGTTGAAACTCTAGAAACAGAATTCAATAAAGATGAATACATAAAAGAATTAGAAAGATTAGTAGCTAAACAATCTACATTAATTAGATTATTAAAAAACGAATCTCCTTTTAATTTTTAATTTAATTATATATTGCTAGAGATAGGGTGTTACAAAATGTAACGCCTTTTTCTAGTGTAAAAAAATAATATGAGGGTAAAGTATGGGAGTAAAAGAAATATTAGAAGAAATTAATAAAGTTGTAGAAAATTTGAATTATAAAAATTCGATTAATTTCATAGAAGAGTTAGAAAGATTGGAAGAAGGAGGTGATAAAATGAGTAAAAAATATACAGGAAGACCACGAAAATATGAAACACCAGAACAAATGCAAGAGATAATCAACGAGTATTTTAATGAATGTTTAGAAGAAGGAAAGTATCCCACAGTTAGTATGTTGGCTTATAGATTGGATTTAACTAGGCAAGATTTATTAAGATACGAGGGAGAGATTGAAGCTGAAAGATTTAAAAATTGTAGTGATGAAATGAGAGAATCCTTTCGTTACACTGTCAAAAAGGCTAAGCAATATATTGAAGGTCAGTATGAAGATAGACTTATAAATGATGGTAGAAGTCCAATAGGAACTATATTTACGCTTAAAAACAACTATAATTGGGTAGATAAGCAAGAAATTGAGCAGACTAATAAGACTATTGAGATTACATTAGAAGATTAAATTATTTCCCAAGATTTAATTAAAATATCCTAATTTATTTCGCTAAATAAAAATTTAGTTGCATATTTTTGCGAAATAAATTAGGATGTTAAATTAAAAGAATGGCTATTTTACTAGCTTTTCTATATTGAGGTGTATAGTTTATTATTTCCCAAGCGTAAAAAAGTGATGTTTTTAATAGAAAGTTTAGTAATGTTAAACATAATTAAGAGGTAATAATTTTGTTATATCATCTCTTTCTAACATGCGGTGAATAGGGGGGGGGGACATTCTATTTTAGAATGATGAATTTGGGGCGACATCCTAAATAAATATTTTTTCACATAAAAAAGGGGGTGAAGATTATAGCTAATACTGCAATAAAAATAAGTAAAAAGATATTTAACGAAGTCTATTTACCTTATCTATCTACATATGATAAAAGATTTGAAGTTTATTATGGTGGTAGTGGTAGTGGAAAATCTGTTTTTGTAACTCAAAAATTACTATATAAGTATTTAAAATATCCTAATAGAAAATGTCTTATTATAAGAAAAGTAAATAATACACTTAAAGATTCATGTTTTGCTTTATTTAAATCTATCATAAGTGATTGGCAGATATATGACCAATGTAAGATTAATAAAACTGATTTAACGATAGAATTACCTAATGGAAGTCAGTTTATTATGAAAGGATTAGATGATCCTGAAAGAATTAAGTCCATTGCCAACATTGATGATATATGGGTAGAAGAATGTACAGAAATAGATGATTTTGACTTTGACCAACTTTGTTTAAGATTAAGGTCTAAAAACCCATATAATCAGGTTTTTGTATCTTTTAACCCTATATCTAAGAGTAACTGGGTTTATAAGAGATGGTTTGCAGAAAATGCTACATATAATAAATCCAATACAAGTGTTTTACATACTACATATAAAGATAATAAGTTTTTACCACAGTCTTATATAGATAATTTATTAGAGATGGAAAAGACTAATAATGTATATTATAAAATTTATGCGTTAGGTGAATTTGCAACTTTAGATAAATTAGTATATACCAGCTGGAGAGTGGAAGGTTTTGATTATCTTGAGTTATTAAAAGGTAATAGAAATACATATGCAATATTTGGCACTGACTTTGGTTATACAAATGATTATACAACTTTAATTTGTTCGGTAATAGATGAAGTTGATAAGAAGCTTTATATATATGATGAACATTTTGAAACACATATGACTAATGAAGATATATTCAAGATGTATACTGAAAAACATGTTGTGGGTGAAAGAATTGTTTGTGATAGTAGTGAACCTAAGTCGATAGAAGAATTAAAAAGATTAGGTTGTAAAAGAGTTGTAGGAGCTATAAAAGGCAAGGATAGTATTATAAATGGTATTCAACTATTACAGCAATATGAAATTATAGTACATCCTAATTGCAAAATGATTCAAGAGGAATTAAAGAATTACACATGGATTAAGGACAAGTCTACAAATGAATATATAAATAAACCTATTGATAAGTATAACCATGGTCTTGATGCATTAAGATATAGTGTTATGGATAGGATTGGAAAGAAGAAAAGTTATGGAACTTTAACAATAGGCTCTATAACAGATTTATATGCATAAGAAAGGAGAGAAGATATGGATGAAAATAGTTTAATTGGTTTAGTAAGGTTATGTCATGGTGTTTACTCTAAAATGCTACCATACTATGATAAAATAAACGCTTATTACTATGGTAATACAGATAGTTTAGCTAATTTTAAACCAATGCCAGGTAGAAGTAATTTAAAGCCACGAACAAACTTTATACAGAAATTGGTAGATGAAGAGGCTAGTTATTCTTTTGGAAATAAGATTACATATACATCTAAAGATAATAATAGAGATGTAATTAACGATATAGACTACATACTATCTGGATATAAAGCCGATTATGATATTAACTTAGGAATTGAATTAATAAAATATGGAGTATGTTACGAAATAAATTATAGGAAGAATGGGAAGTTTAAAAGTAAAACAGTAACTCCATTAAATGGCTATATGTTTTTGGATGAAGATGATGATCCAGTTTGTTTCTTACATATATATAAGAAGAAATTCGATACTAAAGAATACATAGATGTGTATACTAATAGAAACATATATCATTTTGATTCTAGTTTTAAAGAAATATCGAAGCCTACACCACATTTCTTTGGGATAGTTCCGGTTGGAATTGGTATGATTGGAGGTAATTCTTATAATGATGATAGAGGATATATAGAAGGTGATAAGACTATCTATAGAACTATAAAAACTCTCCAAGATGCTTTTGAAACAAATTTGGGGGATTCTGCAAGCGAAGTTTCGGATATAAGAAATGCTATTTTAAAAGTATTTAATATTGCATTAGAGGATGAGTTGGATGAAGAAGGAAATCCTACAGGCAAGAAAAAAGAACCTATCCTAAGAAACAACATAATAATGTATCTTAATGGAGAGGGAGAAAGTAAACCTGATGCAGAATGGTTGATAAAAAACATTAATGATGCATTTATAAGGAATACCCGAAATGATATTAAGGATTTAATGTATGTATTAACATCACACATAGATTCTAACGAAAAGCTTCAAAGTAATTTATCTGGTGTTGCATTAAGAAGTAGATTACAGAGTTTAGAAAGTAAATGTAGTAACAATGCAAAAGCATTTGAAAATATTTTAAGAACAAGATTACAATGTATGTTTAACTACTTGGCCATGACTAAGGGGAAGAAATATGATGTCAATTTAATTGAGATTAAGTTTACTCCCAACGTTCCAGTCGATGAGGATAGGATTGCAGATAGAATATCTAAAATACCACATGATGTTGTATCTAATGAGACAAAGAGAAGTTGGTTAGCATCTGTAAGTAATCCAGTTTCAGAGCAGTTAAAAATAGATGAGGAAAATAAAAAGTCTATGGAAGGATTTATTGATCTTGATAAAGAAGGTGGAATAGATGAAGCTGAATAAGAATCAGATTGAGTTTGTTAATAACACTATAAAAATAAATGAAATACTTTTTAATTTATCAGATAAAGAAATCAAAAAACTATTTGCTTTACATAAAGAGCAAAGGGACAAGTTATTACAAAACATAGCTAGTATCATATTAGAATATAAAGTTACAAATGAATTTATGGATTTATCTAATGAAGAGAAGAAGATATTAAATGAAAGGTTAGGTAATGAAGTAAATGAAACTTTTAAAGAGCAAAATAAGATAGAAAAACAAGGAATGGACAATTTGTTGAAGAAGATAGCAGAAGATAAGTTTTATATGAATTGTTTTAATCTTGCACTAGGTATGGATTTCACATTAAAAAAGATTAATTCAAAAGCACTAGACAGGATTATTAAAGATACTGTACAGGGCAAGAATTATTCTGATAGGCTTTGGAGCAATAAAAATGATTTATCGAAAATACTTCAAAAAGAAATTAAGGATTTTTTAGAGGGTAAAACTTCTATAAATGAAATTTCTAAGGTGGTAAAGAATAGATTTAATCAGAATTCTTTTAATACTAGAAGATTAATAACCAATGAAACTGCTAGAGTTCAGTCTGAAGTAAATGAAGAGTGGTCAAAGGATTATGGTGTAGAATACCAATTATTCATGGCTACATTAGATCAGAAGACAAGTGAGATATGTAGGGCTTTAGATGGAAATGTTTATGATATAAATGATAGTAATAAACCAATACCACCCGAAAAAACACATGTAGGATGTAGAAGTTGTTTAGTTTCCATACCTTCGAAAGAATGGAAACCTAAAAAGCGTATGGATAATGAAACTAAAGAACATATTTCATATAAAAATTATGAAGCATGGAAAAAAGAAAATAATATATAGACTTTAGAGGAAGAGAACTCTAAAGGCGAAAGGAGTTTATATGAAAAAAATAGATTTATTAAAGTTAATAGAAGGTTTAGAGGATGAAACAGATGTGTTAGATACTCTAAAAGAGCAAGAAGAAATAAAAGGTTTAATTAAGCCTTTTGATGTAGAGAAAATTACATTAGAAGATTTTAAAAAGGTTATAACCGAAAACAAAGAAATCAAAGGCTATTATACTAGCGAAAAAGATAGAGCAGTTAGCAAAGGTATTGAAACATTTAAAAGCAACAATTTACAAAAGCTAATTGATGAAGAACTAAAGAAGAAATCTAACGAAGGATTGAGTGAAGAAGCAATACAATTAAAGGAATTACAAGCCAAATTTGAAGCATTAGAAAAAGAAAAAATGAGATCTGAATTAAAAGGGAAATATACTAAATTACTTACAGAAAAAGGACTAAACTCTGAATTAGTTGATTTTGTGTTTAATGAAGATGAGGAGATATTTAATTCTAATGTTGATAAAATTAACAGTATTCTTCAAAACTCAATCAACTCAAAAACTAATGAAATATTAAATAATAATGAGTATATTCCACCAACATCTGGAGGTAGTATTGCATTATCAGGTGTAGAGAAAGCTTTCTACGAAAGAAATAGCGATTTAACACCACGATAATTTAAAGATTAAGCTTGAAATGATATATAGCTTGGTCTTTTTTTATGCCCTTTTTTAAAAGGTTGACTTATAGGGGATAAAGAATAAAATGCCCACAATAATTAATTTAAAGAAGGAGTGTATATTATGGCACACACATTACAAGAAAGATATTCAAGCATGGTTTTAGCAAAATTAAGAAAGGAATTAGTTACTAGAGATAACTATATCTTTAACAATACTTATGAAGGTGATCCAAAGGCTGGTAAGGTTAAAATTCCAGTAAGAGGAGAAGTAAATGTAAAAGATTATGACAAGGCAAATGGAATAAATGGAGAAACAGGTACAACTACATATAAGGATTTAGCAATTGATAAGGATAAGGCTGTTAATGAAATAATTGATGGATATGATGCATCAGCAGTTCCAGATGGAATAGTGGCTGATAGATTAGATTCTGCTGGATATTCATTAGCAAGTACAGTAGATAAAGATTCTATTAAAGCTTTAGAAACTAAGGCAACTGTTTTAGATGTTAAGACAGCATTAACTAAGACTAATATTTATGGAACTATATTAGAGGTTGGTGCAAAAATGACTAGAGCTGGTGTTCCTGTAAAAGGTAGATGGTTAATTGTAGCACCAGAGTCTAAATCGTTATTATTAAGAGATCCAGAATTTATTAAACAAGGAGATATATCTCAACAATTAGTAGCAGAAGGTGCATTTGGGCAAATTGGTGGATTTACTTGTTTTGAATCTGCAAATACAATGTTTGAGGATACATCTATAGTAGATAGTAAGAAAACTACTACAGAATTTATTGCAGGGCATCCATTATTTGCTTCAAGGGTTATGGAGTTCTCTGTACCAGTCCATTTACAAGATTTATCTGGTTCAGGAAAGTTTATTGGAGCATCTGCGGTACAAGGAAGATTAGTTTACGGTGTTGATGTAACTAAATCAGAAGCTATTTTCGTAAAAAGAAAAGAAGAAAATGTTGGATAGAATTATATAAGGGTTAGGGGTTATCTCCTACCCTAACTTTAAATTGTAGGAGGTTAGATTATGAATTTAACAGATGAGCAAATAAAATCTATAGTTGTAAAAGCTATTCAAGTATATTTAAAAAATGATAAATATGATGATGTGTATATAGAAGAGAAATTTCCATAAGCAATAATGGTGGCTATAGAGGAAGAAAGGGAAAAATTAAAACAGCCTTCTAATATATCTTCTATGAGTCAAGGTTCTCGAAGTGTTACATATAAAAATACAGGTATAGGCAAGTTAAGTGATAATGTAAAATCATTGTTACCAACTCCTAAAAATTATATGGTATGGTAGGTGGATTATGTGGTTTTATGATAAAGAAGTTTATACTACTATAAAAACTAAAGTTAAAAACAATGTGGGACAACTTGTAGAGAATTATGAAAAAGATAAGCTATTTCTTGCGGATGTACAACCATTAACAAAAAGTAAGCTTATAAAAGAATGGGGAGAAGATTTAAAGTCTACTAAAGAAATATATGCAGATATTAAATGTAAGGTTGGAGATATTCTTATTTACAATAATGAAGCGTATGAAATAGAGGCTAGAGTTGAATGGGATGATTATTCTATTTATGCAGTTAAGGAAGTTGATGTAGAATGGCAGAATTAATAAATAACATAGATGAAATAAAAAGACAGTTTTTAGAAGCATGTGAGAATGCTATTAATGAAATTGGGATTACAGGAACAGCAGAGTTACAAAGTAATTCGCCAGTTAAGGAAGGTTTTCTTAGAAGAAGCCTTACATTTAAAAAAGCTAACACATCAAGTAAATATATTATTACATTTGGTAGTTCTTTAGATTATGCACCTTACACAGAATTTAGAAATAAATCTAAGGGTTGGATGAGAGGAACTATGCGAGGATTTAGTTCTGAATCACAAGAAATATTAAAGAAACATTTAAGAAAGGTAGGTAAGTAATGGAATTATTACAAGAAGAGTTATATAAAGTAATTTCTAGTTGTAGCGATAATGTTTATTTGGATTATTTACCTACAACAGATGAAAATGATAACGAATTAGATTACTTAAATAATATCTACATTAATTATAGTCTTAAAAATATAGAGGACTTAGCATATAAAGATTCTATAATTTTAGAGATTGAAGTAGTAAGTGGTTTAATGAATAAAATAAAAGTACAAGCAAAGGCCGTTGATGTTGATAAATTATTAAGTGGTTCATGGATAAAAAATTGCAATGCTAAGGTTATTAGAAGCAATGTATATTTTATGTCATTCGATGATTTAGAGAATAAGCAGTCTATGGTTACTTTGAGTTATAAAATTTATAAATATTAAGAAAGGAAGTGTTTTAATGAGTGCAGAAACAGTACATAAAAATACTGCATTTGGTTCAGGGTTGATATATTTAGTAGATTCCTTCGATGTATCTAGTTTAGATACTGAAATTACAAGTAAGTTAATAGATACTAACCTATTACTTTTAACAGATGATGGAGTTAATTTTGAAGAGGAAAAAGAGATTTTCTCAACTCAACTAGCAGGATTTAATGAAAAAAGAGTAAAAGGTTATGAGACAGTTGTAAGAGCTGAAGGCAAGATCAGTGGAACTGGAAGATTAGTAAATGCTAAATTGCTAGAAGCTTCTTTATATAAGAAACAAGAAAATAGTTCAAGTAAATATGATGTATATAAAGTAGAAGAAGGAATTATTAATTCTTATAAAGATGTAGTGATGGTAGCAACTAATAAAGCTACAGAAAAAGCACAAATTATTATATTACATAATGCATATAATAGTAACTTATCTTTAGAAACAAAAGGTTCTGATGATGGTAGTTGTAAGTTAGAGTTTGCTAGTGCCTATGATAAAGAAAATTTAAATAAAGTGCCATATGAAATATGTACATTAAAAGAATCTTAATATAAAGAGATTAGATTTACATCTAGTCTCTTTTTTAAATTATTTAATTTAGTCTTCTAAGTTAAAGGAAGACTAGAAGATTAATAAAGTAATTTTTAAATTTTGATAATAAAGGAGATTGATATATATGATAGAAAATAATGAAGTTAAAATAACTACAAGGGAAGGTATGGATGTTTTAAGAATAGTAAACAAACTAGGATTAAAAGAGGATATTTCTAATGCTATAGAAACATATATAACATTAAATAATAGAAAAGAAAGTAAGTTTACAGATCTAAGAAGATTAATAATTAAAGAAGTTGGTTTAGAGGAATATAATAATTTATCTGAAGATAAAAAGAAAGAAATTACTGAAAAAATATTTATAGAAAATAAGGATTTCAAAGAAGAATTTGAAAAGGTAAATATTGAATGTAATAGAGAGATGGGCAAAATTGGCGTTGATATTATGTATGATTTCATGACAAGATTGCCACAGGCAGAAAAAGAAGTTTATAAATGTCTAGCTGGAATATATGGTAAAACAGCTAAAGAAATTGAGTCACAAGAATTAGATGAAACTATTGAGCAAATAAAGAAGGTAGGACAAAGTAAAACTGTTATGGGTTTGCTCAAATTAGCAATCAGGTAGAAAAGTTAGGAAATAATCTAATAGGAATACTTTTTAAAAATGGTTGCTACGAATATATTGCAAATATGGATTTAGAGGAGGCACTTTCTATTATAGAAGGTGTCTTTATAGAATATATGGATTCTAGGACTTATCAGAGATATTTATTTGATAATTTACTAATGCAATTTAATGACAAAGGAATGAGTTATTTAGATTATATAAAAGAATCTAGAAAAGAACCAAGTACAAAAACTGACTACGTAAAAACAGAGTTAGAGAATAAAAAGTTGTTAGATAAATTTAAAAAACAAGGTGCAGTTATAAGTTCTTAAAAAGAAAGGAGGTTAATTAAATGTCTGATGTATTTAGACTAAGTAGTAGCATAGAATTAGATATAAATGATGTTATGTCTGGATTGCAACAAGTAGATAGACAAAGTGAAGAAACAAGAGATAGTTTAGAAAATATAGAGGATAGTGCAGATAGTGTATCGGGTAGGTTTTCAGGATTGGGAAAAATGGCTCAATCAGGATTAAAAGTTGTAGATAAATGGGCTAAAATTGGTGCAACGGCAGTAGCAGGATTGGCATCAGGAATGATAGCATTGGGTATTAAATCTAATGCGAGTTTAGAAACATCTCAAGTTGCTTGGACTACGTTATTAGGTACAGAAGAAGAGGCAAAGAATATGCTAGAAGATATTACTAAGTATGCAGCGACTACTCCATTTAGTAAAACTGGTGTAGATACAATGGCAAAACAGTTACACAATGCAGGATTTGAAGGCCAGAACTTATTTGATCAATTAACTAAATTCGGTAATATGGGGTCAGCGTTTGGTATTCAGGAAGATAGTTTATCGGAAATGGTAAGACAATATTCTCAAGTACAAATGGCACAAGTTGCTTATACAGAAGACTTAAACATATTACAAGATAGAGGTATACCTATTTATAAGGCTTTAGCAGAAGTAACAGGAACAACAGTTGCAGAAGTTAAAAATATGGCTTCACAGGGTAAAATAACAGCAGATGTATATAATCAAGCATTAGATTCCATAGCTAGTGGTACAAATGGTGCTATGGAAGCTCAAAGTAAAACTTTTAGTGGTATGCTATCGACTATACAGGATAATGTTGTAAATATATCTCAAAAGATAATACAACCAATCTTTGAAAAGGTATTGGAATATATGCCTATGATAATAGAATTAGCAGACAATTTTAGTGCTAACTTAGATGAAGGAAAAGGTGTGTTAGATAGTTTAAAAGAAGCTATTACAACTGTATTTGGTGAAGATACGTGGAATAAGATAACTATGGCAACAACCGTTGTCATGGGACTTGTAGGAGCTTATGCAATATTAAAAGGTGTAATGTTTATGAGTGATTTAATAAATTCTGTTAGTTCAGCTTGGGGTGTATTAAGTTCTGCAATGGGGATAGGAACAGCAGTTACAGAAGGAGCAACAGTTGCACAAACAGGGTTAAATTTAGCTTGGTTAGCTAGTCCAATAACATGGATCATAGCAGGGATTGTTGCGGTAATAGCCATATTTGTTCTTTTATGGAATAAATGCGAAGGGTTTAGGAACTTTTGGATTGGCCTATGGGATAAAGTTGTAAGTAGTTTTAAATCTGCTAAGGATTCTGTTGTAAATGGAGTATCTGATATGACTTCAAAAGCAGTAAATAAATTTAACGAAATAAAGCAAGGGATAACAGATAAAATAAATGGGGCTAAAGATGCAGTAAAAAGTGCTATAGATAAAATAAAAGGCTTCTTCAACTTCGATTGGTCTTTACCTAAAATTAAGTTACCTCATTTCAATATTAGTGGTAAATTCTCTTTAAATCCTCCATCTATACCGACTTTTGGTGTAGATTGGTATAGTAGCGGTGGTATATTTACTAAACCTACGATTATCGGAAATATAGGTGTAGGAGATGCAGATAATGGAAAGGGAAGACAAGCAGAAGCCGTATTACCATTAAAACCTTTCTATCAAGAAATGGAATCTATGTTTATAAAATATAGTAGTAGACCATTATATTTAGATGTAGATGGTAAGAGCTTCTTAAGAGCAACAGCAAAAAATAAAGATGTTTGGGATAGTTACGACTATAGAAATCCTAGATTAACATATAAATAGGAGGCAACATAGCCTCCTTAAAAAGGTAGGTGATAAAGTGAATATTAATGATATTAGTAAATATTATGATGCTAGGAAAAGATTGAGATATAATACCATGAATGATTATAAAATACCTATACATACATTATTACAGAAAGAATATGAGATATTTTTTAATGGATATTATTCAAGCTATTGGGGATTAGGAGTGGCAGAATATCCTAATATACAGCGTTTAAATGAGGTCGTTGAAGATACAGATTTAGAGGGGAGAAATGGTAGCTTAACGATTAAAAGTGGGACATATAAAGATAGAACTATTTCTATAACATTTAGATTATTAGATAGCGATAGATTTTGGATTATGGTTGATGACTTTGAAGATTGGTTATTAAATGTTAATGACAATAGACTTTTTTACGATAGACAGGATAGGTGTTTTATAGTTAAAAGAGTTGTATTTGGAGATATAACTAAAGAGATACGTAAATATGGAGAATTACAAGTAGACTTTATAGTAAAGCCATTTATGGAAGATTTAACGCCATCGTCATTTACTTTTTTAGAAAATGAAAAACTATTCATTAATCAAGGTCATTTTCCTATTAAGCCTATTATAACTCTTTATGGAAACGGTAATTTAGAAATTTCAATAAATGGAGAAGTAACTATAATAGAAAATGTACAAGAAGAAATAACTATTGATTCAGAATATATGATGTGCTTTGATAAAAATAATACTAATAAGTTAAGTGATATGATAGGAAAATTTCCCGAGTTAGCAGTAGGAGAGAATGATATTGTTGTTAGCAGTAATGTAAATAAAGTAACAATTAAATATACGAATTTTTATAGGTAGGATATTAACATTTCCTACCTTATTTTTTTAGAAAAACTGAAAGGAGAAGATAGGAAATGTATTTTAGATATAACGGAAAAGATAGTAAGCAATGGGGGTATGATATAAAAAGTAGTTTAACTATAGAAAAATTAGATTCAATAGAAGGCGAGACTTTAAAGTCTACTAATAGTTATGTAGAAAAAGCAGTAAGGATAAAGAAAGTAAATAAATTTACAGGTGATTTAGTTCATTTTTCTAAATTAGAAATTGATGCAATTAACAGATGGTTATTCGAGGAAGATTATAGATGTCTTCAGGTAGGATTGTATTGTTATAATGCGGTTTTTAAAAGAAGAAGATTAATGTGGTCTGATAATGGATATATAGATTTAGTTGTTAGATTAACACCTTATGCTTTAAGTAGTAAAACTATACATAATATAACTGTAATAGATAATACATACACTTATACAGATGATAATGGAATTGAAACAACTGTAAACCAAGGCGAAAAGATATTTACAATAAATAATAAAAGCAATGTTGAAGAAGTAGAAATATATCCTGAAATAAGTATTAAATTAAAAGATGATAAAGCGAATATAGTAACAATAGAAAATTTAACATTAAATAATAAAGTTGTTTTTAGTGAATTAGAAAACAAAGAGTGTATTTATATAAATGGCAAGAATCAATACATGATAAGTATGGTTGATGAAACAAGGAATATTTATAGTAAATTTAATGGAGTATATTTAAATTTACAGAAGGGAATAAATGAAATAAAAATATCTTCTAATGGTTTTGTTAACGTTTCTATGTGTTATCAAGAAGAGTTTAACTTAGAGGAGGTATGGTTAAATGAATAATGAAGTGCAAATAGCTTATTTTGAAAAAGGTGCTACTAAAAGTAAAGTATCAAAGGCTGTTGGAGATATTGTATTAGATAACATTTGTATATCTTGTGAAACAGATGAAGACTTATCTACAGGAGATTATTATTTAGATGCAACATTTATAATTGATGATGATGGAATATGGCAAAGCATTGAAGAAGAAGGTATATTAAAAGTTAAATTGGATTATGGGTATGAAATATTTGATATTGTGAAAATAACTAAGAATACAAGAGATATTACTGTATTCGCTAGGCAACATACAATAGAAAAACAACTTTCAACACGTTTAGAAGATGTAAGACCAGAAAATCAAAATGGATATTCAGCTTTACAATGGATGTTAGAAAATTCTAATGAATATAAAGAAGGACAAAACTATGCAAGAGAATTAGAATTTTCTAGTGATATAGAAATAATTAATACAGCTTATTATCAGGAAATGAATTTATATAAAGCTTTATTTGATTGCGATCAATCTTTTATTAATAGATGGGGTGGAGAAATCCAAAGACGTGGATATAGAACTACTATCAATAAGAAAATAGGACAAGATAGAGGTTTTCAGGTTAGATATGCGAAGAATTTAAAGGGATTTGAAGCTGAAACTAACATAGATAGTGTTTATACGAGAATAAAGCCTAAAGCTTATAATGGTTATACAATAGAGGGTTATGTTCAAAGTGGGAATATAGACAAATATGCTACAGTAAGAACAACTACTATAAAATATGAAGATGTAAAACTACAAGAAGATTGCGAGGAAGATGAAGTTGGATATGAAACTTTAGAAGAATTACAGGCAGAGTTAATTAGATTGGCTGAATTAGAATTTGCAGAGAATCATATAGATGAAATTCAGGGTACATATACAGTTAGTTTTGAAGATTTATCTAAAACAGAGGAATATAAGAATTATTCAATATTAGAGAGGATTTATTTAGGTGATACAGTAAATGTATTTATAGATAAATTAGATGTTAATATTTCAGTTAGAGCAATTAGAAAGAGATATAATGTAATGACACAAAAAGTAATTGAAATAGAATTATCTAATTTAGATTTGTCAGAATTCAAACCTAAATCATTTGCAGAAGTAGTAAAGGAAATTAATAAGTTACCAGAAAATTTCCAAAACGTTTTACAACAAGCTAGGGAAGACGCTACAGATTTGATACACGCAGGAGTAGGAACAGGTTATTTCGTTTGGGACGAAAATGGATGGGCTATCATGGATACAAAAGATAAAAATACTGCTACAAATGTTTGGCAATTCAATTTAGGTGGTTGTGGTTTCAGTTCAACTGGTTATTATGGTGAGTACAACATGGCCTTGACTATGGATGGAAAGATGGTTTTAAATGAATTGACTTGTGAAGGTATAAATGCAATGTTAATAAAGGCTGGAATATTAAAATCATTAAATGATAAAACATGGATTAATATGGAAGATGGTTCTTTTAATTTTGCAGATGCTTTAAAACTTGTTGATGGAAAACTTGTATTATCACATACCAATGGTTCAGAAGGTATAACTATTGATAAGGGAGGATTTAAGGTTACTACTTACTCTTCGACAAATGGAATGGAAGAAGTAGCGAAGCTAATAGCAACATCATTTGCTAAGGATAGAAACCAGAACGGATTAAGCATATGTACAACTGGATATGGAGATTATATTCAAATTGGATATGAAAGAGAAAATGGGGCTATAAGAGCTGCCATGTTTTTTGTGCCAGTTGGAGTACCATCAACTGCAGGATTACCTTATACAGATGCAGGAATATATATAGAAGATAAAACTTTTGTTGAAAATTTAATTAATTTTAAATATGGATTATATTTAAAAAGCAATGGAACAAAAGATCATGTAATTTATAATGATAGCAGCAATAATTATCTTAATATATTCGGAGATAATGGAATAAACTTAGGTTTTTTTAATGGAGATACACCCACAAATAGATTGATTTTACATGAAGCTCCACCAAGTGGAACAGGGGACTTAATTGAATCATATGGGAACTGGAATTTTAAAGGGTATACATTGCACAACTTAACGCTTGCGAACTATAAGTTAGCTAATACATATGCTAACTTAGAAACTAAATCTATAGCAGAAGTGAGTGCTTTAGAAACTAATAGTACAGATAATGTTAGATATGTTTATAAGAATATAACCAGTAAAAACAATAAAATTGTATTAAATATTCCTAGTGAATACCAAGGAAGGAATTATGATATTGTAGGTGTAGCCAAGTTTGGATTTGGGGATTATCGAATAACTTCTAAAGAAGAAAATAGATTTATAATTGAAACAGATAGAGAAATGACGATGAATATAGAAATAAGCATAGAGTAAGGTGGTGACAAAAGATGGAGACGTGGATTAATTTTATTAATAATGTTGGTTTTCCAATAGCATGCACTTGTGGACTAGCGTTTATTCTGTGGCAAATGTGGAAACAAATTAAGACTACTTGCGATAAATTAACGGAAACAAATGCAGAATTGGTAAAGACAAATAGTAATTTAGTTGGCTCTATAAATGTTAAATTAGATAAGCTAATAGAAGAATTAAAGTAAGTATACTTCTAAATAATATCATCGTAAATGATACTTAACAATAAAAAATGATTTAAAGAACAATTTGAAATTATTGCGAACTAAGTGATCTTTGAAAATTGAATAATACGGTGTTAAAAAATATATCATAATTAACTTATAATAATAATACAATTATAGTATTGTTAAGTTTTATAAAGTGGTAAGAGGAGAATTAATATGAGTAAACTTATTGATATATACTTAGAAGCTGTTTTCTTTGTTGTTTCGATAATATTGTGGTTATACGTACTTTTAATATCATCTGATATTCCAGTAAACATATCTAAGAATGAGTTTATCATTTCGATAATAAGTTTATTATTATTTGGATTATTCTATAGGTTTTATGTGAGAAAGTCTAAAAGAGAAGTAATAGGGGTACCTCTATTAATACCATTAGCATTTTGGCTATTATCTATGGTTGATGCAATTAAGTATAATTATCAAATATATAATACTATTATATCAATAATAGGTTTTACTATTACAGGATATTGTATTGGATTATCAATACATAGATTATTGACAAAAAAGCATACAGTTTAATATATTTATAAATTAACGGGTAATCCTAGCTTATCAAAAATAAAATTCAATATAAATTAATAAAAATACCGTATTATTCAATAAAGAAGATGCGGTATTTTTTAGTGCGCAATTCAAATATATTGTGAGCATATTAAAATAATAAAACAGGAATTTTAAAAAGAATGTTATTGGAATAAATAGGCATATAAATATTGAAAAAGTTTAAATAGCAATATATAATTATACTATGATTAGGAGGGATTATAATGTGTAAAGCAATTGAGGTAGCAAGTTGGTTTATTAATAATGATTATATACCTAGTAACACTAAAAGTGGAAATTTAAAATTGAATAAACTGTTATACTTTGCACAGCTAATAAGTTTAGTAAAGAGACAAAAACCATTATTCAAAGATGAATTATATGCCTTTGAAAATGGAGTTGTAGTTGAAGATGTAAGAAAAGAATATTATGAAAATTATTCTTCATTTATTGATAAAGCTAGAAATGATAATACAGTTTTTGAAAGTGATGAACTAGATATTTTAGAATTTACTAAAGAAATTTTTATGGATATTTCATCTAAAGAATTATCAGATTTAACTCATGAGCATAAGAGTTGGAAAGATAATTATGAAAAATCAAAGACGAAAAAAAGTGGTAGAATATGGTACAACAAAGATGATGCCAAAATAGATATAAACGATTATTTTACTAAATATAAATGTGATTTAGATTTAATAGAAAATATAATTAATGCTAAGCAATACTCCCAAGATGATAATATTGAAGATGTAATAGAGGTTAACGGAGTTAAGTTTTATTATAATCCAAATGAAATTAATGCAAATGACTATATAGAAACTTTAAGATTATTTTCTCCAGAAGATACTGCATATACACTTTATCTAGATGAAAAGCAAGGGTTAGTTATATTTTAAAATGGTTAGAGCTGGACAAGGAGTTTTATTAAAGTTAGATTTTTGTGATGGTAGTGTTGCAAATTATAAAAGGCCATTTTTGGTAATAAATAAGGATAACGACTATATATATTTATTAAATATTTCATCGACTAAAGGAAAAGAGCATAAATTAGGGATGAAATCTAATAAATTAATAAGCCGTTATAGACCACCATTTTTAAAATCGTCATTTGTAAAATTAGATTCTATGTATATAGTCCCTAATAGAGAATATATAAAAAATTATTTGTTATGCGAAGGGAGAGCAATGCATCCATTAGAGTTGCAAGATATAAAACAGTGTTTTAGTGATTATAGAGAGAATAATAAGTTTAAGAGTAAAATTTTTAATCTAGATAGAATTGAAGAACTAAATGGTACTCTAATTTTGATATAAAAGTTTATAAATTTTTAATATTAATAGTCTTTAGTATTGTTAAATAAAATATATATTTATAAGGATTAATGATTTCTAAGAAAGAAATCGTTAGTCTTTTTTTATTATAATATTAAAACTTAATAGTTCATTAATAAAAGGATGACGGTCGCAAAATGTGATTGTTGTTCCTTTTTTTATTTTTAGGAGGTAAGGTATGAAAGGAAACAAGTATATAATAAATAATAATTATGTTGAAATGATAATTGAGAGCAAGGTTTATGGAATAATAAGAGTTAAAATAGATAATGATGATTTAGAAAAATGCAGTAAATTAACGTGGCATTATGCAAAAAATAAAGATAGTAAATATATACAAACAAGAATAAAAGGAAAAATGATAAAGTTACATAGATATATAATGGATATAAATAATAGTAATTTAGTAGTAGATCATATAAATAGAAATCCATTAGATAATAGAAAATCGAATTTAAGAATATGTAGTTATAAAGAAAATAGTTTTAACAAAAGCATAAGAGTAGACAATACTTCAGGAATTCCAGGGGTAAGCTTTCATAAGATTAATAAGAAGTGGAGAGCAAAAATAAAATATAATAATTTAACAATTCATTTAGGATATTTTGAAGATATAAATGAAGCTTTAATTAATAGAAGAGTTGCAGAAGAAATATTGTTTGGAGAATATAGTCCTAATGAAAAATTAGATAATATTGAAGAAGAGTTAATTCAAAAAGCTAGAGAAAATGTAATGAGAAGAATAGAAAATAAAGTTGCTTAATTAAAGTTATTTATATTGAAAGAAAATGAAATTTAGTATATAATAATACCAATAAAGAAAAATGATATAAACCAATAAACATATTGTTATGTTTACTAGTTAAATTTATATTGTTAAAAGTACGATAAACCGCTTGGTTGACAAGTAGAAGCTATCAATAAGTTATTTGGTTATACTGTACACAATGAAAAAGGTAAGCCAACAAATTCAGAATTTATAGCAATTATTGCAGACAAGCTAAGATTAAAGAATAAAGTGTCTTAATATATATAAAGACAGTAACGGATTTTAAAATCAGTTACTGTCTTTTTTAGATTTTTCTATTTTCATTTCTTTTTCTAATACAAAAGTCATGATTATTCTTATAATAAATACTGAAGCTAAAATAATTAATTCATCCATATTTTTAATGATAACAGTCTTCAATATTTCTGCTGCTAACTTAAAATCTAAAGTTGTAACCATAACATCTGCAAATTCATATTTAATATCAACATCTCTTTTGAAAAATCTTTTTAAAATATAGTGATAAAAAGCTGTAAAGACTCCAAGAGTTAAAATCAAAATTCCCATAAGCTCAAAAATATGAATAAGAATAGGTAAATATTTGTTAAATAATTCTTCCAAAATGTATACACCTCAAATTGATAATATCTTTAGGTTACCCAAAGCTTAAAAAATAATACGAATATAGTAATAAACTTATAAATAATTATTAGAATAAAACATATGTGTATTAAATATTTTGAAAGAATGTAGGAAAACTAAATATGTACGAAACTATATGTAAAGGAGAAAAGGATGGAAAAAAATAAATTAAGGGAAATACAAAAAGAATTAATAATTTGTGAAAAACCATCAAGCTATTTAGAAGAAATTAAAGATTCGTTAAGAAATACACCTTTGGATGCATTACTTATACTTCAAAATACAGAACAAAACCTTAAATATCATCCAGAGGGAAATGTCTGGAATCATGTTATGCAAGTGATAGATACAGCAGCTAAAGTAAAAGAATTTGCAAATGATAAAGAAAGTTTAATGATGGGTGCATTATTACATGATGTAGGAAAAGGCCCAACAACAAAGAAAAATAAACAAGGAAGATGGATTTCGTATAATCATGATGTAGAAGGAGTAAAATTAGCAGAAAAAATATTAGATTATTATAATTATGAAAATGATGAAAAAAGTAAAATATTAAATTTAATAAAATATCATATGCATCATCTTTATATAATTCAAGATTTACCTTTTGCAAAAACAAAAGAAATGATAAAAGATGTAGATTTAAATGATATGATTTTACTATTTATAAGTGACAGATTAGGAAGAGGGCAATTAGAAGATAATAAAAAAGCAAAAGAAATAGAAGATATAAAAAAAGTTATATCAATTTTAGAAGAAAACTACAATTTGGATTTAAAAAATATAAAGGAAAAAGTGAAAAAAATAGAAAAAATTATATAAAATTTAAGTTACATATATTCACTTATGAATATACTAGAAATTACTATCATATTATTAAGATATAACAATATGGGGGTGGTTTCTTTGGAGATTATAAGTAAATTAAACTTAAATAAAAAAGAAAATAAGTTTTATTATTTTATGGTTTTTATATTCTTTTGCGTAGGTATAGCATTAGGTACATATATAGTCAAATATATGAGTGCAAGAGATGCAACAGATCTTACGAGCTATTTTTCTACATTTACTGAAAGTATAGCAAAAGAAGCAGTGAATAATAAAGTTTTATTATTTAATATACTAAAGAAAAATTTAATGCTTATAACAATAATTATAGCATTGTCCTTTACAGTATTTGGGACGCCAATAATTCTTTTATTGGATTTAGTTAAAGGATTTACATTAGGATATACCTTTAGCTTTTTAATTTCAACCTTCGACGGTAAAGGATTATGGTTAGCGTTAGCTTCAACAATACCACAGAATATTATTTATATTCCTTGCTTTATAGCATTAAGTATAGTTGGAATTGAATTTTCTTCAACAAAACTTAAAGATAAGTTCTTTAATAAAGGTAAAGTAAATACAATAGTAGAGAGAGAACTAATTTTAAAGATTGGGGTATTGGCATGTGTATTCATTATCGGAACTCTAATTGAAGCATATCTTGGTCCAAATATTATTAAGTTTGTAGTTACAAATGTTTATAAAGTTGGTTAATTAATAGATGATTATAAAAGGAAATTCTAAAGCTGTTGTCGAATAATAATAATTAAGGTGGGAATGGGGAGAATTATGAAAGAAATAGTAAATGAATATCGTGAGTCATTACTTGAAAGTCATAAAAGTGATAACACTGTTTATGCTTACGTAACTGATGTGAATTTGTATATCAAGTATCTAAATAGTAAAGATATATATTTAGATGAAACTGACAATGTTACAGTTAAAAATTATATCGACCATTTGTTGGAAGAAGGAAAATCTGAAAGATCAATAAGTAGAATTGTTATTAGCTTAAGAAGCTTTTATAATTATTTAAAAGATCAAAAGATAATAAGAGATATACCGAAGATATATTATAAGAGTACAGATCAATCAAAGAAGCTTCCAGAAATATTAACCGTTGAAGAAGTAGATAAGATTATTAAAGTAGTAGATAAGGATTGTAATAAGGGAATTAGAGACAATGCATTATTAGAACTTATGTATGCTACAGGAATGAAAGTTTCTGAAATAATTAATCTATCTGTTGAAGATGTAAATTTAGATTTACTATATGTTAGATGTCATGATAATAAAAATTATGAAAGACTTATCCCTATTGGAAGAAGCGCAGAAGCGGCTTTAAGGGAATATTTATCTATAAGGGATATAATAGCTTCAGCAGGAGTACACAATTTGTTTGTTAATTTAAATGGTAACCAATTAACAAGACAAGGAGTTTGGAGAATAGTAAAAGAATATTCTCACAAAGCAGGAATAAATAAAGATGTTAATTTAAATACATTTAGACATTCCTTTGCAGTACACCTACTTCAAAATGGAGCAAATGTAAGAGCGGTACAAAAACTTTTAGGAAATCAAGTATTAACTTACATGGACACTTACTATGAGATAATAAATAATGATAAAATAAACTTGGTTTATAAAAACTCCCATCCGAGAGCTTAAGGCTTTTAAAAAGGGGCTTTATATACGAAAGGAGAAAAAATATGAAAAGAGCTATATTAATTGTATTAGACAGTGTAGGAGTTGGAGAATTAGAGGATGCAAAGAGCTATGGTGATGAAGGAAGTCATACTTTAGATCATGTATATAAATCTTGTAATGGTCTTGAAATAAAAGAACTAGAAAAGTTAGGAATAGGTAACATAGAAGGTGTTAATGCTCCTAAGAAATGTGAAAATGCTATAGGTGCTTATGGTAGAAGCAAAGAAGCATCAAAAGGAAAGGATACTGTTACAGGGCACTGGGAAATTAGTGGTGTAATTTTAGAAAAACCTTTAAATACTTACCCACAAGGTTTCTCTAAGGAAATAATAGATGAATTTATAAAGAGAGCAAATATAAAAGGAATATTAGGTAATGTTGTTGCTTCAGGAACTCAAATAATTGAAGATTTGGGAGAAGAACATGTTAAAACTGGATATCCGATTATATATACATCTGCAGATAGTGTATTCCAAATTGCGGCTCATGAAGATATTATTCCAGTTGAGAAATTATATGAAATGTGCCAAATAGCAAGAGATATGCTTGTAAATGAATGGGCAGTAGGAAGAGTTATTGCAAGACCTTTTATAGGAGAAGCTCCAAACTTCAAGAGAACTTCTAATAGAAGAGATTATGCATTAGATCCTTTTAATAAGACTATGCTTGAATATTTAAAAGAAGAAAATTTAGAAGTTGCAGCCGTTGGTAAAATTGAAGATATCTACAATGGAAAGGGTATTACTTGTGCAGTTCATACAAAAAGCAATATGGATGGTGTAGATAAAACTTTAGATTATATGGATACTATAAAAGAAGGTCTTATCTTTACAAATCTTGTTGACTTTGACATGTTATATGGACATAGAAATGATCCAAGTGGATACGGAAAAGCTTTAGAAGAGTTCGATAATAGACTACAAGAAATTTATTCAAAAATGACTGATGAGGATATCCTTATAATAACAGCTGACCACGGCTGTGATCCTACAACTAGCAGTACAGATCACTCAAGAGAGCATATACCTGTAATAGTTTATGGAAAACATGTAAAACCAGGAGTTAATATTGGAACAAGAGAAACATTCGCTGATATAGGAAAAACAATATTAGATTTCTTTAATGTTAAGAATGAATTAGTTGGAAAAAGCTTCTTAAATGAAATAATGGAATAGTTGGAGGAATTAAACTTATGAGAATGTATGACCTTATAATGAAAAAGAGAAAAGGCGAAGAATTAACAAAAGAAGAAATAAACTTTTTTGTAGAAGGGTTTACAAATGGAAGTATACCAGACTATCAAGCATCAGCAATGCTTATGGCTATATTTTTCAATAAGATGAATAAGAGAGAAACTGCAGAATTAACTAATGCTATGGTTGAATCTGGAGATAAAATTGATTTAAGTAATATTAATGGAATAAAGGTAGATAAGCATTCTACTGGTGGTGTTGGAGATAAAACATCTATTTGTTTAACTCCTTTAGTTGCATCACTTGGAATACCAGTTGCTAAGATGTCAGGAAGAGGTTTAGGTCATACTGGTGGTACTATAGATAAACTTGAAACATTTAAGGGATTTTCTGTTGAATTAACAGAAGAACAATTCATGGAAAATGTTAATAATATTAATATTGCTATTATGGGGCAAAGTGGAAACTTAGTTCCTGCTGATAAGAAGTTATATGCATTAAGAGATGTTACAGCAACTGTTGATAACATGTCTTTAATAGCATCAAGTATTATGAGTAAGAAAATAGCTTCAGGAGCTGATGCTATAGTTTTAGATGTTAAGGTTGGAGATGGTGCATTTATGAAAACACCAGAAACAGCTAAAGAACTTGCAAGAGAAATGGTTGATATCGGAAATCATCTTGGAAGACAAACTATTGGAGTAATTTCTGATATGGATCAGCCATTAGGATATGCAATAGGAAATAGCTTAGAGGTTATGGAAGCTATTGAATTATTAAAAGGAAATGGCCCTAAAGACCTTTTAGAACTTACATTAACTATAGGCTCAAATATGTTACTTTGTGCTAAAAAAGCGGAAAGCGAAGAAGAAGCTAGAAAAATGTTACAAGAAAATATAGCTAATGGAAAAGGCTTAGAAAAACTTAAAGAATTTATAAAAGCACAAGGTGGAGATATTTCACCAATAGATGATTTTAGTAAATTCCCTAAGGCTAAGTATATAGAAGAAGTTATTGCACCAAGAGATGGTTATATTACTAAGATTAAAGCAGAAGCTTTTGGACTAATTGCCATGGAACTTGGAGCAGGACGTGCAACTAAAGAAAGTGAAATAGATTTAGCTGTAGGACTTGTTTTAAATAAAAAGAGAGGCGATAAAGTTAACAAGGGTGATGTTCTAGCGTACATACACTCAAATAACGAAGGGAATATAGAAAAGGCTAGAGAAAGTATCTTAAATAATATAACTATTGAAGATAAATATGACTTAAATATTCCGCTAATTTATGACATTATAAAATAAAGTTAACAAACTTAATCAGTGACAAGCTTGTCGCTTGTCACTTTCAATGATTAGGGGTGTAGCCTAAGAGGAAAATATGATAAATAGAAAGTAAAATTCTTTTTATCATATTTTTATTTTTTTTGGGCAATAATAAGCTTAAAAGGAGGAGAACAAATGAAGAAAAAATTATTTAAAAAAATCTCTATTATTCTTTTATGTTTATTATGTTTAAATACAGTTATTCCAATGGCGTCTGAAAGAAATGAATGGGAAAATGAATATCCACAGGATATTTATACAGCATGTTTAGAAGAAGGTATGAATGTAGATGCAAAATCTGCAATTCTTATTGAGCCTGTAAGTGGTACAGTACTGTATGAAAAAAATCCAGATGAAAAATTTGCCCCAGCTTCTGTAACTAAAATAATGACAATGTTATTAGCAATGGAAGCTATTGATAGTGGTAAAATTTCATTAGATGATAAGATAACTTGTAGTGAAAATGCTAAGAGTATGGGTGGAAGCACAATGCTTCTAGACACTGGAGAGGTAAGAACTGTTGAAGAAATATTAAAAGGAATAGCAATAGCATCAGGTAATGATGCAGCAGTTGCTATGGCAGAATTCTTAAGTGGTTCTACTGATGAATTTGTTAAATTAATGAATGAACGTGCTCAAGAACTAGGAATGACTAATACAACATTTAAAAATTGTAATGGTTTACCAGTTGAAGGGCATTTAACAACAGCAAGAGATATTTCTATAATGTCATTAGAATTACTAAAGCATCCAACAATATTAAAATATAGCGGTACATATATGGAAACAATATCTGAAGGAAGAAAGAGTCCTATTGAGTTAGTAAATCACAATAAATTAGTTCGTTTCTTTGATGGATGCGATGGTTTAAAAACTGGATTTACTCAAGAAGCTAAGTATTGTATAAGTGCAACAGCTGTAAGAGATGGAGTAAGAATGCTTGCTGTAATTATGGGAGCACCTACATATAAGATTAGAAATAGAGATGCTAGTATGCTTATGAATTATGGTTTCTCAAAATATCAAGGTAAAAAGCTATTTAATAAAGATGATGATGTTGAAACTGTATATTTAGGAAAGAGTGAAGATAGATATTATGTAGCAAAAGCTAAAGATGACTTATCTATAGTATTCTTAAAAGGCAGTGAAGGAGAACCACAAAATAAGATTATATTAAATGAGCCAAAAGATAGTTATACTGAAGGTGAGATAGTAGGAAAATGTGAAGTATATCTAGATGGTCAAAAGGTTGGAGAAGTAGAGTTATATTGTGATAGAGATGTTGAAAAAGGCGGATTTATTGATAACTTAAAATATAATATGAAAAATCTATTTAAAAAGGGAGTATAAATAGTATATTTAGTGATTGGATAGACAATATGTTGAGTTAGTCACTAAAATAAAATATAAAAGTTATGTTAAGGGATTAATTCATAAAAAAATGGATTAATCCCTTTTTTTATACTACAATGTAAATGTAGGAAGGTGAACTTTAGTGAAGAGAAAATTAATATATGTAATGGTAATAGTGGGTTTATTAACGGGATGTTCAGCAAATAATGATACTGTAACAAATGGTGAGAATAATAATACTATTATTGAAGAAAATATTGAAGAAGAAACTATGGAATATACTGTGTTTAATGCTTTAGGAAAAAGCTATGAATCAAGTAAAAATATATATGAATTAAATGAAGGGGATAAGATATATGATGACATGAATGGTTATCCTCACGTGCAAGGTGAATATAAGGAAATAGATTTTGCAATAGATTTATTAACGGAATATCTACATAAAAACTCAGAAGCATATAATTATATTGTTAGTGATTGGGATAGTAATAGTGAAGACGTTGTATTGATAGCGGATGAAGAAAAAGAAAGAGTTATGGAAAATGCAAACTTTCTAGGGGAACAATTTGGCCTATCAAATGAAGATCCTGTTTATTTTAAGTTAGATAAGGTTATACTACAAAGTAAAAATGAAAATGATAGTATTGTTGAATTAGAATTAAGAGGCTACTTATCTGCAACTGATGGTAATTATAGACCACTTGGAACATTTACTGTTACGGTTTATACAAAAGATGATAAGTTATATGCTTCAATAGTTTAAAGTAATATATAATTAGTTTTTTATAAAGCGAAATATGAAATTAAAAGGAATTAATATTTTTATTTAAGCTAAATAATGGTAAAATATAAATAGTAATATTTTAAATATAGGAGGATTAAAAATGTCAATTTTAAAAAGATTTAGTGATATAATGTCATCAAATATTAATGCGTTATTAGACAAGGCAGAAGATCCTATTAAAATGATAGATCAATTAATGAGAAACTTAAATGATGATTTAAATAAAGTTAAAGCAGAAACAGCTTCAGTAATGGCGGAAGAGACTAGAGCTAAAAGAGAATTAGATGAATGCCAAAGAGATGTAAATAAAATGTTAGAGTATGCAAAAAGGGCTGTAGATGCAGGAAATGATGATGATGCAAGAGCGTTTTTAACAAAGAAGGTATCATTATCTGAAAAGTTAAGTGCACTTAACACAAAGTATGAAGCTGCACATAATAATTCAGTTAAGATGAAAGAAATGTATAATAAATTAACAAGTCAAATTGAAGAGCTTAATGAAAGAAGAAGCACAATTAAAGCTAAAGTTGCAACTGCAAAGATGCAAGAAAGAATTAATAAAATGGGCTCATCTATAAATAATTCAAAATCAAGTTTAGATTCATTTAGCAGAATGGAAGAAAAGGCAAATAGAATGTTAGATGAAGCAAATGCTATGGCAGAATTAAATTCAAAGCCAAGTGATGGAATAGATGATTTAATGAGTAAATATGATAAAACTTCTAATAGTGATGTAGAAGATGAACTAGCAGCTTTAAAGGGAAATAATAATGCTTCTGCAATTGACGATGAGTTAGCAAAACTTAAAGAAGAAAAATAATATATAGAATATTTTAATGGCATGGATAATATAGGAGGCAAATAGTATGGGGTTGTTTAGTAATCAACTGTTAGACGTAATAGAATGGAATGAAACGAGAAATGATGTTTTGTTCTGGAAATGGAAAAATAGCGAAATTAAAAAGAATAGTAGATTAATAATAAGACCAGGTCAAGATGCTATATTTATGCATAATGGCAAAGTTGAAGGTGTATTTACTGAAGAAGGTAATTATGAAATAGAAACAGAAATAATACCTTTATTGTCAACTTTAAAAGGGTTTAAATTTGGATTTAAGTCTGGACTTAAAGCAGAAGTACTATTTATAAATACAAAAGAATTTCAAGTTAAATGGGGTACTAAGAGCCCAGTAAATATTCCAGCACCAGGAATGCCAGGTGGAATGCCTATAAGAGCTTTTGGATCATTTAATGTTAAGATAGATGATCATATGACATTAATAGATAAGATTGCAGGTATTAAAAGTCAATTTACTGTTGATGATGTAAAAATGAGAGCTTTAGCTGTTGTAGATCAGCTTTTAATGAAATGGATAGTTAGAGAAGGAAAGGATATGTTTAATTTACAAGCAAATTCCTTTGATATAGCAAATGGTATAAAGACTGATTTAGATATGGAAATGATTAAAATAGGTCTTACTATAACATCATTTAATATAGAAAACTTCAGTTATCCTGAGTCAGTTCAAAAAATGATAGATAAAAATGCAGCTTATGGAATGGTAGGTAATATAGGTCATTACCAAAATGTTTCTATGGTAGAGGCTATGGAGAAAAATCCTAATAACTCAATGGCTAATATGGCTCAAGCAGGAATGGGTATGCAAATGGGAATGAATATGATGAATGAAATGAAGAAAAACATGGAAAATAGTTCATCATCTAATTCATCACATAATGCTGGCGGAAATAATTCTAGTACAACTTGTAAGAGTTGTGGAGAACCTTTAAGTGCAAATGCTAAATTCTGCCCTAATTGTGGAACGAAAAATGTTCAAGAAGAAGTTACTAAAACAAAGAAGAAGTTTTGTAGCGAGTGTGGGGCACAAGTAGCAGAAGGTGCTAAGTTCTGTGGAGAGTGTGGCTGTAAAGTAAATTAAAAAGAATTATAATTTTGAAATAGGAAATACCTAAACTTAAGAAAAACATTTAAGGAGTACATTATGATTATCGATAAAGAGTTTTATAACAGAAGTGCAATAGATGTTGCTAATGATTTACTTGGAAAGGTATTAGTTAGAGAAGTTGATGGTAGAATCTTAAAAGGAAAAATAGTTGAAACAGAAAGCTATATAGGAGCTATAGATAAAGCTTGTCATGCTTATAATGGTAGAAGAACAAAAAGAACTGAAATATTATATAGTGATTGCGGAGTAGCTTATGTTTACTTTATATATGGCTTATACCACTGTTTTAATGTTGTTACTAATGAAAAAGATGTGGCAGAAGCAGTTTTAATAAGAGCAATTGAACCTTTAAATGAATTTGATTATATTTCACAAGTTAGATATAAAAAACAATTTAAAGAATTAAGTAAAACTCAAATTAAAAACTTAACTAATGGTCCATCTAAATTATGTTTAGCTTATTTAATAGATAAAGATTTAAATGGGGATAAACTATATGAACAAGGGAAAATCTATCTTGAAGAATCTGAGGAAAATGATTTTGAAATAGTTAAAACAAAAAGAATTGGAATAGACTATGCAGAAGAGGCTAAAGATTTTTTATGGAGATTTTATATAAAAGATAATGATTTTGTATCAAAAAAATAACAAATGTAATTTCTGAATCTTCAAGGTGCAGAAAAGTAAAAGGGAGAGATAAAGATGAGAGTAGCATTAATTGCACATGATAAGAAAAAAGAGGAAATGGTTAATTTCGCAAAAATAAATGAGGAAAGATTATCTCATTTAGAACTTTATGCAACAGGAACAACTGGTTTAAGAATTATGGAAAATACAAATTTAGAAGTGCATAGATTAAAGAGTGGACCTCTTGGTGGAGATCAACAAATCGGGGCTTTAGTTTCTGAACAAAAGCTTGATTTAGTAATATTCTTAAGAGATCCTTTAACATCACAACCACATGAACCAGATATAAATGCATTACTAAGACTTTGTGATGTTTATGAAATACCTCTTGCGACAAATGTTTCAACAGCCCAATTAGTATTAGATGCATTGCATAAATAAAAATTTAATAAAGAAATTACTAAATCGTATAGGTATAGTTTTTGATGTATAAAAAATAGAGTTGCATAATGGCAACTCTATTTTTTTATTTGTGTATAACGTTCATATAAAATGATACATCTACAATATTATTATATACAAAAAATAAAAAAATATATGATAAACATTATTGAAAGTAAAATAAGCATAAAAGTAAGAAAGTTTTCATAGAATTTTTTGAGAACAATAATATAGGGAAAGTTTAGAATGAGTGTTAAAGTAGAATTATTTTCAGGGTTTCTTGGAGCAGGAAAAACACAATTAATAAAGAAGCTAATAGAAGAAGGCTATTATAATGAAAATATAGCTATTATTGAAAATGAATTTGGTGAAGTAAGTATTGATGGAACAATATTAAAAAGAACAAATACATTAGTAAAAGAAATTAATGCAGGATGTATTTGCTGTCAGGTAACCGGTGATTTTAAGGAATCAATTTTAGATGTTGTTGAAAATTGCAATGTAGGCAGGCTGTTAGTAGAACCTACAGGAGTAGCAAAGCTAAGTGACATAAAAAAAGTATTTGAAGAGAAAGAATTGAAAGATGTTGCTTATGTTGAAAAGGCAATAACAGTTGTTGATGCAGAAAAATTTAATTTATATTTATCTAATTTTAAAAGCTTCTTTGATAACCAAATAAGAAATGCTGATATTGTGATATTAAGTAGAACTCAAAATATAAGTAGTGAAGAGGTTAAGAAATTACATGATGAAATAGGAAAAATAAATAAAAATGCAATCATTGTTAGTAAGGAATGGAAAAATACTAAAGCTGAAGACTTAATACCAAAGAATTTTATTATAAGGAATAAAGGTACAAAAAGTGGAAAAACATCATTAAAGAAAAGCAGTTTTTCTAAAGGAATACTTAAAAAAGAAAATAATGAAGAAGACCAATTTGAAAGCTTTGCACTTAAGGTTAATAGAAAAGTTTCTAAGGAAGAACTTTTAAGTAAATTTAATTTTATTAAAAATAGCTTTGAATTTGGAGAAATAATTAGAGCAAAAGGAATAGTTGACACTAATAATGGTAAGGAACAGTTTGACTATACTTTATCTGAAATAAATATGGAAAAGATAGCTTATAGAGGAGAATCTGTTATTTCCTTTATTGGGACAAACTTAAATAGAGATAAAATAAAAAATTTCTTTCTTTAGGTGGTGGTATTATGAAGGTTGGCATAGAAGTAGTTACTGGATTTTTAGGGGCTGGAAAGTCAGCCTTTATTAATTCATTAATCAATAAAACTAAGGCAGTTGGTGAAAAAATAATAGTCTTAACATGTGAAAGCGGAAATGTAAAAATTAAAGAGTTAGAAGAAAATGATATTACTGTTAAACATATTGATTTTATAGAGGATAACTCAGAGTTAAACGGAGAAATTTATAAGATTGTTAAGGAATATAAGCCACATAGGATAATAATTGAGTATAACGGTACAGAAACTTTAGAACATTTATACAGATGCATTTTTGATAATGAAACAGGAAAACTCATAAAATTAAATACAATGTATTTTGTATGTGACGGAGATAGCTTAGATTTTTATATTAAGAATATGGGAGAACTTTTACTTCCTTTTATTCAAAGTAGTGATGTTTTAGTAATAAATAATTGTTATAAGTTAAGTGAAGAAAAAATAGAGGAAGATATAGATCTTCTTGGTACATTAAATCATAAAGCACAAATTATAAAGTCAAATAATAATGAGGATTTCGAAAAAGCATTAGATGAAAGTAAGTTGCTTGAAAATAATTTTTTAAGAAACATGAGGCTTAAGATAATTGATTATATGAGAAAGTGAGTTAGCAGGTGAGAAAGTGAGTATAAGTAAATTTGAATCTTGGATGTGGAGTTACCTTGGAATTATTGTTGAAGCACTACCTTTTTTACTAATAGGTGCAGTTTTATCAGCAATAATTCAAATTTATGTTTCTGATGATTTTATAAAAAAAATAATACCTAAAAACAGTATTATAGGATATTTTATAGCTGCAATTGCAGGAATATTTTTTCCAGTTTGTGAATGTGCAATTGTTCCTATTGCAAGAAGCTTAATAAAGAAAGGATTACCTGTAGGTGTTGGAATTACATTTATGTTAGCTGTACCTATAGTTAATCCCGTTGTAATTATGTCTACATATTATGCATTTCCAGATAACATAAGTGTTGTTATCTATAGAACTATTGGAGGAGTAGTAGGTGCATTAATAGTTGGTTTATTGACTGGTATAATGTATGACAAAAAGAAGAAAAATGAAGTTGTTAAAGATGATAATGTTGGACTTTATTGTGATTGTTGTACTTATAGTAATAATTATTATATTTCATTGAAAGGTAAGATAAAGAATTTAATATTAAATGCTTCTAATGAATTTTTAAATATAAGTATTTATTTTATTTTTGGTGCATTCCTTTCAAGTATTTTTGTTGTTTTTATGCAAGATAGCTTAATAAATAATATGACCTCAGGAAAAACCATAGGAATTATAATAATGATGTGTTTGGGCTTTTTACTTTCTTTATGCTCAGAAGCAGATGCATTTGTTGCAAAAGGGTTTATGGACAACTTTGGGGTTGCAGGAGTAATTGCCTTTTTAATATTAGGTCCAATGATGGATCTTAAAAATTTAATTTTAGCCTTTGGATTCTTTAAAAAGAAGTTTGTCCTTAAGCTTTTAGCAATGATTTCTGTTGTAGTATTTCTGATTTGTTTAGTTGTAGTTTAATTAATATATGGGGGAGCTATGAAAAAATTCAATGTTGATGAATTAATATGGTTTATTATTTTAATATTAATGGAAGTTTCGATTGTTTTTTTAATAAGAAGTGGAAATATTACTAACTTTGTAGGAGTAGACATGATAAAATACTTTTACTTAAGTATAGTTATTTTAGGTGTGTTTACAATTGCTCAGTTTGGAAGAATATTTACTATTAAAAGAAGGGTTGAAATAACAAATAAATTTATTCCATTAACTTTCACATTATGTATAGGTTTTATTTTGCTTTTTATATTTCCATTATTAAAAACTAATAATATAAATAGTGATTTGGGCCTTAATAAAAACGATGATGCTATAATTATAAATAGCGAAAATTATGAAATTTTAAATGACATAAATGACAATAAAGAAAAGTTCGAAGGAAAAAAGATGATTTTTTTAGGGTATGTAGATAAAAGTGAAGAAAATCCTGATTGCATTATTATTTCAAGAATAGCAGTGAAATGCTGTCAGGCAGATAAAGAAAAAATACAAATAAGAGTAAAAGGTATTGATAATGATTTTGAAGATGGGCAATGGATAAGTATAAGCGGAGAAATTTGCTTTGATGAAAAGTTCTTTATATTAGCTAATGAATATAAGCTTCAAAATGAACCAACGGATATATATTATCATGAGCACCTTTAGGGTTGTTCTTTTATTAGAAAATTGATATTATATAAGTTATGAGACCCTATAAGATTAATAGGGAAGTTTAATAAAAATATAAAGGCGGGATGAATTAATGGAATTGCCAAAGGTTAAAGTGGCAGATTTTGAAGGACCTTTTGATTTATTACTACATCTTATTAAAAAGAATAAGATGAATATATATAATATAGAGATATATAAAGTTACAAATCAATATTTAGAATATCTTAATACTAGAAAAGTAATGGACCTTGAAATTACATCTGAATTTATAGTAGTAGCAGCTACTTTAATAGAGATAAAATCAAAAAATCTTTTACCAAAAGTAAAGGTTGATGAAGAAGAGGAAAGTGAAGAAGATATTGAAAAAAGATTAATGGAACGACTAATTGAATATAAGAAGATAAAGAACGTTTCAGAATTCTTTAAGAATAAATATATAAATGCTGGTGAAGTTTTTAGTAAAAAGCCTGAAATTATTGAAGAAATAAAACCAGAAAAAATCGATAATGATGATATATTTAAAAATCTTACACTTTTAGATTTATATAATATTTATAATAAAATATTAGAAACCTATAGAGAGAAACAAAATAAGGTTAATGTAGTACAAAAGAAGATATATGTAGATAAGTATAAGGTTGAAGATAAGATGGAAGAACTTTTAGAAAGGTTTAATTCTAGTGAAGTTATTGAATTCAATAACTTAATGAAAGAAAGTACATGTAAGCTTGAAACTGTAGTAACATTTTTAGCATTATTAGAGCTTATAAAGATAAGAACTATTCAAGTTTTCCAAGATGAGAGTTTTTCAAATATACTTATTAAGAGGAGGAGAGATATTGAGTAACATTGATGTTAAGCAATATGAATTTAATGAACTATCAAGAAAGTCAGATATAAAATCAGCCATAGAATCAATGCTATTTGTAAGTGGTGAACCTTTAGCATTAAGGGAATTAAGCAATAATTTAGAACTTAAAGAAAAGAATGTTGAAGAAATCCTGAGTGAAATGGCAAATGAATATGAAGATAAAAGTAGAGGAATAAGATTAATTAGCATAAATGGAGCATATCAATTAGTAACTAAAAGTGAAAATTCAGATTTTGTTCAAAAGCTATTAAAGAAAAATAAAAAACATTCTCTATCACAAGCTTCTATAGAAAGTTTAGCAATAATTGCATATAAACAGCCAATAACACGTATAGATATAGATGAAATAAGAGGTGTTAAATCTGAATCTGCTATTGCAAGATTAATTGAAAGAGGATTAATTAAAGATATAGGTAGATTAGAAGTTCCAGGAAGACCAATACTTTATGGAACAACAGATGAATTTTTAAGACAATTTGGTTTAAAAACAATAAAGGAATTACCATCATTAGATTTATATAGTGATGAAGAAACTCAAAGTTCAATTGATTTATTAAATAAGGCAATTGAAGATATGGAACCAGAAGTTGATGATTTTGAAAATAATGATAATGAAAATAATATAGAAGAGGAAGTAGCAGAAGAGATGAATGAAGCTGCTATTGATGAAGATAAATAATTTTTATTATATAAATAAAGCTGTATCAAAATTTAATTGTTTTGATACAGCTACTTTTTTATAAGTCTAAATCTTGACTTTCAGTTCCAGCATTTTTATCTTTAAAGAATCCTTTAAATAAGTCTAAAAGTTGAGGAACTGAATCTACAATTCTATCAACAGTATTATCATAATCTACAGGTTGCAATCTTACAGAGCCGTCCTTAACTATTAAAAATGCTACTGGCTTTACAGTGACACCAGCCCCTGAGCCACCACCAAAAGGATAATTTTCATCTCCATCATCTTTAACAGCAACATGGTTACCAAATTCACTTCCACCAGATGCAAAGCCAAAGGTTACTTTAGAAATTGGAACAATGGAAGTTCCATCACTAGTTTCTACTACATCTCCAACTACAGTGTTAACATCTATCATATCACGTAAATTTTCCATAGTACTTCTCATTAAGTTTTCTAATTCATGTTTATCAGCCATAATAATCCCCAAATAAAGGGATTCACCTCCTATTTTTATTAAATGATTTTATAATAATAAAACATATATAAATAATTTTTGCTAAATTAAAGGTAATTATACTGTTTAGTGTGAGTTCAAAAAGTATTTTATCTTTAAAAATAGGCTTAAAATCATTTTTATATCTTTTTACCTTAAATATAATAGAAAAAATATTTAGTAGGATTGGATTAATATTATAAAGTAAACCAAAAGCTATAGCAGTTTTGCTTGAATCTCCTAAGGAATAAGAAATATTACTATCAAACTTTAATGTTGGCTTAAATTTATTATAAGCAAGGTTATGATAAAGTTTTTTAAAAGGTGTTTCTTTAAACTTAACTTTTTTATTAGAGGAGTCATTATCATCTTTATGGTCATCAATTGTTTTTTCGATATTCTTACCTTTATCCTCTTTTGGTTTTTTCTTATTAAGAAATTTCTTTATTAAGCCACCATCATTAGATAATAAATTAATATTATAAATTTTTACGTAAAACCTATCCTTAGAGACATAAAAATGAAAGCTCAGGGGTATAGGTATAAACAAAATTAATACTATAACAACAAAAATTATTAAAATATGCATAATTAACCTCTCCTAATCTTCTATTAGTATTGCCACAAAAATTAAATCTAAATCATAAAAATTTAATAAACATGTTTAAAAATTTAATAAATGAAAATACTACATGTGTAAGGAGAAAATAGGAGTGATGGATATGAAAAATTTTAAAATCCTAGGAGTAACTTTAAGTTTAGTACTAATTATTTGTAATTTAATGAATAATTGTGTTTATGCGCAAAGCTTTGATGATGAAGATGAAGTTGAAGATTTAGCTATAATCGATGATATTAAAGATGATGATATAGATGATGTTGATATGGAAAATCTATTAAATAGCATTAGAGTAAATGCAAGATGTGCTATAGCAATGGATAGTAAAACAAAGCAAGTGTTATTTGCACAAAATGCAGACGAAATAGTGCCTATGGCAAGTACAACAAAAATCCTTACAGCCTTGATTGCAATAAGTCAAGGTAATTTAGATAGAGAAGTAACTATAAGTAAAAATGCATCATCTATACGGGGATCAAAAGTTAAATATACAGCTGGTGAGAAAATAAAATTAATAGAATTATTATATGGACTATTATATAAGTCTGGTAATGATGCAGCAATTGCAATAGCAGAAGATATTGGTGGTAGTGTAGAAGGATTTGCTAATATTATGAATGACTATGCAAGAAGTTTGGGATTAGTTAATTCTCACTTTGAAAGTCCACACGGGTTAGATAGTGCTAAGCATTATACATGTGCTTATGATTTAGCATTATTAACTGCAAAGGCAATGGAAAATGAAACATTTTGCCAAATTTGTGGAACAAAAACTATAACAAGAGATGCATCAGGTTTTACAAGAGATTATAATAATATCAATAAAATTTTGTATAGAATTCCAGAAGCTAATGGAGTAAAAACTGGATATACAGGTCAAGCAGGAAAATGTTTAGTTTCATCAGTTAGACATGAAGGTAGAAACATTATTATCGTAGTTTTAAATTGTAGTGACAGATGGAATGTTACAGAACAAATTTATAAATATGTTTCAGATAATTATTGTTTTAAAGCAAATAATATGAAAGATATTGTAAATTCATCAGAATTTATTAATTTAGGAACAATAGTTGAAGAGTCAGAATTTGATTATGGATTTAAAGGTCAAGGATCTGTTGAGGTAGAAGTGTTTAACACATTATTTGATAAAAATAGTGGAGACATTATAGGAAAAGTAGCATTAAATGATAGTGGAAATGAGTTGTTAAAAAAAGCTCTAATATGCGACACTGATATATCACAAAAAGAATTTGATAGTTTAATACAAAATGAAGGCACTAATAATTAGTGCTTTTTTCTTTTATTGTATATAAATTTGGTATAAAATGAATATGTAGGTATTGTTAATTATTAAATTAAAATAATGTAAATAGAATCGGAGGAGAATATTTTGAGTAAAACTATAGTAAAAGAATTAAAAGTATTATCTAAAACTAAATTTTTAAGCTTATATAATGCTGATTATATAAATAGGGGTGGTAAGGAAAAAACTTGGACAATTGCATCAAGAAAAACTAAAGAGGCATTAGAAGATCAATTCTTTAATGGAAAAGAAGATAAAGTAGATGCTGTTGTTATATTAGCATATCATAAGGATGAAAAGAAATTAGTTGCTATTAAACAGTTTAGAATTCCTTTAAATAACTATGTTTATGAGTTACCAGCAGGATTAATTGATAATGATGATGATATAATACCAACAGTTAAAAGAGAATTAAAAGAGGAAACAGGATTAGACTTAGAAGAGGTAATAGAAAGTAAAGTAGGAAATAAGCTTTATTTATCACCAGGTATGACTGATGAATCAGTTTCATTAGTATATTGTACTTGCTCAGGAGAAATTTCGACAGAAAATTTAGAGGAAGATGAAGATATCGAAACTATATTATTATCTAAAGAAGATGCAATTAAAATATTAAATAGTAATGAAAGATGTGATATTAAATTCTTCATGGCTTTACAGAGTTTTGTAGCAATGGGTGATGAAATTTTTAAATAAATTAAAAAAATAATTAAAATCTCAAAATTTTTTATAAAAAATCAAATTGTTTTATTTACTAAATGTTAGTTTCATGGTATATTAGTAGAAACTTAGCATATTGTTCTACAAGATATCTATTTTGGGATATATGGAAATTACAATTTCTGAGTGAACTTATGAAGAAAGACATAAAAACATTGGGGGGAAAACAACATGAAGAAAAACGAATATGGATTATTCACTGCCATAGCAATGATTGTTGGAATTGTTATAGGTTCAGGAATATTCTTTAAGAGTGACAATATTCTTGTTGCTACAGGAGGAAGCGTAGCATTAGGAGTATTAGTATTCTGTATAGCAGCAATTGCTATAATTTTTGGAAGTTTAACTATATCACAATTAGCATCAAGAAGTTCAAAAGAAGGTGGCTTAATAGCATATGCTGAAGAGTATTATAATAAGTCAACATCATGTGCTTTTGGTTGGTTCCAAACATTTTTATATTTTCCAACATTAATAGCAGTAGTTTCTTGGGTGGCTGGAATCTACATTTGCATTTTATTTGGAATAGAAGGAACATTAGAAAAACAAATGTTAATTGGATTAGCAATAATGGTGTTCTTATTTGTAATTAATACTTTATCAGCAAAGTTAGGTGGATTATTCCAAAATGCATCTACAATAATAAAGTTAATACCTTTATTATTAATTGCAGTTGCTGGATTAGTATTTGGAGATACAAGCAGTGTTTCATTTAGTGATATTACTGCAATGAAGTCTACAGGATGGATTGCTGCAATAGCACCAATCGCATTTTCATTTGATGGATGGGTAGTTTCTACATCAATTTCACATGAAATAAAGGATTCAAAAAGAAATTTACCAAAAGCTCTTATAATAGCACCTATATTTATTTTAATAGTATATGTTTTATACTTTGTTGGAATAAGCATGTATATAGGGCCAGAAACTATTATGAGCTTAGGAGATGCTCACGTTGACTTAGCTGCAAACAACTTATTAGGACCATGGGGAGCAAAAATTGTATTAATATTTGTTATAATTTCAATCATGGGTACTATTAATGGATTAACTTTAGGAATGATAAGATTACCACATTCTTTATCAGTAAGAAATATGTTCCCAAAATCAAAGGTTATTAATAAGATAGATGAAAAATTATTAATGCCAGTTAATTCTGCAATAGTAGCATTTATTATAGCTATAGTATGGTATATTGCTCATTACTTAACAACTAAATTTGGATTACTTCCAAATTCAGATATATCTGAAATATCAATTACAATGAGTTACACAATGTACATACTTTTATATGTAAAAGTTATTCAATTAGGTAGACAAGGTAAGATTTCAGGTATTTGGAATACTATAATTAATCCTGTTTTAGCTATAATAGGTTCATTAATTATTTTATTCGGAAGCATGGGTAATCAATTATTCTGGATATATGCGGCATTCTGCTTATTAGTAATGTTATTAGCAGTTTTATTTTGTAAGAAAAACGAAAAAATTATAAACGGTTGTTTAGAATAAATTATTAATAAAAATTTAAAACACACAATTATATGAGTTTACTCTTATAATTGTGTGTTTTTTTATAATATTTTACAGTAGAAAATTTTATATATTAGGCGATTTATAGTAACAAAACGGATTTAATGAAATAATCTATATAGTGTATAGTATTAATTTAGGAGTCGAAATGTTTAAGGAGACGATTGATTGTATAGATGCTGGTACTGAGTATTGCCCTTGCCATTTAGCTGAAAGTGGTGAATGCATACTTTGCTCTCAACTACAAGGAAGTCATTTTTGTGATTGTCTAAATTGGAATGGAGTTTGTATTTATCAAGAACTTTATAATAATGGTAATAAAGCTAAGGAGCAAAGAAAGGCTTATACCTGCAAAGTATCTGAAAAAGTGCTATGTCAAGATGATGTGCTTTTAATTAAATTTGAAGCACCACATAAATTAGCAATAGATTTAGCAAAGCCAGGAAGCTTTATATTTATAAGAAGTGATGAAAATGTTTATTTTGATGTTCCTATTTCAATATTAGATTCTAATATTGATACAAATATTATTTCAGTAATGATAGAAATAAGAGGTGTCAAAACAAAACAATTATTAAATATTGAATCTGGAGGAGAAATAACAATTAGAGGACCTTATTGGAATGGTGTATTTGGTTTAAAAAACATAAGAAAACAAAAAAATAATAATATTTTAGTAATTGCAAGAGGTATTGGAATGGCTCCTATGGTACCTGTAATTAAAAAATTAGTTCAAAATGATAATAAGGTTACTGTAATTGTTGATAAACAACCTTTTAATGATGTATACGTATCTGAATGGTTAGATAAGCTAAATATCGTTCCTCAAGAAATGAATTTAATTGAAAAAGGTAAGCTATCTCCTGAAGCTAAGGTGGCTATAAAATCAATAATTGGTTACAATAATATATCTTTAATCCACATTGCTGGAGCGGATATATTAACTTATGATGTAATCGAATATTTAGATTATTTAGATAGACAAGATATTGATTTATCATGTTGTAATAATTTTAAGATGTGTTGCGGTGAAGGTGTATGTGGAGCGTGCACAGCAAGGTTTTCAGGTCACAGAGTAAAGAGATTCTGTAAGGTGCAAGCTAGTCCAAGAGCTATATTTGAGGGGAGGAGATTAATATGATGAAGGTTATAATAGTTGGTGGGGGCTGGTCTGGATGTGCAAGACATATAAAAAGACAGTAAAAAACACGCAAAAAAGCGTGTTTTTATTTTAAATTTATATCTATCCCATCAGCACCATCCCAAGTTATAGAATCTACAATTTTTCTAACATAGAGTTGTTTATCTGATATATCAAGATTATCCCAATTTGATAATAGAAAAACTATACTATTATAAATTAAATCAATATTAGAGTTATTGCGTGAAAGTAATTTTTTTCTTTCTAAATCAAATAATTGTTTATTCAAATTTTCATTTTCAAAATGCAGTGCATTAATTTTTTCACTAATTATATTTATTGCAGCACCTTCTATAAGTATTAATTTTTCTGTAAGTGAATTAATTGATTTATTATTATTTTCTATATTCTTTTTTAAAATATTTATTTCAGAATCATATTCTAAAGGATCTTGAGATTTCAAATAATTATTTATCAAAGATTTATCTAAAGATATATCATAAAAAGTATTTAGTAAAGTATCTTCAACATCTAATATTTTTAAAAATCCACAATCGCATTTACCACCATTTTTTTTATTTGAACATCTGAAATACAGAGTTCTTGTTCCATCTTTTCTTTTATGTCCAGGAGCAACAAACATACCACTACCACATTTGCACTTAACCAAATGACTTAAAAATGTTAGCTGACTAACACGAGGTTTAGCTTCGGTAAATCTTGAATTAACTTTAGTATAAGCTTCAATCCATTCATTAGAAGTAACAATTCCTTTATGAAGAGAAATACTTGCAATCATACTAGTAGATTTAGTAAGTTTTTTACCATTTTTTCTAGGTCGTCTATTGTAAGTTAAATAACCATTACCATTTTCAACACCAAAAATATTATATCCAATGGACTTTAGAAAAAGAGAACCTTGCTCATCACTTATCATATAAGTTGGGTTTTTTAATATATTACTTATTGTTTTTGAACTCATATTAACTTCATTAGCGATTTGATAAGTCGTATATCCTTTAGATGCCATATAGAAAATCTTTTTTATAAGTGGTACATATTCTTCGATTACTTCTAAATAGACAGCAGATTTACCACCTTCAATTGTTTTTACACTTCTATATCCAGTAGGTGGAGTACCACCACTCCAACGACCTAATTTTGCTAATTCAAACATATTATCTTTAACTCTTTGAGCGATATTGGCTCTTTCCATTTCGGCTATAGATGAAATCATAGACATCATCATACGACCTGCAGGAGTATTAGCATCAAATCCTTCAGTTACAGATACCAGTTCAATGTCATTTAATTTAAGTTTTTCAAACATAGTTAAAAAGTCTAAAGTATTCCTACTTATTCTATCAATCTTATAAGCTGCAATAATATCAAATTGTTTATGCTCTGCTAATTGCATCATTCTTTTAAAAGCTGGTCTATTAGTATTACCACCACTAAACCCCTCATCTTCAAAAATTTCAAAATTACATTCATCATATTGCCTTAAAAAATATTCTTTACAAATATTTATTTGGTTTTTAATAGATTCTCCAGTATCAGTTTCTTTAGATTTCCTTGAATAAATTGCAATTCTTTTCATAAAAACCACCTTTAGTTAATTTTATGCTACTGCATATAAAATTATTTTTTATTATTTTTAGAGTAAGAATGAAATTCCACATAACATAAAAAGTTATGCTTATAACATAACTTTTTATAATAGATATTATTCTTTAGTGCTATTTTCTTCAGCTTGAGCTAATTTTTCAATTATTTTAGCAACTAACTCCCAACTTTCTTTATCTTTTAGCTTTAGAAGGCCTTTAAGAATACGTTTTTTTAACTTATCATTTTTAGCACTAAACTCTCCTATGAGAAGCTGGAATTCTTCTTTATCAGCTAGAGAGCCTAAGTTTTGATCATTAATTTCCCATCCCATAAGAAAAGCAGGAGTAGTTTGTAAAATTATTGATAAAGGCTCTAATATTGATAAAGGAAGGTTTTCTATATCATTACTTTCATAGCGGTATATTGTTGCCCTATTTTTATTCAACATTTTAGCTACATCTTCAACTGATAAACCTAATTCCGTTCTTCGTTTTTTTATTCTGTTACCAACATTCATCTTCTTACCTCCAAACTAATTATAATATTAAATTCGCAAATTTGCAACAAATAAAGCGTATAAAAAGAAAAAAATCTTAAAAAATGCGAAAACAGTATTGACAGGTGAAATAAGTAAATGTTAGTATTGAGGTAACAAATTCGCTTAAAATGCGACAAAGGAGGTTGGAAGATGATAAATATACAAAAATTAAAGGGCAAAATAATAGAGAAGGGATTGAGCATAAGTGAACTTGCAGAAAAGATAGATATTAATAGGGCTACATTATATAGAAAATTAAGGGGAAATGGAGAGAATATATCTATAAAAGAAGCTAATTTAATTGTAAAAGAGTTGGGTTTAACTGTAGAAGAGGCAAATTCAATTTTTTTTGAAAATCATGTCGCATAATATGCGAAGATGTGTCAAAGTTTATAGAATATGCATAACATATAACATTAATAGAAAAAGGGGGATCAGTTAGTGGGACAAATAAAAAAAGTTAGAGTTCATATGACTCCTAATACATCCAAAAATTTTACTGCTGTTATGTTAGAACTTTACGATAAGTATAAAGATACAGATTTTTTTGACAAGATGAACAGAGGGCAAGAAATTAATAGAACTGCAGAAAAAAATAACTAATAGATAAGAAAGTTATTTCTAATGATGGACAGGCTGAATAGCCTTTTAAAAAGGATATTATGGCGAAAAATGCTGTAATAAATTATCAGAAAAGGATGTAATAAATATGTTTGATGAAAATAAAAGAAAAGTTGAAATTGAAACTGCTAAAGAGGTGGCTTGTGAGATAGTAAAAGTTCTACAAGAAAAAGAATTAAAGTTTTCAACAGCAAAATTATCATTAGAATTTGCTAAAGACTGTTTAGGAGAATTAAAAATAAAAAACTAGATAACTAATTATATTAGCTATCTAGTCAATTAAGTTAAATATCTCCTATTAAATCAACAACTGATTTTTTAAAAGCTTCAAATTCTATATCAGTCCATTGATGCGAATGACCAGATGATAGATTATTTAAAAATTCATTACTGAATGTATCAAACGTATGTAGTATATCTTCAACACGTGAATCCTCTAATTCGTTTAAATTAGAGTAATAAAAAGATTTTAAGCAAGTGTATGATGATATTGCTCTGTTAAGTAGTATACCAGATATGAATTCGTTTTTTTCATTTCGATAATCTTTAAATAAAAACTCGTGAGCATCTTGAGCATAAATGAAAGTTTCTTTTATTAAACTTTTAGCTAATTCAACTAATCTAATACTATCAGACATAATCATAACTCCTTTCTATATAAAATAACAAGGTTATTATACCATAAAATTCATTAAAATGAATTAAAAGGAGAAAAATGATTAAATTAGGAGAAAATCTGAAAAAAGAAATGCAGAAAAGAAAATTAACTATAAAAAAATTATCTGAAATGTCAGGGGTATCTGTTGGAAGTATATCAGAAATTACTACTGGAAAAGAAAATAATCCAAAGTTAATGACTGTAATAAATATATCTGATGCTTTAAACATACCATTAAAAGACCTGCTAGGAGCATAAAGAAAGGAATCTTATTTATGAGTAAAACTAAATTAATGTTGGACAAGGCAATAGAATATTGGGGCATGAATGACATAGTAACAATAATGTTAAGCCAAAGAAGAGATAGAGAGATTATAGAATCTCAAAGAAGAAGGTTAAAGCAATGGGAAAGGAAATGAGGGAATTACATAAAGTTCATAAATTAGCTATAGAGTTAATAAGAAGTGGCAGAATTAGTTGGAATGATGCTATAGAAAAAGCAAAAGAAGAGGTAAGAACTAACAGTAAGTTAGATTTGGATAATGGAGAAATTTACTCCGTTGAAACTGGTGAAACAATTGGAGAAATATAATCAAAAGATAACTATTACAAAGGGAAAAACACATTGATATAACCATGCGACCGGTGATCAATGTGTTT
>OGXC01000021.1_pt1 | contig 124974 bp, 113 predicted proteins | sample 1576201 | NCBI WGS metagenome assembly OGXC01 (sample SAMEA3541562, study PRJEB24748) | human gut metagenome | biome: human gut; feature: human-associated habitat; material: faeces | place: China | collected 2012 | reverse complement strand
GGGCTATGTCGGGGCTAAATCGCGCCAGCGCTGGCTGTTTTACGCGTATGACAGGATACGGAGGACAGTTGTGGCGCACGTTTTCGGTGAACGCACTCTGGCCACACTGGAGCGTCTTCTGAGCCTGCTGTCGGCCTTTGAGGTCGTGGTATGGATGACGGATGGCTGGCCGCTGTATGAATCACGCCTGAAGGGAAAGCTGCACGTTATCAGCAAGCGTTACACTCAGCGCATTGAGCGACATAATCTGAATCTGAGACAACATCTGGCAAGGCTGGGACGGAAGTCACTGTCGTTCTCAAAATCGGTGGAGCTGCATGACAAGGTCATCGGGCATTATCTGAACATAAAACACTATCAGTAAGTTGGAGTCACTACCATAATCTTCATGAATATATCAATAAGTGCCGTTATCCAAAAAAAAGCACATTTGGATACTATTCTATGAAGTTCATTTTATTTTAATGATTACATGTAACAAATGTATTTAAAAGATATCAAAATGTTTCTAATCTATTTAATATAATTCAGAATTATGAATTCTAAATATAAATATTCATGAAAATTATAAATGTATATCAATATGTTATGAGTTGAGCGGAAACATAGGGGGTATCAATGATTGTTGCGCCAAACGGCTGGTGTGATCAGGCGCACATTAATGAAGGCATAAAAAAAAGCCGGCATCATGCCGGCCCAAAAAATATAAACAAGACGATAAAAGGCTAATAACGGAAGCATCATGACACAGAATAATAAAAAGGTATAATTGTAATCAGTGCTAATATATTGATTAAATGAATTAATAAAGCCGATATCAAAGATAAATAAAATCGCTCAAAACGATTTTTCCTGTATTCACTGCCGTTGCGCAAAAATTATCTATTTGTTCAAAAAATGAGTGAGTCTTGACTGGCTCATCCAATGTGGAAAAATGTGACTTTTATCACATAATAGTACTAAGTCTGAATTTTCCGGGTTATCTCAAAATGGAATACGGTTCGACAAAGATGGAAGAGAGACTCTCTCGCAGCCCTGGTGGCAAACTGGCTTTGTGGGCTTTTTATACATGGTGTGGCTATTTCGTCTGGGCAATGGCGCGTTACATCTGGGTGATGAGCCGGATCCCCGATGCCCCCGTGTCGGGATTTGAAAGCGATTTAGGCTCTACCGCGGGAAAGTGGTTAGGGGCACTGGTCGGATTTTTATTTATGGCTCTGGTCGGGGCATTGTTAGGCAGCATTGCCTGGTACACCCGACCTCGTCCCGCACGTAGCAGACGCTATGAATAAAAACTGCTAAGGTGGCTACTCTTTGGCAACGGAGCGCGTATGGACTTACAACACTGGCAGGCACAGTTCGAAAACTGGTTGAAAAACCATCATCAGCACCAGGACGCGGCCCATGACGTGTGTCATTTTCGCCGCGTCTGGGCTACGGCACAGAAGCTGGCGGCAGATGACGACGTCGATATGCTGGTGATTTTAACCGCCTGTTATTTTCACGATATTGTGAGCCTGGCGAAAAATCATCCGCAAAGGCAGCGTTCTTCAATCCTGGCAGCAGAAGAGACGCGTCGCCTGCTCCGTGAAGAGTTCGTGCAATTTCCGGCGGAGAAAATTGAGGCCGTTTGTCATGCTATTGCCGCTCACAGTTTCAGCGCGCAAATCGCCCCCTTAACCACGGAAGCTAAAATCGTCCAGGATGCAGATCGGCTGGAAGCCCTGGGAGCGATTGGCCTGGCGCGCGTGTTTGCCGTTTCAGGGGCATTGGGCGTGGCGCTGTTTGATGGTGAAGATCCGCTCGCACAGCATCGCCCGCTTGATGATAAACGCTACGCGCTGGATCATTTCCAGACTAAGTTGCTGAAGCTACCGCAAACCATGCAAACCGCAAGAGGCAAGCAGCTGGCGCAGCACAACGCGCATTTTTTAGTCGAGTTTATGGCGAAGCTCAGTGCCGAACTGGCGGGGGAGAATGAAGGTGTCGATCACAAGGTGATAGATGCGTTTTCATCCGCTGGCTGAGCGCGTGGCCCTAAATGGCTGTAATTATGTTAACCTGTCGGCCATCTCAGATGGCCGGTGAAATCTATGCAGGAAAATATATCAGTAACCGATTCATACAGCACCGGGAATGCCGCACAGGCAATGCTGGAGAAACTGCTGCAAATTTATGATGTTAAAACGCTGGTGGCGCAGCTTAATGGTGTGGGTGAGAATCACTGGAGCGCGGCAATTTTAAAACGTGCGCTGGCGAATGACTCGGCATGGCACCGTTTAAGTGAGAAAGAGTTCGCCCATCTGCAAACGTTGTTACCCAAACCACCGGCACATCATCCGCATTATGCGTTTCGCTTTATCGATCTATTTGCCGGAATTGGCGGCATCTGTCGCGGTTTTGAATCGATTGGCGGACAATGCGTGTTTACCAGCGAATGGAACAAACATGCGGTACGCACTTATAAAGCCAATCATTATTGCGACCCGGCGACGCATCATTTTAATGAAGATATCCGCGACATCACCCTCAGCCATAAAGAAGGCGTGAGTGATGAGGCGGCGGCGGAACATATTCGTAAACACATTCCTGAACACGATGTTTTACTGGCCGGTTTCCCTTGTCAGCCATTTTCGCTGGCTGGCGTATCGAAAAAGAACTCGCTCGGGCGGGCGCACGGTTTTGCCTGCGATACTCAGGGCACGCTGTTCTTTGATGTGGTGCGCATTATCGACGCGCGTCGTCCGGCGATGTTTGTGCTCGAAAACGTCAAAAACCTGAAAAGCCACGACCAGGGTAAAACGTTCCGCATCATCATGCAGACGCTGGACGAACTGGGCTATGACGTGGCTGATGCAGAAGATAACGGGCCGGACGATCCGAAAATCATCGATGGTAAACATTTTCTGCCGCAGCACCGTGAACGCATCGTGCTGGTGGGTTTTCGTCGCGATCTTAATCTGAAAGCCGATTTTACTCTGCGTGATATCAGCGAATGTTTCCCTGCACAGCGAGTGACGCTGGCGCAGCTGCTGGACCCGATGGTCGAGGCGAAATATATCCTGACGCCGGTGCTGTGGAAGTACCTCTATCGTTATGCGAAAAAACATCAGGCGCGCGGTAACGGCTTCGGTTATGGAATGGTCTATCCTAACAATCCGCAAAGCGTCACGCGTACGCTGTCTGCGCGTTATTACAAAGATGGCGCGGAAATTTTAATCGATCGCGGCTGGGATATGGCCACGGGTGAGAAAGACTTTGACGATCCGCTGAATCAGCAACATCGTCCACGTCGGTTAACGCCTCGGGAATGCGCGCGCTTAATGGGTTTTGAAGCGCCGGGAGAAGCGAAATTCCGCATTCCGGTTTCGGACACTCAGGCCTATCGCCAGTTCGGTAACTCGGTGGTCGTGCCGGTCTTTGCCGCGGTGGCAAAACTGCTTGAGCCAAAAATCAAACAGGCGGTGGCGTTGCGTCAGCAAGAGGCACAACATGGCCGACGTTCACGATAAGGCCACTCGCAGCAAAAATATGCGCGCGATTGCCACGCGTGATACGGCGATAGAGAAGCGCCTCGCCAGTCTGTTAACCGGGCAGGGCCTGGCATTTCGCGTTCAGGACGCCAGTCTGCCCGGACGCCCGGATTTTGTCGTTGATGAATATCGCTGCGTGATATTTACCCACGGCTGCTTCTGGCATCATCATCACTGCTATCTGTTTAAAGTGCCTGCGACTCGAACCGAGTTCTGGCTGGAGAAGATAGGTAAAAATGTTGAACGCGATCGCCGCGATATCAGTCGTTTGCAGGAACTCGGCTGGCGCGTATTGATTGTCTGGGAGTGTGCATTACGTGGGCGCGAGAAGCTGACGGATGAAGCGCTTAGCGAGCGTCTGGAAGAGTGGATCTGCGGCGAAGGTGCCAGCGCGCAGATCGACACGCAGGGGATTCATTTACTCGCTTGATGCGTCCTGAATAACTGGCGCAACTACGGGGTTTGCCGGGAAGAGATATTTTCCCAACGTGACCAGTACCACCGCGAAGACAATTACGCCGAGCGCCAGCCATTCAATCTTCGACAGCGTTTCTCCGCCCAGTCCCGTACCCAGCAAGACCGCGACCACCGGGTTAACGTAGGCGTAGCTGGTGGCGAGAGCCGGACTGACGTTGCGGATTAAATACATATAAGCGTTAATGGCGATAATCGAACCAAACAGCGCCAGATAGCCGACCGCAAGGAAGCCTGAAAGGGAAGGGAGTGCCGTCAGTTTTTCACCTGCAATCATCGACGCGATCATTAACACCACGCCTGCCGCCAGCATCTCAATCGCACCCGCCATCATCCCTACAGGTAAGGTAATGCGCGAGCCATAAACCGAGCCAAACGCCCAGCTAATCGAGCCGATTAAAATCAGAATCGCGCCCCACGGATTGCCGCTTAAATTTCCACCGCTATTGAGCATGATGATTCCGGCAAGCCCAATGGCAATACCCACCCATTCCAGTTTGCGCGTTTTAATGCCAAACAGGCGGCTGAAGCACAGGGTAAAGAGGGGCACGGTTGCAACCACTACGGCGGCGATGCCGGAAGGAACATTTTGATGTTCGGCAACCGTCACCATGCCATTACCGACAGCCAGCAATAACAGGCCAATCAGCGCGGCATTGAGCAGCGGACGTAGCGGGGGGAGTTTGTGTCCGCGCAGTAGCAAAAATGCCAGCAATAAAATACCGGCTGCCAGGAATCGAACGCCTGCCATCATTAACGGAGGCCAGCTTTCCACGCCAATCCGAATGACAAAATAGGTTGAGCCCCAAATGATATACAACGCAAACAGCGCGCCAAAAAGCGGTAACAACTGGCGGAAACGCATAATCCCTCACGGTGGAAATAAAAAGGTGGTTCATAGTAAACGTGAAAATCATTCTGCTGGCGAGAGATATAATTGCACTTGATTGTTAAAAAAATGTTGACCTGTGAAGCAAGTATCAGAGCTGCCGTTTTTGCTTCATACTTACACCCTTCAACAATAAAAATGAGAGGGAATGCTTTTGGCCGGGAGTAGTTTACTGACGTTGCTCGATGATATCGCCACTCTACTGGACGATATCTCCGTGATGGGCAAACTGGCGGCGAAGAAAACCGCCGGTGTATTAGGGGATGACTTATCGCTCAATGCGCAACAAGTTTCAGGCGTGCGGGCCAACCGGGAACTTCCCGTGGTCTGGGGCGTGGCGAAAGGATCGCTGATCAATAAAGTGATTCTGGTGCCGCTGGCGCTGATCATCAGTGCGTTTATCCCGTGGGCGATTACGCCACTGTTGATGATTGGCGGCGCGTTTCTCTGCTTTGAAGGGGTAGAGAAAGTGCTGCATATGCTGGAGGCGCGTAAACATAAAGAAGATCCGGCGCAGAGTCAGCAGCGTCTGGAGAAGCTGGCGGCGCAGGATCCGCTGAAGTTTGAAAAGGACAAAATAAAAGGGGCGATTCGTACCGATTTTATATTGTCTGCGGAAATCGTCGCCATCACGCTGGGGATTGTGGCCGAAGCGCCGTTGCTTAATCAGGTGCTGGTGCTTTCAGGCATCGCGCTGGTAGTGACCGTGGGCGTCTACGGTCTGGTAGGGGTTATCGTTAAGATTGATGACCTGGGGTATTGGCTGGCGGAAAAATCCAGCGCGCTGATGCAGGCATTAGGTAAAGGGTTATTGATCATTGCGCCCTGGCTGATGAAAGCGTTATCAATTGTAGGCACGCTGGCGATGTTCCTCGTCGGCGGTGGGATTGTGGTACATGGAATTGCGCCGCTGCATCACGCCATTGAACATTTCGCCGGGCAGCAAAGTGCAGTGGTGGCGATGATATTACCGACTGTTTTAAATCTGATTCTTGGATTTATCATCGGCGGCATAGTGGTGCTGGGAGTGAAAGCCGTAGCGAAAATGCGCGGTCAGGCACATTAATACTCGCACAGGCTATTATGCAAAATTCGCCATCTTCAACTAAGGTGAACAAGTTTCACTCGAAAAAAGGAGGCGAGTATGAGCTTTATGGTTAGTGAGGAAGTTACGGTTAAAGAGGGCGGCCCGCGGATGATTGTCACTGGATACTCCAGCGGTATGGTTGAGTGTCGTTGGTATGACGGTTACGGGGTCAAGCGGGAAGCTTTTCATGAAACCGAGCTTGTTCCGGGGGAGGGGAGTCGTTCTGCGGAAGAAGTTTGAAAGGGTATCATTAAGACCAGGCCGGATCACATCCGGCCTGGTGTGCCAATGCCGGCAATGAATGATAGTCGCGTCTTATCATGCCACCATTATAAAATTATCGCTGTTTTGCGGTACGCTATCGCCAGGTTATGCCAGAATCATAAAAAAGCAGGTTGGGAGTCGTCAGGGTGCAGCACGAGACAAAAATGGAAAACCAGAGCTGGTTGAAAAAACTCGCACGCCGCCTGGGGCCTGGTCATGTCGTTAATCTCTGCTTTATCGTGGTATTGCTTTTTTCCACCTTGCTCACCTGGCGTGAAGTAGTGGTGCTGGAAGATGCCTATATCTCCAGCCAGCGTAATCATCTGGAAAACGTAGCCAACGCGCTCGATAAGCATTTGCAGTATAACGTCGACAAACTGATCTTTTTGCGTAATGGCATGCGCGAAGCTCTCGTAGCGCCACTGGATTTCACCTCTCTGCGTAATGCTGTAACCGAGTTCGAACAGCATCGCGACGAGCACGCCTGGCAAATTGAACTCAACCGACGACGCACCCTGTCAGTCAATGGCGTATCGGATGCATTAGTCAGCGAGGGGAATCTCCTGTCTCGCGAAAATGAAAGCCTCGACAATGAAATTACCGCTGCACTGGAAGTTGGTTACTTGCTGCGACTGGCGCACAACACCTCGTCGATGGTTGAACAGGCGATGTATGTCTCGCGTGCCGGATTTTACGTTTCGACGCAGCCGACCTTGTTTACGCGCAATGTACCAACGCGTTATTACGGCTATGTCACCCAACCCTGGTTTATCGGCCATTCGCAACGAGAAAATCGTCACCGCGCAGTACGCTGGTTTACTTCGCAACCGGAACACGCCAGCAATACTGAACCGCAGGTTACCGTCAGTGTTCCAGTAGACAGTAATAACTACTGGTATGGCGTGCTGGGGATGAGTATTCCCGTGCGTACCATGCAGCAATTTTTAAGAAACGCCATCGATAAAAACCTCGATGGTGAGTATCAGCTCTATGACAGTAAGCTGAGATTTTTGACCTCTTCCAATCCTGACCATCCAACAGGGAATATTTTTGATCCTCGTGAACTGGCCTTGCTGGCGCAGGCGATGGAACATGACACGCGGGGCGGCATTCGTATGGACAGTCGCTATGTTAGCTGGGAACGTCTGGACCATTTCGACGGTGTGCTGGTGCGCGTCCATACGTTAAGCGAAGGCGTGCGCGGCGATTTCGGCAGTATCAGCATTGCATTAACCCTGCTGTGGGCGCTCTTTACCACCATGTTACTCATCTCCTGGTATGTGATTCGCCGGATGGTTAGCAACATGTATGTTCTGCAAAGCTCGTTGCAGTGGCAGGCGTGGCACGACACCTTAACGCGTTTATATAACCGTGGCGCACTGTTCGAAAAAGCCCGTCCGCTCGCTAAATTGTATCAGACGCACCAACATCCTTTTTCTGTCATTCAGGTCGATCTTGACCATTTTAAAGCGATTAATGACCGCTTTGGTCATCAGGCGGGCGACCGTGTTCTTTCTCATGCTGCCGGATTAATTAGCAGTTCCTTGCGTGCGCAGGACGTTGCCGGGCGGGTCGGTGGTGAGGAGTTTTGTGTGATTCTGCCAGGCGCGAGTCTGACGGAGGCTGCGGAAGTCGCAGAACGTATTCGCCTGAAGTTAAATGAAAAAGAGATGTTGATTGCTAAGAGTACGACGATACGCATCAGTGCCTCGCTGGGGGTAAGTAGCAGCGAGGAAACCGGTGATTATGATTTTGAACAACTCCAGTCACTGGCTGACCGTCGACTTTATCTCGCTAAACAGGCCGGGCGTAATCGGGTATGCGCGAGCGATAACGCTTAACGGGCGGAGAAAAAATGGTCCAGCCCTTCACCCCAGCCTTCCGGTCCTTCACGCTGCGTTCGCCAGACGCGGGCCGGATCCTCATCATGCAGATGCACCCCTTCACGGTTTAGCCCTTTCACAATCACCGCGTAATCCATTACCTCCAGTAAGGGCGCATCGTTTGGCCCATCGCCCAGGCCAAGTGTGGTTGGGCGTTTGCCTGACAATTGTTGATAGGTCGCGATAATCCAGTTGGCAGCCTGATCTTTTCCGGCAGAGGCATCCAGGACGTGCCAGAAGCGCGCACCCTGCATAAACTGTAAGCCCAGTTCGTTCAGACGAGCGGTAAATTGTGCCATACGCTCGTCACTGTCGCGCCAGATTAGCGTTACCGACGCCTCATGCAGCTGCGTCAGCGCCGCCTGGCTACGGCTTAATCCCGTCCATTCGGCGATGGTTGCATCGTCGACATCATCGAAAGTCGTGAATTTAAAATGTTCTTTCTCGCGTAGCGTATTTAAAACCTGGCTGATTTCGCCATGGCTAATACCTGAGATGATGCGTGGAAAACCGTCTATATCCTGCCATTGTTCAGCAAGCTGGATCACTGCGCCATTTTCGGCAATCAGCGGTAACCCTTGTAGCCCCAACGTTTTTTGCAAGTACAGCATTTCCGCTGAAGTTTTACTGCTACAGAGAATGACGGGAACATTCGCTTCGCGTAAACGGCTGAGCCAGGGGGCAGCCGGTTGCCAGTCATAACTATGACTGTCCAGCAGGGTGCCATCAAGATCGCTAAAAACCAGTAGTGGTTGTTGAATTGAAAACATGGTCGCGCAGTTCTCCCCTTACCAGGATGATTCTCAAAACAGCACAAATAATCAAAGATGATTTTTTCGGGAGCGATCCCGTTGACGCCAGAGCCACCAAGGGGTGACGCACGTCACATTTCTATTCATAAGTAGCGTTAATCATTCATATCGCGAATATTTTCTTGTCAGCGAAAAAAATTGCGGATAAGGTGATGAACACATCAGATTTCCTGGTGTAACGAATTTTTTAAGTGCTTCTTGCTTAAGCAAGTTTCATCCCGACCCCCTCAGGGTCGGGATTTTTTTATTGTGCATTCAACGATTCACTTCAGAGACGCTGAAGTCATGAATATCCAGTTCGAAGGCATCCGCCAATTCACGCCATGTATGATATTCACGTCCATCGACGCTAACGTGTTCAGAATCGTTCTGGCTGCGATGAACTTCGCTTTCACTAATTTCATTGATCGCCGCCAGCAGGGCATCGACATCGACGCTGACCTCACGTTTTGCGGTATCGCTGTACTCTTTTGCGGTTTTCATCATCTTTCCTCGCAACCGTTACTCTGTTGTTGCCGCCAGTCGTTAAGTCCGCCTGGCATCTCTTAAGTATAGACCGTCGAGAAAATCAGCACTCGCGCGCGCCTGGCGCTGCCAGAAAAACGAAATTGTTCTACACTGGCACAAAGCCACAGGAGGAAAACGATGAAGGTGAATGATCGGGTAACAGTCAAAACGGATGGCGGTCCGCGTCGTCCTGGCGTGGTACTGGCAGTTGAGGAGTTTAGTGAAGGCACAATGTACCTGGTTTCGCTGGAAGACTACCCGCTCGGCATCTGGTTCTTTAATGAAGCAGGGCATCAGGACGGTATCTTTGTGGAGAAAGCAGAGTAATCTTATTCAGCCTGACTGGTGGGAAACCACCAGTCAGAATGTGTTAGCGCATGTTGACAAAAATACCATTAGTCACATTATCCGTCAGTCGGACGACATGGTAGATAACCTGTTTATTATGCGTTTTGATCTTACGTTTAATATTACCTTTATGCGATGAAACGGTCTTGGCTTTGATATTCATTTGGTCAGAGATTTGAATGGTTCCCTGACCTGCCATCCACATTCGCAACATACTCGATTCGGTTCGGCTCAATGATAACGTCGGCATATTTAAAAAAGAGGTTATCGTTGTCTCTTTTTTCAGAATATCGCCAAGGATATCGTCGAGAGATTCCGGTTTAATCGATTTAGAACTTATCAATAAATTTTTTCTGACCAATAGATATTCATCAAAATGAACATTAGCAATTGCCATAAAAACGATAAATAACGTATTGGGATGTTGATTAATGATGTGCTTGATGTGCTGACTGTTAGAAGCATCATGGATGAAACAGTCCTCATTAATAAACACCACTGAAGTGCGCTGTGAATCACAAGCTATGGCAAGGTCATCAACGGTTTCAATGTCGTTGATTTCTCTTTTTTTAACCCCTCTACTCAACAGATACCCGGTTAAACCTAGTCGGGTGTAACTACATAAATCCATAATAATCGTTGACATGGCATACCCTCACTCAATGCGTAACGATAATTCCCCTTACCTGAATATTTCATCATGACTAAACGGAACAACATGGGTCACCTAATGCGCCACTCTCGCGATTTTTCAGGCGGACTTACTATCCCGTAAAGTGTTGTATAATTTGCCTGGAATTGTCTTAAAGTAAAGTAAATGTTGCGATATGTGAGTGAGCTTAAAACAAATATTTCGCTGCAGGAGTATCCTGGAAGATGTTCGTAGGTATTATTTTTCGGATAATCCTTAGGATAACATGATAAACGTTACGGAATTATATTAATGGCAATTCACTAATAATATCAGCCAGCAAATTAAAAATTTCACTGAATAAATGTTCGCAAAAAGGCGCAATTAACGGCATTAATGCCGCCATTAAAGAGATGCCGACAGTCAGAGTTAATGGAAATCCAATAACAAAAATGGATAATTGCGGGGCCATACGATTAAGTAAACCTAATGCCAGATTCAGTGTCAGCAGCAGAGTAATGAGCGGTAACGCCAGCATCAGCCCGTTAAGGAAAATCAAACTCCCTGCTTTGGTGAGTGCCAGAAACGCATTGCTGTTCAACGGTTCGCCACCAATCGGCAGGGTGTGAAAGGTATCGACCAGCAGTGAAATCAACCATAAATGACCGTTAAATGTCAGGAACAGCAGTAACGCCAGCATATCCATGATACGCGCTAAAACGGGCATATTAAGATGGCTGGCCGGATCGACAAATGTCGCAAATGACAGCCCCATTTGCAGACCGATAATTTCGCCAGCGGTTCGCACAGCGGCAAAGGCAAATTGCATGGTAAAACCAAGCGCAATGCCGATCAGGATCTGCTGCACGGCCAGCCACAGAGCAAAGAACGAAAAAACAGGAACATCGTTGGCAGGTAATGATGGGGCAATGGCGAACGTGATCATCATTGCCAGACCCAGTTTTACCCGTTTCGGTACGCTGCGTTCGCTCAGAATCGGCGCGGTGGAGATCAGCGCCAGCACGCGCAGTAACGGCCAGAAGTACAGGCTTAACCAGGATAGCCATTGTTCGCTTGTCACCTGCAACATAGTACGGCTACCCGATGATATACGGCAGGTTAGTGAACAAGGTGCGGACGTAATCCAGCAACAGATTGAGCATCCACGGTCCGGCAATAATAATGGCGATAAATACGGCGATGATTTTCGGAATAAACGACAGCGTCATTTCGTTAATCTGGGTGGCGGCCTGCAAAATACTGATGATAAGGCCCGTGACCAACGCTACCAACAATAGCGGGGCAGCCAGTGCCAGCGCGACTTTCATCGCTTCAGTCCCCATCATCATGACCGATTCAGGTGTCATTTTGCCTCTCTAGCTGTAAAAGCTCTGCGCCAGCGAACCGACCAGCAATTGCCAGCCATCCACCAGTACAAACAGCATCAGTTTAAAGGGCAGAGCAATGGTGGCGGGGGGAACCATCATCATCCCCAATGCCATCAACACGCTGGCTATCACCAGGTCGATAATCAAAAAAGGGATGAAAATCGTGAAGCCTATCTGAAATGCGGTTTTCAACTCGCTGGTCACGTAGGCCGGGAGCAAAATGCGCATCGGCACGGCTTCAGGTCCCTGCAACGGGCCGGTATTCGCCAGTCTGGCAAACAACCCTAAATCTGCCTCACGGGTCTGACGCAGCATAAACTCACGCAGCGGCTGCGCCCCTTTTTCCAGCGCCTCCTGCATTGATATTTTCTCTTCGCTGAATGGCTGGTACGCATCGACATAAATTTTGTCGATCACCGGTGACATAATAAAAAAGGTCAAAAACAGTGCCAGCCCCAGCAATACCTGGTTAGGTGGCGCGGAGGGTGTTCCCAGCGCGTTACGCAATAAACCAAAAACAATGATGATGCGGGTGAAACTGGTCATCATCAGTAAAATTGCCGGAATAAACGTCAACGAGGTGATGAATACCAGCGTCTGTACCGGGAGCGACCAGCTTTGTCCACCGCCAGGCAGCGGCTGGCTGGTGATACCCGGCAGTTGCGCGAAGGCGAGGGGCGTAATCAGCCAGAGAAGGACAGGTGCGACAGGCAATAAACGACGCATCAGGATCTCCCGCTACGCTTAAGCAAATTTTTCATGACCGACTGAAAATCGGTCTGCGGTATCTCTTCCGTTGGTGCTGAAGGGGGAAGTTTATGCAGCAGATTGATTTGCCCTGCGGTAACGCCGAGCACCAGCCGTGCATCTTCCACATCGACCACCACAACCCGTTCACGCGCGCCCAGCGAAGCACTGGCACTAATTTTCAGACCGTTAACGCCAGTGCGTTTAGGGGCAAATCCCAGCCGTTTTACCAGCCAGGCAGCAGCGAGGATCAGGGCAATAATGGCGATGAGTGCCCCGCTCACCTGTAGCAGTGGCGCAGCAGAAACCGGCGCGGAAGATTGCACAGTAGCGTGGTTATTCATCACTAACGGCTCAGGCGGCGCATTCGCTCAGACGGAGTAATGATATCGGTGATCCGCACGCCATATTTATCGGCAACGACCACCACTTCGCCCTGGGCGATTAAATAACCGTTGATCAGAATATCCAGTGGTTCGCCCGCCAGACCGTCCAGCGCCACGACGGACCCTTGCGTCAGACGCAACAGCTCTTTGATGGTCATCCGCGTACGGCCCAGTTCGACGGTCAGCTTGACCGGAATATCCATAATCAGGTCGATATCCTGCAACGTTCCGCTGACATCACCACCGCCAAATTGCTGGAACACCGCGTCGGCAGCGCTTTTGCTGCTGGTTGATTTTTGTTCGCTCAACGCTTCAGCCCACAGATCGTCCATTGCGCCGTTGTTGTCATCGGCCGGATTATTCATGTCACTCATTTGGGCTGTTCCTCGTTCAGAGAATTTAAAATCGGGTTAATCAAATGTTCTATCCGTAACGCATACTGACCGTTGAGAGTGCCGTACTGACTGGTCAGCACCGGGACGCCGTCAACATGGGCGATGATGCGGTCGGGTTTTTCTATCGGCAGGACGTCGCCGGGTTTCAGTTTTAAAATCTGCGACAGGCGTAGCGAGATATCGGCAAAGTTGGCGACCAACTCCAGCTGTGAATGCTGCACCTGGCGCACCAGGTTATCGCGCCAGTTCTGATCTTCATTACGCGAGTTTTCCAGCGGCGGGTTAACCAACAATTCCCGTAGCGGCTCGATCATGCTGAATGGCAGACAGATATTAAATTCGCCGGTCAGGTTGCCAATCTCCACATGGAACGGCGTGTTAACCACAATGTCGTTCGGCGAGGTGGTGATATTGGTAAATTTCACCTGCATTTCCGAACGCACGTACTCAACTTCCAGCGGATTAATCGCCTTCCAGGCGTCGCTATAGCCTTCAAGCGCCAGCTTTAACATGCGGTTGATAACGCGCTGTTCGGTATGGGTAAACTCGCGACCTTCCACTTTGGTCGGGAAGCGTCCATCGCCGCCAAACAGGTTATCCACGGCGATAAACACCAGACTCGGTGAAAACACCACCAGCCCTGTGCCGCGCAGCGGTTTCAGATGGATAAGGTTCAGGTTGGTCGGCACCGGCAGGTTGCGGGCAAATTCATGGTACGGCTGAATGCGGATGGCCCCGACGGTTATATCCGGGCTACGACGCAGCAGGTTGAACAGCCCCATACGAAAATGGCGGGCAAAGCGCTCATTAATGATTTCCAGCGCCTGCAAACGTTCGCGCACAACCCGTCGTTGGGTATTCGGATCGTACGGACGAATGTTACTTTCGCCGCTAACACTGGCTGTCGGTTCGTCTTTGACTTCGCTGTCACCATTCAACAGCGCATCAATTTCAGCTTGAGAAAGAATACTATCGCCCATGTCGTTATCGCAGAATAAAAGCGGTATACAGCACGTCGGTGACATCCTGTTTCGGTTGCCCGGCAACAAGCGGGGTGGAAAGTGTGGTTTTAATCTCGGCAATCAGGTTTTTCTTGCCTTCTTCTGTCGCCAGTACGGCAGCATCCTGACGCGAAAACAGTAACAGCAAACGGCTACGGACTTCCGGCAAATACTCACTCAGCCGCGAGCGGGTAGCTTCATCTTTCAGGCGCAGGGTTATGCCGATATAAAGCACGCGATCCGCATCGCCCAAATTGACCGTGAAGGTATCCAGCGCGTAGAAGACCGGTGAGGGCACGACGCGTTGCTGCGCTTTGTCGTCAGCGGCAACCTGATGCGAATGCCAGTAGCTGTAACCTGCGCTGGCACAGGCCGCGAGGGTAATGAATACCAGAATCGGGATCCAAAGCGATCGCTTGCTTTTCTTGCTTATCGCGTAATCAGTCATGTGTTGCGGTCTTCCTGTGTCGCTACTGCTTATCGGCTAATTATCCTGCGTCTTGAGCGCAACAAAGCGGGGAAAAGACGCGGATTACGGTGCTACCTCTGATGTTAGGCGAAAATATCAACGCCGCTGTTGCCTGTTACGCGCCCTTGTAAAGAGGCGGGAACCGGAAGCGTATCGTCGTCTTCCCCCGCCAGAGGTTCATGGTTTACTGTGCGTTGGCTTTGCTGTTGTTGGGAAGCGGCCTGCTGCTGACCACTAAAGCTTTCGCCACTGATGTTGCTTTGCCCTAACTGAATGCCACTTTCGGCCAGCTGCGTACGCAGTACCGGCAGCGCTGCTTCCAGGGCGGCGCGTACATGCTGATGCGGTGAAACCATCTGGATTTGCGCCTGGTTATCATCCACTTTGAGGGAGATTTGCACTTCACCTAAATCCTGCGGGTGCAGACGCAACTCTGCACTTTGTTGCCCCTGGCGGGTGAACAGCGAAATATGCTGGCTTAATGATTGTTGCCATTCGTGAGAACCCAGCGGTGCACTCAAAACAGGCGCGGCGACGGTGGGCAGTGGCTGTGTCTGGTGTGGAGTGATTAGCGGGCTGGCGGCAGCGGTCACCGGTGACGGTGTGCTGATGACTTCCGCTTTACTCTGGGCTTCTGCTACCAGCGGTGTTAATGGCTGAGCTGGTGTGCCGGGGGCATCATCAGGCTGTGCTGTTGTGAGTTGCGCAGAAGTCAGTTTTGTGAAGAGCGTTGGTTTCTCTGCCGGTAACACGGTTGACGGCACATCAGTCACTTTGGGCGTATTGTCAAAACCCGGCAACATCGCAAAAAGGGCGCTCAGGCTTGCGGTGACGTCTTCATTCAGATCATCCGCTTTTTCGTCTTTTGTCGTATTTTTGTCAGCCACCGCAGCCAACGTCATCGTCTGAGCGGTGGTTAACGGTGTTGATGTGGATTGTTCGTCGTTGATGACAGGCGGTGTTTCATCCACAGGGATCAGTAAATCAGCTTGTTGCGCGTCGGAAACAATATCGCTGATCAGCGGCTCGCCTTTTGTCGTGGGCTTATCTGTTGCCACCAGCAACTGGGGGGCCGCTTTGTCGGTAGTTGTCTCGCCTGCTAATGCTTCGCTCAACAACGCGAGAAAATCTTGTGCAGCATCGCTGGCTTTGCCGCCAGACAATGTGGTGGTGTCAACGTCGGCGGTAATCAAGGGCGCTAAGCGAATCATTCAGGTTTCCTCATGGCGGCGCGCTGGGCGAACTCATCCATCTTTTTCTGATCGAGGCGGTTTTCTGCAAGCAGTGCCGCCGTGGATTGCCGTTCCTGCAGTGTCTGCCAGGCCTGCAAACGTTGTTTCTTTTCTCGCCAGCTGTTCAGGGCAATGTCAACTTTCTGCGTCCACTGATTAAGTTGCTGGCGATGCTGAGTAATGGCTTTTTCCAGCGTCTGGATAAACTGCTGATAGTTGATCCAGCGGTTGCTGGTCATCCCGGCACTCATATCGCTGTTGAGGTTATTGCGATATTCATTCTGATAATCGATCAGCATTTTGAGCTGTTCTTCCGCCTGCTGACACCCGCGACGCATTTCACCCAGCAGGCGCGCGGCATCCTCTACCTCTTTTTCTGCCAGATCTTTCAGGGTCGCCAGCGCGCCATGTTCTGCCATCTGCCGTTATCTCCTGGGTTATGACACTGTCGGGAAAATACGCTCCAGCCCCTGGAGAGACGCTTCCCAGTCCGCGCGTTCAAAAATGCCTTGTTGCAAATAGCCCTCCAGCTGCGGCCACAGGGCGATGGCTTTGTCGAGCATCGGATCGCTGCCTTTGGCATACGCGCCGACGCTAACCAGATCGCGGTTACGCTGAAAACTCGACAACAGCTGTTTGAAGGTGCGCACTCGCGCGTAATGTTGCTCACTGATCAACGCCGTCATTGCGCGGCTGATCGACGCTTCAATATCGATAGCCGGATAGTGCCCGGCTTCCGCCAGTCGGCGAGACAGCACAATGTGACCGTCGAGGATTGCCCGCGCAGAGTCGGCAATGGGGTCATGCTGGTCATCGCCTTCAGTGAGCACGGTATAAAACGCGGTAATCGATCCGCCGCCGCTAATGCCATTTCCGGCACGCTCGACCAGTGCCGGTAATTTGGCAAACACCGACGGGGGATAACCTTTAGTGGCGGGTGGTTCGCCAATCGCCAGCGCAATTTCACGCTGGGCCATCGCGTAGCGGGTGAGGGAGTCCATAATCAGCAACACATGCTGACCACGATCGCGAAAATCTTCGGCAATGCGCGTGGCATAGGCGGCACCCTGCATTCGCAGGAGAGGAGAGACATCCGCCGGAGCGGCAATCACCACGGAGCGTGCACGTCCCTCGGCACCGAGGATATTCTCAATAAAATCTTTTACTTCGCGCCCACGTTCACCAATCAAACCCACGACAATGACATCGGCGCGGGTGTAACGGGCCATCATCCCCAGCAGCACACTTTTACCAACGCCAGACCCGGCAAACAGTCCCATACGCTGCCCACGCCCAACGGTAAGCAGGGCATTGATTGGGCGCACGCCGGTGTCCAGCACATGTTCAATCGGTGTACGTTGCAACGGGTTAAATGGCGGGGTAATCAGCGCACCGGTTTCCGTCGTATCGGGGGAGGGGAGGCCATCGAGCGGTTTACCGCTGCCGTCCAGAACACGACCTAATAACGCCGGACCGAGCGGTAACTGCTTGCCGCTTTGCAGCCCTTCTGCCGAAATGTTTTTGGCATAAACACGCGCGCCGGGCAGGACACCTTCCACTTCCTCCAGCGGCATTAAAAACAGCCGTTGACCGTTAAAGCCAACGACTTCACTTTCTACTTCGTGCGTTTCGCTGCCGTTCTGGCGTTCAATGACACAGGTTGCGCCGAGCGGCAATTGTAATCCGGTGGCTTCCAGCACCAGCCCGGTAGCGCGGGTTAATCGCCCATAGCGACGTACCGCAGGCAACTGCGCCATTTTGGCTTCAAAGTTATCCAGCGTGGTTAGCCAGCGAGTCAGGCGCGTGGTCATTACACCACTCCTGGTGCTGCCAGACGGCAGAGTTCTTGCCAGCGAGTGGCGACACTGGCGTCGAGATCGCCTTCATCGGCGGAGACTTTGCAACCGCCAGGATGGAGGGTGGGATCGCCCCGCAAGCGCCAGCCATGCAAACTTAAGGTTGCGCCGAGCATATCATCCACACGTTGCAGGTCATCCGGATGCACGCGCAGCTGTGGTTTACCGCTGAATAACGGTTCTTGCTGCAACAGCTGTTGGATCTGTTTGATCAGTGCCGAGTTATCCACCGTTGGCGTCTGACCGATCACCTGACGTGCCGCCTCCAGCGCCATCTGCATCAGGCGCGAAGCAATCACACTATCAAGCGCATCGAGGGTAGTTTGAAATTCGCTGACCAGTTGCTGCATCCGGGCATGAATCGGTGCTTGTTGAGACTTCGCCTCTGCCAGACCTTGTTCCAGTCCCTGGGCCAGGCCTTCCTGATAGCCCTGCTTATGACCTTGCTGGCGACCTTCGGCAATCCCCGCCTGATAACCTTGCTCGTGGGCCTGCATTTGCAGTTGCGCCAGTTGCTGCTCAAGGCTGGGTTCGGTCTCTTCAATGATGGTTTCTTCCGGCTCAACTATTGGCACAAACTCTGCCTGTGGTGGCGCGAGATCGTCCGGCTTCCAGGTTTTCCAGGGCAGATTATCAGACATAGGTATCCTCGCCGCTGCCAATTACCATCTCGCCAGTTTCGGCAAGGCGGCGCACAATCAGCAGAATCGCTTTCTGTTCGTTTTCCACCTGCGACAGACGCACCGGACCACGGTTGGCGAGATCGTCGCGCAGAATATCGGCGGCACGCTGCGACATATTGCGCAGGAATTTCTCGCGCAGTGGCTGCTCGGCCCCTTTCAGCGCGATCAACAGCGATTCGGAATCCACTTCCTGCAACAGACGCTGAATGCTGCGATCGTCGACATCCACCAGATTCTCGAACAGGAACATCTCGTCGATGATTTTCTGCGCCAGCTCGCCGTCGAATTCACGCACGGCGGTAATAACGGCTTCTTCCTGCTGAGTTTTCATCAGGTTGATAATTTCGGCTGCCGTTCTCACGCCGCCCATTTTGCTGCGCTTGAGATTCTGACCGTCGAGCAAGCCATTCAGTACTTCGGTCAGTTCCGCCAGCGCGGCTGGCTGCACGCCGCCAAAGGTGGCGATACGCAACATCACGTCGTGGCGCAGACGTTCATCGAACAACGCCAGAATATCGGCGGCCTGGGCGCGCTTCAGATGCACCAGAATGGTGGCGATAATTTGCGGATGCTCATCGCGAATCAGATCGGCGGCGCTCTGTGGCTCCATAAAGTTGAGCGTTTCAATACCGCTGGCGGTATCGCGAGTTTCGAGAATATCTTCCAGCAGGCTGGCGGCACGTTCTTCACCCAGAGCTTTGACCAATACCGAACGCAGATAATCGTTGGCGTTGATATTCAGTGCGGCAAACTGTTCAGCTTCTTGCTCAAACTCCGCCAGCACATCGGTTAGCTGCTTGTTGGAGATCTGCGTGACGTTCGCCATTGCAGCGCTCAGGGTTTGTACTTCACGCTGGGAGAGGTGCTTGAACACCTCTGCCGCCCGGTCTTCGCCAATGGTCATCAGCAGGATGACGCTTTTATCGGTGCCTGTCAGGTTACTCATGATCGTTATTTATCCACTGGCGAATGACCAGCGCCACCACGCGCGGATCGTTATCAGACATTTCACGGATACGCTGGCTCATGACTTCTGCCCCCAGACGTTGGTTAGCGCGTCGTTGTTGGAGTTGTTCGTCTTTGCTCAGGCGGACTTCCACCGCATCTTCCACTTCCTCACGGGCCTGCGCCTGTTGCTGTACAGCTTTCATCGCCTCGGCGCGACGTGTTAACTGCGGGCGTACCGCTTTCCGCCACAGCAGCCACGCCACCAGCAGTACCAGCAACCAGCGACCGGCAGCCAGCAACTGATCGATAAACGCTTGCTGTTGCCAGAACGGCAGTTCTCCGCCGCTTTCGTCACTGCTATTGAACGGCGAGTTAACGACATTGAGCGAGTCACCGCGTTTTTCAGAAAAGCCCATCGCCTCGCGGGTCAGATCTTCAATTTGCTTCATCTGTTCGTTGCTGAGAGGCAATGGTTTACCGTCTGGCAAGGTTTTGTAATTCACCACTACCGCGACTGACAGACGTTGCACATCGCCCACGTTCATTTTGGTATGACGAATGGTGCGATCGACTTCGTAGTTACTGGTTTCATTCCGCTGTGTGCTACGCGGCCCGCTATTGCTGGTCGTGCTCGCCTGCTGCTGGCGGTTATTTTGATTTGCCGGAGGCGTGCTGATTGGCGCGTTATTCGCAGGTGCCGGTTGATTCGACAACGCCCCCGGTACGCCGCCCGGATAACCGGAACCGCTTTGCTCGCTCTCATTAAGCTGGCGTGAACGAAGCGCCGCATGAGATTCATCACCGTTAGGGCGATACTGTTCTTCCGTTTGTTCTTTACTGGCGAAGTCCAGCTGCGCCGTGACCTGGGCGTGAATATTACCGTTACCAACAATAGGCGACAGGATCGCTTCAATACGCCGCTGAATACGGCCTTCGACATCGCTGGCATATTTCAACTGAGCGTCATTAAGATCGCGCCCGCTGGTGTTGAACTGGGTTAACAGATGTCCACCCTGATCCACCAGCGTGACGTTCCCCGGCGGCAGACCAGCAACCGCGCTGGAAACCAGATGTACAATGGCGCTAATTTGCCCTTCATCGAGTGCGCGGCCGGGTAACAGATTTACCGTCACCGATGCAGAAGGGGATTTTTGTTCACGGACGAATAAAGACGGTTTCGGCATTGCCAGATGTACGCGCGCCCCTTTTACCGGGCCGATAGTTTCGATGGTACGAGAAAGCTCGCCTTCCAGCGCCCGCTGATAATTCACCTGTTCGCTGAACTGGCTGATACCAAACTTTTCCTGATCGAGTAGTTCGAAACCGACCGCGCCGCCTTTGGGCAAACCTTGTTGTGCCAGGCGCAGACGCAGTTCGTGAACTTTATCTGCCGGAACTTCAATAGCGCCGCTGGCTTCACTGAAGCGGTAAGGAATATTCATTTGCGTCAGTTGGCTGACAATTGCGCCACCATCCTGATCGGAAAGATTGCTGAATAATGTGCGGTAGTCGGGGGCTTTCGCCCACAGGATCAGTGCGACCATGACCGCCACTGCCGCGGAACCGGCAACAATCAATGGAATTTTCGGATTCGCACGCAGGCGATTAAGCCACTCAAGAGATTTTGTCTGGGCTGCAGTCGCATTCATCGCGCACCTCGTGGCTGATTATGGACAGCGTTATTGGCAAAGTGGAACAAGACTCACTCCCGGGTCAGCAAACTCGAAAAATTGACGCTCCCATTATTTGTGCTTTCGTTTTTTTCTATCCGCCAATAAACCCGTTTTTTTGTTGTTATTTAGCGCCTTTGTCTTATTGACTTACTGGTAGGCTTTGCTACCAGAAATTATCCGGGAGACGAGAATGTCAGCGATACAGGGGATTGAAGGGGTTATCAGCCAGTTACAGGCTACGGCGATGAGTGCGCGTGCGCAGGAATCACTGCCGCAACCGACCATTAGTTTTGCCGGGCAGCTGCACGCCGCGCTCGATCGCATTAGTGATACACAAACAGCTGCCCGCACGCAGGCAGAAAAATTCACTCTCGGTGAACCCGGCGTGGCGTTAAACGATGTGATGACCGATATGCAAAAAGCCTCAGTTTCTATGCAAATGGGGATTCAGGTGCGTAATAAGCTGGTGGCGGCGTATCAGGAAGTGATGAGCATGCAGGTGTAGGTTTTGTAACCTGTTGTTAATTACATCCGATCTCACCGCGTGGGGCATGGATGGGGCAAACTCACTCAATTTCTGGTTTAAAATGGAAACCTGATTCTGAAAGTTTTCTGCCATCCACGATCCGTATACGCGATAACCCCTCTGAACATCAGAGTGTCTCTTTTAACACTCATCACCACGTCGGATGTTGCTACGACCGCAGACGCAACAGTAACGTTTGAATAATTTAATCTTTGTTGATGTTTTTATTCATATTCCGGGCGATAGATATGAGCGATTTTTGATAGTGGTAATTTTATTGTGTTTTAGAATGCTCCCTGGGCAATATAATTTATTAAACAGGAGTGTAAATGTTTCCATTAAATGATCTTTCGTTAAAAACTCAGTCGGTTCAATTAAATAAAGTCACATCTAATACTGAATCTACGATAAAACAACATGAGTTAGTATCTGATGATGCAATCATAAATGAATTATCAAGTGAGTTAGTCAGTTGTCTTGGAAATGGTAAGTTTACACCAATTAGTGAAGACAGCAAATTATTTAATATGCTGTCAGAATTTAAGTTATTGCACTCAGAATATTTCGAATGGGGTGATTATAGTCTCTGGTTTCAAGATTTCTCGATTTATAATAAGATAGGTTTTATCATGATAGAAAAAAATCAGGGAACTGGTAACCCACCCATTCGGCATAAATTAGAGTTTATATCGACTAATATTGCAGAGTTTCTAGACAACTTTACGAAAATTACAGATTCCAGACTTTGCAAAGGTTTCAGTGACTGGGCTAATTCAGTCAAAGAAGGCGCATCGAATGACTTCAAAAAAAATGTGGATATAGCATTGGTGAGATTGTTTAAATGTGTTGAACTCCACAATAGTAAACTTGACTTAACAGATCTTCACTTGGGGTCTTTGCCACCTCTTCCATCCTGGATTGAGGTGCTTTATCTTCGTCATAATGGCCTTGCCACAATACAGGTTCCCAAATTCTGCAAAGAATTAGAGCTCGATTTCAATAATTATATGGTATTTCCAAAAGTATCCGATGGAATTACCCAGGTCTCCGTAGATAATAATCTGATATCGCGTGTTGACTCATCTCCGTCAAAGGCTATGACAATTTCTATTTATCGCAATAAAATATGGTAAATACCAGCAATGCCTGAGACTACTAAGCTGTTTAATTGTGGCGATAATAAGATAAAAGAAATTCAATACTTCCCAAATCATCTGGAGAAAGCACGTATGGAGTGTGATATTGAGGTTGTCTCTGCGATATATAGCAATAAAGAATTACTTTTTAAAGAATGTAATTCTTTTGAAGAGACATTTTTATATCATGGACTTTGACAGGGATTTGCTATGAAAGATCGCAGCGAAAATATATTGTTACGAATCCCGCTGATTATGATAAATATTCCGATATGGTTAAAAAGTATGTAATAGATGGTGAGGAACTCATAATTAAATATTATATGTAAGTAATTAGGCGCAATTGTGTCACTGGAATAGAGGTTTCTTGTGACACATTTTAGTTCATCAATAATCTCCAGGGTTAACAGACAGGTTGAATTAACGCTGCGCCCTGGTTTTTGACATTACCCACCGCGCGCAATACCGGATGCCAGGAGAACTGCTTTGCTGGCACACAACCACTGACCGCGATTTCTGATGCTTCTTTACCGCCAATCTCTTGCCGCATCCATTCCTGTGCAGCTTCTGGCGACAGAACCAGCGGGCGGCGGTCATGAATATCTACCAGACCCTGGTCTGCTGCTGCAGTGACAATTAAAAATCCTTCGGCTTCGTCACCGCGCTCAAACGGTGTGCTACCTATCGCGGCCATAAAAACAGGTTGTCCATCAGCGCGATAGATAAAATAAGGCTGTTTTTTGTCGCCTTCTTTTTTCCACTCAAACCAGCCATCGGCAAAACAGATTGCCCGACCATGTTGCCAGAGCGGTTTAAACATACGACTGGTGGCCGCAGTTTCTACGCGGGCGTTAATCAGCGGCGGTTTATCCCACCATCCGGGAGCATATCCCCAGAAAACCGGATCCAGATGAAGGTGTTCATCACGTTCACTGAGCAGAAGAACTTTGGTTCCCGGCGCGACGTTGTATCTGCCAATGGGTTCGGGATCGTAGGGAATATCGCGTTCAATATCTTCCGCGAGAAGCGCAAGGTAATCTTCACGCGTTTGGGATTGGGCAAAGCGTCCACACATAGAAACCTCCTGAGATCATACTGAAAAGAATAGGATAGGGGGCGGGTAAAATCTATGTGTCAGAGGCAACGATGTTCCCGCTGTGGGCCACAGCGGGAATGAGGGATTACTTCTGAATTAAATAACGAATGGTCGGCCCGTCTTGCTGAATATCCAGCACCGTATAGCCGTGATTACGCGCATCCAGTGGAATATTATTGATCGACTGTGGACAGTCGCTCACCACTTCCAGGATTTCCCCTTTTTTTAACTGCGGCATCGCCTCAAGAGTTGCGACTGCCGGATAAGGGCAGGGTTCACCCACCATATCAAGGCGGTAATCAGGAACGATATTTTTCATGCGATCTCCTTAGCAGTCTGCGGTGCCGCACGGCGGAAGAAGCGTTTTTCCCAGCCGATAATCAACATCAGCGCAGTAAACAACAGCAAATATGTCACCAGCAGGCCACCCATCGGGCCAAAGGTTTTCAGCAGGTTGATTTTGTCCCAGTCGGTGGCCAGCGCCGGAGCGAAATCATCCCAGTAATACGCCAGAATCGTTGAGCCGATCACGTTGCCCAGACCGACCCACCAGTAGTGCACCTGGCCTTCTACCGCGCGGTACATCCAGCCGGTTTCGCAGCCGCCTGCCAGCACGATGCCAAAACCAAACAGTAAACCACCAATTACCGCGTTTGGTCCCGCCCACATGATTTTGGGTTCAACGCCTAACTGTACGTAACTGAAGATCCCGATGGCACTCACCGCCATACCGATAATGATTGCTTTCGCCATGTGGGTACGTCCGGTGATCCACATATCGCGGAACGCCGAAGTAAAGCAGATTTGCGCACGTTCAATCAGTAAACCAAAGCCGACGCCAAACAGCATTGCCAGCCCCAGTTTGGGTTGGTTCATCGCCGTGAGCAGCGCCCAGCCCAGCATACCGAAAAAGACCAGCATCCCGAGACGAAAACGACGCCGCGCCTGATCCGGTTTTTGCGTCAGCGGTGAGGCGGCAGAAACTTTCTGCATTTTCACGGGAATACGGAAGATGGGCAGCAGGGTAAAGCGTGCGCCAAACCATGAACCAATGGCAGTGGCGATGGCAAAGAACCAGGCATGCAGCGAGAACTGAGGAATACCGGTAAAGAACGCCGCCAGGTTACAGCCCATTGCCAGACGCGCGCCAAAACCAGCGATAATACCGCCAATGATGGCCTGCATAATGCGGATACGGCTGCGTGGCATGCGCAGTTTGACATTGTTGGCCCACAGCGCTGCGGCAAAGCAGCCGCCAAACATACCGAGGATCATCATCCCGTCGATGCGGGTTAATGGCGATCCTTCCAGATGGATAATTTTAAAGTAACCCCACTCTTCAGCATGGACGCCGAACAGCTGCAGGAGCTGACCGCCCCAACGGGTAAATTCACCCGTGACAGCCCAAAAGGTGCCAGTGATGCCAAAATAGTAAGTGGAGAGAATACCCGCCGCGATGACCGCGGGGATGGGCGCCCAGAATTTAATCAACCAGGCGTGTTTGAATTGCTGCCATGACATGAATGTAGCCTCTGAACTCAGAAGGTTTGAAACAAGAGTCGCGAATCATACATCATGCAAATTTATTTTCGGGGTAATAATTCACAAAAATAATAGTTAGATCAAATTTCTCTCTGAACCTGGAAAGGCTGGCGACATCAGGGCTTTAATGCCACAATCCTCTTTTCTTCTCATGCAGGACGAATGATGAAAAAACTCGCAATTGCAGGCGCGCTCATGTTGCTGGCGGGCTGTGCCGAAGTCGAAAACTATAACAATGTCGTGAAAACCCCCGCGCCGGACTGGCTGGCGGGCTACTGGCAGACCAAAGGGCCGCAACGTGCGCTGGTCAGCCCGGAAGCGATAGGCAGCCTGATTGTCACTAAAGAGGGCGATACTCTTGATTGCCGTCAGTGGCAGCGGGTGATTGCCGTGCCGGGTAAGTTGACATTGATGTCTGATGATCTCACTAACGTTACCGTAAAACGTGAGCTATACGAGGTTGAGCGTGACGGTAACACCATTGAGTACGATGGTATGACGATGGAGCGTGTGGATCGCCCGACGGCAGAGTGTGCCGCCGCGCTGGATAAAGCGCCGTTACCGACGCCACTGCCGTAATGAAATCTCCCCGGCTTGCCGCCGGGGATGAATTTAAATCACCTCTTCGATAACCCACACGCTGACGCTGCCGCCGTTGCAAAAGAAGGTTGCTTCGCCGTTTTCGTCGGTCACTACGCTCTCTTGCCGGTTCCCCAGAAAATCACGCCAGGTTTTATTGCCGTAATTCTCTCCCAGATGAATGGTTTTTTCGCCATCATCCCCGTTCGATATGACCACCACGCAGCCGGGATATTCGTCAGTGCCACTGCGGCTAAAGGCAATGCAGTTCGGATGGTCGAAAAATAACGTCTGTACACCGTGGGCGAAACGCTGACGAGCGAGAATTAACTCATCAAGCTGTTCGATTATTGGCATATCTATCGGATAGGTTTGCCCGTCACCACCGACATCTTCGTAATGCGCACCGTAGAGGTCCGGATAGAATACCGAAGGAACGCCATTTTCCCGCAACAAAATTAAGGCATACGCCAGCGGTTTAAACCACGGTTCGACTGGCGCTTCGAGGGCTTGCAACGGTTGGGTGTCATGGTTGGCAACGAGGGTTACGGTGTGAAAAGGATCGGCTTCCACCAGCGTCCCAGTGAAAATCTGCGTCATGTCGTAGTCGCGTCCCATGCGCGATGCTTCATGGAATTTCATCTGCAGCGGCGCATCAAACAGCATGGTTTTGCCTTCCACCTGATCAATATACGTTTGCAGTTTATCGACTTCATGCGACCAGTATTCCGCCACAATAAACAGCGGCTTTGGCGCAACTTCTTGTACGTGTTCGATCCACTCTTTATAAAACCACGCCGGTATATGTTTGACCGCATCAAGACGAAAACCGTCGCATTGTGTTTGTTCCATCACCCAGCGCGCCCAGTATTTAATCTCTTCCGTCACGGCATGATTGCGGAAATCGATATTCTCGCCCATCAGATAATCGAAATTACCTAACTCATCATCAACCTGATCGTTCCAGCCTTCGCCGGTGTAGTCGTTAACAATTTTAAATATGCCATCTTCATCAGGATTTTCGATATGGTCGATACCGCTAAAACATTTGAAATCCCAGATAAACTGCGAGTATTGCCCGGCACGAGCGGGGAAGGTGTAACGCGTCCAGCCTTCGCACTCAATGATTTCTTCGTCAATTTGCGTACGGTCATCAGCATTTACACGCTGCACGCGAATAGCTTCTTTTTCATCCGCGCCCATTTTGTGGTTGACTACCACATCCAACAGCACCGCAATGTCATTACGTTTCAGAGCGTCAATGGCGGCCAGCAGTTGTGCTTTATCGCCATATTTAGTAGGGATGCTGCCTTTCTGATCAAACTCGCCTAAATCAAATAAATCATAGGAGTCGTAGCCGACCGAATACCCGCCCGATGCGCCTTTATAGGCGGGCGGCAACCAGACCATATTGATACCAATATCATTAAAACCGTCGGCGCGCTCGGCCAGTTCAGGCCAGAGCTTACCGCCTTCCGGGTAATACCAGTGAAAACATTGTAACAGCGTGGGATTACGCATTCTTCGACTCCATTCAAGGGGAACATTAGAAGCGTAGCCGTAATCGGATTATTCGCGAGCCATCGACTCGTTCAGATTCAAAAGAGGTTATCCTGCGGAGCCAGCACAAAGCCGCCCTGATCGCCATAGGCACTTAACACCGATTTTTGCACCGATGACTGACCGACTAGTTTCGCCAGTTCATTCATCCGAATCTGTAATAACTGCTTTACCTTGCTTTCGTTATCGAGAATCAGGCGCAGCATCGGGCGGAGCTGCTCCTGCATCGTGGTGGACGGGTCAATCTCATCAGTCAGATGTGCAATCTCCTGCACCGCATTCACATACGCCATTTCGCTGGCGATGAGTTCGTCCCATTGTTCTTCCGTTGCCAGGCGTAACATGAGCTGGCTTTTTTCGACGAGTTGTTGCCAGGCGAAATACAAATGCGGTGCGTGGTTCATCAGACTGGGTCCTGAATCAAAGAAGGGGAGAGTAACGACTCTTTCCAGGCATCGGCAATATTGCGCATTAATGCTTCCACTTCTTCGACTGCGGAGACATCGTTGCGTAAATTGGCTTGCAGCAAACGCCTGACCATATAGCTATAAAGAGCAATCAAGTTTTGGGTTAGTTCGTCTTTGCTCTCTTCATCAAGACTCACCCGCAGTCCGTTCTCAATGATGTTGATCGCTTTTGACAAAGAGACGCCTTTGCCTTGCTGATTGTTGTCCTGCATAAACAGGCGCGCTCTAACCAGTGCGCTTAGCACTCCATCAAATAGCATGGTGACCAGCTGCTGCTGGCTGGCGCTCATTACGGCGCTTTCGACGCCAATTTGTGCATAGGCCTGGGTGCCTTTTGCCGCGTACATGACCTGTCTCCCGATGAATATTGATTACTTGGAATTACTGTTGTTTTCGAACTGCTGCGTTAAGTAGCTGCTGGTGCTGTTTAACGAGGTCATTAAAACGTCCAGTTGGGTAAATTGTTCTTTATAGCGCGCGACCTGCGCATCAATGCGATCGCTGGCGGCGTTGTAGTCTTTAGTTAATTTATTCAGGGTCTTACTAACGCCATCGGTAGCGGCTTTAATAATGCCCGTTGTCGAAAGCCAACTGGTCAGGTTGCTGCCGATGGTGGTCGTGATGCCGGTTTTTTTACCATCGCCAACAATCAATGCACCTACGCCGCTGGCATCTATTTTCAGTGCAGCGGTGAGTTTGTCGGCATCCAGTTCCAGTTTGCCATCGCTGGGATCGGTCGTGATACCAATCTGCGCCAGCGTTTTATAGTTGGAAGAACTGACGGTATTACTCAGCATCGACTTCAACTGCGTCTGAATCGTCCGCAACGTGGAGTCGCCGAGCAGTGCGCCATTGCTAGAACTCTGGCTATCAGCTCCCGCATCTACGGCGGTGTATTTGGTCAGGCTGCTGAAGGTATCTATTAGCGAGTTATAGGCATTCACCCAGTCTTTAATCGCTGTTTGCGCTTTGGAGGTGTCCTGAGTGATGGTTAGCGTCTGGTTGCCCGTGGTGACATCGTTCAGGTTCAGGGTGATGTTTTCCAGCGCGTCGCTGATGGTGTTGCTGCTGTTCTCAATGGCGACGTTGTTGACCGTCAGCTGCGCATTCTGGGCGGCGACCGAGACTTCCATACCGTTGCTGCTGGCACTGGCGTCATAGCCCATAAAACTTTGTAGCGCATCATCACCGCTGACCGAGAGTGTCATCGCATTATCAAGGCCGGTGTCATTTGATGTGACTGACAGACGATATTCACCGTTACCCACGTTAATGATGCTTGCGCTTACGCCTGCTTTTGCATTGTTGATGGCATCACGGATCCCGCTTAACGACGAGTTAGCCGCGCTGATATCAATGGTAATCGGATCTTTGTCGCCGCCTTGTTGAATGGTGAGTTTACTGTCGCTGGTGGCGATCGCCGTTTTCGTATCGTCTCTGGTGGTGCGCGTGGTCAGGGTTTGCGCCTGCGCCAGATGGGTGACACTGATGGTGTATTTCCCGGCGATGGCGTTACCCGCGGTGGTGGCACTGAACGCGGTGGTGCTGCTGGTAGTGCTGGTGGCGGAAAAAAGATCGGCTTTAGACAATGCAGTATTGGCGGTCTGGAAAGTCGTCAGCGCGCTTTTCAGCGTACCGTAGGCGCTAAGTTTAGCGGTAAACGACGATTGCTGATTTGAAATAGGGGTTAGCGTCGCTTTTTGCGCGGCGGTGAGGCTATCAAGGATTGAACTTAAATCCAGACCTGACCCGACTCCCAGCGATGAAATACTTGCCATGCGATTTCCTTTTATCTTTCGACACGTAAAACGAATACCGGGGTATCGGCCTGAATTGCGCAAAGTTTACGTTTAATTGTTTTTTTTAATAGCGGGAATAAGGGGCAGAGAAAAGAGTATTTCGGCGACTAACAAAAAATGGCTGTTTGTGAAAAAAATTCTAAAGGTTGTTTTACGACAGACGATAACAGGGTTGACGGCGATTGAGCCGACGGGTGGAAACCCAATACGTAATCAACGACTTGCAATATAGGATAACGAATCATGGCACAAGTCATTAATACCAACAGCCTCTCGCTGATCACTCAAAATAATATCAACAAGAACCAGTCTGCGCTGTCGAGTTCTATCGAGCGTCTGTCTTCTGGCTTGCGTATTAACAGCGCGAAGGATGACGCCGCAGGTCAGGCGATTGCTAACCGTTTTACTTCTAACATTAAAGGCCTGACTCAGGCTGCACGTAACGCCAACGACGGTATTTCTGTTGCACAGACCACTGAAGGCGCGCTGTCCGAAATCAACAACAACTTACAGCGTATTCGTGAACTGACGGTTCAGGCTTCTACCGGGACTAACTCTGATTCGGATCTGGACTCCATTCAGGACGAAATCAAATCCCGTCTCGACGAAATTGACCGCGTTTCCGGTCAGACCCAGTTCAACGGCGTGAACGTGCTGGCGAAAGACGGTTCGATGAAGATTCAGGTTGGCGCGAATGACGGGCAGACCATCTCTATCGATTTGCAGAAAATTGATTCTTCAACGCTGGGATTGAAAGGTTTCTCGGTATCAGGGAACGCATTAAAAGTTAGCGATGCGATAACTACAGTTCCTGGTGCTAATGCTGGCGATGCCCCGGTTACGGTTAAATTTGGTGCGAACGATACCGCTGCTGCCGCAATGGCTAAAACATTGGGAATAAGTGATACATCAGGCTTGTCCCTACATAACGTACAAAGCGCGGATGGTAAAGCGACAGGAACCTATGTTGTTCAATCTGGTAATGACTTCTATTCGGCTTCCGTTAATGCTGGTGGCGTTGTTACGCTTAATACCACCAATGTTACTTTCACTGATCCTGCGAACGGTGTTACCACAGCAACACAGACAGGTCAGCCTATCAAGGTCACGACGAATAGTGCTGGCGCGGCTGTTGGCTATGTTACTATTCAAGGCAAAGATTACCTTGCTGGTGCAGACGGTAAGGATGCAATTGAAAACGGTGGTGACGCTGCAACAAATGAAGACACAAAAATCCAACTTACCGATGAACTCGATGTTGATGGTTCTGTAAAAACAGCGGCAACAGCAACATTTTCTGGTACTGCAACCAACGATCCGCTGGCACTTTTAGACAAAGCTATCTCGCAAGTTGATACTTTCCGCTCCTCCCTCGGTGCCGTACAAAACCGTCTGGATTCTGCGGTCACCAACCTGAATAACACCACCACCAACCTGTCTGAAGCGCAGTCCCGTATTCAGGACGCCGACTATGCGACCGAAGTGTCCAACATGTCGAAAGCGCAGATCATCCAGCAGGCGGGTAACTCTGTGCTGTCTAAAGCTAACCAGGTACCGCAGCAGGTTCTGTCTCTGCTGCAGGGTTAATCGTTGTAACCTGATTAACTGAGACTGACGGCAACGCCAAATTGCCTGATGCGCTGCGCTTATCAGGCCTACAAGTTGAATTGCAATTTATTGAATTTGCACATTTTTGTAGGCCAGATAAGGCGTTTACGCCGCATCCGGCAACATAAAGCGCAATTTGTCAGCAAGGTGCTTCCCCGCCACCGGCGGGGTTTTTTCTGCATGAAATTTACCGGTAACCCCCAAATAACCCCTCATTTCACCCACTAATCGTCCGATTAAAAACCCTGCAGAAACGGATAATCATGCCGATAACTCATATAACGCAGGGCTGTTTATCGTGAATTCACTCTATACCGCTGAAGGTGTAATGGATAAACACTCGCTGTGGCAGCGTTATGTCCCGCTGGTGCGTCACGAAGCATTGCGCCTGCAGGTTCGACTGCCCGCGAGCGTGGAACTTGACGATCTGCTACAGGCGGGCGGCATTGGGTTACTTAATGCCGTCGAACGCTATGACGCCCTACAAGGAACGGCATTTACAACTTACGCAGTGCAGCGTATCCGTGGCGCTATGCTGGATGAACTTCGCAGCCGTGACTGGGTGCCGCGCAGCGTGCGACGCAACGCGCGTGAAGTGGCACAGGCAATAGGGCAACTGGAGCAGGAACTTGGCCGCAACGCCACGGAAACTGAGGTAGCGGAACGTTTAGGGATCGATATAGCCGATTATCGCCAAATGTTGCTCGACACCAATAACAGCCAGCTCTTCTCCTACGATGAGTGGCGCGAAGAGCACGGCGATAGCATCGAACTGGTTACTGATGATCATCAGCGAGAAAACCCGCTACAACAACTGCTGGACAGTAATCTGCGCCAGCGGGTGATGGAAGCCATCGAAACGTTGCCGGAGCGCGAAAAACTGGTATTAACCCTCTATTACCAGGAAGAGCTGAATCTCAAAGAGATTGGTGCAGTGCTGGAGGTCGGGGAATCGCGGGTCAGTCAGTTACACAGCCAGGCCATTAAACGGTTACGCACTAAACTGGGTAAGTTATAACGTCAGTAAATGCCGCACTTTAACTTTGACTACCAGGAGTTCTTAATGATGGTGCAGCACCTGAAAAGACGGCCATTAAGCCGCTATCTTAAAGACTTTAAACACAGCCAGACCCATTGCGCGCATTGCCGTAAATTACTCGATCGCATTACCTTAGTTCGCGACGGCAAAATAGTGAATAAAATCGAGATTACCCGCCTGGACACGCTGCTTGATGAAAATGGCTGGCAAGTGGAACAACAGTCATGGGCGGCATTGTGCCGATTTTGCGGTGATTTACACTGCAAAACGCAGAGTGATTTTTTCGATATTATCGGCTTTAAGCAATTTCTTTTTGAGCAAACTGAAATGAGCCCAGGTACGGTGCGTGAATATGTCGTTCGTCTGCGCCGTTTGGGTAATCATCTACACGAGCAAAATATTTCCCTCGATCAGCTGCAGGACGGTTTCCTTGATGAAATCCTCGCCCCGTGGCTGCCCACCACCAGCACCAACAATTACCGCATCGCATTACGGAAGTATCAACACTATCAGCGCCAAACCTGTACCGGACTTGTGCAGAAATCCTCCAGCCTGCCTGCTTCTGATATATATTAAATAAGAATAAGATGTAGCGGAGTTGTTTTTGTGTTTACAAACAATGGCTCTACACTGCAAACAGACATAACAACATTCGGGGTGAATATGAAATTAGCACATCTGGGACGTCAGGCATTGATGGGTGTGATGGCCGTGGCGCTGGTTGCGGGCATGAGCGTTAAAAGTTTTGCAGATGAAGGTCTGCTTAATAAAGTTAAAGAGCGCGGCACGCTGCTGGTAGGGCTGGAAGGAACTTATCCGCCGTTCAGTTTTCAGGGAGATGACGGCAAATTAACCGGTTTTGAAGTGGAATTTGCCCAACAGCTGGCAAAACATCTTGGCGTTGAGGCGTCACTAAAACCGACCAAATGGGACGGTATGCTGGCGTCGCTGGACTCTAAACGCATTGATGTGGTGATTAATCAGGTCACCATTTCTGACGAGCGCAAGAAAAAATACGATTTCTCTACCCCTTACACCATTTCCGGCATTCAGGCGCTGGTGAAAAAAGGTAACGAAGGCACCATTAAAACAGCTGCTGATCTGAAAGGCAAAAAAGTGGGTGTCGGTCTGGGCACCAACTATGAAGAGTGGCTGCGGCAGAATGTTCAGGGTGTCGATGTGCGTACCTATGATGATGACCCGACCAAATATCAGGATCTGCGCGTAGGCCGTATCGATGCGATCCTCGTTGACCGTCTGGCGGCGCTGGATCTGGTGAAGAAAACCAACGATACGCTGGCAGTAACCGGTGAAGCATTCTCCCGTCAGGAGTCTGGCGTGGCGCTGCGTAAAGGAAATGAAGACCTGCTGAAAGCGGTGAATGATGCAATTGCGGAAATGCAAAAAGACGGCACTCTGCAAGCGCTTTCCGAAAAATGGTTTGGTGCTGATGTGACCAAATAATCAGCATAATGACAAAAAAGGGCGCTTTCACTAGCGCCTTTTTTATTTACGCGTTTTCAGCGTGCATAATAAGAAAATCACAACAACACACATCGGAGGCTGTTATGCCACTGCATAATTTAACCCGTTTTCCACGGCTTGAGTTTATCGGCGCGCCAACGCCGCTCGAATATCTGCCGCGCTTTTCTGATTATCTAGGACGGGAAATTTTCATCAAACGGGATGACGTCACCCCCATGGCAATGGGCGGCAATAAATTACGTAAGCTGGAATTTCTCGCGGCAGATGCTCTGCGCGAAGGTGCCGATACGCTGATTACTGCCGGGGCGATCCAGTCTAACCATGTGCGCCAGACTGCCGCAGTCGCTGCCAAACTCGGTCTGCACTGCGTGGCGCTGCTGGAAAATCCTATTGGCACAACCGCAGAAAACTATTTAACCAACGGCAATCGCTTGTTGCTGGATCTGTTCAATACCCAGATTGAAATGTGCGACGCACTGACCGATCCCAATGCCCAACTGGAAGAGCTGGCGACGCGAGTCGAAGCACAAGGCTTTCGCCCGTATGTCATTCCGGTTGGCGGTTCTAATGCTCTGGGCGCGCTGGGTTATGTGGAGAGTGCGCTGGAAATCGCGCAACAGTGTGAAGGGGCGGTTAATATTTCGTCGGTGGTGGTCGCATCGGGCAGTGCCGGAACTCACGCCGGACTGGCTGTTGGGCTGGAACACCTGATGCCTGAAAGCGAACTGATTGGCGTGACCGTGTCGCGTTCCGTTGCCGATCAATTGCCGAAAGTGGTTAACCTACAACAGGCGATTGCGAAAGAACTGGAGCTGACCGCATCAGCGGAAATTTTACTCTGGGATGACTATTTTGCACCTGGCTACGGCGTGCCGAACGACGAAGGCATGGAAGCAGTGAAATTGCTGGCGCGGCTGGAAGGCATTCTGCTTGATCCTGTGTATACCGGAAAAGCGATGGCGGGTCTGATTGACGGTATCAGTCAGAAACGTTTCAAAGATGAAGGGCCGATTCTGTTTATTCATACCGGCGGTGCGCCTGCGCTGTTCGCCTATCATCCCCACGTTTAGCTCCGGGAACGCTCATGCAAGAAAGTATACAACTGGTTATTGATTCCTTGCCGTTCCTGCTGAAAGGGGCTGGGTATACGCTGCAACTCAGTATCGGCGGCATGTTTTTTGGCTTACTGCTCGGGTTTATTCTCGCGCTGATGCGCCTGTCGCCAATCTGGCCCGTGCGCTGGCTGGCGCGTTTTTATATCTCTATTTTTCGTGGTACACCGCTCATCGCACAACTGTTTATGATCTATTACGGCCTGCCGCAGTTTGGTATCGAATTAGATCCCATTCCGTCAGCAATGATTGGTCTGTCGCTCAACACTGCCGCCTATGCTGCCGAAACGCTGCGCGCCGCCATTTCTTCTATTGATAAAGGTCAGTGGGAAGCAGCTGCCAGTATTGGTATGACGCCATGGCAGACTATGCGTCGCGCGATTTTGCCACAGGCGGCGCGGGTGGCGTTGCCGCCGCTGTCGAACAGCTTTATCAGCCTGGTAAAAGATACGTCGCTGGCCGCGACAATTCAGGTGCCGGAGCTGTTCCGTCAGGCGCAGTTGATTACCTCGCGCACGCTGGAGGTGTTCACCATGTACCTGGCGGCTTCGCTCATCTACTGGATCATGGCGACAGTATTATCGACGTTGCAGAACCATTTTGAGAATCAACTTAATCGCCAGGAGAGAGAACCAAAATGAGTGCCATTGAAGTTAAGAACCTGGTGAAAAAATTTCACGGTCAGACGGTGCTGCACGGTATCGACCTTGAGGTAAAGCCTGGCGAAGTGGTGGCAATTATCGGTCCGAGTGGTTCCGGCAAAACCACGTTGCTACGCAGCATAAATCTGCTGGAACAACCGGAAGCGGGAACTATCACCGTTGGCGATATCACTATTGATACTGCACGTTCATTAAGTCAGCAAAAATCGCTGATTCGCCAGTTGCGTCAGCACGTCGGGTTTGTCTTCCAGAACTTTAATTTGTTTCCGCATCGTACGGTGCTGGAAAACATTATTGAAGGGCCGGTGATCGTCAAAGGCGAACCGAAAGAAGAGGCCACGGCGCGCGCTCGCGAGCTGTTGGCGAAAGTTGGGCTGGCCGGTAAAGAAACCAGCTATCCACGTCGTTTGTCTGGCGGTCAACAGCAACGTGTTGCGATTGCACGTGCGCTGGCAATGCGTCCTGAGGTGATTTTGTTTGACGAGCCAACGTCGGCGCTGGATCCAGAGCTGGTGGGCGAAGTCCTGAACACCATCCGTCAGCTGGCGCAGGAAAAGCGCACGATGGTGATTGTGACGCACGAAATGAGCTTTGCCCGGGATGTTGCGGACCGGGCGATTTTTATGGACCAGGGGCGGATAGTCGAGCAGGGGGCAGCAAAAGCGTTATTTGCCGATCCCCAGCAGCCTCGCACCCGCCAGTTCCTCGAGAAGTTTCTGCTGCAATAATAAGAAAAAATCAGCCCCGACGATTCACCTGTCGGGGCGGGACGCCATTTCAAGCGTGATAAAACAGCTTAACAAATCAGCATAACTCATTAATAACATAAGAGAATGCGATGGCTTGCAAAAGTAATTCATTGCCTGAATAATATAAATTATATATAAATCTTATTTATGTGATAGTTTGAATTATCATTATAAATGATACTCACTCTCAGGGGCGTTGCGGTTTACTATGCAGGATACGGATTTTTTCAGCTGGCGTCGCACGATGCTGTTGCGTTTTCAGAGGATGGAGGCCGCAGAAGAGGTCTACCATGAAATAGAGCTTCAGGCTCAGCAGCTAGAGTACGATTACTATTCGTTATGTGTTCGCCACCCGGTACCATTCACGCGACCTAAAGTGGCTTTCTACACCAATTACCCTGAGGCGTGGGTTAGTTATTATCAGGCAAAAAACTTTCTCGCAATTGATCCGGTGCTGAACCCTGAAAACTTTAGTCAGGGCCATTTAATGTGGAATGATGACTTATTCAGCGAAGCACAGCCGTTATGGGAAGCCGCGCGCGCACATGGTTTACGCCGCGGTGTCACTCAGTATTTAATGCTGCCAAACCGGGCGCTGGGCTTTTTGTCCTTTTCCCGTAGCAGCGCGCGCGAAATACCCATTCTTAGTGATGAACTGCAATTAAAAATGCAGTTACTGGTGCGCGAAAGTCTGATGGCTCTGATGCGTTTAAATGATGAAATAGTGATGACGCCAGAGATGAATTTCAGCAAGCGCGAAAAAGAAATTTTGAAATGGACGGCGGAAGGGAAGACATCAGCAGAGATAGCGATGATTTTGTCAATCTCTGAGAATACGGTCAATTTCCATCAGAAAAACATGCAGAAAAAAATCAATGCACCGAATAAGACCCAGGTTGCCTGTTACGCGGCCGCTACTGGCTTAATTTGATCTCTTTTCTGTCCTGCGTGCCAGATGCAAAAACCGGCTGAAAGGCACGCTATCAGCCGGTTTTATATTACTGACGGTAGGCTTGTTTAATTTGCTTAACCGTTTTGGAAAATACTGCAGCCTGGGTTTCGTCTTCGATCAGCGCAAGCTGTTTTTCCATCTTTAACATCACGCGGCCCGCGTCAGCTTGTCCCATCGCCTGCAGCATCAGCGTCAGCATCGCTTTCAGGCAGGAGACTTCATTTGCCAGTTCTTGATTATTCTCGGCAGTAGAAAAATCAGGCGTACTCATTTATTTTCCTCGTCATGTTGCAATGAAAATTTGCGGTGAAAAATGTTAAGGCGGCGGAGTATACCATAAGCTTTGCTAAAAATAGCAGTGGTTGTTTTTTGAGCGTATCGTCAACGGTGCTATTAAATGCGTTAATATAATGACCAATAAATATTTTTATCATGAATGTTTTTTGCCCGTATTGTTCGGGTTAATTAATGTTACATATTCAGCGGGCTGATTTTCATTTTTGCTGAATAAAGGTAATTTTTGTCACATTTCGTCGCAGGGCTTACTGTGAAACGATCCGGTAAGCCGTTGGTGACGGGCGTGACCATAACTGTGGACAATCGAATTGACAAAAACGAGAGAAAAATCGAATACCCACCATTTTTAACGTTTCAAAGTTGCAATAAAAACCGCTAATATACGAATGACTAACTATCAGTAGCGTTATCCCTATTTCTGGAGATATTCCTTTGATCAACGTTCTACTTGTTGATGACCACGAACTGGTGCGCGCAGGGATACGACGCATTCTGGAAGATATAAAGGGTATAAAAGTCGTCGGTGAGGCATCGTGCGGTGAAGACGCCGTTAAGTGGTGCCGGACAAATGCCGTTGACGTGGTGCTAATGGACATGAGTATGCCGGGCATTGGCGGTCTTGAGGCGACGCGTAAAATCGCGCGTTCCACAGCTGATGTCAAAATCATCATGCTTACCGTCCATACAGAAAACCCTTTACCAGCGAAAGTCATGCAGGCCGGTGCTGCGGGCTACCTCAGCAAAGGCGCGGCTCCGCAGGAAGTCGTGAGTGCGATTCGTTCTGTCTATTCAGGGCAGCGTTACATTGCTTCTGACATCGCTCAACAAATGGCGTTAAGCCAGATCGAACCAGAAAAAACAGAAAGCCCATTTGCCAGTTTGTCTGAACGTGAATTGCAGATTATGCTGATGATCACCAAGGGCCAGAAGGTCAATGAGATCTCAGAACAGCTCAATCTCAGTCCGAAAACGGTGAACAGCTACCGCTATCGTATGTTCAGTAAACTAAACATTCATGGCGATGTTGAGCTGACTCACCTGGCAATTCGCCATGGTCTGTGTAATGCGGAGACATTATCAAGTCAGTGAGTGATCAGTTTGACGCAAAAGCGTTTTTAAAAACCGTAACCAGCCAGCCAGGCGTTTATCGCATGTACGATGCTGGTGGTACGGTTATCTATGTCGGCAAAGCGAAAGACCTGAAAAAACGGCTTTCCAGCTATTTCCGTAGCAACCTCGCTTCGCGCAAAACCGAAGCGCTGGTCGCCCAGATCCAGCAAATTGATGTAACGGTTACTCACACAGAAACCGAAGCGCTGTTGCTGGAACACAACTACATCAAACTCTATCAGCCGCGTTACAACGTTTTGCTACGCGATGATAAATCATATCCTTTTATCTTCCTGAGTGGTGATACCCACCCGCGTCTGGCGATGCATCGTGGTGCGAAGCATGCCAAAGGTGAATATTTCGGCCCGTTCCCGAATGGCTATGCCGTACGTGAAACACTGGCGCTACTGCAAAAGATTTTCCCCATTCGCCAGTGCGAAAATAGTGTTTATCGCAATCGCTCGCGTCCGTGTCTGCAATACCAGATAGGGCGCTGTCTGGGACCGTGCGTTGAAGGACTGGTGAGTGAAGAAGAATACGCTCAGCAGGTCGAGTATGTGCGCCTGTTTTTGTCTGGCAAAGATGATCAGGTGCTTACGCAACTCATTAGTCGTATGGAAACTGCCAGCCAGAATCTGGAGTTTGAAGAAGCTGCACGTATTCGCGACCAAATTCAGGCGGTGCGACGCGTCACCGAAAAACAATTCGTTTCCAATACCGGCGACGACCTCGACGTTATTGGTGTGGCGTTCGATGCGGGCATGGCTTGTGTCCACGTATTGTTCATTCGTCAGGGCAAAGTGCTCGGCAGCCGCAGCTATTTCCCGAAAGTGCCTGGCGGTACGGAACTGAGCGAGGTGGTAGAAACCTTCGTAGGCCAGTTCTATTTACAAGGCAGCCAGATGCGCACCTTACCGGGTGAGATCCTGCTCGATTTTAATCTTAGCGATAAAACGCTGCTCGCCGATTCCCTTTCAGAACTGGCGGGACGCAAGATTAATGTTCAAACCAAACCTCGCGGCGATAGGGCGCGTTATCTGAAACTCGCGCGCACCAATGCGGCGACGGCCTTAACCAGCAAACTTTCGCAGCAATCTACCGTTCACCAGCGACTGACCGCGCTTGCCAGCGTGTTGAAATTGCCGGAAGTGAAGCGGATGGAGTGCTTTGACATCAGCCATACCATGGGCGAACAAACCGTCGCTTCCTGTGTGGTGTTTGATGCTAACGGCCCGCTGCGTGCGGAGTATCGGCGCTATAACATTACAGGCATCACGCCGGGCGATGATTATGCGGCGATGAATCAGGTGCTGCGTCGGCGTTATGGTAAAGCCATTGACGACAGTAAGATCCCGGATGTGATCCTTATCGACGGCGGCAAAGGCCAGCTTGCGCAGGCGAAAAATGTCTTCGCCGAACTGGATGTCTCATGGGATAAAAATCATCCGCTGCTACTTGGCGTTGCCAAAGGAGCAGAGCGTAAGGCTGGACTGGAAACGCTGTTCTTTGAGCCGGAAGGTGAGGGATTTAGTTTGCCGCCAGATTCACCCGCGCTGCATGTTATCCAGCATATTCGCGATGAATCACATGATCACGCGATTGGCGGGCACCGTAAAAAACGGGCGAAGGTCAAAAATACCAGTTCCCTGGAAACCATTGAAGGCGTCGGGCCAAAACGTCGGCAAATGTTGTTGAAATATATGGGCGGTTTGCAAGGTTTACGTAACGCCAGCGTCGAGGAAATTGCAAAAGTGCCGGGTATTTCGCAAGGTCTGGCAGAAAAGATCTTCTGGTCGTTGAAACATTGATGTCTCTGTAGCAACATAGGGGTAATCTTACTGACAACAGATAGTTACCCGTCATTATGCAATTTAATATCCCTACGTTGCTTACACTGTTCCGTGTCATCCTTATCCCATTCTTTGTATTGGTCTTTTATCTGCCTGTCACCTGGTCGCCGTTTGCCGCCGCGCTCATTTTCTGCGTCGCGGCGGTGACTGACTGGTTCGATGGTTTTCTGGCACGCCGCTGGAACCAGAGTACCCGGTTTGGTGCTTTCCTTGACCCTGTGGCAGATAAAGTTCTCGTGGCTATCGCCATGGTGCTGGTAACCGAGCATTATCACAGCTGGTGGGTGACATTACCGGCGGCAACGATGATCGCCCGTGAAATTATTATTTCTGCGCTACGCGAATGGATGGCGGAGTTGGGTAAACGCAGTAGCGTGGCCGTCTCCTGGATTGGGAAAGTGAAAACCACTGCCCAGATGGTGGCGTTGGCATGGCTGCTGTGGCGTCCGAACATTTGGGTTGAGTACGCCGGTATTGCACTTTTCTTTGTGGCTGCGGTACTGACTCTGTGGTCAATGTTGCAATATTTGAGCGCTGCGCGTGCAGATTTGCTTGATCAGTGATCGTTTCGGCGTAATTTTCAGCAAACGATCAAAAGTGGTGAAAAATATCGTTGACTCATCGCGCCAGGTAAGTAGAATGCAACGCATCGAACGGCGGCACTGATTGCCAGACGATAATAAAATCAAGTGATTAACTGATTGCTTGATGAATGCGGGAATAGCTCAGTTGGTAGAGCACGACCTTGCCAAGGTCGGGGTCGCGAGTTCGAGTCTCGTTTCCCGCTCCAGTTTAAAAGACATCGGCGTCAAGCGGATGTCTGGCTGAAAGGCCTGAAGAATTTGGCGCGTTAACAAAGCGGTTATGTAGCGGATTGCAAATCCGTCTAGTCCGGTTCGACTCCGGAACGCGCCTCCACTTTCTTCCCGAGCCCGGATGGTGGAATCGGTAGACACAAGGGATTTAAAATCCCTCGGCGTTCGCGCTGTGTGGGTTCAAGTCCCACTCCGGGTACCATGGGAAACATCAGAATAATCAAAGCAATAAGCAGTGTCGTGAAACCACCTCCGGGTGGTTTTTTTGTGCATGCAATTCACGCCCTGTGCATATCCTGTGCTCACGGGGTGCAATGAGCTGCAATCTACAGCCTGGCAATGCCGAATTGAACGTGTCGCCTCCAGCATAGAGAACCAGGCCGCTTTGCCTGTTTTCCGGTACTCTTCCGGGAAGGGGGGCCTGCTGAGCAAACTGTAATGCTCTAGCCACCCTGAGTACAAAGTTGCTTAATTCGTGCAATCACCTCATCTCTGTACTTCTTGTGTCCGCGCATAGCCCTTGGATGGGCAATTCTGAAACAGATTGCATTACCTGTTTTGAACTCCCATAGCTTCCCCGGAATGACTGCAGAAGTCTCATAGCCGCCCAGCTCAGTAAGCACCTGTTTTATGATGTAGTCTGTTCTCCGGGCTCCAGATGCAAAGATGATGAAATCAGGCTCAAGGTGTTTAATTTGTACCGCCAGCAGCTTCAGCGAGGCTAATATAACTTCCTGCACTTCATTTTGAGGGCGATTGAGAGGGGTCAGTCCGTCGTAATCCCACGCCAGTAGATTGGCATACACGATTGCCTGGGGAGGAATATTAAGCTCCCGGGCCAGCCTGAAATGATATTGCGTGAAGCGGCTACGTGATTTGAGGTTGGCGGTGCCATAATTTTGTACCGGAAGATGTTTCCTGTAACGATCTACAGCTTCTTCAACCACCTGCCCGATGGTGACGTCAGGTATAAGTCCCAACACCCGTGATATCGTATTCTTACCATTCAGCGTATTCCAGCCTGCGGTTTCACGTCCAACCAGCATGATTTTTACCGGTGAATGCCAGTATTCTTCAAAGGGCACGGGTAAAAATACGCCTGAGTATTTATCCTCATTCAGGTTAAATGACTGGGCGTTAACTTCCTGCAATATCCGTTTGTACGCGTCTAATAGCTTTTCCATTCTTCAATCCTGCCCCGTAATAAAAACACCTTCAGATATATATTATTTTCATGATATCAATCAGATACATGAGGATAAATATGCAAAAATCCTTCCGATTCACCAATTCATCCATCAAAGCCCTTCCGGCAAACACAGATACCCGATCTACAGAGCTAGAGGTATCTGATACCGAAGTTATTGGACTCAAGTGCCTCTCAGGTCGAACAGGCAACAAGCGCTTCCTTCTGCGGTATACATTCCACGGTACCAAAAAAAGTATCAGTATTGGCAGATTTCCTGAAATTGATGTGGGAACAGCCCGGCAAATAGCCCGTCGTCACAAAGAAGCGATTGCGCTGGGAAATGACCCTAAAGCGGAGCGAGATAACTACCGCGCGATGCCAACACTTGGTGAGTTTTTCCATCAAACCTATGTTCCTTATATAAAGCGCCATAAAAAGTCCTGGGATAAGGATGTTCAGCGTTTCACGCAATACATTGAACCTCGTCTGGGAAAGATACGTTACTGCGATCTCAGGGCCAGAGAGATACAACAGGTGCTGTTTGACATGCTGGAGGGGCGTATTCACGGGCAGCAATATGCGCCGTCTACCTGTAACAGAGCCCTTGCTATTCTGAAAACGATGGGGCGTTATGCGTTGCGACAGGATGTGCTGGAAAAGAATGAAGCCGATAAGATCCCTTTACTGAAAGAGAATAATCAGCGGACGCGCTTTTTTGATGCTGATGAGATCAGGCGCATTCTTGACGCTGCTACCCAATATCCCAACAAAGCTGCCGGGGGATTGATAGCCATGTTGTTGTTAACCGGTACACGCAAATCAGAAATGCTTAATGTCAGGCATGAACATATCGACCGGGCCAATCGTACTCTGTTCATTCCTTATACAAAAAATGGTCGCAGTCGGACGGTATATCTAAGCGATGCCGCATTATCGATTATTGATGCTATCCCACGAGTTGGCAGTAATCCGTATCTGTTCGCCATTAAGGATAATGGAAAACCGATATCGGAACCCCGATGGGCATATGAAAAAATACTGGCACAGTGCGGTATAGACAAGAATGAAGTCTGTTTTCACACCACACGTCATTCTGTTGCCTCTTTACTGGTTTCGAGTGGTCAATTCAGCCTGTATGACGTTAAAGCCCAACTGGCGCATGCCAGTATTCAGAGTACAGAACGTTACGCGAAATTAACACCGGAACGTATGCGTCAGACAGGGCAGGGAGTGACTGACCTGCTTCTGAATACTGCGGCTACGAAGCAGATGTGACTACTTTTTAGCAAACTATAAATATGGAGAATGAGGATGCATTTAAAATGCCCACAGTGTGGCAGTTGTAATACATTGATAAGTTCAGCAGGAAAACTGCCATCAATAACCGATAATAAACGCTCTGGGTATATTAGCCTGGAGTTTTTACCTGAAATACTGAAAGAAATTATTAAGGCTATTAAAAAACTATTTGGATTCCTTGAACAGTGTGAAAGGAATAATGCTCCAGTGCTTATCTGTATGGACTGTGGATATTATGAAAGAATTTAAATAGAAAACCAATAACTGTAAATAATAGTTATGCACATGTATAAAAACCCCGATACGTTAATCGTATCGGGTTTTTTGTTTATGAGGATTATTCAATGAAATTTGTCTCGAACTGGCAAGACCTGCCGTCGCTCCTTCTTCCGGAGTCAGTAATGAGCCTGTTGAAAACAGAGCTGGTACTCCCATTTGAAGATGAATACTCTGCAATGAGTTTCTGGGATGAAGTCGGGGTGACATTAATATATGTCGAGCCCGATGATGTGCCTGAAGATATTAAAGCGCAGGTATTAAATGTGATTCATCAGTTAATTGCAAATCCAGAATTTGTAGTCCGTCTGACAGATGACTATTACCTGATGCTTTCTGTTACGGAAGATAACGGGAACGGTATTTATCTGTTATTTCACCCCGATTGCCCTCTGAAGGGTATTGATTTATTAATTTCTATGGCCGAATCACGCTATTAAACACAAGCAAAACCAGGAACGCAAAATGAGTAAATCAAAATTAGTTAAAAATAATGTTGAGTCAGTTTCGAAGGAGATTAAAAATGAGGCAGAGGTTATTCATGAAAATCTCAGTGCAGATGAACAAACATTATCTGATGTAAAAGACTATCAGTTGCTCATTGAAACAGGCCAGGCAGAAAAAATCAGTCCCAAGGCAAGTGGTATGCTGACATGGCAACTGGCGATATCAGAGGTGGACAATGAACTTTATCTTCGTCTGGTGGCAAATGGCTGTGGAGGGTTGTTCTCTAAGGACTGGATCTCACTTTCAAAGATTGCAACCGTTCTGGAAACACAACCTGCTACCGGCTTCTCATCCGGAGTATTCAGGCCGCTATTCAAAGGGGCAAGCGCCAACAATGCAGGTTTTCTGGCTGCAGTTTTACGCTCCCCGGATATATGTCTGCTGGAGGCACATCCAGAGAAGTTATTTACTCATGTATTATACCCGGACTGGAGGGAGCGGTTGAATAAACTTAATACGATCAGTAGCCAGGAAAAGATTACAGAGGATTAATTTATTTCCTGCACTGTTATACAACCAGAAATCACCACACACCACTATTTACTTTCTAAAGGAAAATTTATTATGCAAACCCAATATGCCTTAAAACAGGCAGGATTAACTCTGCCTGTGACTAAAGAATTTCAGCAGCATATTACTACGCTTCTGGCAAATCAGGTTTTACAAAAAATAACTGAGGCAGTGGTTATTAATTTCCGTGATCCGGACTACAGTGCAGAATCCGGCGGATTTCATCCGGTTGAAATGCGATTCATCCGTCAGGATAACGAATGGTATTTCGATTATGTCACAGACTTTAGTTACATGGGACGAGTCTACCCGGAACTGGAAAAGGAAATAGATTTTTGCTGGTCGGGTCATTACGTCTTCCATTATCTGATTGGGGATATTTCACTGGCAGCAGAGAGGAATGAACTCTGGTCTTTGTGGGAGGGGAATTTTATGGAGTATCTGGCTATGGATGTTTACCAGATAACGGTAACTCAGGAAAGTTGTTGACCCGTTATGAACAGGAAGAGCGTGGGCGTTTTTGTCATCTTCTTCGTGTGTAGCACATCATTGTATGTGGATGATGCCCCCTTTTCCCGGTCGATACACATAACATGCACAGACACGGGGGATCTCAGATCCCTCGTGATTTTTGCCCCCTATGGTGCATTCTCCAGTAGCAGGGTGATAACGGTTAATCCATTACCCCAACGACAGTATTACACCGGTAATAAATGTTCATGAATACAGTTAGTTATGTGGGTTTTGAGGTGGGCTATGTCATCGTTGACGATAACTGAAGGTTTTACAGATGTATAAAACTCGCGGTGAAAGGATCGCAGAAAGGCTGTGCTGGATATTACTTCAACTGTATACCGGTAATACGGTATCGGTTAATGATATATGTCAGCGTTTCGCGGTCAGTCGCCGAACCGGACAGCGTGATTTGTTGAGAGTTGAAACTGTAACGGAAACTATTTCACCTGGAAGGGTAAGGCTGGCAAATTTGATAAGGGAACGAGTTAGACGAAATTTTTAATCGAATCCATATCAATACTATAAAATATGAAAATTAACGGGGGTAAATATATACTCCCGTTATAATGCAACCTTTTTTTAACTACTCAAATGATATTAATTTAGGTACGACAGTGTTTTTATGATGTGTTGAATTTGCAAGATTAATAATATCATGAAATGATTTCATGTCGTCGTCAGTGATTTCTACGGCTGGATCAGCTAAATCGGCACAGGTAACATTTAACCAGTGTGTTAATGAATCAATCCTGTTTGAAGTAATATATTCAGTGTGACCAACATTCCACTTCCAGTTGATTATCCGAGCAGGTCTGAATCTCACCTCCCGAACCCCAATTGGTGTTACTGACTCAACGAGAGGGTATATCGTGTTAAGTACTTTATCATGTTCACTGTAGATATTTAAATGCCCCATTTTTGAACCGTAAGCCATTTTCATTATGTTCTCTGTATAACTTGTTATTGGGGTGGCTCCGGCCATAGAGATTGTTAAGAGAATATTATCATTTTTAATATAGGGTAATGTATTGTTTATTAATCGAGTCCCTAAAGAATGACCCATTATGATCACATTACGCTTTTCTTTAACGTATATCTCGTTTATTACGCGTGCTAATTTTTCTCTGTTATTAACTGCTGCTTTCGTTGCATTATACCAGGCCTGACGCGCTTTAAATGGGATGGAGATTGATGACAATAAAGGAGATGTTCTCAGGGGGAAGAGAGTATATAACCCCCACTTGTTCGCTATGTCAGAACTTAATATGGATAGTAGATTTGCTGATTCCCATTTATAGTATCTGACATCAAGGCCACACCCTGCTTTAATTCGGTTAAACCATGATATATCATTTTCGGTCAGAAACCCTGATACAACAAGAAGAACCGGGCATTTTTTCATGGTAACTCCATTTTTTAGCTTACAAAAATAGCACTTAATGAAAATTATATTATCCGTGTCGTTACGGGGCGTTACTTGGCTGGGTGTAACGTTTCAGTGCGGATTGTATATCTTCAGCAAGTTGTTGACGGATTGAGGCCGGTTGTATTACTTCGACATCCGGTATCCAGTATTTCATTAAAGGCATTATCTGATCTGTGTGTGTTACACGTGATATCACCAGTAAATCGCCAGACCGGGAAGTATGAATTATTTCCTGTCCTGGCAATAGATGACGGTGGGTAAACCACGGAGCAACATGTGCGGAAACTGAAATGAGAACTTCGATAAGGTCTTCGCTATACCAGATACCATCTGTCTTTTCTATTTTTTCATTAATTTCGGGGATTATCCTGAAAGAGATATTACTCATGCAAACGTCTTTGACAGATGAGATAACAAAGCTTTTTAATGTACTGTCATGGGCGGCAGCGAGATACCACAATCCGTTGTCATTAACCAGTCTGTATGGCTCAACAGCCCGAAACTCTTTATCTTTGTAATTAAAATTTACTTTCTTCTGTGACAGGATGGCATCGGATAATACATTCAGAATTGACATGAATGATCCGCAGTTTTCGTATGGACGTTGTTTTATCAGAAACGGGTTGTTTTTCGTGTTACCTAACAAAATACTCAGTAGTCTGTCATCCCAGCGAGGGAACAGCCCTTCAATACCCAGGATGCGCGTGAAATGACGTAAATCAGCATTGCTGCGTTGACCGAGAACACCGTCAGACAGGCGATAGCGACCATTTTGTCGAATCAGATTAAGATAGGACAGGCGCTGAGTAAGATCACGACGGATAGTTTTTTCGCAAACGTTAAATTCCTCAGATAACTCCCGGACGGCTAGTGACTCACCATTGTTCAGGCGAGTTAATATCAATCCGAGTCGATATCCAAGTTTATCGTGCTTACCCATTCGTTTATCCGGTTAATGCCAGCGAAGAGGATATTTTCAGCAAAGTAACGGACAGGATGAGTCCACTTTTACTGTGACGGAGAAAAAAATTAACTCATTAATTATCAATATATTAAAACATTGCTGGAATCATCGAATAACATGTGGACTCATCCTGTCCATGTGTATTTTTACGTTCAGGGTGATAATTATTATCCTGACCTGTACATGACATGTTTTTGCTGCATATTTGACCATGCACTTTTGCCATCAAGTCGGAGAGGCAGGGGGGAACGTAAGATCCGAAGGTTAGAGAGGTTATCAGCAATTACAATGATGATTAATATTTTCATAATATCGGAGAACATCATATTAGTTGAAATAACATAAAGGTGGTTCTATGTATTTACATATCAGAAAGTATCAACTAGTAAATGCGAGATGGCGTGATGTCATTGATCTGACAGATTATGAAGAAACAATCAGGCAGGTTGTCGGTACATTATTTGGAAATGATTTTATTGAGGTCAGCGTTGAAACAAATTGTTTTACTCTGACAGTAAACAGTACAAGCAGTAAAATACCACACGGCATACTGGTGAATATGGGGAAAAGGCTGGCGGCTAATCTCCAGAGTATCACCTGTCATGCCATGCGGATCTATCATGTAAATGGCCATCCTGACGCGCGGCAGTTATTTCACTGTTTTGATGCCGATTGCCTGTGATTAAGCCCCCAACTTCTGTTAAAGGAGTTGGGGGAGATTTAACGGTTATCAGACTGGAAGACAGAATGTCGGATATTTACGGGCTATGATATCCATCAGTGACTTCATTCGCGGTGTTACAGAACTAAATTTCATTTGGGGTATTTTTGCTCTTACCGCATTTTTTACATCAGTCACCGTTACTGAATAGCCTTCTGACGTCAGCCATTCAGCAACCTCTTTACAGGAATAACTTTTTTTATCTTTCAGCATAAGCCCCCATTGGCACTGAGTCAGCGCCCGGAGAAATAGTCTGACTAAAATATCATCACTACGTTTGCTTCCGACTTTTAGTTTCATATCAGAAAACACCGTCCGGCAATAGAGAAAATCACACCAGTCATCCCAGTCAGCCAGGGTCTTCAGTGTATGCGTTTGCCGCCAGTCGTCGAAAAGAGAGCGTTGCTGCAGAGCCTCTTCCATATTATCCCACGGGCGGGAAAACATCAGTAAATGCCCTTCATTCATGGCGGGCTGTACGGGCTGGCGTTTGAAATCGAATTCCAGATTAAGACGGATATCCTGTTCCCGGGATACCAGATCGCTTTCCGACAGCCACATCTCACGCGTTGATATCAACGTACTTCGGGATAACGTCTGACCGGGTAAACGATTAAGGTAAAGATCTACCATATAGTCGTTATAGTCACTGCGTGGAATATCGGCAGGAGGTTTGACGCCAGCCCTGGCATGAACAACAGGTTTTCCCTGAATAGCTCTATAGGTTAACTGCCCCCGGGTTTTCATGGCGATAAGCTGGCTGACTTCATGCTTACATGTCAACATTGATGAACCCGGATCAACAATATCGCACAGCGACTGGAAGCGGGAAGACAGTGGACCGCTCATGTTTATCTTGTTAAGTGGGCAATTTGTCAAAAAGCCATCGGTTGTGACGCTGACAACCGATGAATCAGAAGGCAAAGCATTCATGAGTTCCCCGGCAACGGCGCGGATAAATCCCGTCACATGCGCAGCAAAGAATGGCTGAGTAACCGATGATGGTGGGAGGGATCTGTTTAATCCACGGGCAGTATCAAAGGCGGTTTTGGCGCGAAGGCCCTGAGCAAGTTTGCCATAAAGCGAGTTGCCAATTTCTTTCCAGAATTTCTCCTCCAGAGAACCTTTAATATGGCGATTACGGTTCTCACGGACCTGTTGAACAAAGGGAAGAAACACCGATGTTGATTCGCTGTTATGTGGGGAGGTGTCACAGATCCAGGGGACGATGATCCCATTATGGATCGTCATCTCTGCCCCGAGCGACAGAGCAAGTTCGATTTCAGGTGCCGTTGCCCATGATTCGCCACTTAATGGAAAGAATAACCCATATTGATCGGTCCGAACCGGCAGGCTGGGACAGGGAACTGATTCCGGGAACCGAAATGTGACAAGCGCAAATCCCATCACATGCCCACAGTAATCGTCCGGATTTTTACTGAGGCGGATGTTCCCGTAATCGGGTGTGAGGATATCTAATAGCCCGGTGGTATACGCTCCAGCCAGATCGTAGTCATACCAGTGATCAGACGGTGTAACCCCCATCATAAAACACTCATTGCGTCCGCCGTGGTAACAGTTGATCGGGAACGTTTCAAACAGCTCTCTTGAAGGAACACTGGCGGGGTTTTTAATCGTCCGGAATGCCTGTTTCTCCGTGAGCCAGAGTTCACGGGTTTTAATGTGTGTCCCAAGGCAGACTTCAGGAGACATATTGTTTTCTTTAAGTGTTTTGGTGAACCGTGAAACTGCCATCGCCCCGATGGTGGCGGGGACACGATCAATCATCAGCTCCCGGGCGCAAAAATTGCGAACCTGTAAAGCATAACGAACCGCAATCTCGGCATCCCGCAGAGCATAGGCTTCAAACCCTGCTCTGTCGCCCAGAAGATATTCACGCATATTGGTTATGGAATAAGGTGCAGGAATGGTGAGTTTGGGAAGACCCAGTAATTCACCACATTCAGCCAGACCCATACCCCCAGGAGTGATAAGCAGTGTATCGATGAAAGCTACGTTACTGCAACGCGGAGGGGAAGTTCGTTTGTCAAACATTATCTGTTCAGTCTTTACGCGACGTTCCTGCTGTTCATCAAAATCGATACCGTAACGATTTTTGAAGCTGCTGACAGTACCGCGTATTCCTTTCAGAAGAATTTTGTAGTCTGACCAGAAATTGGCAAAGGAGGCGATATCCGCACGAATGAAATGCGCATATATATTAATAATACCGGGCCATTTTGTAATCACACCCGTTTCAAGAAGCGGTGTAATCGTTTGACAGAGAAATTCCTTAAAAGACAGCCGGGATTTTTTCTGTGAGTCAGGTGGATAGATAATGTTCGATATACCTGTATTATCGGGTAAGACAACATAACTCTGATATGACAGAATATCATTCTGTCGTGTTTCAGGGTTGAAAACATATTCGGTATCAAAACCGATATGGAGCGTCAGGTTGTTTGAAATCACAGACACGTTTTTTGATGCAGGTGGCATCACAGGATAATCATCAAGCGTTTTAGGTCTTTTACGATTGAGCGCTGGCTCTGAAGTCACGGACTGATACCCCGAGGCGGCAGCGAGGATGTCCTGCAAATTATTGCTCATAGTTAACTCCGAAAAAACGCCGGGAGTTTGTCCCCCCCCGGCATAATGAATCAGGATTTAATGACGTCTACTACAGCTTTGAAAATATCATTTTTGCGAGATTCATTATCTACATAGATAAAGGAAACGAGTTTCCTGCCTGCTTTAATCAGGATGCCACGTTGCGTCTTTTCCACAGACGGGGTAACGTGTGCAGATAACAGACAATGTTCATGTAAATGAAGAAACTTTTTTGAGGCGTAGCCGCCATGTAATCGTGCTTGAATGTCAAGATACATATCATCAAGAGAACCGGGTTCTCCTGATTCACTCAATACCGAATAACCCTTCTTATCAAAAAGGTTAAGGATAGATTTACCATCATGTTCGAACAGGGTAACACCGTAAATGTATTTCATTCGAAAGGTGAGGTAATCGGTGGTGTAGACCTCCTCCTGACGATTGAAATTTTTGAGACGCCTGGCTAATTCATTAAAAACAGCACGAGCAGTAGCCGTGTCCTGCAGGGTGTAGGTATAAAGAACGAAGCCATCTGTGCCGATGAGCTTTACTAAGTTGTCCATAATCGTGATAGCGAGAACTAATGCAAAGGACAGATATTTTTCATCGTTGTCTACAGCTGTGCTTGCTGATTCGGGAAGAATGTTCAGTGCATTATTAGCGTTATTTTCCGTGTTCTTAGTAACCATTTATATCACCTTTAAGTTTGTTTTGACGATGTGCATTTTCCCACTCAACAATATCGTCAAGAGAGAATCGTATAGCCCGCCCAATTCTGATGAAGGGCGGGAGTTTTCCGGGATTGCGAGATATATCTGACGCAACCGTGGATGCAGAAAGATTAAATCTTTCTGCGAACTGCTTAATGGTTAAATACATAAACCTCCGGTTTCAGAGAATAAGAAGCCACGCGGATTTAATATCAATCCACATTCTGTGATGACTTAATGCAGGGCCCTGCAGAAGCACGCAATGACAATACCGTCCTTAAACGAGTGTTGCATCAATCACGAATCACAGATCATTGGTTCATTTTTTCGTGTCATAACTTTCAATGACCTGAGAAACCACTGCGTGCGATGTCGCTGCATTGTGAAAAGCGTAGCGACGGGTTGCCGTAAGTGAGTGATGATTGAGCAGATGGGAAGCGATTGCAATATCCCCGGTCGCCTGTAGTACCCGGGTGGCAAAGGTACGGCGCAGGTCATGCATCCGCAGGTTATCAATGTCGGCATCCCGGCAAATACGGGCAAAGGTTGCACGCGGATATGCCAGAGGGCGGGCATTGTCGGTTAGTTGCGGAAAAATGTAAGTTTTGCTGAGCATCAGGTCCTGCTGGCACTGGACAACTGCAATGGCTGGAGGTGCAAGTGGGCAGGTGAAAGGGTGTCCGGACTTTGTATCAGGCAGTATGAGTTGATGCATATCCGGGTGCCAGTACTCCCATTTCAGGGTACATACCTCACCAATACGCATCCCCGTATAAAGAGCAAGCAATATAGAATCAGCTGCCGGTGTTTGCAGCGCTGTTGCCGCGTCAATAAAGCGCGGGATTTCTGTCGCTGATAGTGTGCGATAGCGAATGTTATTTTCTTTCAGATAGCGGACATGTGTCATCGGGGAATGCGTGATCCATCCAGCACGTACTGCCAGAGAGCATATTTTGGACAATATTGCGAGGATACGGTTTACTGTTGACGGACGTAATTTTTCCCGTAAGCCAGCAGCATATTGTTCTAGTTCTCCTGCCGTGATGTCGCGAAGTTGCCGCTTGCCCCAGAACGGGCGAACGTAGAGGTTGAGTTTTGACAACTCTGACTGAGGACTCTTTTTATACAACTGCAAATCCGGTAGCCACAGGTCATTGATGGCCTGTTCCACAGTGAATCGACGGGACTGAACCGCAAGACGATTTTTATCAGCAAGCAGTTTCATCACATGCTGACGGGCATCCTCAACGCAGAGCTGAGGGAACTGACCCAGGGTTTCATATATACGCTGATTGTTTATAGTGGCACGAAAGGCCAGCGTGATCCGATTGGGATACACCAGAGCACGCAGGTTTTGGCAGTGAATATCACGGTATTCCTGACAGCCCGTGAGGGGATGGGGAAGTTGGTGAAGTGATTTGTTGCTGAAACGCAGATCCAGAATAGGCATCGTATTTCTCCTGTAAAATAACACAGAAAAAATACGGTGCGAGATTACTGTCTGCCAGTCTCAGTTTTCACAGTTCATCAGGTGAAAAATGCTGATTCGGATATAATGGCAACACAATTCCATGTCGCCATTATATTAAGAAACTACAGTTTCATGATCTTGTTCGCTATTTTTTCGAAGTAAACCTCATTCTTAAGAAGAGTTATATTGTTTGTTTGAACACCCAGACCACTGGAGGTTGACTGGAAGTTGAGTGAACCACTTATCACTGTGGACTTTCCTGATAAAAAGGAAATCAACTCCTTGGAAGATGGTGCCCACTCAGGGTTTAAGAGTAATGCAATATAGATATATGTCTTACGAAGCAATTGTTCGATATCTTTTTTATGCCCTGTAGTGTTTTGCTTACCTTTAATGCAAATAGATTTGATTATGAACTCATCAGGGCTGGTTAAAGGCGTTTTAAACTTATTCAGTGATCCATCGTTATGAATGACTTCATAAGGCAGCATAGATAAAATGATCAATGCAATCATTTTAGGATGATAAAGGTAGTTATCACGAATGATTTTTCCTGCCTTCATTGTATTGAGCGTTGTTTGAATAAATACAAAAAGATATTCAGAGCAAAAGTAACAAAACACAAGCCAGGATAGGTCAATGGCTGGAATGTTAATATCCTTAGGTAGTTTGTTTAGCCAGTATTCAGACTTCAAAAAGGTCCTGATTTCAACAGTATATTCATGCATTTTTGCGCTGAAATCAAGCATTGCTACTTGACCTGATTGTTCCGTAACTGTGTGGTCTATAAATGTTAGTGTATTGCACATTTTATCCAGCGTGTTTTGAAAACAAGAAAGGAGTTCGGCATTATTATTACCATTAACCGCAGATGAAAGTTCAGTTTTAATAAATGCATCCAGTAGCATACAGATTTCTTTCGGAATTACATTTTTACGGGATTGCTGTGAATAGAAATGTACTGCCAGTAAATTAAAGGCAGTGCACTCCTTTTTTAACCATTGTTCGAGCACTGGGACGTGCTGAAAAAAATTGATATGCTTAGCAGTAGATGCTGATGGAGATAGTACATGAAGAATATCTACAGCAGGCTTCATTTGCAATATTTGATCGGATTCGGTAGTCGTCATTAGTTCCAGTAATTGCTGTTCAGAAAATAGTTTAGACAGGTGATCAATGTCTTTTTGGTATTGATTAAGTTTTGTTAAATTCCCCGGCATACGGGTTACATTGTTTTTCATTTTCTCGAACATAATTTTATCCTCGTTTGAATTAATACTCTGATTTAAAAAGAAGTATGTCGTGTTAGCGAGGTAATCCTAAAACGTGAATGGGATCAGGGGCAAGCTTGAATCTGCGTAAGGATATGGCTTAAATTTAATGGTGTAATTAGTGGGTTAGAGGCTTATAGCTATTTAAATACAATAAGTTATGACGGTGTGTGGCGGGTGTAAATCGGTTAGTTTTTATGGTTAAAATATGAGCGTTGTGAGATTTGAGATATGATGGTTTTTAAATTACATACAAGTTACCCCTGATGATCAGTATTAATACCAGAATGACACATGCGAGCAGCACCCAATCCTGTACTATTTATGATGGCTATACAAGGCTGAAACTTTGAGTCGTATGTTGCCAGGAGGATTAATGTCCACAAGGCCCAGATAGAATGATTTCTCAGATATTAAAGTTGAAACTTATTAACTATGTGAGAGGCTGATATTTATTCAGTCTCTCATTTGTTTTTATCGTTTTAAAGTTAAAAGGAAATAAATAATGCCTTCCGCCGATGAATCAGTGTGCTGATTTCCCTCAAATCAGCCTCAATACTACCAACATCACCAAAGACTTCACCTCTAATCTCTCTTCGATTTTTCATGAAATTGGTGCTTAATAAGCTTTCTTTTTTTAGTGTCATTAATTTTGGTTTTATATCGTTATAGAAGTGCTTATGGCTTACCCTGATGTTATGAATCGAGTAGTAAACTGTTTTATACATCAAAAATATAAGTAACTGGCCGAGAAGATATTCTTTTTCAATGTATTTATATTGAGAGGATTTTTCGCGTTTCGCCAGGTAGAAAACATGAGGTGCGATGATGGTGGGGATAAAATCCAGTGCTGGAGAGGTTTTGGTTTTTTCTGTTTCTCTTCCGGATTGAAGATATTGAAGTACAGAGTATGCAATACTTAATATTATGGCATTGCTTATATTATTAATTTCAGTTGGGTAAATATGCAGGTTGCTTATCAATTCTGAAAGGCAAAGTAAAACACCAGTGATGTTAGGTTTTCTGCCAGATATTGTGGTGGTGTTGAAAATGTGCCGATTCTTACGACTTATATTGACAAATTTATGAGTGCAGAACTCTATATGTTCGACGATTTTATCTTGACTATTTTTAATGTATTTTGAAATGTTAGTGATCCGGCCATTCAACGTTAGTTCATCAAGCAATATATCATTTTTAATATTGCGAATTTCATCGCAATGTTCACATTGAGAAACTATCTCATGTAATACATAACTCGACGTATTGCGGGGTGACGCTGATATGTAATCTAAAACAGAAGGCTCGATTTTGATTTTTTGTTTGTATTTTTTAATGCACTGTTTGATTGTTTTTTGTAGAGTATTTGAGATGTGTTTTTTATATTCTTTTAGAAAATCTTGCTCTAAAAAGAGTGAGGAGAAGATCAACTGCTGGCGAGATAATTTAATCTCAGGCTTGATCAATTTAATCCGGAAAACTCTTCCCTCCAACTCATAGCTGAACATGGAAGATAAGTCATAGTGGGGTGATAAATGTTCGAGTAACGACATTCGTGTATTCATTAGCCGCTTGAATTTATGGTCAGCATACATAAGTGTTTTTTTTATTTGCTCATCATAAAGTGGGCCGATAGCGCAGTTGGCAATACTCATTCTATCCGGAGACCTCCAGTCAACAGGGGAATCACATTGACGGTCATCATTACTATCAAAGGGCATCAACGTTGCCGATTATGGATGATGTCAGCTTCACACACCAGAACGGGTGATATATGGATCATCATTACCCCAACGGCAGTTTTACACCATGGCTAATATGGATGCTATCTTACTAAGATAATTGGTTTTTAGCGAGTGACGAGCCAGGTTGTGTCAGTCTGTCTCATGTCGATATTACGGGGATGATGCAAACCTGAATGCTGCGATATTGGCGTGTCAGGGGAGGCATCTTACGGTATCATTTACCGCAATTTTTAAGATGCAAAGCCCTGCATCGCTAGCTTTTTCTTCAGACCAGGATGATTCATGAACGACAAAATCAGTCAGGACACGATCAACAAAGCCCTGTGGGCCGCGTGTGATACGTTCCGTGGCACCATCAGTGCTGATACCTATAAAGACTTTATCCTTACCATGCTGTTCCTCAAGTACATTTCAGATGTCTGGCAGGATCACTATGACGAATACAAAGAACAGTATGGCGATGCGCCGGAACTGATTGAAGCGATGATGGCCAACGAGCGTTTTGTACTGCCAAAAAGTGCCAGCTTTTATGCGCTGTACGAACGCCGCCATGAGCCGGGTAACGGTGAGCGTATCGATCAGGCTCTGCATGCAATCGAAGAAGCCAACGGAACCAAACTGAAAGATGCCGGGAAAAGCGTGTTCCAGGATATTTCGTTTAACACCGATCGTCTTGGCGAAGAAAAACAGAAAAACACCATCCTGCGTCAGCTACTGGAAGACTTCGCTGGTGAAGATCTCAACCTGAAGCCGAGCCGTGTAGGTACTCTGGACGTTATCGGTAATGCCTATGAATATCTGATTAAAAACTTTGCGGCCAGCGGCGGGCAGAAAGCCGGGGAGTTCTATACTCCGCCGGAAGTATCAGACCTGATTGCTGAACTGCTCGACCCACAACCCGGTGATACCATCTGCGATCCGGCCTGTGGTTCCGGTTCGTTGTTGATGAAGTGCGGACGTAAAATTGTCTCCGGGCATGACAGCCGTAACTATGCCTTGTTCGGTCAGGAAGCGATTGGATCTACATGGTCGCTAGCGAAAATGAATATGTTCCTTCACGGCGAAGATAACCACAAAATCGAGTGGGGCGATACCATTCGTAACCCGAAACTGCTCGATAAAAATGGCGACCTGATGCTGTTTGATATCGTGACAGCTAACCCTCCCTTCAGCCTGGATAAGTGGGGCCATGACGAGGCTGAGAACGATAAATTTGGTCGTTTCCGTCGCGGTGTACCGCCGAAGACTAAAGGCGATTACGCCTTTATCTCGCATATGATCGAAACCCTGAAACCAGGAACGGGGCGTATGGGCGTAGTTGTGCCACACGGTGTGCTGTTCCGTGGTTCCAGCGAAGGTAAAATTCGCCAGAAACTGATCGACGAAAATCTGCTGGATGCCGTCATTGGCTTGCCGGAAAAACTGTTCTACGGTACAGGTATTCCTGCTGCGATTCTGATTTTCAAAAAACAGAAAGTGGATGACAAGGTACTGTTTATCGATGCCAGCCGTGAATATAAGGCGGGCAAAAACCAGAACCAGCTCAGCGCAGAAAATATCCAGAAGATCGTTAACACCTATCGTGAAGGCGATAACGTCGAGAAATACGCCTATCTCGCCAGCCTGAAGGAAATTCAGGATAACGATTACAACCTCAATATTCCGCGCTATGTCGATACCTTTGAAGAAGAGGATGAGATTGACCTGGTGGCGGTGCGAGCAGAGCGGGAGCAACTGAAGGTGGAACTGGCGAAGCTGGAAGTTGAGATGGTGGGTTATCTGAAGGAGTTGGGTTATGGTGCCTAAGGGATGGAAGAAGCGTGACCTACACAAGTTAATTACGATTAAACATGGATTTGCATTCAAAAGTGAATATTTCTCAAATGATGGGCAATATGTACTTTTAACCCCAGGAAGTTTTAATGAGTCAGGTGGGTTCCGGAACCAAGGTCCTAAAACGAAGTTCTATAGTGGACCTATACCTAATGGTTATCTTTTAAGCAAAGGTGACTTACTTTTGGCAATGACTGAACAGGCTGAAGGTTTGTTGGGTAGTCCTTTATTTGTTCCTGAAGATAATAAATATTTACATAATCAACGTCTGGGACTAGTTGAGATTAATTGTCCAGATAAGATTTGCTCCGATTTCCTTTATCTTTTATTTAATCATGCAGATAGCCGTAAGCAAATTACAGAACAATCGACAGGGACAAAAGTAAAGCATACTTCACCTGACAGGTTGTGTTCTGTTATTGGTTTAATCCCTCCACTTTTAGAACAGAAAAAAATCGCCCAAATCCTGTCAACCTGGGATAAGGCGATTTCGGTGACGGAAAAGCTTCTCGCCAATAGTCAGCGGCAGAAAAAAGCCCTGATGCAGCAATTGCTTACTGGGAAGAAACGCTTGCTGGATGAGAATGGGGTGAGGTTTAGTGGAGAGTGGGAGTTTAAAAGAATAAGTGAAATAGCAACGCGAGTTCAACGTAAAAATGATGCTGCCGAACATCCTATTTTAACAATATCATCTTTGTCCGGATTTGTCCGGCAGGATGAGCGTTATAGTCGTTATATGGCGGGAGAAAGTGTGAAAAATTATATCCTGCTTAAAAAAGGTGAGTTTGCATATAACAAAGGAAACTCAAAAACATACGAGTTCGGATGTATTTTTGACCTTGAAGCATATGAAGCAGGACTGGTACCCCATGTCTATGTTTGCTTTAGATTAAAAAATGGGCTCAGTCACCGTTATTTTAAATATTTATTTGAGGCTGATTATCTCAAGCCACAGTTAGGGGCGTTAGTTAATACTGGGGTCCGAAATAATGGTTTATTAAATATCAAACCGACAGAGTTTATGCAAACAAAAGTCCCTGTTCCATGTTTTGAAGAGCAGGAAAGCATCGCTGATATGTTATATAACTCCAGCAGGACGATACGTGTTCTTCAGGATAAACTCGCCTGCCTGAAAGACGAGAAAAAAGCCCTGATGCAACAGCTACTGACTGGCAAACGTCGTGTTAAGGTCGATGAGGCGGTTGCCGAATGAAACTGACGAAAAGCGGGCCGCTGATTGACCGGGAAATCGACTGGCTGGAAGAGGTGTTGCTGAAATACGGCAATGATGATTCTGTGCTCTGTTTCTCTGAGCTGGATGGCTTTCTGACAGCGATTGTCTCTGGCCCGAATACGATTTCCCCTAATACCTGGCTCAGTGCTATCTGGGGGCGAGGTGATTACCACCCTCGCTGGACCACCGAAAAAGAGATGACGCGTTTTGTGGGGCTGTGTTTTCAGCATATGAACGATATCGCTGGCTGCCTGTATGAGGCCCCTGAACAGTTTGAACCGATTTTCAATGAGCGTGAGGTAAAGGGGGAAAAATATACCATTGTGGAAGAGTGGTGTTTTGGTTATATGAAAGGAAAGTCACTGGATGACTGGTCTGGTCTTCCCGGTGAGTTACGGCCTTCTCTGGAAGTGATCGCTCTTCATGGCGTGGAGAAGAATTTTCCTGTACTTGAGAAAATGACCGGAGAGCAGTTTGAGAAAAGTATTTCCCTTATTCAGCCTGCTGCACTGGCACTTTATCAGTACTGGTTGTCAGTGAGAATGTCAGAGGCATCATCCCGGCCTGTTCCAGTGAAGGGGGCAGAAAACATGCCCGGGCGAAATGACCCGTGTCCGTGTGGCAGCGGTAAAAAATTTAAGAAGTGCTGTCTGCATTGATGAATCTTCATGTGACCAGTAGCGAGTAGCGCCAGAAAGAAAAGGATTAATGATGAACCAGACGTACACGCCAAAATTCCAGGAAGAATACAGCGCCAAAATTCCGGCACTGACGTTACTGACCAGCCTCGGCTGGACGTTTTTATCTCCGAAACAGATTATGGATTACCGGGGCTATAAACAGGATGAGGTGGTGCTGCGTCCGGTTCTGCGTGAAGAGCTGTCGAAGCGTTCCTTTATGGCGGGTGGCAAAACCTGCCAGTTATCGGAAAAAGCTCTGGATAACCTGATATCACAGGTCTGTTCTCCGGCGCTCAATGAAGGGCTGCTCAAAGCCAATGAACGGATGTATAACCATCTGCTCTACGGTATCGCCGTCACGGAGTTTGTCGATGGCAAGAAGGTGAACCCCACCATTGCGCTGATCGACTGGGAATATCCGGAAAATAACCAGTTCCATTTTACCGAAGAATTTACGGTATTGCGGTCAGGCGGTGTCGAAACCCGCAGACCGGATATTGTGTGTTTTGTGAATGGTATCCCGCTGGCCGTCATTGAAGCGAAAAGCCCGGCGGGTCACGGCAAGAAAGGGCCAACCATTGACGAAGGGATATCCCAGAGTATCCGCAATCAGCTCAACGACGAAATCCCGCAGCTGTTTGCTTACAGCCAGATATTACTGTCGATTAACGGGCATGACGGGCGCTACGGTACCTGTCATACACCAATGAAATTCTGGGCGGCATGGCGCGAAGAAGATATTACTTACGCGCAGATGTATGCGCTGCGCAACCATAAGTTATCGACTGAACAAATTCATGCGTTGTTTGATCATCGTCCTTCAGCCGATCTCGACTGGTACCAACAGTTAATCGCCGCCGGTGAACTGGCCGTCAGCGGGCAGGATAAGCTGCTCATCAGCCTGCTTTCACCGGAACGTCTGCTGGAGATGACCCGCTTTTTCACCCTGTTTGATAAAAAGACCGGGAAAATTGTCGCCCGCTATCAGCAGGTGTTCGGGATTAAAAGACTGCTGGAACGCATCAGTACCCGCAGACCCGATGGGGGCAGGGAAGGTGGTGTTATCTGGCATACCACCGGCTCTGGCAAATCGTACACCATGGTGTTCCTCAGCAAGGCGCTGATCCTTCATGACAGCCTGAAGCGGTGTCGTATCGTGGTGGTGACGGACCGTATCGATCTTGAAGAACAGCTCAGCAGTACCTTTGCATCCGGCGGCGAGTTGGCCGGGAAAAAAGACAAAGCCAATGCAATGGCGACATCCGGGCAGATGCTGGCGAAACAGATTGGCTCCGGTAAAGAACGCATCATTTTCACCCTAATCCAGAAATTTAATTCAGCGACAAAACTTCCTGAATGCGTCAATACCAGCCCCGATATCATCGTTCTGATTGATGAAGGACACCGTAGCCAGGGTGGTGAGAACCATGTGCGAATGAAACTGGCACTGCCGAACGCCGCCTTTGTAGCATTTACTGGTACGCCATTGCTAAAAGAAGATAAGACCACCAATAAATTCGGACCGATTGTCCACGCTTATACCATGCAGCGAGCGGTAGAAGATAAAGCCGTTACACCTTTGCTGTATGAAGAACGTATTCCCGACCTTGAGGTTAACGATCGGGCAATAGATGCCTGGTTTGATCGTATTACCGATGGGTTAAGCGAAGCGCAAAAAGCCGACCTTAAGCGTAAATATGCCCGTAAAGGTGAGGTTTATAGTGCAGATGATCGCATCCGTCTGATCGCACTCGATATCGCCACGCACTTCTCGAAGAATATTGATGAGGGACTGAAAGGCCAGCTTGCCTGCGACAGCAAGATTTCCGCCATCAAATATAAAAAGTATCTTGATGAAGCCGGGTTGTTTGAGTCAGCTGTAGTTATCAGCCCGCCGGATACCCGGGAAGGGAATACTGAGGTGGATGAAAGCAAACTGCCGGAAGTGACGAAATGGTGGAAAGATAACGTCGGCACGCAGGATGAGTCTGTGTATACCCGCAATATCATCAGTCGTTTCGATACCGATGAGAAGCTCAAATTGCTGATAGTCGTTGATAAACTGCTCACCGGGTTTGATGAGCCGAAGAATACCGTGCTGTATATCGACAAGCCGCTTAAGTCCCACAACCTTATCCAGGCGATTGCGCGGGTGAACCGACTGCATCCACTGAAAAAGTTCGGTCTGCTGATTGATTATCGCGGTATTCTGGCTGAGCTGGACACGACTATCGGCAAATATCAGGACCTCGCCTCCCGAACTCAGGGCGGATACGATATCAAAGATATTGACGGGCTGTACAGCGCCATGAGCTCTGAATACAAGCGTCTACCGCATCTGTATAACCAGCTGTGGGCCATATTTGCCGGTGTTAAAAACAAAAATGATACTGAGCAGTTACGTGCGGTACTGGTGCCTAAAATGGAAGAACGTGACGGAGAGATGGTCGATATCCATCAGAAAACCCGTGATGATTTCTTCGAGGCGTTAACGGCCTTCGCCGGATGCCTGAAAGTGGCACTGCAGTCCGCCACCTTCTTCACCGACAAAAGCTTTACGGAACAAGACCGAAACCTCTATAAAGAAACCGTAAAACAGATGTCCAGCCTGCGCCAGTGGGCGATGCAGGTCAGTGGAGAGCAGGTCAATTATGACGACTACGCGGAGCAGGTGAAAAAACTGCTGGATAAGCATGTCACCGGCGTTGAGGTTCGTGAACCGGATGGCGTGTATGAAGTCGGTAAAATGGGCAAGAGCGAAAAGCCCTCAGAGTGGGACAACAATAAAACCCGCAATGAAACCGACATCATTAAAACCCGCGTGACGAAGATGATTGAGCAGGAATTGCGTGATGACCCGTATGCTCAGGAGGCATTTTCAAAACTCCTGCGTATGGCTATCGAAGAGGCTGAAAAACTGTTTGACCATCCGCTGAAACAGTACCTTTTGTTCCGTGAATTTGAAGAACAGGTTGAAGCCCGTAAGCTCAGCGATATCCCGGATGCACTGGCGGTAAACAAGCATGCTCAGGCGTATTACGGTGTATTTAAAAAAGAGCTACCTGAGGTTTTTGCGGTAAACGACGTTCAGGTGCAGGATAAGTGGACGAAGCTGGCTTTTGAAGTGGACAACATTATCGTCAAAGCGGTGGCAGAAAACTCCCTGAACCCCCAGGACATTGAGAAAGTCGTTAAGACAAGTCTGCTACCACTGCTGTTTACGGCCTGCCGGGAAATTGGTGCCGGAATGAATCAGGTTAACCGTATTGTGGAAACCATCATCCAGATACTGCGCGTTGGTTTGATGAAATCATGAGTGAAAAAGAATCGCCATCAATGAAAGCGTTACGCATTGTCTATGGTGATGAGGTCATCGTCGTACAGTGTGCTCCGCGTCAGGTCGTAAAGGGCAGGGTGCTCATCAAGGTTTATCCGGACTGCCGGGTTGTGGCCTCTGTACCGCCTGAAACACCGGAGCACGAGGTATTGTCTGCGCTGAAAAAACGTGGGCGCTGGATATACCAGCAACTGCGTGATTTCAGGGAGCAACAGACACACATTGTTCCGCGTCAGTATGTCAGCGGAGAAAGCCATTATTATCTCGGTAAGCAATATCAGTTGAAAGTGACAGAAGACGCTACTGTGCCGCAACGAGTGAAAATGTTGCGTGGGCGTCTGGAAGTGACTGTCAGACACAAATCGGCAGAAAAGATTAAAGCCTTGCTGGCTGAATGGTATCGGGAACGTGCCAGAGATGTTTTTCAGCGCAGGCTTGATTTACTGATTCCGCAGACCCTTTGGGTCAGTGAGCGTCCTCCGATACGTCTGCGGGCGATGCAAACGCAATGGGGCAACTGTTCAGCAAAAGGCTGTCTGACCCTGAATCCATGGCTGGTTAAGGCATCCTCAGAATGTATCGATTATGTTTTGCTACATGAGTTATGCCATGTGGCTGAACACAACCACAGCGAGGAGTTTTACCGTCTGATGGGGCAGGTTATGCCGGGCTGGGAAAAGGTTAAGAAGCGACTGGATGGTATGGCTGGGATGTTGTTGGCAGATATGTAACTTATCAATATGAGTTCTTAAGAGTTTGGTCAGTCTCGTTAATGCAGGGAGTATAATAATGAGTAAGTTAGATAATAAAATTGAAGCACGCCATCGTAATTTGTTTGATGTTCTAAATGCGCAAAAATATACCGTTGATTACTTTCAGCGCGAGTATAGCTGGGGTGAGAAACATATTGAAGAGTTGGTTACAGACTTAACATCTGCGTTTCTCAATGAATACACAGTCGGTGATTCTCGGGAGCAGGGTGAAAACTACAATAATTATTACTTAGGACCATTTGTTGTGAGTAGTAAAGATGGAAAGCGGAGTATTATTGATGGTCAGCAACGACTGACTTCATTAACTTTATTTCTAATTTACCTCCATAATCTTCAGAAAGAACTTAAATATGAAGAGAAAATAGAATCAATGATTTTCTCCGAGCTACGTGGCAGCAAATCATTCAATATAGTAGTTGAAGACAGAATTCCTTGCATGGAAGCATTGTTTAATTTTGGTAGCTATAGTTTAGTTGATGGGGATGATGAGTCAACCCATAACATGGTGGAGAGATATCAGAATATCACAGATGCTTTTCCTGATGAGTTAAAAGGTCAGGCTTTTCCTTTTTTTATCGACTGGCTTAAGTATAACGTTATTATGGTTGAGATAGTCGCCTATTCAGATGAAAACGCATATACCATCTTTGAGACTATGAATGACCGAGGATTGAATCTTACTCCGTCCGAAATGCTTAAAGGTTTTTTACTTTCACGTTTTCATCAGGGAGATAAACGCCAAAAGGCAAATGAACTCTGGAAAAAAGCGATGATGGATTTAAAAAGCTATGACAAAGATGAAGACCAACGTTTTTTCCAGTCATGGTTGCGTGCTCAATATGCTGATACAATACGCCCGGGTAAAGCTGGTTCAAAAAATGAAGACTTTGAAAAAATAGGTACGCGTTTTCATAGCTGGGTTAGAGATAATCTTCAGGCGGTGGGATTGGACCCAGATAATGGTGAGACATTCGAACGATTTATACAAAAAAACTTTTTGTTTTATTTGAATGCCTATACACAAATACTGAATGCTGAGAGAGTATTAACGCACCAACTGGAATATGTATTTTATATCCACCATTGGGGTATTGCACCTACTTTAAGTTTCCCTTTGATGTTGGCTCCATTAAATGTAGATGACAGTCCTGAGGCTGTGAAAGCCAAAATAAACCTAGTGGCTCGCTATATTGAAACGTTTGTTGTTCGTCGTTCTGTTAATTTCCGAAAATTCTCTGCCAGTTCTATTCGTTACACAATGTACAGTCTTGTTAAAGAGATTCGTGGTAAAAGTTTTGAAGAATTAAAAGATTTATTATCTAAGAAGTTATCCGAAATGCCAGATACTTTTGCAGGAATGGAAGAGTTTCGTCTCCATGGTCAAAACCATCGTTTTGTGAAGTTTTTGCTTTCTCGTATAACTGCGTGGGTTGAGCAACAAGCCGGAATGAGTACAACCTTCATTACATATTATCAGCCAGAACACGGTAAGCCATTTGAAGTCGAGCATATTTGGGCCGATAAATATGAACGTTACTCTGATGAGTTTGAACAAGAGCACGAATTTAACAATTACAGAAATCGCTTAGGTGATTTGGTTTTATTACCTAGAGGCTCAAACCAGTCATATGGTGATTTGTGTTACGATCAAAAGCAACCTCATTACATCAAAGAGAATCTCCTGGCTAAATCGTTATGCCCATTGGCATATATGAATAACCCTAATTTCAATCAGTTGAGAAATGTATTCGGATTGCCTTTCAAACCACATGATTCATTTAAAAAACAAGATGTCGATGAACGACAGTCTTTGTATAAAATAATTTGTGAGAATATTTGGGACCATAATTTATAGCAAAGTTGGGGTGTTAATTAATGTGTAATGGCATCATGATTTTTAAAAGGAGGTTGAATTGCGTTCTGAAACGTTTTTTGTCAAATTTATTGAACAACTGAAAGGTATTTCGGTTGAGGATGATGTTGAATTCAATTTTTTTGAATTGGGTGGTTCCGGATATCTCGAAAATCCAACTACGGATTTGATGGCTTTGTTTATGGGAGCCCAGAAAATGGTGCCGCCATGGTTGCTAAAAGCATTGTTATGTTGCCTGGATGATTCCCTCGATGTTGATGAAATTGATTTCACCTCTCTGGAATTAATGAGAGAGGCCAGAACAGAGGATGGGAAATATCTTGATATTCTTATCAGACATGATGAATTCATCATAGGTATTGAGCATAAAGTTTTGGCTGATACATATAATCCTTTTCCCAGCTATGTAAGTCTCATTGATAGTTACGGCGGCAACAATCAAAATCTATTTCGCTGTATATTAAAGCCTGACGGTAACAGTGCTAAAGGCGTAGACGGTTGGCAACTGATCAATTATTCATTGCTGCTGGAAACCGCCATTCGACGTCTGGGGTTGGAGATGATGAATCAAGAGTTCAGCAAGTGGACTGTTTTTTATCAGGAGTTTTTAAGTCATCTTAAAAAATTGAGTGAGGTTAGTATGGATAAGGTATCTGATAAAAATGTGGAGTTTGTCACTGAAAATTTCTCAGCTTTGATAAAATCGGTTCAACTGCTGGAAATGTACCAAAATGCTATCACCGAGGAAGCTAAATCGGTTGTCTCAGAGGTATTGCCTGATATTCATATTGCAACAGGTATTAATAACTGGAAGGGTTACTATAAAGCAATTCATCTGATGCCGGGATGCTGGGGGCAAGGTAAAACAGGAATTACGTTAGTTTATCGCCCTTCAGAGGATGGACGAGATGAAGCTGAGTTCTACGTATATGGATGGATACATTCAGATGATTACCCTGAAATTAATGCACTAAAAGAAGAAATACGAGTTGCTTTAAGTGCTGGTGATTTCATTCCAACCGCTAGCTCTGAGGACTACGAAGTATCAGTTACTGGGAAGGGGAAAGTGCTTGAACTGAGTTTTTGGGGGAACACCAGAAGCAAAAAAGATGCACTGGTTCTTCTTAAGGATATGACGGAGTGGATGGACTCAAAAATAAGAACATAAATTAATATGACTGCGTTATGATGATCTTTTTTAAATTGTGGATTATTAGGCACGAAATTAAAGTGTCGAATAGTCAGATATTGGAATAAAAGGAGAATATTCAAATGATTTATCAGTGTGATATTTGCAGTAGAACGACTTTTGAGGTTAATTGTCCCTGGTGTAGTGGAGTTTCGCCTGTAAAAACGTCTGCATGGGGTTCAGCATCATCGACCGCACAAGCAATAGGCATACAACGTATGACACCATTGAATCCATCGTTTTATCCCGAATTTCAGTATCGTTCAAAGGGTGTTCTAAAAGATCTATTTGGGAAAAAGAAAGAGCAAACTCAGCTTAATCAATTGCTTGAAAATGTTCTCAAAAAATACTCCAGTTTAAAAGATCCATATTTTACTAACTTCATTTACACTTCCAGATTCTCACATAATAATAAATCGGAAGCAGATTACTCAACAGATAATGGTACATACTCCGAATTACAACTTTTCCGTGAGGTGTTGGTCAGAAAAGGGTTCAATGAGCTTGAGGAGTTACCTGAGCTATTAGATAAATTACTCCTTACCACGTCATTTAACGCTCTTTATTATGGTTTCGCTAAGGAAGTTAAACGGCATATTAAATCTACACTTACTGAATCCTTGAAGTCATGGATTGAGGAAGCGGGTACCACTTTTCGGGCAGATCTTTCATTATTTCTATTCTATATATGGAGTAATAATATAGAGTTCTCATCAGTAGAATTCAATGAAAAAGCGGAGACCACACCTGGTGTCCCTTTGGTTTTATTTGATGAAGTTAAAAAATATTTGGCTGTGTGCGAACGTATTTATTTTGATATTCTGGTTGATAGGTTAGCTACACGCCTTGAGCATTTTAACCCTAATAAATTCGTCACCATGTATTTAGTTGATGCAATGGACGGTTTCCAGTTCGAAGATTTCCTTGTGGAAATATTCCAGACTATGGGTTATGACGTCAAAGAAACCAAAAGAACGCAAGATCAGGGTGCAGATCTTTTCGTCACTCGATTTGGTAAGGATATGGTTATTCAGGCGAAAAATTATTCTGGTTCTGTAGGTAACTCGGCGGTGCAGCAGGTGATCTCTGCTAAAACGTTCTATGGTTGTGATGAGGCGATGGTTGTGACTAATTCTTACTTCACACGCTCTGCTAAAGAGTTAGCTGAGTCAGCCTTGGTACGTCTGATCGATAGGGATGAACTGCAAAAGTATCTGGATGATTACAATCAGAAGATAATCGAAGATTTCCAGTCAAACTAGTAACTTTGCAGTCATATAAATATAGCAAAGGACAGGTAGGCCTCCGTGAGAGGGGGGACTTACCTGTGTTGTTCTGAGGTGAGTAAAGCACTTCTGCTCAGGTGGCCAAATTCAGTAACCACTTCATTCATATGAGACCTAATGGCCTAGTCATCTAGCCAGAAAGCCATTGAGCCAAGGTTCAGAAGGGCTTTTTGTAAGTGTGCCAATTGGTGGCTCTGAACTTCTGGTATACTACATGACTGCATGTGTTGTCAGCAAATGCTTTAACAGGTCCTTCAGCTCAGCAAAAGCTCGATTTTTTCATCAAAGCCCAATTGGTGATGAAGATCACCAAAAATGATATGTTGCTTATATATACAGTACCAAATTCGATTTTCTCCCTATAAGATAGATTGCATTTCCGCGGGTGTGGTTTACAAGGAAAGGCTGTCAGCATGCATCGCTCTGTTTCTAAGTTTTATCGCATCCCCCCTTTACTTATTCGGGCGCTAAAAAGCGGGGTCGCCTCCGTGGTGGAGTTTCATCTCAGCAAGGGATTGCCGAAAGATTCACGAGATTCTCTGGGAAATAGCCCATTGATGATTGCGGCCCAGAATGGGCATTTCGCTCTTTGCGAAATGTTGTTGTGTGCGGGTGTCGATGTTGAGCATCAAAACAACCTCGGGTTTCGCGCCAGTGACCTCGCGCAGGAGCAAACGCTGCGTGATCTGTTAGCTCGTTATCGGCAATCTCCTCCGCCTGACGGGCAGCAACTAGCAGGGGGGCTAGATGATGAGGCAAACGTTGAGCTTGTAATTGAAGCCGATGTCGAAACAGAACCTCCCGAAACCGAAGACGCAATGGATTTTATGCAGTGGGATGCTGAAATCGAATCGGAACCCGCCGAAGATAATCTGACATTACGACAGGCTTCCGCTGAGGCTCAGCAATTATTATCCCGCTATCGCCCGATAGATAACGCTGCTGAGTGGATCGATATAGAACTCTCCCTTCCTGACCCGCCGACGCCAGTTTCTAACTCTCCGCAAAATTATCCCCATTTCTCAACGTTGCTCACTAGCGCACTGGATGTCGGTCGTATCTCTGTTCGTGACATTCGGTCTGCCGGGGAAGATGATTTCGGCATGCCGTGGCCTGAATTCCGGCTCAGCGTAGAGGCATTGATCAAGGACTTACCTTTGATTGTGGATGGCGATGATGCTTTCCCGGAAAGTGATGCCTTTGGGGAATTAGCGGCGAGTGATGTTCTCGAGCCCTGGTTTGACGCTTTCGGTGCATTGCGGCAGTCCGGCATCTTTGAACGTTATCTTGTGGACATTCGCCAATGGGATGTCGTCGATAAAACAAAGGAAGAGCGACTCGGGCAGCGCATGGATACGGCGCTTATCAACTTGATGACGATCCTGGCGAGATTACCCGAAGCAAAATATCTACAGTTGCTGCATCCGAATTGCCTTCCCGCGACATCGCCTGAGATTACTGAAGAGGATGACGACGCGGAAGAAGCGGATGAGGAAATCTCTTCCGCAGCCGATGACGATGACGCCATCACCTTTAACGATCTGCTCATTCTGCTGAGAAGTGGGAAAGCTGAAGAGTACCAGGATAATCATATCCCTCGCCCGGAGTACCGTGACCTGCAGCAGATAGTCGAGCGCGCCCAAACGCTCATCCCTGATGAATGCCATAATGTCAGTCTGTATGTCAGTAGTTACAGAGACGCATGGAAGGGGTTTATCCACGCCAATTTACGTCTTGTGGTCGCGATTGCGAAAAAACACTGCGGGCGAGGATTAGATATCGAGGACCTGATCCAGGAAGGTAATCTGGGATTGATCAAGGCCGTTGAAAAATTCGACTATCGGCGTGGATTTAAATTCTCTACCTATGCCTCCTGGTGGATCCGCCAGAAGATCAGCCGCGCGATTGCCGATCAGGCTCAGCTCATTCGTTTACCCGTTCACTTCTATGAGCATTTCAGGCGCTGGCGGAGCAGTCGGGATCAGTTGCTGCATCGCCAAGGGATAACGCCCACCCTCAGACGGTTGCAGGAAATGACCGACCTGCCAGAGCGTCAACTTCTTCAGATGGCTAAATATGAAGAACAGACGGTGCTGATTGGTGATTTTCATGAAGACGCTCAGGACCGCGAAGCAGCATTGTCGGGAGACGCGCTGCTGACCAGAAGGGATTTCACCAGTGCTCCCGTTCAGTCTCTGGAGCTAAGAGAACATATTTCATCGGTCCTGAATACGCTGTTGCCACGCGAAACACAGATCATAAAAATGCGTTTTGGCATCGGTATGACGCAAGATTTCACGCTGGAAGAGGTGGGTAAACAGTTTGATGTCACGCGAGAAAGGATACGTCAGATAGAAGCCAAAGCACTCCGTAAGCTCCGTCATCACAGCCGGGCGTCGAAATTAGGCGGCTTCGTCGAACAGTGGGAAACCGCGTTGAGCGAGATGCAGGAAGAAGAAGAATGACGACCATGCGCCATGCGCCACCGAATGCAGCCATTATGATCGAAGCTCTGCGAGGGCTCGGCTACAACACCGCCACCGCACTGGCTGATATCATCGACAACAGCATCAGTGCTGGTGCCCGTAAGGTCGATCTGACTTTTCACTGGCGTGAGTCGGATTGCTATATTGTGGTTCGGGATAATGGTTGCGGCATGTCGGCCGCTGAACTGGATGTTGCGATGCGGCTGGGGGTCAAAAACCCGCTGACAAAGCGTCCAGGACACGATCTGGGCCGCTTCGGTCTTGGACTCAAAACCGCCTCCTTTTCGCAATGTCGTCGCCTGACGGTCTTCTCTAAAAAAGAGGGGATAACGACCATCCTGCGGTGGGATCTGGACATTCTCGCCGCCAGTACGGACGACGGTTGGTATTTGCTTGAAGGTGCTGACCCAGGGAGCCAGGAGGCGTTAGCAAATGCGGAACCTGACTCCCACGGTACGGTGGTGCTGTGGGACGTTTTAGACCGAATTGTCACCCCCGGCTACGGTGAGAAAGATTTCCTCAATCTGATGGATGGCGTTGAACAACATCTGGCGATGGTATTTCACCGATTCCTTGAGGGGAACGCTCCCCGACTCACTCTCACCCTCAATGGTCGCAAAATTAAAGGCTGGGATCCCTTTCTCAGCGGGCATCCTTCCAAGCCCTGGCATTCGCCTTCGGCAATGGCGCCAGGCGCTCCTGCCGTGAAGGTGGAGTGTCATGTTCTGCCGCATCAGGATCACCTGACGACGCAGGAGTATCAACAGGCTCAAGGACCGGCTGGCTGGACGGCTCAGCAAGGATTTTATGTATACCGGAATGAGCGATTGCTGGTGGCGGGCAACTGGCTTGGACTTGGAAATCCCCGGGCCTGGACGAAAGATGAAACCCACCGCCTTGCGCGGATCCGTCTGGATATCCCTAATGATGCCGACATAGACTGGAAGATTGATATTCGTAAATCGATGGCGCGCCCGCCGGTTTCGCTGCGTCCCTGGTTAACTCAGCTGGCGCAATCAACACGCGATCGTGCAGTAAGGACATTTGCCAAACGCGGGAAAATGAATAAGCGCAAGCCCGGCGAGGAACTCGTTCATCTCTGGCAGGCGCAGAAGACGTCATCAGGTGTTCGTTACCAGATTTCGTTACAACATCCTGTCATCAGCAATGTCCTTTCGCAGGCTGGTGAGTTATCCCCACAAATTCAGGCCATGCTAAGACTGATTGAGGAAACCGTTCCGGTTCAGCAAATCTGGCTTGATACGGCTGAGACAAAAGAGACGCCGCGGACAGGCTTTGAAACCGCGTCGCCCGCAGAGGTGTTATCCGTATTGCAGGTCATGTACCAGACCCTGGTTGGTCAGCAGGCGATGTCACCGGCGCTGGCGAAACAGCATCTGCAAAATATGGAACCTTTCGATAATTATCCCGAATTAATTGCACAACTCCCCGACGATCAACAAGAGAAATCGCTATGAGTCTGAATCCCCTGGATGACACGCAACTGAGTGTATTGCAGATTGTGCAAACGCTCCTGCAAGGCCAGGATAAAAGCACGATCACCGCTGGCATTCTGCACCAACATATTGACATGGTTTGTCAGATGAAACCGGAGTGGAGCCGGCTTGATAACCGGGAGATTCTGGTCGAAGAGTTGATCCGCCGTTATAGCATCTGGATAGGCGAAGATACTTCTCTGAGTAATGATGAAGGACATCAACCTTGGCTGACCGCAGATGCGAAACGCGAGTGGCGCTACTGGCATCGATATCGCCAATGGCTTGGTAAAACGATGCCCTGGGGAGTCCTGGATACCCTTGACCGTTCAACGGATCGTGTTCTGGGATTACTTGAGCAGCCAGGGCGGGAAGGACGCTGGGACCGGCGTGGTCTGGTGGTCGGCCATGTTCAGTCGGGGAAAACCAGCCACTATACCGGTCTAATCTGTAAAGCCGCGGATGCGGGATATAAGATAATCATTGTGCTTGCGGGTTTGCATAATAACCTCCGCTCGCAGACCCAAATGCGTCTGGATGAAGGATTTCTTGGCTACGAGACGAGTCCACTCAGAGAAAAAGTGACCATCATTGGGGTGGGCGATATTGATAGCGATCCCGTCATTCGTCCCAATTACGTCACCAACCGATCTGAAAAGGGCGACTTCAGTGCCGGAGTGGCTAAGAATCTGGGAATCAGCCCTGAGCAACGGCCCTGGCTGTTCGTGGTAAAGAAAAATAAATCTATTCTGAAACGCCTGCATACCTGGATTGAGAACCATGTTGCCACCAGTGTTGACCCCGTCACCGGAAAGCGTTTTGTTTCGGAATTACCGCTGCTGATGATTGATGATGAAGCGGATAATGCCTCAGTTGATACGGGGGAAATCGTCTACGATGACGATGGAAAACCGGATGCTGAACATCAGCCAACGGCAATCAATAGCCTGATTCGTAAGCTGTTGATGCAGTTCAGCCGTAAGGCGTATGTTGGCTATACTGCCACGCCCTTTGCCAATATTTTTATTCACGAGAGCAATGAAACGCGTGATGAAGGCCCGGATTTGTTCCCTTCCGCCTTTATCATTAACCTCGGCGCACCTTCTAATTACATCGGCCCGGCGAGGGTATTTGGTCGGGCCGCCGCGGAAGGGCGGACCGGTGAACTGCCTTTGATCAGGCGGGTGAGCGATCATTGCAGCGATGACGGAAAAAGAGGGTGGATGCCGGTTTCTCATAAGAGCTCGCACTATCCCACGCTCGATACGCTAACCCATTTCCCGGACTCGTTAAAACATGCCATCGATAGCTTTTTGCTGGCGTGCTGTGTCAGAGAATTACGCGGTCAGGGAGATAAACACAGTTCGATGCTGGTCCATGTGACCCGCTTCAATAAAGTGCAATCGGTCGTTTATGAGCATATTGACGCCTACATTCAGGAAGTGAGACAGCGACTGACGCGAAGGATTGGACACGAGCCTTTTTTACATCAGCTTGAATCACTCTGGCAGGCCGACTTTTTGCCGACTGGTCAGACGATTCGCGACGTCATGCCGCAGCAGATTCCGGACGACGCCTTTGCGTGGCGGGAGATCGTCGACAAGCTGTATACCGTGATCGAAAACGTGTCGGTACGAATGATAAACGGAACGGCGAAGGATGCGCTTGATTATTCGGACAGTGCGACAGGCTTAAAAGTCATTGCGATTGGCGGAGACAAACTGGCTCGAGGGCTAACGCTTGAGGGATTATGCACCAGTTATTTCTTACGCGCCTCCCGCATGTATGACACGTTAATGCAGATGGGGCGCTGGTTTGGCTATCGACAGGGATATCTGGATGTATGTCGGCTGTATACCACCGATGAGCTGATTGAATGGTTTGAGCACATTGCGGATGCCTCAGAAGAGCTGCGGGAAGAGTTTGACAATATGGTCGCCAGCGGCGGAACCCCGCGTGATTTCGGGCTAAAAGTGAAATCACACCCCGTGTTAATGGTGACATCCCCCTTAAAAATGCGTAGCGCGCGCTCACTATGGCTCTCTTTCAGTGGCACGGTGGTCGAAACGATTTCGTTGTTTAAAGAACCGGAGTACCACAAGCGTAACTACGCGGCCTTCCAGCATCTGACCGGGCGTGTCGGTTCTGGCGCACCGATCCCTGAGAGACGGCGCGCAGAGAAGATTGAAAAATGGAAAGGGGTCATTTGGCAAAACGTCTCTCCCGAGCTGATCATTGATTTCTTAACGGAATATGAAACCCACGCTCAGGCCAGGAAAGCCAACAGCAAACTGCTGGCGGATTTCATTACGCGGATGAATCGTGTTGATGAACTCACCCAATGGACGGTGGCGGTGATAGGGGGAGGCGTCGATCGTCATCATTCTGTCTGTGGCTTCCCCGTCCCGCTTATGATGCGTAAAGCGTCTGAGGGGGTCACTGACCGCTATTCTATTGGCCGTTTACTTTCCCCACGCGATGAAGGGATTGACTGCGATGAATCGACCTGGCTTGCCGCGTTGGCCGAAACGCAGCGTATTTTTCATGCCGATCCCGGACGCAATGAAGGGCGAGAGGAGCCCGTCATTCCTGGTGGCGTAGTACTGCGTCGGATCAAAGGATTTGGCATAAACGACATCCCGGCACAGCGTCAAAAAGGGCTATTGCTCATTTACTTACTGGACCCGCAACAGGCGTTGTCGGCAGCGGAATATCAGGACGATGCCTTGCCGGTGGTGGCTTTTGGCATCAGTTTTCCGGGAAGCCTCAGTGGGGTAACGGTGGAGTACAAAGTTAACAACGTACTGTGGGAGCAAGAGTATGGTGCGGCTGAGTAAAGATGATCTGCTGGCGGCCTGGAAAGCCTTAGATCGATCTCAGATTGACGAACAGCCCGGCGCTCAGGGCTGGCGCGGGATTCGGCTTTTTACGCACCAGGGCTGTAGCTTTCATGCCGGGCGTCGTCAGCCTGATAATGAAGAAATGCTGATTGCCGTGTTTCCTCATCCTCTTTCGCCGGGGTCGACGGCGCTGCCGTCCAGTAAAGGATTTCGCGTTGAGATGACCGGAACAGAGGAGGGGCGGCAGAACGGTTTGATGATCCGTCGTCAGCAAACGGGGAATGCGGATGTCTTTACGACGATGATTCTGGATATTCTCCATTCGCTCTTGAACGTTTCTGAACCGCGTCTGTTTGAAACCCTGCTCCGTCGGATTCGTTTATGGCAGGCGTTTATGGAGCGCGATACCCGTCCACTCAGTCATGAAGAAGAAGTGGGGGTAATCGGGGAATTGACGTGTCTGGAGCGGTTAATCGAGAGCGGTCTTGCGCCGTCAACGGCAGTCGAAGCATGGGTAGGACCGCAGCATGGCCTACAGGATTTTGAACTCGATGAACGCGCCATTGAGGTAAAAAGCACCACAGCAGAGCAAGGCTTTTGCGTAACCATCCACGCGCTTGAACAACTGGACTGGCAGCGGCCTGGCTCGCTCATGTTGTGCGGTTTGCGCTTCAGCGAGCATCCCACCGGCGCGACCCTGAATGACCTCATTTACCGTCTTCGTCAGCGGTTTGAGGGAAACGCTCCGGCGGCCTGTCTTTTTGAGGGATCGCTTTGTCACGTCGGATATTTCACTGAACATGCTGAATTCTATACACGTCATTTCTTGCTGACAGAGGCGTTTGCACTTCCGATTGAAGCGGATTTTCCCGCTTTGACGCATGCCAATGTCCCGTTGCCGGTGGTGAGTGCGTGCTATCAACTCGAACTCCAGACACTTATTCCTCAGGCTCAAAATTTTAATCATTGCTTGTCAGACTTTGCAGGATTACCGCATGGAACTTATTGATTTTTTACGTCAAACGCAGAATGAGATTCGCAAGGAATATCAGGATCAAATGGCTCAGCCTGGGGTTGAGTCGCCTTTTCCGGAACTGATTTTTACCGATATTGTTATGCGTCATATGGCCGATATCGGCATGACATTCGATGATGCCGAGACGTGTCACTTTATGGCGAAAGTCAGTGGACACAATGTGCGTCTCAGCGGTTATGCCTTCTCAGAAGATGGCGATCAACTTGACCTTTTTGTCAGCATTTATCACGGTAGCGACGAGCTTTGTCACGTCCCGGATGCTGAGACAAAAGCGATTGCTGGTCACTGCATTCAATTTTTGCAGAAGTGCGTTGACGGTAAATTATCATCTACGCTCGATCAGTCCAATGATGCCTGGCAACTGGTGACGACCATCGAACAGTCCTACACGGAACTGGAGCAAATCAGAATTTATGTTCTGACCGATGGTCAGGTGAAAACCCGCTGGTATCAGTCCCGCGATGTGGCCGGTAAAACCATTAAATTAGAGGTTATGGACATTGTCCGCCTGTTTAACCACTGGCAGGAAGGTAAGCCACGCGACGAACTGCAGGTTAATTTTGATGAGGTGGCGGGGGGCGCACTCCCCTGTGTCTGGATCCCGGATGAAATGGGTGAATATGATTATGCGCTGACGGTGGTTCCGGGCGAGACGCTGCGATTTATCTATGAAAAATATGGCAACCGGATTCTGGAAGCGAACGTTCGCTCATTTCTGAGCCAGACGGGGAAAGTCAACAAAGGGATTCGTGACACTTTACGCGAGCAGCCTGAGCGTTTTATGGCTTATAACAACGGCATTGTGATTGTTGCCGATCAGGTCAGGCTTGGCGAAGCGCCGGGAGGCGGTCCTGGTATTGCGTGGATGCAAGGGATGCAGATTGTCAACGGTGGGCAGACGACGGCTTCTATGTTTTTCACCAAAAAGAAATTCCCGGCAACCAATCTGCGTAACGTGCGTGTACCCGCAAAAGTCATTGTGCTGAAACAGACGAATAATGCACAAGAAGAGATGCTAATTGCGGATATTTCGCGCTTCTCGAATAGCCAGAATAAAGTCAATATTTCCGATCTGTCAGCCAATCGACCGGTACATGTACAGCTGGAAAAAATGGCAAACACGGTGTATTGCCCGGACGGATACAGCCGTTGGTTTTACGAGCGAGCGAACGGCAGTTATAAGGTTATGCTGGAACGGGAAGGTAAAACACCCGCTGGAATCAAACGGTTAAAAGACGCGATTCCTGCCTCTCGCCGGATAACGAAAACAGATTTCGCAAAATATCATTGTGCCTGGCTCCAGCGTCCGGATTTAGTCAGCCTCGGCGGACAGAAGAACTTTGCCGCATTAATGACGATGATCGACAAGGATACTGAGCGTTATGGGGATGAACTGAACATTGAGCGTTTTAAAAATTACATCGCGCAGGCCATTATTTATAAGAAAGCCTATAAGTTGATTAATTCACTTTTCCCCGCATTTAAGGCGAATATTGCCGCCTATACTGTGGCCGCCTATTCACATCTTTATGGCAACCAAACGGATCTTGCAGAGATCTGGAATCAACAAGGCATTGAGGAAACGATGGGCAACCGGCTTGTCAGCTTAGCCCATCGGGTGAATAGTCTTCTGACTGAATCCGCGAATGGCAGGATGATATCGGAGTGGGCGAAGAAGCCTGAATGCTGGGAGTATGTCCGCAGTAAAATCTATTTCTCCGCACATGGAAAAATGGAAGATCACATGAGTAGTTAAATTGTCCACTGAGTTCATGATCGAAGCCCTGCGTGTGTGTTATGGATTGCTCGCAGCGGGGCTTTGTTGAATAAACCGAACTTTTTCTTAGTTGAAGACTTAGATTATACATCACCATACAACGCCGGTAGCCCCATGGCGCTTCACATCCTCATTCTTTAAAATATTCTCAGGCAGGAAACTGTTCTCCTGTGCTTTTTCTGTGCTCAACGTTATCCATGCCTATCTATTTAATGCAAATTACAGTAAAGTAAAAGGACAACTACAGCAAAGTTTCGCAATGCACTGCTATGTAACTCATTGATCCTGCGTAGAATTTAAAATCCCTCGGCGTTCGCGCTGTGCGGGTTCAAGTCCCGCTCCGGGTACCATGGGAAAGATAAGAATAAAATCAAAGCAATAAGCAGTGTCGTGAAACCACCTTCGGGTGGTTTTTTTGTGCCTGCAACTTGTCGTTACACCCTCCTTAATTTTTAATCACCAGCAAAGCCACTCAAAAAGTATCTCTGATACGGACCGGCATGTAAGATAGGTGCTGGCGAGTTGAGATCCACAAGGAAAAGCGTATGAAAACGGGACCGTTAAACGAAAGTGAGTTGGAATGGCTGGACGATATTCTGACCAAATACAACACTGACCACGCCATCCTTGATGTGGCGGAGCTGGACGGTTTATTGACGGCGGTGTTGAGTTCTCCGCAAGAGATTGAACCGGAACAGTGGCTGGTTGCCGTGTGGGGTGGGGCTGACTATGTGCCGCGCTGGGCGTCAGAGAAAGAGATGACGCGCTTTATGAATCTGGCTTTTCAACATATGGCCGATACCGCAGAGCGTCTGAACGAATTCCCGGAGCAGTTTGAGCCGTTATTCGGCTTGCGAGAAGTTGATGGCAGCGAGCTGACGATTGTTGAGGAGTGGTGCTTTGGCTATATGCGGGGCGTGGCACTTTCTGACTGGTCAACGTTGCCCGATTCGTTAAAACCAGCGCTGGAGGCGATTGCGCTGCACGGTACTGAGGAAAACTTCGAGCGGGTAGAAAAGATGTCGCCAGAAGCGTTTGAAGAGAGCGTAGATGCCATTCGACTGGCGGCGCTTGATCTACATGCGTACTGGATGGCGCATCCGCAGGAAAAAGCTGTTCAGCAACCGATCAAAGCAGAAGAGAAACCGGGGCGTAACGATCCTTGCCCGTGCGGTAGTGGTAAGAAATTTAAGCAGTGCTGCCTGCATTAAGAGGCCAAATTGGGTGTCAGCGTTAATTCTGGCACCCAATAAGGAATTTGAGGCTATCTGATCACCCCACTTCTGGTAACAACCCTGCCGCAATCAAAAATTGCACGCCAATCACAGCAATACCACAGAGAAACACCACCACCAGCGCCGGACGACCACCTTTGACCCGGTAACCCGCCTGAGGATTGTGCTTTCTGCTTTGCCAGGTCAACAGCGAAGGGATAATCAATGCCAGTACCGCCAGCGCCACACCGGCGTAACCCAGCGCCATCACAAATCCTCGTGGATAAAACAGTGCAAACGCCAACGGCGGCAGAAACGTAATTGCACCAGTTTGCAACCGTCCACCAACGGTATTTGAACGCTGAAATAAATCAGCCAGATAATCAAATAAGCCTAACGCAACGCCGAGAAATGACGTGGCGAGGGCTAAATCAGCAAATAAATGCACTGCCAGCTCAACATGCGGAGAGGCCACCATTTCGCGTAACGCCTGTAACAGCCCGTTTAATCCAGCATGATTAGCCAGCAATCCCATAAAGGTTGTTGAATCAATGCTGCCAAGCGTCGCCACCTGCCAGAAAATATATGCCACCAGGGGGATCGCACTACCGATTATAAACACCCAGCGTAGCTTACGAATGTTGCCATCCATATAGCTGACAATACTCGGCACGCTACCGTGAAAACCAAACGACGTAAAAATCACCGGGATTGCAGACAGAGCCAGCCCCTGTTGCAACGGCAGGGTTAAAAGATTCACTTTGTGAATATGCGGCAGCAGTAGTACCAGCATTACCACCAGAAAAATAATCTTGGCGCTGAACAGAAAACGGTTAAATAAATCGACCAGTGAAGTTCCGACACAAACCACGCCACCGGCAACAAAAGTGAACAACAGCACGCCAGCGGTTGCCGACATAGAAATACCTGTCCAGTCGCTGATGCTGGAGGCCAACAATTCACCGGCACCGCTGATGTATGCCGCAGTCAGAGCATACATTAAGAACATCATACTGAAGCCCGTCAGCCATTGACCGTAGCGTCCCAGATAGCGTTTTGCCAGCGTGCCCAGACCGGTATCTGCCGGAACATGCTGGTACACCTCCAGCAGTAATAGCGCCGTGTAGCACATCAACGCCCAAAGCCCAATCAACAAGATTAACGTAACGCTAAAACCAACACCGGCCGCAGCCAGCGGCATTGCCAGCATGCCTGCGCCAATTGTGGTTCCCGCCACGATAAAAACACTTCCCAGGGTTCTGTTTTTCACGCTTTCTTCTGTCCTGACGATCTTTATGAGTGATATCTGCGGCGCAGGTTAAGGCATAACGGCTGCTTCGTCAAACCGACGTTACATATGGTGTAAATATAAATGTACAATAAAAAGCATTCAGTCCTGCGCTGGCGCAAAGTCTTCATAAGCGGCAATCGCTACGCTAGGCTTTTTTTGAGGAGGGACGATGGACTCTATTCACGGTCATGAAGTGTTAAATATGATGATTGAATCAGGCGAGCAATATACGCATGCCAGTCTGGAAGCTGCGATTAAAGCGCGTTTTGGTGAACAGGCACGTTTTCACACCTGCTCGGCAGAAGGGATGACAGCGGGAGAGCTGGTAGCGTTTCTGGCAGCAAAAGGCAAATTTATACCTTCGAAAGACGGTTTTTCGACCGATCAGAGTAAGATTTGCCGTCACTGATTTGAAACGGCGGCAGTAAACCTGCCGCCGGAGAGCATTAGTTTTGTGTGTCGAGGGTAGAGAGTTCTTTGTCGATAAAATACAGACCTTCGCCGCTTTTGCCTGCCAGGCTTAATTTATCAATAATCGATTTGAACAGTTTCTCTTCTTCATGCTGCTCAGAAACATACCATTGCAGGAAATTAAATGTTGGGTAGTCCTGATTGGTCATTGCAGCATGAGCCAGTTCGTTAATTTTCTGGGTGATTAATTGTTCGTGTTTATAGGTTTCCTGGAATAATTCATCAAGTGAGGAATATTCAGCAAACGGAGATTCAACGGTATTAATACGCGGTAAATTGCCGGTATCAGTCAGGTAATCAAACAGACGCTGCATATGCGTCATCTCTTCCTGGGCGTGACGGCGCAGGAACGCGGCAGCACCTTCGAAGGTATGATAGCTGCACCAGGCGCTCATTTGCTGATAAAGCAGTGAAGAGTACAGTTCCAGGTTCATCTGCTCATTAAGTTTTTCAATCATTTCTGGTTTCAGCATGATAGTGCTCCACAAAGGTTATATTTGTTGCTGTGGCGTCACTATAATTTGTTATTTTATTATTTGCAAAAGGTAAAATATAAACTTCAATTATTAAAAATACGAATGGGAATAAAACGCATTACCGCTATTTCTTTAATCAGCGAAGATCCCCTCGCTGATTAAAATATTTAGAGAAAGACAGGGAAGGCGGAATGATGGCACTGATATGACAAAGTGAATTCCGTATTCAAACATAAGGAACCCGCAAAAAGGCTACAGTTGCCTACTGGCTGACCAAAGGGGACCGCGTGGGTATAGCCTTCCTGCTGGCATGCGCGATCGGCGATCCCGCGACTGACATAACGATCGGTATGGGCATGCTGCAAAAAAGCCTGGTCATAAACTAACCGTACAATACCTGTTGCCGCGTCAACTTCGCTCACATGGGCTTGGCGAGTAACCGTACACCCCGCCAGCGTTATTAATGAAAGAGTCAGAATCAGAAGTCTCATGGTCCAGCCAGAAGAGTAAGAGAAAGCACTATTTTACGCGTTACAGTGCTGCGACAATGGCCGGAAAAGACGCCTGGCAGGCGCTATTTCTTGCCATCTGTAGGTGTCAGAAATAGGGGGGCTGTTTTTTGATTATCATTTTTATAACATTAAAGGGGTATTTATGTGATTTGTATCACATAAAGATTGATTTTTGTGATGGTTGTCATATTATAAGCGCAAAGACAATAACACCTGTATAACAAATGGTCGGAGTGCCGCGATGAAACTGCGCAAAATCCTGAAAAGTATGTTCAATAACTATTGCAAGACGTTCAAAGACGTACCGCCAGGCAATATGTTCCGATAACAAAAAACCTGCTCCGGCAGGTTTTTTTGTGTCCTGATGACGGTGGATGTGACTATCGCTGAAGATGTGAAGTCGCTACTATAACGGCTTTCAAAATGCTATCAGGAGTTTACGATGTCCCAGCCGCTGAATGCCGATCAGGAATTGGTTTCTGATGTGGTTGCTTGCCAGTTGGTTATCAAACAAATTCTGGATGTTCTCGATGTAATCGCGCCCGTTGAAGTTCGTGAAAAAATGTCCAGTCAGCTGAAGAATATCGACTTTACTAACCATCCCGCCGCCGCAGACCCGGTCACCATGCGGGCAATCCAAAAAGCCATCGCGCTTATTGAACTCAAGTTTACCCCACAGGGTGAATCCCATTAAAAAAACCGCTGCTTCAAACAGATGAGGCAGCGGTTTCTCAAAACCTTCATCGGCGCAATGCATTAGCGCCGATGATGATCAATGCAGCTGGTGTGACACGACATTCAGAACATGTTGGTCGGTCTGCATAGGGCACATACCCGCAAGTTTCGCACTGCGCACTTCATCAAGAATGGTTTGCAGCAACAGACCATCATGCTGCTGTTCTTTTTCCAGATCGCGCAGGAAATTGACGGTTGAATCATCATTCAGTTCTTTCGCTTCATCGGCTAACTGTGCCAACGTACTAGAACGTTGCTCGTATTCTTCCATCGTTTTTTGGAACAGTTCTTCCAGAGAGTTCAGTTTTTCACCGGGAACATCAATGGCTTTAACGATGGGGGTAGCGCCGACACTCTTCATAAAGTTAAACATGCGCATCATTTGGGTCACATTACTCTGTGCCTGGGCGCGAAGGAAAGTGGCGGTGCCGTTCAGACTCTGTTCAGAACACCAGTTACTCAGGTGAAGGTAGAGATTGGATGCGTAAAACTCGCGGTTCATTTGAGAGTTGAGTTTGAGAAGCATTCCAGCGGTTGCCATACCTAATATCCTTATATCCAGAAGTGGAGAGGTGCAAGATAAATCAAAACACCATAATTACTGTTTGCAGAATAATTCCTTTCTGCCGGTCCGAAATGTGATCGTGGAGTCAATTCTGACGATGATCTGAAATAAGAATAACGTCTGAACGGTTATAAGAAAATGCTTAAATCATCAAGTTTATATATTTTTACATTTCATTGATGAAATCAATGTAACTGCAATGAATTTTAATGATAGTGCTTTTTGTATCTTGTTGATATTAATCAATGAATTTGAATTCATGATGAAGTGATGATTTTATAAAACGTTTTTTCATTTTTGCGAGATGGCTCTCATTATACGTGTTCTGTTAATTAATGAGCACAGTGATAATTAATGACGAAATGAATGACGTGCATTTTCCACATCTTTGAGTTGCGGTTATTACACCATTTCAAAAACTCAACGCCAGGTAATGCGGCCTATTGACTGGTTAAAAAGAAGACATCCCGCATGGGTACCAAAGACAACAAGGATTTCCAGGCTAATCTTATGGATTAATCTGCTGTGCATTCGACAATTTGTCTGACAAATTGGCTTTCCCTTATGTCTTTTCCCGCTAAATTTATGCACGTTCTCACTGTAATTCTGCGATGTGATATTGCTCTCCTATGGAGAATTAATTTCTCGCTAAAACTATGTCAACACAGTCACTTATCTTTTAGTTAAAAGGTAATGCTTTGTTTTCCGATTAATTTAACGAATGTCATTCGTTTTTGCCCTACACAAAACGACACTAAAGCTGGAGAGAACCATGCACAAATTTACTAAAGCCCTGGCAGCCATTGGTCTGGCAGCCGTTATGTCACAATCCGCTATGGCGGAGAACCTGAAGCTCGGTTTTCTGGTGAAGCAACCGGAAGAGCCGTGGTTCCAGACCGAATGGAAGTTTGCCGATAAAGCCGGGAAGGATTTAGGGTTTGAGGTTATTAAGATTGCCGTGCCGGATGGCGAAAAAACATTGAACGCGATCGACAGCCTGGCTGCCAGTGGCGCAAAAGGTTTCGTTATTTGTACTCCGGACCCCAAACTCGGCTCTGCCATCGTCGCGAAAGCGCGTGGCTACGATATGAAAGTCATTGCCGTGGATGACCAGTTTGTTAACGCCAAAGGTAAGCCAATGGATACCGTTCCGCTGGTGATGATGGCGGCGACTAAAATTGGCGAACGTCAGGGCCAGGAACTGTATAAAGAGATGCAGAAACGTGGCTGGGATGTCAAAGAAAGCGCGGTGATGGCGATTACCGCCAACGAACTGGATACCGCCCGCCGCCGTACTACGGGATCTATGGATGCGCTGAAAGCGGCCGGATTCCCGGAAAAACAAATTTATCAGGTACCTACCAAATCTAACGACATCCCGGGGGCATTTGACGCTGCCAACTCAATGCTGGTTCAACATCCGGAAGTTAAACATTGGCTGATCGTCGGTATGAACGACAGCACCGTGCTGGGCGGCGTACGCGCGACGGAAGGTCAGGGCTTTAAAGCGGCCGATATCATCGGCATTGGCATTAACGGTGTGGATGCGGTGAGCGAACTGTCTAAAGCACAGGCAACCGGCTTCTACGGTTCCCTGCTGCCAAGCCCGGACGTACATGGCTATAAATCCAGCGAAATGCTTTACAACTGGGTAGCAAAAGACGTTGAACCGCCAAAATTTACCGAAGTTACCGACGTAGTACTGATCACGCGTGACAACTTTAAAGAAGAACTGGAGAAAAAAGGTTTAGGCGGTAAGTAATTTGCCGGAAAAATTCCCCTCTGCATGATGCAGAGGGGGTGTGAACGACCAGTGATTCACGGAGACGTTATGCAACAGTCTACCCCGTATCTCTCATTTCGCGGCATCGGTAAAACGTTTCCCGGCGTTAAGGCGCTGACGGATATTAGTTTTGACTGCTATGCCGGTCAGGTTCATGCGTTGATGGGTGAAAATGGCGCAGGAAAATCAACTCTCTTAAAAATCCTCAGCGGCAACTATGCGCCAACCACGGGTTCTGTAGTGATTAATGGGCAGGAAATGTCCTTTTCCGACACGACCGCAGCACTTAACGCGGGCGTGGCGATTATTTACCAGGAACTGCATCTCGTGCCGGAAATGACCGTCGCGGAAAACATCTATCTCGGCCAGCTGCCGCATAAAGGCGGCATTGTGAATCGCTCATTGCTGAATTATGAGGCGGGTTTACAACTTAAACATCTTGGTATGGATATTGACCCGGACACGCCGCTGAAATATCTCTCCATTGGTCAGTGGCAGATGGTTGAAATCGCCAAAGCGCTGGCGCGTAACGCCAAAATTATCGCCTTTGATGAGCCAACCAGCTCCCTCTCTGCCCGTGAAATCGACAATCTTTTCCGCGTTATTCGTGAACTGCGAAAAGAGGGGCGGGTAATCTTATACGTTTCTCACCGTATGGAAGAAATATTTGCCCTCAGCGATGCCATTACTGTCTTTAAAGATGGACGTTATGTCAAAACCTTTACCGATATGCAGCAGGTTGACCACGACGCGCTGGTGCAGGCGATGGTCGGGCGCGACATTGGCGATATCTACGGCTGGCAACCGCGTAGTTATGGCGAGGAGCGCCTACGTCTTGATGCTGTGAAAGCACCAGGCGTGCGTACGCCAATAAGTCTGGCGGTTCGCAGTGGTGAAATTGTTGGGCTGTTTGGTCTGGTAGGGGCGGGGCGTAGCGAATTAATGAAAGGCATGTTTGGCGGGACGCAAATCACCGCCGGTCAGGTTTATATCGACCAACAGCCGATCGATATTCGTAAACCGAGCCACGCCATTGCCGCAGGCATGATGCTCTGCCCGGAAGATCGCAAAGCGGAAGGCATTATTCCCGTGCACTCCGTTCGCGACAATATCAACATCAGTGCCAGACGTAAACATGTGCTCGGCGGTTGTGTAATCAACAACGGTTGGGAAGAAAACAATGCCGATCACCACATTCGTTCGCTCAACATCAAAACGCCGGGCGCGGAGCAACTGATCATGAATCTCTCAGGCGGAAATCAGCAAAAAGCCATTCTGGGCCGCTGGTTATCGGAAGAGATGAAGGTCATTTTGCTGGATGAACCTACGCGCGGCATTGATGTTGGCGCTAAGCACGAAATATATAACGTAATTTATGCGCTGGCGGCGCAGGGCGTGGCGGTGCTGTTTGCCTCCAGCGACTTACCTGAAGTCCTCGGCGTTGCCGACCGGATTGTGGTGATGCGGGAAGGTGAAATCGCCGGTGAATTGTTACACGAGCAGGCAGATGAGCGTCAGGCACTGAGCCTTGCGATGCCTAAAGTCAGCCAGGCTGTTGCCTGAGTAAGGAGAGTATGATGTCTTCTGTTTCTACATCGGGGTCTGGCGCACCTAAGTCGTCATTCAGCTTCGGGCGTATCTGGGATCAGTACGGCATGCTGGTGGTGTTTGCGGTGCTCTTTATCGCCTGTGCCATTTTTGTCCCAAATTTTGCCACCTTCATTAATATGAAAGGGTTGGGCCTGGCAATTTCCATGTCGGGGATGGTGGCTTGTGGCATGTTGTTCTGCCTCGCTTCCGGTGACTTTGACCTTTCTGTCGCCTCCGTAATTGCCTGTGCGGGTGTCACCACGGCGGTGGTTATTAACCTGACTGAAAGCCTGTGGATTGGCGTGGCAGCGGGGTTGTTGCTGGGCGTTCTCTGTGGCCTGGTCAATGGCTTTGTTATCGCCAAACTGAAAATAAATGCTCTGATCACGACATTGGCAACGATGCAGATTGTTCGAGGTCTGGCGTACATCATTTCAGACGGTAAAGCGGTCGGTATCGAAGATGAAAGCTTCTTTGCCCTTGGTTACGCCAACTGGTTCGGTCTGCCTGCGCCAATCTGGCTCACCGTCGCGTGTCTGATTATCTTTGGTTTGCTGCTGAATAAAACCACCTTTGGTCGTAACACCCTGGCGATTGGCGGGAACGAAGAGGCCGCGCGTCTGGCGGGTGTACCGGTTGTTCGCACCAAAATTATTATCTTTGTTCTCTCAGGCCTGGTATCAGCGATAGCCGGAATTATTCTGGCTTCACGTATGACCAGTGGGCAGCCAATGACGTCGATTGGTTATGAGCTGATTGTTATCTCCGCCTGCGTTTTAGGTGGCGTTTCTCTGAAAGGTGGCATCGGAAAAATCTCATATGTGGTGGCGGGTATCTTAATTTTAGGCACCGTGGAAAACGCCATGAACCTGCTTAATATTTCTCCTTTCGCGCAGTACGTGGTTCGCGGCTTAATCCTGCTGGCAGCGGTGATCTTCGACCGTTACAAGCAAAAAGCGAAACGCACTGTCTGATGCTTTTTTCTGCAACAATTTAGCGTTTTTTCCCACCATAGCCAACCGCCATAACGGTTGGCTGTTCTTCGTTGCAAATGGCGACCCCCGTCACACTGTCTATACTTACATGTCTGTAAAGCGCGTTCTGCGCAACACAATAAGAAAAGAGAAGGAGGAGAACCGGGTGACAGAACCGTTAACCGAAACCCCTGAACTATCCGCGAAATATGCCTGGTTTTTTGATCTTGATGGAACGCTGGCGGAAATCAAACCGCATCCCGATCAGGTCGTCGTGCCTGACAATATTCTGCAAGGACTACAGCTACTGGCAACCGCAAGTGATGGTGCATTGGCATTGATATCAGGGCGCTCAATGGTGGAGCTTGACGCACTGGCAAAACCTTATCGCTTCCCGTTAGCGGGCGTGCATGGGGCGGAGCGCCGTGACATCAATGGTAAAACACATATCGTTCATCTGCCGGATGCGATTGCGCGTGATATTAGCGTGCAACTGCATACAGTCATCGCTCAGTATCCCGGCGCGGAGCTGGAGGCGAAAGGGATGGCTTTTGCGCTGCATTATCGTCAGGCTCCGCAGCATGAAGACGCATTAATGACATTAGCGCAACGTATTACTCAGATCTGGCCACAAATGGCGTTACAGCAGGGAAAGTGTGTTGTCGAGATCAAACCGAGAGGTACCAGTAAAGGTGAGGCAATTGCAGCTTTTATGCAGGAAGCTCCCTTTATCGGGCGAACGCCCGTATTTCTGGGCGATGATTTAACCGATGAATCTGGCTTCGCAGTCGTTAACCGACTGGGCGGAATGTCAGTAAAAATTGGCACAGGTGCAACTCAGGCATCATGGCGACTGGCGGGTGTGCCGGATGTCTGGAGCTGGCTTGAAATGATAACCACCGCATTACAACAAAAAAGAGAAAATAACAGGAGTGATGACTATGAGTCGTTTAGTCGTAGTATCTAACCGGATTGCACCACCAGACGAGCACGCCGCCAGTGCCGGTGGCCTTGCCGTTGGCATACTGGGGGCACTGAAAGCCGCAGGCGGACTGTGGTTTGGCTGGAGTGGTGAAACAGGGAATGAGGATCAGCCGCTAAAAAAGGTGAAAAAAGGTAACATTACGTGGGCCTCTTTTAACCTCAGCGAACAGGACCTTGACGAATACTACAACCAATTCTCCAATGCCGTTCTCTGGCCCGCTTTTCATTATCGGCTCGATCTGGTGCAATTTCAGCGTCCTGCCTGGGACGGCTATCTACGCGTAAATGCGTTGCTGGCAGATAAATTACTGCCGCTGTTGCAAGACGATGACATTATCTGGATCCACGATTATCACCTGTTGCCATTTGCGCATGAATTACGCAAACGGGGAGTGAATAATCGCATTGGTTTCTTTCTGCATATTCCTTTCCCGACACCGGAAATCTTCAACGCGCTGCCGACATATGACACCTTGCTTGAACAGCTTTGTGATTATGATTTGCTGGGTTTCCAGACAGAAAACGATCGTCTGGCGTTCCTGGATTGTCTTTCTAACCTGACCCGCGTCACGACACGTAGCGCAAAAAGCCATACAGCCTGGGGCAAAGCATTTCGAACAGAAGTCTATCCGATCGGCATTGAACCGAAAGAAATAGCCAAACAGGCTGCCGGGCCACTGCCGCCAAAACTGGCGCAACTTAAAGCGGAACTGAAAAACGTACAAAATATCTTTTCTGTCGAACGGCTGGATTATTCCAAAGGTTTGCCAGAGCGTTTTCTCGCCTATGAAGCGTTGCTGGAAAAATATCCGCAGCATCATGGTAAAATTCGTTATACCCAGATTGCACCAACGTCGCGTGGTGATGTGCAAGCCTATCAGGATATTCGTCATCAGCTCGAAAATGAAGCTGGACGAATTAATGGTAAATACGGGCAATTAGGCTGGACGCCGCTTTATTATTTGAATCAGCATTTTGACCGTAAATTACTGATGAAAATATTCCGCTACTCTGACGTGGGCTTAGTGACGCCACTGCGTGACGGGATGAACCTGGTAGCAAAAGAGTATGTTGCTGCTCAGGACCCAGCCAATCCGGGCGTTCTTGTTCTTTCGCAATTTGCGGGAGCGGCAAACGAGTTAACGTCGGCGTTAATTGTTAACCCCTACGATCGTGACGAAGTTGCAGCTGCGCTGGATCGTGCATTGACTATGTCGCTGGCGGAACGTATTTCCCGTCATGCAGAAATGCTGGACGTTATCGTGAAAAACGATATTAACCACTGGCAGGAGTGCTTCATTAGCGACCTAAAGCAGATAGTTCCGCGAAGCGCGGAAAGCCAGCAGCGCGATAAAGTTGCTACCTTTCCAAAGCTTGCGTAGGAGCGGTTAATCTCCCGTAAGTGGAACTAACAGCACATCGACCTCACTTGAGGCAATAACTCTTTTCGCCGAGCAGGATGCTCGCGAAAAGAAACTGTGATTGTGATTACCGCAAATCACCAAATCGAAATGATGCTTGTGACATACTTCCAGAATATGTTCGCTTAACTCACCGTAGGCAATAAACGTCTTGTCAACGGGATACCCCGCATCCTGAATTAACTTATCAAGAAAGCTTTGCGTTTCTTCCTGCATCACGCTGCGTAAATCTTCAAGCATCGGCGCAGCTAATTGATTGTACATTTCCGGGTCGGAAGCGAGAGTAATTAAACTGATGTGTCCCTTTACTGGCCTGGCGATAGATACCGCTTTTGCCAGCAGTTGCTGACTTTCCGGTGTAACCGCAACAGCGACAAGAATATTGCTATAGCTCATAACCTGTTCCTTATTCTGTGAACTTCAGGTGACATTAAAGCTTTACTCCTAATGGAGAAACGACGCAATCCCAATTCGGTAAAACAGGTAAATATTAGTCTGATTATTAGTAAAGACAATTAATCAATCACTCCCGGTGATCATATAATTTCAAATGTAATTATAAGAAAATAGTGTACTGATTCTCCGCATTAAACAAGTGGTTAATATATGTAAAACATTTCATTAACATTAAGTTGATTGTTGCCTTTCTTTGTATTTAATTAGTTTGTTGTGCGGTAAGTGTCTGTTTAAAAATAGCTTATCTGGTATTGCATGAAAGTGATTATTTATAGCAGATGATTATTTACGGTGAGTTATTTTGACTGTGCGCAACATCCCATTTCGATTATTCCTGTTTCATTTTTGCTTGCTAGCGTAGCGAAAAACTTTTTAACAGATTGAAATACACCCAAAACAAAAGTATGACTTATACATTTATGTTAAGTAATTGAGTGTTTTGTGTGATCTGCATCACACATTATTGAAAATCGCAGCCCCCCTCCGTTGTATGTGCGTGTAGTGACGAGTACAGTTGCGTCGATTTAGGAAAAATCTTAGATAAGTGTAAAGACCCATTTCTATTTGTAAGGACATATTAAACCAAAAAGGTGGTTCTGCTTATTGCAGCTTATCGCAACTATTCTAATGCTAATTATTTTTTACCGGGGCTTCCCGGCGACATCACGGGGTGCGGTGAAACCGCATAAAAATAAAGTTGGTTATTCTGGGTGGGAATAATGCATACCTCCGAGTTGCTGAAACACATTTATGACATCAACTTGTCATATTTACTACTTGCACAGCGTTTGATTGTTCAGGACAAAGCGTCCGCTATGTTTCGTCTCGGCATAAATGAAGAAATGGCGACAACGTTAGCGGCACTGACTCTTCCGCAAATGGTTAAGCTGGCAGAAACCAATCAACTGGTTTGTCACTTCCGTTTTGACAGCCACCAGACGATTACTCAGTTGACGCAAGATTCCCGCGTTGACGATCTCCAGCAAATTCATACCGGCATCATGCTCTCAACACGCTTGCTGAATGATGTTAATCAGCCTGAAGAAGCGCTGCGCAAGAAAAGGGCCTGATCATGAGTGAAAAAAGCATTGTTCAGGAAGCGCGGGATATTCAGCTGGCAATGGAATTGATCACCCTGGGCGCTCGTTTGCAGATGCTGGAAAGCGAAACACAGTTAAGTCGCGGACGCCTGATAAAACTTTATAAAGAACTGCGCGGAAGCCCACCGCCGAAAGGCATGCTGCCATTCTCAACCGACTGGTTTATGACCTGGGAACAAAACGTTCATGCTTCGATGTTCTGTAATGCATGGCAGTTTTTACTGAAAACCGGTTTGTGTAATGGCGTCGATGCGGTGATCAAAGCCTACCGTTTATACCTTGAACAGTGCCCACAAGCAGAAGAAGGACCACTGCTGGCATTAACCCGTGCCTGGACATTGGTGCGGTTTGTTGAAAGTGGATTACTGCAACTTTCCAGCTGCAACTGCTGCGGCGGCAATTTTATTACCCACGCTCACCAGCCTGTTGGCAGCTTTGCCTGCAGCTTATGTCAACCGCCATCCCGGGCAGTAAAAAGACGTAAACTTTCCCAGAATCCTGCCGATATTATCCCACAACTGCTGGATGAACAGAGAGTACAGGCTGTTTAACTGATACGGTGAGGCGCAACATTCCAGCAGCGGTAACGACGTACCGCTGCTTTTTTTTGCCCCAATCGCGCGTTAACGCCTGACGACTGAACATCCTGTCATGGTCAACAGTGGAAGGATGATGTCGTGCTTATCTTATTAGGTTACCTGGTTGTTCTCGGTACAGTTTTCGGCGGTTATTTGATGACCGGTGGAAGCCTTGGAGCACTCTATCAACCCGCTGAACTGGTGATTATTGCCGGTGCAGGGATTGGGTCGTTTATCGTCGGCAATAATGGCAAAGCGATTAAAGGCACGCTGAAGGCGCTGCCGTTGCTGTTTCGTCGCTCCAAATACACCAAAGCAATGTATATGGATCTGCTGGCTCTGCTTTATCGGTTGATGGCGAAATCGCGGCAGATGGGGATGTTTTCGCTGGAACGTGATATTGAAAATCCCCGTGAGAGCGAGATCTTCGCCAGCTACCCACGCATCCTCGCGGATAGCGTCATGCTTGATTTTATCGTCGATTATCTGCGCCTGATTATCAGCGGTCACATGAACACCTTCGAAATCGAAGCTCTGATGGATGAAGAGATTGAGACGCACGAAAGCGAGGCAGAAGTCCCGGCGAACAGTCTGGCGCTGGTCGGGGACTCACTTCCGGCGTTTGGTATTGTTGCGGCTGTAATGGGGGTCGTTCACGCGTTAGGTTCAGCCGATCGTCCTGCCGCCGAGCTGGGTGCGCTTATCGCACATGCGATGGTGGGGACTTTCCTCGGCATTTTATTGGCTTACGGATTTATTTCCCCATTAGCGACTGTTTTACGTCAGAAAAGCGCCGAAACCAGCAAAATGATGCAGTGCGTCAAAGTCACTCTGCTTTCTAATCTGAACGGTTACGCACCGCCTATCGCCGTTGAGTTTGGTCGCAAAACGCTCTATTCCAGCGAACGTCCGTCGTTTATTGAACTGGAAGAGCATGTGCGTGCGGTGAAAAATCCGCAACAACAGACGACAACCGAGGAAGCATGAAGAATCAAGCGCATCCGATTATTGTCGTCAAACGACGCAAAGCCAAAAGCCACGGGGCAGCACATGGATCGTGGAAGATTGCTTATGCCGACTTTATGACTGCGATGATGGCCTTTTTTCTGGTGATGTGGCTGATCTCCATCTCCAGCCCAAAAGAGCTGATTCAGATTGCGGAGTACTTCCGGACTCCACTGGCGACTGCGGTTACGGGCGGCGATCGCATTTCTAATAGTGAAAGCCCAATTCCCGGCGGTGGTGATGATTACACCCAAAGCCAGGGGGAAGTGAATAAGCAGCCGAACATCGAAGAGCTGAAAAAACGCATGGAGCAAAGTCGATTGCGGAAATTGCGGGGTGATCTCGACCAGTTGATAGAGTCCGATCCGAAACTGCGGGCGTTACGTCCCCATCTCAAAATCGATCTGGTCCAGGAAGGTCTACGTATTCAGATCATCGATAGCCAGAATCGCCCGATGTTTAGAACCGGCAGTGCCGATGTCGAACCCTATATGCGCGACATTCTGCGCGCCATTGCGCCTGTACTGAACGGTATTCCCAACCGTATTAGCCTTTCAGGTCATACCGATGATTTCCCCTACGCCAGCGGTGAGAAAGGATATAGCAACTGGGAGCTTTCTGCCGATCGGGCCAATGCATCCCGCCGCGAACTGATGGTCGGAGGGTTGGATAGCGGCAAAGTGTTACGTGTCGTCGGCATGGCGGCAACGATGCGCTTAAGCGATCGCGGACCTGATGATGCCGTCAACCGTCGCATCAGCCTGCTGGTACTGAACAAACAAGCCGAACAGGCCATTTTGCATGAAAACGCCGAAAGCCAGAATGAGCCAGTAAGCGCCCTGGAAAAACCTGAGGTTGCACCACAGGTCAGTGTTCCCACAATGCCATCAGCCGAACCGAGGTGACAGCGTGAGCATGGATATAAGCGATTTTTATCAGACATTTTTTGATGAAGCGGACGAACTGTTGGCTGACATGGAGCAGCATTTGCTGGTTTTGCAGCCGGAAGCGCCAGATGCCGAACAATTGAATGCCATCTTTCGGGCTGCCCACTCGATCAAAGGAGGGGCAGGAACTTTTGGCTTCAGCGTTTTGCAGGAAACCACGCATCTGATGGAAAACCTGCTCGATGAAGCCAGACGAGGTGAGATGCAACTCAACACCGACATTATCAATCTGTTTTTGGAAACGAAGGACATCATGCAAGAACAGCTCGACGCTTATAAACAGTCGCAAGAGCCGGATGCCGCCAGCTTCGATTATATCTGCCAGGCCTTGCGTCAACTGGCATTAGAAGCGAAAGGCGAAACGCCATCCGCAGTGACCCGATTAAGTGTGGTTGCCAAAAGTGAACCGCAAGATGAGCAGAGTCGCAGTCAGTCGCCGCGACGAATTATCCTTTCGCGCCTGAAGGCCGGGGAAGTCGACCTGCTGGAAGAAGAACTGGGACATCTGACAACGTTAACTGACGTGGTGAAAGGGGCGGATTCGCTCTCGGCAATATTACCGGGCGACATCGCCGAAGATGACATCACAGCGGTACTCTGTTTTGTGATTGAAGCCGATCAGATTACCTTTGAAACAGTAGAAGTCTCGCCAAAAATATCCACCCCACCAGTGCTTAAACTGGCAGCCGAACAAGCGCCAACCGGCCGCGTGGAGCGGGAAAAAACGACGCGCAGCAATGAATCCACCAGCATCCGTGTAGCGGTAGAAAAGGTTGATCAATTAATTAACCTCGTCGGCGAGCTGGTTATCACCCAGTCCATGCTTGCCCAGCGTTCCAGCGAACTGGACCCGGTTAATCATGGTGATTTGATAACCAGCATGGGGCAGTTACAACGTAACGCCCGTGATTTGCAGGAATCAGTGATGTCGATTCGCATGATGCCGATGGAATATGTTTTTAGTCGCTATCCCCGGCTGGTGCGTGATCTGGCGGGAAAACTCGGCAAGCAGGTAGAACTGACGCTGGTGGGCAGTTCTACTGAACTCGACAAAAGCCTGATAGAACGCATTATCGACCCGCTGACCCACCTGGTACGCAATAGCCTCGATCACGGTATTGAACTGCCAGAAAAACGGCTCGCCGCAGGTAAAAACAGCGTCGGAAATTTAATTCTGTCTGCCGAACATCAGGGCGGCAACATTTGCATTGAAGTGACCGACGATGGGGCGGGGCTAAACCGTGAGCGAATTCTGGCAAAAGCGGCCTCGCAAGGTTTGACTGTCAGCGAAAACATGAGCGACGACGAAGTCGCGATGCTGATATTTGCACCTGGCTTCTCCACGGCAGAGCAGGTCACCGACGTCTCCGGGCGCGGCGTCGGCATGGACGTCGTTAAACGTAATATCCAGGAGATGGGCGGTCATGTCGAAATCCAGTCGAAGCAGGGAACTGGCACTACGATCCGCATTTTACTGCCGCTGACGCTGGCCATCCTCGACGGCATGTCCGTACGCGTTGCGGATGAAGTTTTCATTCTGCCGCTGAATGCTGTTATGGAATCACTGCAACCCCGTGAAGCCGATCTCCATCCACTGGCCGGCGGCGAGCGGGTGCTGGAAGTGCGGGGTGAATATCTGCCCATCGTCGAACTGTGGAAAGTGTTCAACGTCGCGGGCGCGAAAACCGAAGCCACCCAGGGAATTGTGGTGATCTTACAAAGTGGCGGTCGCCGCTACGCCTTGCTGGTGGATCAATTAATTGGTCAACACCAGGTTGTGGTTAAAAACCTTGAAAGTAACTATCGCAAAGTCCCCGGCATTTCTGCTGCGACCATTCTTGGCGACGGCAGCGTGGCACTGATTGTTGATGTCTCCGCCTTGCAGGCGATAAACCGCGAACAACGTATGGCGAACACCGCCGCCTGAATGAGTAAAAAGGTAACAATATGACCGGTATGACGAATGTAACAAAGCTGGCCAGCGAGCCGTCAGGCCAGGAATTTCTGGTATTTACCCTTGGTGATGAAGAGTACGGTATTGATATCCTGAAAGTGCAGGAGATCCGTGGCTACGATCAGGTAACACGGATTGCGAACACGCCAGCGTTTATCAAAGGCGTCACGAATCTGCGCGGCGTTATTGTGCCGATTGTTGACTTACGAATTAAGTTCAGCCAGGTGGATGTGGACTATAACGACAACACGGTAGTTATCGTCCTGAATCTCGGACAGCGGGTGGTCGGCATCGTGGTTGACGGCGTCTCAGACGTGCTTTCATTGACGGCGGAGCAAATTCGTCCGGCACCGGAATTTGCCGTGACGCTTTCAACAGAATATCTCACTGGACTGGGCGCACTGGGCGACCGGATGTTGATTCTGGTGAACATCGAAAAACTGCTGAACAGCGAAGAGATGGCGCTGTTAGATAGCGCGGCGTCAGAAGTGGCGTAATTCTCCCGATTTCCTCAATTGAAATGAACCCGATGATCTGCGCATCGGGTTTTTTATTTCAATTTCGCGGCGGGTGGCATCAGCAATAAAGTTTCCCCCCTCCTTGCCGATAACGAGATCAACTTGTTTTCAGGAAGGTGCCTTATGATTAACCGTATCCGCGTAGTCACGCTGTTGGTAATGGTGCTGGGGGTATTCGCACTGTTACAGCTTATTTCCGGCAGTCTGTTTTTTTCTTCCCTTCACCATAGCCAGAAGAGCTTTGTGGTTTCCAATCAATTACGGGAACAGCAGGGCGAGCTGACGTCAACCTGGGATTTAATGCTGCAAACGCGCATTAACCTGAGTCGTTCAGCGGTACGGATGATGATGGATTCCTCCAATCAACAAAGTAACGCCAAAGTTGAATTGCTCGATAGCGCCAGGAAAACATTGGCGCAGGCAGCGACGCATTATAAAAAATTCAAAAGCATGGCACCGTTACCTGAAATGGTCGCTACCAGTCGTAATATTGATGAAAAATATAAAAACTATTACACAGCGTTAACTGAACTGATTGATTATCTAGATTATGGCAATACTGGAGCTTATTTCGCTCAGCCAACCCAGGGAATGCAAAATGCAATGGGCGAAGCGTTTGCTCAGTACGCCCTCAGCAGTGAAAAACTGTATCGCGATATCGTCACTGACAACGCAGATGATTACCGATTTGCCCAGTGGCAACTGGCGGTTATCGCGCTGGTGGTGGTATTGATTCTGCTGGTGGCGTGGTACGGCATTCGCCGTATGTTGCTTACTCCGCTGGCAAAAATTATTGCTCACATTCGCGAAATCGCCGGTGGTAACCTGGCGAATACCCTGACCATTGACGGGCGCAGTGAAATGGGCGACCTGGCGCAGAGCGTTTCACATATGCAACGCTCTTTGACTGACACCGTCACTCATGTCCGCGAAGGTTCAGATGCCATCTATGCCGGTACCCGTGAAATTGCGGCGGGCAACACCGATCTTTCCTCCCGTACTGAACAGCAGGCATCCGCGCTGGAAGAAACTGCCGCCAGCATGGAGCAGCTCACCGCGACAGTGAAGCAAAACGCCGATAACGCCCGCCAGGCCTCGCAACTGGCGCAAAGTGCCTCCGACACCGCCCAGCACGGCGGCAAAGTGGTGGATGGCGTAGTGAAAACGATGCATGAGATCGCCGATAGTTCGAAGAAAATTGCCGACATTATCAGCGTTATCGACGGTATTGCCTTCCAGACTAATATCCTCGCGCTGAATGCCGCGGTTGAAGCCGCGCGTGCGGGTGAACAGGGCCGTGGTTTTGCCGTGGTGGCGGGTGAAGTGCGTAATCTTGCCAGTCGCAGCGCCCAGGCGGCAAAAGAGATCAAAGCCCTCATTGAAGACTCCGTCTCACGCGTTGATACCGGTTCGGTGCTGGTCGAAAGCGCCGGGGAAACAATGAACAATATCGTCAATGCTGTCACTCGCGTGACTGACATTATGGGCGAGATTGCATCGGCATCGGATGAACAGAGCCGTGGCATCGATCAAGTCGCATTGGCGGTTTCGGAAATGGATCGCGTCACGCAACAGAACGCATCGCTGGTGCAGGAATCAGCTGCCGCCGCCGCTGCGCTGGAAGAACAGGCGAGTCGTTTAACGCAAGCGGTTTCCGCGTTCCGTCTGGCAGCCAGCCCACTCACCAATAAACCGCAAACACCATCCCGTCCTGCCAGTGAGCAACCACCGGCTCAGCCACGACTGCGAATTGCTGAACAAGATCCAAACTGGGAAACATTTTGACGAGTATTTACTAACGCGGTCATTGCCGCCTGATGGGGAGCGTTGATGTTTAATCGTATTCGAATTTCGACCACGCTGTTTTTAATTTTGATTCTCTGCGGGATCTTGCAGATTGGCAGTAACGGCATGTCTTTTTGGGCATTTCGCGACGATTTGCAACGACTGAATCAGGTCGAGCAGAGCAATCAGCAACGTGCGGCATTAGCGCAAACTCGGGCGGTAATGTTACAGGCCAGTACCGCGCTGAACAAAGCGGGCACTCTGACGGCACTTAGCTATCCGGCGGATGACATTAAAACGTTGATGACGACGGCGCGCGCCAGTCTGACGCAATCCACCACGCTGTTTAAAAGTTTTATGGCGATGACTGCGGGCAACGAGCACGTCAGGGCATTGCAAAAAGAGACGGAGAAAAGTTTTGCCCGCTGGCACAACGATCTCGAACATCAGGCGACCTGGCTTGAAAGTAATCAACTTTCGGATTTCCTCACTGCGCCGGTGCAGGAATCACAGAATGCGTTTGACGTTAACTTTGAGGCCTGGCAGCTGGAGATCAACCATGTGCTGGAAGCCGCCAGTGCGCAAAGCCAGCGTAACTATCAGATTTCGGCGCTGGTGTTTATCAGCATGATTATTGTTGCGGCGATCTACATCAGCAGTGCGCTGTGGTGGACGCGCAAGATGATTGTTCAACCACTGGCCATTATCGGTAGCCATTTTGACAGCATTGCTGCGGGTAATCTGGCGCGTCCGATTGCGGTATATGGTCGTAATGAGATCACCGCCATTTTTGCCAGCCTGAAGACCATGCAGCAGGCTTTGCGTGGGACGGTGAGTGATGTGCGTAAGGGAAGCCAGGAGATGCACATTGGTATCGCGGAGATTGTCGCAGGCATTAACGATCTCTCAAGTCGTACCGAACAGCAGGCGGCATCGCTGGCACAAACGGCCGCCAGTATGGAGCAATTAACCGCCACGGTAGGGCAAAACGCTGATAACGCACGACAGGCGTCGGAACTGGCAAAAAATGCCGCGACAACGGCGCAGGCGGGCGGTGTTCAGGTCAGTACCATGACTCACACCATGCAGGAGATCGCCACCAGCTCGCAAAAAATTGGCGACATTATCAGCGTTATCGACGGAATTGCTTTCCAGACCAATATTCTGGCCCTGAATGCGGCAGTGGAAGCGGCTCGCGCCGGAGAGCAGGGGCGTGGTTTTGCGGTAGTGGCAGGTGAAGTGCGCAATCTTGCCAGCCGTAGCGCGCAGGCAGCAAAAGAGATCAAAGGGCTGATCGAAGAGTCGGTCAATCGTGTCCAGCAGGGTTCGAAACTGGTGAATAACGCCGCCGCGACCATGATCGATATTGTCAGTTCGGTGACCCGCGTGAACGACATTATGGGAGAAATTGCCTCTGCGTCGGAAGAACAACAGCGGGGGATTGAGCAGGTTGCTCAGGCTGTCAGCCAGATGGATCAGGTGACTCAGCAGAACGCCTCGCTGGTAGAAGAAGCGGCGGTGGCAACGGAACAACTGGCGAATCAGGCCGACCATCTTTCGTCGCGTGTGGCGGTATTTACCCTTGAAGAACATGAAGTAGCACGACATGAGTCGGCGCAGTTACAAATTGCGCCAGTGGTATCCTGAAGTGATTGAGAAGGCGCTATGACTTCATCTCTGCCCTGTGGGCAAACGTCTTTATTGTTACAGATGACCGAGCGCCTGGCGCTTTCCGACGCGCATTTTCGGCGGATAAGTCAATTGATCTATCAACGAGCCGGGATCGTTCTGGCTGACCATAAACGCGACATGGTTTACAACCGACTGGTTCGTCGTTTGCGTTCGCTGGGACTGACGGATTTCGGTCATTATCTGAACTTGCTGGAATCTAATCAGCACAGCGGTGAGTGGCAGGCGTTTATCAATTCGCTGACCACGAATCTGACGGCATTTTTCCGTGAGGCACACCATTTCCCTCTGCTCGCGGATCACGCACGTCGCCGTTCTGGCGAGTATCGCGTATGGAGCGCGGCGGCTTCGACCGGCGAAGAGCCGTACAGCATTGCGATGACGCTGGCTGACACATTGGGCACCGCGCCCGGACGCTGGAAAGTGTTTGCCAGTGATATCGACACCGAAGTGCTGGAAAAAGCCAGAAGCGGTATTTATCGCCATGAAGAGTTGAAAAACCTGACGCCGCAGCAACTGCAACGGTATTTCATGCGAGGGACGGGACCGCATGAAGGGCTGGTACGCGTGCGTCAGGAGCTGGCGAACTATGTTGATTTTGCCCCGCTGAATCTACTGGCGAAACAGTACACCGTGCCGGGGCCGTTTGATGCGATCTTCTGTCGTAACGTCATGATCTACTTCGATCAAAATACCCAGCAGGAGATTTTGCGCCGCTTTGTTCCGCTCCTTAAACCCGACGGATTGCTGTTTGCGGGTCACTCTGAAAACTTTAGCCACCTTGAGCGCCGCTTCACGCTGCGTGGTCAGACGGTGTATGCGCTAAGTAAGGATTAACGATGAGCAAAATCAGGGTGTTATCTGTCGATGATTCGGCACTGATGCGCCAGATCATGACAGAAATCATCAACAGCCATAGCGACATGGAAATGGTGGCGACCGCGCCTGATCCGCTGGTCGCGCGTGACTTGATTAAGAAATTCAATCCCGATGTGCTGACGTTGGATGTTGAAATGCCGCGGATGGACGGACTGGATTTCCTCGAAAAATTAATGCGTTTGCGTCCAATGCCCGTTGTGATGGTTTCTTCCTTGACCGGCAAAGGATCAGAAGTCACGCTGCGCGCGCTGGAGCTGGGGGCAATAGATTTTGTCACCAAACCGCAACTGGGTATTCGCGAAGGAATGCTGGCGTATAGCGAAATGATTGCTGAAAAGGTGCGTACGGCAGCAAAGGCGAGCCTTGCAGCACATAAGCCATTGTCAGCACCGACAACGCTGAAGGCGGGTCCGTTGTTGAGTTCTGAAAAACTGATTGCGATTGGTGCTTCAACGGGTGGAACTGAGGCAATTCGTCACGTACTGCAACCGTTGCCGCTTTCCAGCCCGGCATTGTTAATTACCCAACATATGCCGCCCGGTTTCACCCGCTCTTTTGCCGACAGACTTAATAAGCTTTGCCAGATCGGGGTTAAAGAAGCCGAAGACGGAGAACGTGTCTTGCCGGGGCATGCCTATATTGCGCCGGGCGATCGGCATATGGAGCTGTCGCGTAGTGGCGCAAATTACCAAATCAAAATTCACGATGGCCCGGCGGTTAACCGTCATCGGCCTTCGGTAGATGTGTTGTTCCATTCTGTCGCCAAACAGGCGGGGCGTAATGCGGTTGGGGTGATCCTGACCGGTATGGGCAACGACGGCGCGGCGGGAATGTTGGCGATGCGTCAGGCGGGGGCATGGACCCTTGCGCAAAACGAAGCAAGTTGCGTGGTGTTCGGCATGCCGCGCGAGGCCATCAATATGGGTGGTGTCTGCGAAGTGGTCGATCTTAGCCAGGTAAGCCAGCAAATGTTGGCAAAAATTAGTGCCGGACAGGCGATACGTATTTAAATCAGGAGTGTGAAATGGCGGATAAAGAACTTAAATTTTTGGTTGTGGATGACTTTTCCACCATGCGACGCATAGTGCGTAACCTGCTGAAAGAGCTGGGATTCAATAATGTTGAGGAAGCGGAAGATGGCGTCGACGCTCTCAATAAGTTGCAGGCAGGCGGTTATGGATTTGTTATCTCCGACTGGAACATGCCCAATATGGATGGCCTGGAATTGCTGAAAACAATTCGTGCGGATGGCGCGATGTCGGCATTGCCAGTGTTAATGGTGACTGCAGAAGCGAAGAAAGAGAACATCATTGCTGCGGCGCAAGCGGGGGCCAGTGGCTATGTGGTGAAGCCATTTACCGCCGCGACGCTGGAGGAAAAACTCAACAAAATCTTTGAGAAACTGGGCATGTGAGGATGCGACTATGATGCAACCATCAATCAAACCTGCTGACGAGCATTCAGCTGGCGATATCATTGCGCGCATCGGCAGCCTGACGCGTATGCTGCGCGACAGTTTGCGGGAACTGGGGCTGGATCAGGCCATTGCCGAAGCGGCGGAAGCCATCCCCGATGCGCGCGATCGTTTGTACTATGTTGTGCAGATGACCGCCCAGGCTGCGGAGCGGGCGCTGAACAGTGTTGAGGCGTCACAACCGCATCAGGATCAAATGGAGAAATCAGCAAAAGCGTTAACCCAACGTTGGGATGACTGGTTTGCCGATCCGATTGACCTTGCCGACGCCCGTGAACTGGTAACAGATACACGACAATTTCTGGCAGATGTACCCGCGCATACCAGCTTTACTAACGCGCAACTGCTGGAAATCATGATGGCGCAGGATTTTCAGGATCTCACCGGGCAGGTCATTAAGCGGATGATGGATGTCATTCAGGAGATTGAACGCCAGTTGCTGATGGTGCTGTTGGAAAACATCCCGGAACAGGAGTCGCGTCCAAAACGTGAAAACCAGAGTTTGCTTAATGGACCTCAGGTCGATACCAGCAAAGCCGGTGTGGTAGCCAGTCAGGATCAGGTGGACGATTTGTTGGATAGTCTTGGATTTTGATTTGTATTGCCTGATGTGGCGTGACCACGTCATATCAGGCGGTCTGATAAGGCGATGACGCCGCATCCGACAAACGCACACTATGCTTGATGTGTGGCAGCAAAAGCCCTAAATCCCGCCTGTTTTGCCCCTTACTCAAACCATTGAACGCTTTGCGCTCTGGCATCATTCACGCTTAATACTCTTTCCAGGATTGGCGACGTGTCTGACGAGAGCGACGACAAAACAGAAGCCCCCACACCTCACCGACTAGAAAAAGCGCGGGAAGAGGGGCAAATCCCGCGTTCCCGTGAACTGACCTCACTGCTGATTTTGCTGGTGGGCGTTAGTGTTATCTGGTTTGGCGGTGTGTCGCTGGCCCGTCGATTGTCGGGCATGCTCTCCGCTGGGCTGCATTTTGATCACAGTATTATCAATGACCCGAATCTGATCCTCGGGCAGATTATTCTGCTGATCAGAGAAGCCATGCTGGCGCTGCTGCCGCTGATTAGCGGCGTGGTGCTGGTGGCGCTCATTTCTCCGGTCATGCTGGGAGGGCTGGTATTTAGCGGCAAATCCTTGCAGCCGAAGTTTTCCAAACTCAACCCGCTACCGGGCATTAAACGGATGTTCTCGGCTCAGACTGGCGCGGAGTTGCTTAAAGCAATTTTGAAAACCATCCTGGTTGGCAGCGTGACGGGGTTTTTTCTCTGGCATCACTGGCCGCAGATGATGCGCTTGATGGCCGAGTCTCCGATTACCGCCATGGGTAATGCGATGGATTTGGTAGGGCTATGCGCACTGCTGGTGGTGCTTGGTGTCATTCCAATGGTGGGATTTGACGTCTTTTTCCAAATATTCAGCCACCTGAAAAAGCTGCGTATGTCACGGCAGGATATTCGTGATGAGTTCAAACAAAGCGAAGGTGACCCTCATGTTAAAGGGCGGATCCGTCAGATGCAGCGAGCTGCTGCACGGCGTCGGATGATGGCCGATGTGCCGAAAGCGGATGTCATTGTCAATAACCCGACCCACTATTCGGTAGCGTTGCAGTATGACGAAAACAAAATGAGCGCACCGAAAGTGGTCGCTAAAGGTGCAGGGCTGGTCGCGCTGCGCATTCGTGAAATTGGCGCTGAAAATAACGTCCCGACGCTTGAAGCGCCGCCGCTGGCGCGAGCGCTGTATCGACATGCGGAGATTGGTCAACAAATCCCGGGTCAACTGTACGCCGCGGTGGCGGAAGTGCTGGCCTGGGTCTGGCAACTGAAACGCTGGCGTCTGGCTGGTGGACAGCGCCCTGTACAACCTACTCATCTTCCGGTGCCGGAAGCCCTGGATTTTATTAACGAGAAACCGACCCATGAGTAATCTGGCCGCGATGCTGCGCCTGCCCGCAAACCTGAAATCGACACAATGGCAGATCCTTGCCGGACCGATTTTGATCCTGTTGATCTTGTCGATGATGGTGCTGCCACTGCCCGCATTCATACTCGACCTGTTGTTTACCTTCAATATTGCCTTGTCGATCATGGTGTTGCTGGTGGCGATGTTTACCCAGCGCACGCTTGAGTTTGCTGCGTTTCCGACCATTCTGTTGTTTACCACGCTGTTGCGTCTGGCACTTAACGTGGCTTCAACCCGTATCATTTTAATGGAAGGGCATACCGGCGCGGCGGCGGCAGGGAAGGTGGTCGAAGCGTTCGGTCACTTCCTCGTTGGTGGCAATTTCGCTATCGGTATCGTGGTGTTTGTCATTCTCGTGATCATCAACTTTATGGTCATTACCAAAGGTGCCGGGCGTATCGCAGAAGTGGGTGCGCGCTTTGTTCTCGATGGTATGCCGGGTAAGCAGATGGCGATTGACGCCGACCTTAACGCCGGATTGATTGGTGAAGATGAGGCGAAAAAACGCCGCTCCGAAGTGACTCAGGAAGCCGATTTTTACGGCTCAATGGACGGGGCAAGTAAGTTTGTTCGCGGCGATGCCATCGCCGGGATCCTCATCATGGTCATTAACATTGTCGGCGGGTTGCTGGTCGGCGTGCTGCAACATGGCATGAGCATGGGACACGCGGCGGAAAGTTATACGCTATTGACCATTGGCGACGGTCTGGTGGCACAAATTCCGGCGCTGGTGATTTCTACCGCCGCGGGGGTCATCGTTACGCGTGTCAGCACCGATCAGGATGTTGGCGAGCAGATGGTGAATCAGCTTTTCAGTAACCCAAGCGTTATGTTGTTAAGCGCCGCCGTGCTCGGTTTACTCGGCCTGGTGCCTGGAATGCCGAACCTGGTATTTTTGCTGTTCACTGCCGGATTGCTCGGGCTGGCCTGGTGGATACGCGGACGCGAACAAAAAGCGCCTGCCGAACCCAAACCGGTAAAAATGGCAGAGAATAATACCGTTGTCGAAGCGACGTGGAACGATGTACAACTGGAAGATTCTCTGGGAATGGAAGTGGGTTATCGACTGATCCCGATGGTCGATTTCCAGCAGGATGGTGAGTTGTTGGGCCGTATACGCAGTATCCGCAAGAAATTTGCCCAGGAGATGGGATTTCTGCCGCCAGTGGTGCATATTCGCGACAATATGGATCTGCAACCTGCCCGCTATCGCATTTTGATGAAAGGCGTGGAGATTGGCAGTGGTGATGCTTATCCGGGGCGCTGGCTGGCGATTAACCCTGGAACCGCTGCCGGGACGTTACCTGGTGAGGCGACCGTCGATCCGGCATTTGGCCTGAATGCTATCTGGATTGAAAGTGCGCTAAAAGAACAGGCGCAGATTCAGGGGTACACAGTGGTTGAGGCCAGCACGGTGGTAGCAACGCATCTTAACCACCTCATTAGCCAGCATGCCGCAGAGCTGTTTGGTCGTCAGGAGGCGCAACAGCTGTTGGATCGCGTCGCCCAGGAGATGCCAAAGCTGACGGAAGATCTCGTTCCTGGCGTCGTCACGCTCACCACACTGCATAAAGTGCTGCAAAATCTCCTCGATGAAAAAGTACCGATTCGCGATATGCGCACCATTCTCGAAACGCTGGCGGAACATGCGCCCATCCAAAGCGATCCACATGAATTAACCGCCGTCGTGCGCGTGGCGTTGGGACGGGCGATTACCCAGCAGTGGTTTCCTGGCAAAGATGAAGTCCATGTTATTGGCCTCGATACACCGCTGGAACGTTTGTTACTACAGGCGCTGCAGGGCGGGGGAGGACTGGAGCCAGGGCTGGCGGATCGTTTACTGGCGCAAACTCAGGAAGCACTATCCCGTCAGGAGATGCTGGGTGCGCCGCCAGTATTGTTGGTGAACCACGCGCTGCGACCATTATTGTCTCGCTTCCTGCGCCGCAGCTTGCCGCAGTTAGTGGTCCTGTCGAATCTGGAACTGTCTGATAACCGACATATCCGCATGACGGCGACAATTGGCGGCAAATAATGAGAACCTTATTAGCAATATTATTGTTTCCGCTGCTGGTGCAAGCCGCCGGGGAGGGGATGTGGCAGGCAAGTAGTGTAGGAATTACGCTAAATCATCGCGGTGAGTCGATGTCGTCTGCGCCTCTTTCTACGCGACAACCTGCTTCAGGATTGATGACGCTGGTAGCGTGGCGTTATCAGCTTATCGGCCCGACACCTTCAGGACTGCGGGTTCGCTTGTGTTCGCAATCTCGTTGTGTCGAATTAGAGGGGCAGAGCGGAACCACCGTGGCCTTTTCCGGTATAGCGGCAGCAGAACCGTTGCGATTTATCTGGGAAGTGCCAGGCGGTGGGCGGTTAATTCCACCGCTAAAGGTACAACGTAATGAAGTGATTGTGAATTATCGCTGAAGGACAAAAAAATTACGCGCTCGCGAGTATGTTTAATAACTCAGTGAAAAAGGCTCGATGTCTTGTTGCAATTATTTATCAGGAATAGCTTGCAACAAAACATGCCAAAAAGATGTGAATTATCCTCTTGTCAAAGGGCTTGGATAAAAATCTTCAGAGTTACGGTATAGCTGCAACTGGCGAGTTCGCGTATTGGTCTGTATGATCATACATGAGAGCCATTCTGATTCAGAATAAGGGTCACTTAAATCCTGAACGTCCTCATTTGAAAGGATTAATTCACATTCTTTGTCCCTAAAATCCAGCCAGGCTCGCTGTGATTTTTTAAGCAAGTTAAGTTGTTCGGTATCAGGTTTTTTTACACCTGTGCGTGGCACTTGTTCTATATAACGATAAGCTTCACCATAGGCTTTATTTAATTGCGCATCGACGAGATTGTATTCTTGTCGCAGGCATGATTTGATCACGTTAACGTCAGTATCATCATCTGAATTTTTTTGCCAACAATCTTTGATGGCTGAAATGTCATGGTCGTTTACTATAACCGTATCTTCTGCGTAAGCCTGGCAAGAGATAATGCCTAATGTTAATACAAGAAATTTAAACACTGCGGTATTCCTTAAATTCAACCGTTATCGTTTCCCTGGGGCCGGATATTACGCTTCTGGCCTCTTATCCAACAGTGAGAAAACAATGGCATGTCCATTTTCAGAATACATTTAGATGGCAATAAAAAAGCCTGATCGGCTAACCCTGATCAGGCTTCACTCTCACGAAAAATCGATTACATACGCTCTACAGTCTCAATACCCAGCGTATCCAGACCCAGCTTCAGCGTCTTCGCCGTCAGTTGTGCCAGTTTTAGACGGCTGTTACGCACTTCTTCGTTTTCTGCGCTGAGGATCGGGCAGTGCTCGTAGAAGCCAGAGAACAGACCGGCCAGATCGTACAGGTAAGCACACATTACATGCGGCGTGCCTTCACGGGCAACCACGGTGAGGGTTTCTTCAAACTGCAGCAGGCGAGCTGCCAGTTGCGCTTCACGATCTTCACGGATGATAACCGGAGCTGCAGCCAGTTGCTCTTCGTCAATTTCTGCTTTACGGAACACGGACAATACACGCGTGTATGCATACTGCATGTATGGCGCGGTATTACCCTCAAACGCCAGCATGTTGTCCCAGTCGAAGATGTAGTCCGTGGTGCGGTTTTTGGAGAGATCCGCATATTTCACCGCACCAATACCAACCGCGTTAGCCAGTTTTTCCAGCTCGTCGGCTGGCATATCCGGGTTCTTTTCTGCCACCAGACGGCGTGCACGTTCCAGGGCTTCATCCAGCAGATCGGCCAGTTTCACTGTACCACCCGCGCGGGTTTTGAACGGTTTGCCGTCTTTACCCAGCATCATGCCGAACATGTGGTGTTCCAGCGGTACGGATTCCGGTACATAGCCTGCTTTACGGACGATCGCCCATGCCTGCATCAGGTGTTGATGCTGACGGGAGTCGATGTAATACAGCACGCGATCGGCATGCAGTGTTTCATAACGATATTTCGCACAGGCGATATCAGTGGTGGTGTAGAGATAGCCGCCATCTTTCTTCTGAATGATCACGCCCATCGGTTCGCCTTCCTTGTTTTTAAACTCATCAAGGAATACGACGGTCGCCCCTTCGCTTTCTACTGCCAGACCTTTGGCTTTGAGATCCGCCACAATTCCTGGCAGCATCGGGTTGTAGAGGCTTTCGCCCATCACGTCATCACGGGTCAGCGTCACGTTGAGACGATCGTAGGTGATCTGGTTCTGCGTCATGGTGATGTCGACCAGTTTGCGCCACATCTCGCGGAAATATTCGTCACCGCTTTGCAGTTTTACCACGTAGTTACGTGCGCGCTCGGCGAACTCTTCATCTTCATCGTAATGCTTTTTCGCATCGCGGTAGAAACCTTCAAGGTCAGCCAGCTCCATTTCACCGGCGTTTTCCTGCTGCTGCTTTTCCAGCCATGCAATCAGCATACCGAACTGAGTGCCCCAGTCGCCGACGTGGTTTGCGCGAATCACTTTGTGACCGAGGAACTCCAGAGTACGCACTGCTGCGTCACCAATAATGGTAGAGCGCAGGTGACCGACATGCATCTCTTTCGCCACGTTTGGCGCAGAGTAGTCAACCACAATGGTCTGTTTTTCTGGTGTAGCAACACCGAGACGATCGGACGCCAGCGCCTGCTGAACATGTTCAGCCAGGAATGCCGGATCAAGGAAAATGTTGATAAAGCCTGGACCGGCGATCTCAACTTTGCTGGCGATACCGTTAAGATCCAGATGAGTCAGCACCTGCTCTGCTAATTGTCGCGGTGCCATACCCAGTTTTTTAGCAACTGCCATCATGCCGTTAGCCTGATAGTCGCCGAACTGAACTTTTGCTGACTGACGAACCTGCGGTTCGCAATCCGCAGGCGCGCCTGCCGCAATCATGGCCTGACGGACTTTTTCTGAGAGAAGAGCCTGAATATTCACCGGAATACCTTACATTGATGAAGCGAGCAAAAATTGCCCGCACCAGTTAAAGAAATTAGGGCGGGAGTATACTGCAAATGGCTGTTTTCGTCAGCAACGTGCGCGTGGCGTATTGCCGTTTTCACTATTGCATCAGAAGCGGCGTGAAATCAGCGGTTGGTTGGCACAGGGCAACAGGGTAAATTAACGCTTTTACTGAAAGACGAAGAGTGATTATGGCGAACTGGCAATCTATCGACGAGCTGCAGGATATTGCATCGGATTTACCGCGATTTATCCACGCATTAGATGAACTTTCCCGCCGTCTGGGGTTGAATATCACTCCGCTGACTGCCGATCACATTTCTTTGCGTTGCCATCAAAACGCCACTGCTGAACGCTGGCGTCGCGGGTTTGAACAGTGTGGCGAGCTTTTGTCAGAAAATATGATCAATGGCAGACCGATTTGTCTGTTTAAATTGCATGAACCGGTACAGGTTGCGCACTGGCAGTTTTCTATTGTGGAGCTACCGTGGCCCGGGGAAAAACGTTACCCACACGAAGGTTGGGAACATATTGAAATCGTTCTGCCGGGTGATCCAGAAACGCTGAATGCCCGTGCGCTGGCATTGCTTTCTGATGAAGGACTCAGCCTACCGGGGATCTCAGTGAAAACCAGTTCGCCAAAAGGTGAGCATGAGCGATTACCGAATCCGACGCTGGCGGTCACCGATGGCAAAACAACTATTAAGTTTCATCCGTGGTCCATTGAAGAGATCGTTGCCAGCGAGCAGTCGGCGTAATTAAGGAGTAAAAATGGCATTACTGGAAATTTGCTGTTACAGCATGGAATGTGCACTAACGGCGCAGCAAAACGGCGCAGACAGAGTTGAATTATGCGCAGCCCCAAAAGAGGGGGGCTTAACGCCGTCGTTGGGTGTACTGAAATCCGTGCGCCAGCGGGTGACGATCCCTGTGCATCCGATAATTCGCCCACGCGGTGGTGATTTTTGCTACAGCGACGGTGAGTTTGCCGCCATTCTTGAGGATGTGCGCACGGTCCGCGAATTAGGTTTTCCTGGACTGGTGACGGGCGTTCTCGATGTTGACGGGAATGTCGATATGCCACGAATGGAAAAAATAATGGCTGCTGCCGGTCCGCTGGCAGTGACTTTTCATCGCGCCTTCGATATGTGCGCTAACCCTTTATATACACTCAATAATCTTGCGGAATTGGGCATTGCCCGGGTACTGACATCAGGGCAAAAATCAGACGCACTGCAAGGTTTATCAAAAATTATGGAACTTATTGCCCATCGTGATGCTCCAATCATTATGGCCGGAGCAGGAGTCCGTGCAGAAAACCTGCACCACTTCCTCGATGCCGGAGTGCTGGAAGTCCATAGCTCCGCGGGAGCGTGGCAAGCCTCACCGATGCGTTATCGTAATCAAGGATTGTCCATGTCATCAGATGAACACGCGGACGAGTATTCGCGTTATATCGTAGACGGGGCGGCGGTTGCTGAAATGAAAGGAATCATTGAACGCCATCAGGCCAAATGATTTTTACCGTTGCATCATGTCGCCCAATATGATGCTTGCTCGTACCAGGCCCCTGCAATTTCAACAGGGGCCTTTTTTTATCCCTGAACAGTATAAAAAACGAACGATAACCGTGATCTGTTGAGCGGGTGACAGTGCGCATAGCGTTGTGCTAAAAATATTGTATATATTCACATTAATTATGGGATTTAAATTACTAAAACTGATAAATATATATTCTAAATAGCAACTGGGTTATTCCTTAGCAATTAATGATTACATTGTAATAAATCATATTCTTTATCGATTGTTTCAGGCAGTGTTGTGCCTAATTATGCAAGCGGTTAATTCGTTGTATATTTAATTATACAATGATTTCGGTGTCCAGTAATTTAATTAGAGGAATCTATGCGAGGGAAAAAACGCATTGGGTTATTGTTTTTGCTGATAGCGGTTGTGGTTGGTGGCGGCGGGTTATTGCTGGCGCAAAAAGCCTTACATAAAACGTCGGATACAGCATTTTGCCTTTCCTGCCACTCGATGAGTAAACCTTTTGAGGAATATCAGGGAACTGTCCACTTTTCGAACCAGAAAGGGATACGTGCGGAATGTGCCGATTGCCATATTCCAAAGTCAGGGATGGATTATTTATTTGCTAAATTAAAGGCATCTAAAGATATTTATCATGAATTTGTTAGCGGCAAAATAGACAGTGACGATAAGTTCGAAGCTCATCGCCAGGAAATGGCCGAAACAGTATGGAAAGAATTAAAAGCCACTGACTCTGCAACGTGCCGTAGTTGCCATTCTTTTGATGCCATGGATATTGCCTCGCAAAGTGAATCTGCGCAGAAAATGCATAACAAAGCACAAAAGGACAGCGAAACCTGTATCGATTGTCATAAAGGCATTGCCCATTTTCCGCCAGAAATAAAAATGGATGACAACGCGGCGCATGAGCTGGAAAGTCAGGCCGCTACTTCAGTTACTAATGGCGCACATATTTATCCTTTCAAAACTTCTCACATAGGCGAGCTGGCTACCGTGAATCCTGGAACCGATCTCACCGTCGTTGATGCCAGTGGCAAACAGCCGATCGTTCTGTTGCAGGGTTATCAAATGCAGGGCAGTGAAAACACGCTCTACCTGGCGGCAGGTCAACGGCTGGCGCTAGCCACATTAAGTGAAGAAGGTATCAAGGCGCTCACTGTAAACGGGGAATGGCAGGCTGACGAATACGGCAATCAATGGCGTCAGGCGTCTTTACAGGGTGCGCTTACCGATCCCGCATTAGCGGACCGTAAACCGCTATGGCAATACGCTGAAAAACTTGACGATACCTATTGCGCTGGTTGTCATGCCCCTATTGCCGCCGACCATTACACCGTCAATGCGTGGCCGTCCATTGCCAAAGGAATGGGGGCACGAACCAGCATGAGCGAAAACGAACTGGACATTTTAACGCGGTATTTCCAGTACAACGCCAAAGATATTACCGAGAAACAGTGATCCTCGTTGATCAGGGAGGAAGTTATGACATTAACAAGACGTGAATTTATTAAACACAGCGGTATTGCCGCTGGAGCGCTGGTGGTGACATCGGCAGCACCGCTCCCCGCATGGGCAGAAGAGAAGGGCGGTAAAATCCTCACCGCGGGACGTTGGGGAGCGATGAACGTAGAAGTGAAGGACGGCAAGATTGTTTCTTCAACAGGCGCGCTGGCGAAAACCATACCGAATTCCTTACAGTCTACGGCGGCGGATCAGGTACACACCACGGCGCGTATTCAGCATCCGATGGTGAGAAAAAGCTATCTCGATAATCCACTGCAACCGGCGAAAGGTCGTGGCGAAGATACCTATGTACAGGTGAGCTGGGAACAGGCATTAAAACTGATTCATGAGCAACATGATCGTATTCGTAAAGCTAACGGACCATCGGCCATTTTTGCCGGATCTTACGGCTGGCGCTCTTCTGGCGTGTTGCATAAAGCGCAAACCTTACTGCAACGTTATATGAACCTGGCGGGCGGTTATTCCGGGCATAGCGGCGATTATTCAACCGGGGCAGCACAGGTGATCATGCCGCATGTGGTCGGTTCTGTAGAGGTGTATGAACAGCAGACCTCCTGGCCGCTGATTCTGGAAAACAGCCAGGTTGTGGTGCTGTGGGGAATGAACCCGCTGAATACCTTAAAAATTGCCTGGAGCAGTACCGATGAGCAAGGGCTGGAATACTTCCATCAGCTGAAAAAATCTGGCAAACCAGTGATTGCCATTGATCCTATCCGCTCCGAAACCATCGAATTCTTTGACGATAATGCCACCTGGATCGCGCCGAATATGGGCACCGACGTGGCACTGATGTTAGGGATTGCGCATACCCTGATGACACAAGGCAAACACGATAAAGTGTTCCTTGAAAAATACACTACCGGGTATCCGCAGTTTGAAGAGTATCTGACAGGTAAGAGCGATAATACGCCGAAGAGCGCGGTCTGGGCGGCGGAAATTACTGGCGTACCGGAAGCGCAGATAGTCAAACTCGCTGAACTGATGGCGGCGAATCGCACAATGCTGATGGCAGGCTGGGGAATTCAGCGCCAGCAATATGGTGAACAGAAACACTGGATGCTGGTGACGCTGGCGGCGATGTTAGGGCAGATTGGTACACCAGGCGGCGGTTTTGGTTTCTCTTATCATTACTCCAACGGTGGCAACCCGACGCGTGTTGGCGGCGTGCTGCCGGAAATGTCTGCGGCGATTGCCGGACATGCCAGCGAGGCCGCTGATGATGGCGGAATGACGGCGATTCCTGTTGCCCGTATCGTCGATGCGCTGGAAAATCCTGGCGGCAAATATCAGCATAACGGTAAAGAACAAACGTATCCGAATATCAAAATGATCTGGTGGGCGGGTGGCGGTAACTTTACCCATCACCAGGATACTAATCGTCTGATTAAAGCATGGCAGAAACCGGAGATGATCGTCGTTTCTGAATGCTACTGGACCGCAGCAGCCAAACACGCAGATATCGTATTACCGATCACCACATCGTTTGAGCGCAATGACTTGACGATGACCGGTGATTACAGCAACCAGCATATTGTGCCGATGAAGCAGGCTGTTGCTCCGCAATTTGAAGCGCGTAACGATTTTGACGTGTTTGCCGATCTTGCGGAATTACTCAAACCTGGCGGAAAAGAGATCTATACCGAAGGTAAAGATGAAATGGCGTGGCTGAAATTTTTCTATGATGCCGCTCAGAAAGGTGCCCGTGCGCAACGCGTCACTATGCCAATGTTTAATGCCTTCTGGCAGCAAAATAAACTGATCGAAATGCGCCGCAGCGAGAAGAACGAACAGTACGTTCGTTATGGTGATTTCCGCGCCGATCCGGTGAAAAATGCGCTGGGTACGCCAAGCGGCAAAATTGAAATCTATTCAAAAACGTTGGAAAAATTTGGCTATAAGGATTGCCCGGCACACCCAACCTGGCTGGCTCCTGATGAATGGAAAGGTACCGCCGACGAGAAGCAGTTACAGCTTCTGACCGCACATCCGGCACACCGTTTACACAGTCAGCTTAACTATGCGGAACTGCGTAAAAAATATGCGATCGCCGATCGTGAACCAATCACTATTCACACCGAAGATGCTGCACGCTTTGGTATTGCGAATGGCGATCTGGTGCGTGTCTGGAACAAACGTGGTCAGATTTTGACAGGCGCGGTGGTGACTGACGGGATCAAAAAAGGCGTGGTATGCGTGCATGAAGGTGCATGGCCAGATCTGGAAAATGGCTTGTGTAAAAACGGCAGTGCGAACGTGTTAACGGCGGATATCCCCAGCTCGCAGCTGGCAAATGCCTGTGCCGGTAACTCAGCGTTGGTGTATATCGAAAAATATACGGGCAATGCACCGAAGTTAACGGCGTTTGATCAGCCAGCTGTTCAGGCGTAAGACGTGAATAGCGCCCGGAAACGGGCGCTGAGGTTATGCAAACGTAAAGCTGCCTGATGCGCTATGCTTATCAGGCCTACATAGTCCCTGCAATATATTGAATTAGCAAGGTTTTGTAGGCCGGATAAGGCGTTCACGCCGCATCCGGCAGTAATACCAGACCTTTACGGCTTGCGCGCAATCAGCACCGCGCGTTTAGGTGCCGGATAACCTTCCACCGTTTTACCCGGATCATGTGGGTCGAGGAAATCGGCCAGCGATTCGGTAACCATCCATTCGGTGCGTCGCTGCTCTTCTGTGGTGGTAACGCTCACATCCGCAATGCGGATATCTACAAAACCACACTTCTTCAGCCAGTTTTTCAGCGCCAGCGCGGAAGGGATGAAATAGACATTACGCATTTGCGCGTAACGATCGCCTGGTACCAGCACCGTGTTCTCATCACCATCAATAACCAGCGTTTCCAGCACCAGTTCACCTTCATTGACCAGTTGATCTTTCAACTGCCATAGATGCTCCAGCGGTGAACGGCGATGGTAAAGCACGCCCATCGAAAAGACGGTATCAAAGGCTTTCAGTGCCGGAAGTTGTTCAATACCTAACGGTAACAAATGCGCGCGCTGATCATTACCCAGTAGTTTACGCACCGCTTCAAACTGGCACAGAAACAGTTGCGTAGGGTCGATCCCCACCGCGAGGTGCGCGCCTGCGCCAATCATGCGCCACATGTGATAACCGCTGCCGCAGCCGACATCCAGAATGGTGCGTCCGGTTAAATCAGAAAGATGGGGCAGAACACGATCCCATTTCCAGTCGGAACGCCATTCGGTATCGATGTTGACGCCATACAGTGAGAACGGCCCTTTGCGCCACGGCATCAGGTTGCGCATCAGCGTTTCAATGCGTTTAATTTGCCCTGCGCTCAGTGGCTCTTCGCTTTCTGCCGTAACGCTATGCAATAAATCAAGACGATACGGTTTAATTTCAGGTAGAAACTCCACCGCATTTGACCACTGCTTAAACAACCCGTGCTGCTGCTCGCGCTGCCAGTTAGCAATCTGCGCGGGCAGCGTTTCGAGCCAGTGTGAAAGATGATTTTTGGCAATCAGAGAATAAAAGTTACCAAAGTCGATCATGCAGCGTCCTCTGCTTTTAATGCCACCAGTGAACCAAAGTTAAAGCACTGGAACCACAGCTCACTATGCTCAAAACCGGCGTTATGCAGGCGTGCTTTATGGGTTTCCACGGAATCGGTCAGCATCACGTTTTCCAGCATGCTGCGCTTCTGGCTGATCTCCAGTTCGCTGTAACCGTTGGCACGTTTAAAGTCGTGGTGCATGTTGAACAACAGTTCACCAACTTTGGCATCTTCGAAACTGAATTTTTCCGAAAGCACCAGCGCGCCGCCGGGGTTCAGCCCTTGATAAATTTTATCCAGTAACGCCTGGCGCTCGGAAGGTTCCAGGAATTGCAGGGTAAAATTCAGCACCACCATCGATGCGTTTTCAATGGCGATATCGCGAATATCACCTTCAATGACGTCTACTGGCGTAGGGGCTTTATAGGCGTCAATATGACGACGGCAGCGTTCAATCATCGCCGGGGAGTTGTCGATGGCAATAATTTTGCAATTATCATGATGAATGTTGCGACGCACCGAGAGCGTCGCCGCGCCCAGAGAACAACCCAGATCGTAAACCTGCGTACCAGGTTGAACGAAGCGCTCGGCTAACATACCAATCATGGAAATAATATTGGAATAGCCGGGTACGGAACGCTGGATCATATCCGGGAAGACTTCAGCTACCCGTTCATCAAAGGTCCAGTCGCCCAGTCTGGCGATAGGGGCAGAAAATAGCGTGTCGCGGTGAGACATAACGTAAAAATCCGGGAAAAAGAAAGTGGCGTATTGTGCGCTAACGCAGGGAGAAAACCAACTCCCAGGGCATATACCAAAGATTCGCCAGCACCATCAGCAACAGCGCACACCAGGTGGCGCTCATGCCGGAACGTCGCCAGCGGAACAGACGGTGATGAAAACCGTAATAATGCATCAGACGACCAGCAAGCAAAACGATGCCGCAAATATGCACCATCCAGGTTTCTGCGCCATTCATTTCCATAAACAGCATCAGCACAATCGCGATGGGAATATATTCCACCGCGTTACCATGAATGCGAATAGCGCTTTGCAGTTCGCTAAAACCGCCGTCGCCATAGGCAACGCGGTACTGCATTCGCAGGCGAACGACATCAAAAGAGAACTTCATTAATAACAACGCACTTAAAACGGCGTACAGCGCGCTTACCATACAAACTCCCTTTAAAATGGCCGATGGCACCTGTCTATGATAGGTGGCAAATTCAGAAAAGAGAAGATTGCTGTGGAATAGCCGGAACTGCTCCGATCTCTGGAAGCGTTTTACGTAAGTCTTCCCACAGGGTATGTACCAGTTCCGGTGCCTGGGCAATGTCTGGCGTATGTAAAAAAAGATAAGGCGTAGTGGTCTGATGCCACTGCGCTAATTTTTGTAACCAGACCTGAAATAATTCCCGGTTTTGCGTCATATCATCACTACCGATAAAACGGATCAGCGGATTTGTCGCCGTCAGTACAGCATGTACCGGAACTTTAGGTTTTTTTCGTTGAGCGTCGCGAATAGCTTCACTGTGTGGACGTGCTGCATGAACCGGGCGGCTGTCTAAAATCACCCGATTAACGCCGCGCTGATGTAAACCGCGATTAAGCGTTTGTTCCTCTTCTCCTTTGGCGAAAAACTGTGGATGGCGGACTTCCACGCCATAATTAAATTCGCCAGGAAGAGAATCGAGAAAATGCCAAAGCGCAGGCAGCTCCCGTGGGCCGAATGTGGCAGGCAGTTGCAGCCAGTATTGCCCAATGCGCGGAGCCAACGGTGACATGCGGGTCAAAAATTCAGTCACTAAATCATCGCAATGCCGTAATGCTGCCTGATGCGAAATGGTCGCCGGAAACTTAAAACAGAAGCGGAAGTCATCTGTGGTCTGCTCACGCCAGCGCAGGACAACCTCGGGTTTCGGCAGGGCGTAAAGCGTGGTGTTGCCCTCCACGCAGTTAAAGTGGCGGGCATACTCTTCAAGGCTGGTGATCCCCAACCGCACCCATTTAGGATGCGACCATTGCGGTAGACCGATGTAAATCATAACGCGTTGAGGATCTCTTCCACGCTACGCACACGGGCGATGCGCGGGTAGATATGGTTGATACTGTTATTGTGCTGCTCGGCGCTGGCGGCACTACAGGCGTCTTCGGCAATCACCAGATTAAAGCCAAGTTCCCAGGCATTGCGGGCGGTGGATTCAACACCGATATTGGTCGAGATCCCACATAACACTATTGTATCGATACCTCGGCGGCGTAATTGCAACTCCAGATCCGTACCGTAAAACGCACCCCATTGACGTTTGATGATTTCGATATCGCTGTCGGTTGCACCTAATGCAGCAGGATGTTGCCACCAATTTTCGGGCAACACTTTAGCCGGTGAGGGCGCATCGACCGGCTGTTTTAATGCTTCAGCGTAATCGGCAGACCAGCCAACGCGCACCAGAAACACGGGCTGACCGCTGGCGCGAAATTTCGCCGCCAGCTTCCCGGCGCGATTAACTACCTCATCGGCAGTATGTGGACCACCGGCAAAAGGTAAGATGCCTTCTTGTAAATCGATCACCACCAGCGCAGTGGTTTTAGCATTAAGTTCAAGCATAATGACTCCTGAAAAAACAAAATCGTGCCTCACACCTTAATGCGATTAGCCGATGGCGGAACGACAAATTTTGTTAATTTTTATGAGTTCGGGCAACACCTTTATAGCAAACTGGCGTAGAGTCTGATTTCAGGCCCGATATAAAGTGGTAACGAGGCGTTCCAGCGCGGGCCAGGCTCTTACGGTGCGGCAGAATTTCCAGTATAATAGCCGCCTTTTTTCATTCAGTTGTGACATACAGCTAACGCTGCGACTTGGTCACCTGCGCAGCAGGGGGCATCCGCCGGCAGCTAAGTTAAGGGATATCTCATGCGTACAGAATATTGTGGACAGCTCCGTTTGTCCCACGTGGGGCAGCAGGTGACTCTGTGTGGTTGGGTCAACCGTCGTCGTGATCTTGGTAGCCTGATCTTCATCGATATGCGCGACCGCGAAGGTATCGTGCAGGTATTTTTCGATCCGGATCGTGCGGACGCGTTAAAGCTGGCCTCTGAACTGCGTAATGAGTTCTGCATTCAGGTCACGGGCACCGTACGTGCGCGTGACGAAAAAAATATTAACCGCGATATGGCGACCGGCGAAATCGAAGTGCTGGCGTCCTCGCTGACTATCATCAACCGCGCAGATGTTCTGCCGCTTGACTCTAACCACGTCAACACCGAAGAAGCGCGTCTGAAATACCGCTACCTCGACCTGCGTCGTCCGGAAATGGCTCAGCGCCTGAAAACCCGCGCTAAAATCACCAGCCTGGTGCGCCGTTTTATGGATGACCACGGCTTCCTCGACATCGAAACTCCGATGCTGACCAAAGCCACGCCGGAAGGCGCGCGTGACTACCTGGTGCCTTCTCGTGTGCACAAAGGTAAATTCTACGCACTGCCGCAATCCCCGCAGTTGTTCAAACAGCTGCTGATGATGTCCGGTTTTGACCGTTACTATCAGATCGTTAAATGCTTCCGTGACGAAGACCTGCGTGCTGACCGTCAGCCTGAATTTACTCAGATCGATGTGGAAACTTCTTTCATGACCGCGCCGCAAGTGCGTGAAGTGATGGAAGCGCTGGTGCGTCATCTGTGGCTGGAAGTGAAGGGTGTGGATCTGGGCGATTTCCCGGTAATGACCTTTGCGGAAGCAGAACGCCGTTATGGTTCTGATAAACCGGATCTGCGTAACCCGATGGAACTGACTGACGTTGCTGATCTGCTGAAATCTGTTGAGTTTGCTGTATTTGCAGGTCCGGCGAACGATCCGAAAGGTCGCGTAGCGGCTCTGCGCGTTCCGGGCGGCGCATCGCTGACCCGTAAGCAGATCGACGAATACGGTAACTTCGTTAAAATCTACGGCGCGAAAGGTCTGGCTTACATCAAAGTTAACGAACGCGCGAAAGGTCTGGAAGGTATCAACAGCCCGGTAGCGAAGTTCCTTAATGCAGAAATCATCGAAGACATCCTGGATCGTACTGCCGCGCAAGATGGCGATATGATTTTCTTCGGTGCCGACAACAAGAAAATTGTTGCCGACGCGATGGGTGCACTGCGCCTGAAAGTGGGTAAAGACCTTGGTCTGACCGACGAAAGCAAATGGGCACCGCTGTGGGTTATCGACTTCCCGATGTTTGAAGACGACGGTGAAGGCGGCCTGACGGCAATGCACCATCCGTTCACCTCACCGAAAGATATGACGGCTGCAGAACTGAAAGCTGCACCGGAAAATGCGGTGGCGAACGCTTACGATATGGTCATCAATGGTTACGAAGTGGGCGGTGGTTCAGTACGTATCCATAATGGTGATATGCAGCAGACGGTGTTTGGTATTCTGGGTATCAACGAAGAGGAACAGCGCGAGAAATTCGGCTTCCTGCTCGACGCTCTGAAATACGGTACTCCGCCGCACGCAGGTCTGGCATTCGGTCTTGACCGTCTGACCATGCTGCTGACCGGCACCGACAATATCCGTGACGTTATCGCCTTCCCGAAAACCACGGCGGCAGCGTGTCTGATGACTGAAGCACCGAGCTTTGCTAACCCGACTGCACTGGCTGAGCTGAGCATTCAGGTTGTGAAGAAGGCTGAGAATAACTGATATGACTCAAATACACGAAATCATTCGCGTTGCATCGAGGCGGCAACTGAGTGAACTCCCATGAGCATAGATAACTATGTGAATGGGATGAGCGAAGGCAGTCAACGAAGAGGCAGCGTGAAGGATAAAGTGTATAAGCGTCCCGTTTCGATCTTAGTGGTCATCTACGCACAAGATACGAAACGGGTGCTGATGTTGCAGCGGCGTGACGATCCCGATTTCTGGCAGTCGGTAACCGGCAGCGTGGAAGAGGGTGAAACCGCGCCGCAAGCTGCCATGCGCGAAGTAAAGGAAGAGGTCACCATTGATGTTGTCGCTGAACAACTGACCTTAATTGACTGTCAGCGCACGGTAGAGTTTGAAATTTTTTCACATTTACGTCATCGCTATGCGCCGGGCGTGACGCGTAATACGGAATCATGGTTCTGTCTTGCGCTTCCGCACGAGCGGCAGATCGTTTTCACTGAACATCTGGCTTACAAGTGGCTTGATGCGCCTGCTGCGGCGGCGCTCACTAAGTCCTGGAGCAACCGGCAGGCGATTGAACAGTTTGTAATTAACGCTGCCTGAACAGGCAGGGCTATCTGGAGATATTTTTATGGCAGGTCATAGTAAATGGGCCAACACCAGACATCGTAAAGCTGCGCAGGATGCTAAGCGCGGTAAAATCTTCACTAAAATCATTCGTGAGCTGGTAACCGCGGCTAAGCTGGGCGGTGGCGATCCGGACGCTAACCCGCGTCTGCGTGCGGCGGTGGATAAAGCACTGTCTAACAACATGACCCGTGACACACTGAACCGCGCAATTGCACGTGGTGTGGGCGGTGATGATGATGCAAACATGGAAACCATCATCTACGAAGGTTACGGTCCTGGCGGCACGGCAATCATGATTGAATGTCTGTCTGACAACCGCAACCGTACCGTTGCTGAAGTGCGTCATGCATTTAGCAAATGTGGCGGTAACCTCGGTACTGATGGTTCCGTTGCCTATCTGTTCAGCAAAAAAGGCGTGATCTCCTTCGAGAAAGGCGATGAAGACACCATCATGGAAGCAGCACTGGAAGCAGGTGCTGAAGACGTTGTGACCTATGATGACGGCGCGATTGATGTCTACACTGCATGGGAAGAAATGGGTAAAGTGCGCGACGCTCTGGAAGCGGCAGGTCTGAAAGCAGACAGCGCGGAAGTTTCCATGATCCCGTCTACCAAAGCTGATATGGATGCAGAAACCGCACCGAAACTGATGCGTCTGATCGATATGCTGGAAGATTGCGACGACGTGCAGGAAGTTTACCATAACGGTGAAATCTCTGATGAGGTCGCAGCGACTCTCTGATGAGGCCTGCTAAACAGCAAAACGGAGACGCGTGATGGCTATTATTCTCGGCATTGATCCGGGTTCGCGCGTGACCGGCTACGGCGTCATCCGCCAGGTAGGTAGGCAACTGTCCTACCTGGGTAGCGGATGCATCCGCACCAAAGTGGATGATTTACCGTCTCGTCTGAAACTCATCTATGCGGGCGTGACGGAAATCATCACCCAGTTCCAGCCTGATTATTTCGCCATTGAACAAGTCTTTATGGCAAAGAACGCTGACTCAGCCCTGAAACTGGGCCAGGCGCGCGGCGTGGCGATTGTGGCGGCGGTGAATCAGGAGTTGCCAGTATTTGAATACGCGGCACGTCAGGTAAAGCAAACGGTGGTAGGTATTGGCAGTGCCGAAAAAAGCCAGGTGCAGCATATGGTCCGCACCTTGCTGAAACTGCCCGCTAATCCACAGGCGGATGCCGCCGATGCGCTGGCGATTGCTATCACCCACTGCCACGTTAGTCAGAATGCGATGCAGATGAGCGAATCGCGGCTGAACCTGGCGAGAGGGCGACTGCGTTAAGTTATACCGCCTCGGTCAGTTCCGGCTGAGGCGTTTCCACTCCCTCCGCATGAATCAACACCAAACCCGGATGATGCCACAAACTGGCTGGCGTGACGGTTTTACGCTCCCACGGAATAGAACCCAGGAACCAGAATTTCCAGAAAGTGAGTTTTGCATTCGGATTGCTATTTAACAATTCTCCAAACGTCTCTATTTCACCCACCGGAATACATAGCGCTTCTTTATAAATATCAAAAACAAATTTTGAACAGAACTGGCGCGAAGATTCGTATTTAAAACCGGTGTGGTAAAGTTTGCGTAGCCGGGAGGGAACCTGTTCAACAATTCGTTGTTTTTGTCGTTCTGTCAGCCCAGCGTCTAATCGCTTTATAGCATAGCGTTGATTAGACGAACGTTTAATAAAACGAGATAGCGTGGTGATGGTTGAAAGGGGAACCCGGCTTTCTGCAACCAGGAAGTCTTCACCGTTATGACCGATAATGATCCCGACGTGATTACTCCAGCAATTTGATGCAGCTGATATTTGACCAAATAAGGCAGCACCTATACATGTAAAGACGATATCTCCAATTTCATATTCAGCAGGGTAATTAATATTCACGTTGTCATTCCATTGAAATAGATACAAATATACGTAATAGCATAAAAAATTTATTTTTTCAGGAGGCGCAATGTATATTTTTATTACGCATTTCTTCACTGAATATGTAATATTAAAATATTTGCTTCCAATATAACCTGTAGAATAAATTATACTGTGCCATTTTTCAGTTCATCGAGACACCTCGCAAGTTTTCTTCATCCTTCGCTGGATATCTATCCAGCATTTTTTTATCATACAGCATTATCTTTGATTCATTACGCAGGAGCGTCATGTGATAGGCAGACTCAGAGGCATCATCATTGAAAAACAACCCCCGCTGGTGTTAATTGAAGTGGGCGGCGTAGGCTATGAAGTGCATATGCCGATGACCTGTTTTTATGAACTCCCTGAAGCGGGTCAGGAAGCGATCGTTTTCACCCACTTTGTGGTGCGTGAAGACGCGCAACTGCTGTACGGTTTTAACAATAAACAAGAGCGCACATTGTTCAAAGAGTTGATCAAAACCAACGGCGTCGGCCCGAAGTTGGCGCTGGCGATCCTCTCCGGAATGTCAGCGCAGCAGTTCGTTAATGCCGTTGAGCGTGAAGAAGTGGGGGCACTGGTGAAACTGCCGGGTATTGGCAAAAAAACCGCCGAACGCTTGATTGTTGAAATGAAAGACCGATTTAAAGGTTTGCATGGCGATCTCTTTACGCCAGCCGCCGACCTGGTACTCACGTCTCCTGCCAGCCCGGCGACCGACGATGCTGAACAAGAAGCGGTTGCCGCGCTGGTGGCGCTGGGCTATAAACCACAAGAAGCAAGCCGCATGGTGAGCAAAATCGCTCGCCCTGACGCCAGCAGTGAAACTTTAATTCGCGAAGCCCTACGCGCCGCGTTATGAGGTAAAGGATGATTGAAGCAGACCGTCTGATTTCTGCCGGTACCACTTTGCCGGAAGATGTAGCAGATCGCGCCATTCGCCCCAAATTACTGGAAGAGTATGTTGGTCAGCCGCAGGTTCGTTCACAGATGGAGATTTTCATCAAAGCAGCGAAACTGCGCGGCGATGCCCTCGATCATTTGTTGATTTTTGGTCCTCCGGGGTTGGGTAAAACTACGCTTGCCAACATTGTCGCCAATGAAATGGGCGTTAATTTACGCACGACTTCTGGTCCGGTGCTGGAAAAGGCGGGCGATTTGGCTGCG